>Ga0193742_1002029_pt1 | contig 11797 bp, 11 predicted proteins | sample L2c1metaG_FD_165511 | JGI IMG/M metagenome (GOLD analysis project Ga0193742, IMG submission 165511) | Soil microbial communities from a riparian zone of the East river system, Colorado, United States - L2c1 | ecosystem: Environmental > Terrestrial > Soil > Riparian zone | place: USA: East River... | reverse complement strand
CGCCCGCACGCCGATCGGCAAGGCATTCCGCGGAATCTTCAACGACACGCATGCCGCCGACATGGGCGCGCACGTGATCAAGCACGCCGCCGAGCGCGCCAAGGTCGAGCTCGGCGAGATCGAGGATGTGATCCTGGGCTGCGCCGCGCCGGAGGGCACCACGGGCTCCAATGTCGCCCGCGTTTCGGCGATGCGCGCCGGCGCGCCGGTCAGCGTCTCGGGCGTGACCGTGAACCGCTTCTGCTCGTCGGGCCTGCAGACCATCTCGATGGCCGCCCAGCGCGTGCTGGTCGACAAGGTGCCGGTGATGGTCGCCGGCGGCCTGGAGTCGGTCTCGCTGGTGCAGGGCCCGCCGGGCGGCAACAAGAACCGCCTCGTCAATCCGTGGGTGCAGGAGCACGTGCCGGGCATCTATCACGCCATGATCACCACGGCCGACACGGTCGCGGCGCGCTATGGCATCAGCCGCGAGGCGCAGGACGAGTATTCGCTGCAGAGCCAGATGCGCACCGCGGCGGGCCAGCAGGCCGGCAAGTTCGACGACGAGATCGTGCCGATGGAAACCACGATGCTGGTCACCGACAAGAACACCAGCGAGGTTTCGAAGAAGACCGTCAAGCTCACCAAGGACGAGGGCAATCGCCCCGACACCAACCTGGCCGGCCTCTCCAAGCTCCAGCCGGTCGCCGGACCCGACAAGTGGATCACCGCGGGCAACGCCAGCCAGCTGTCGGACGGCGCCTCGGCCTGCGTGATCATGAGCGACGCCGAAGCCGCCAAGCGCGGCCTCAAGCCGCTCGGCATCTACAAGGGCCTGGTCGTGGCCGGCTGCGAGCCCGACGAGATGGGCATCGGCCCGGTCTACGCCATTCCCAAGCTGCTCAAGCGCTTCGGGCTCAAGATGGACGACATCGACCTGTGGGAGCTGAACGAGGCCTTCGCGGTGCAGGTGCTCTACTGCCGCGACAAGCTCGGCATCCCCAACGACAAGCTCAACGTCAACGGCGGCTCGATCTCGATCGGCCATCCGTTCGGCATGACCGGTGCGCGCTGCACCGGCCACGCGCTGATCGAGGGCCGTCGCCGCAAGGCCAAGAACGTCGTCGTCACGATGTGCATCGGCGGCGGCATGGGCGCGGCCGGCCTGTTCGAGGTCGTGCAGTAACGATGCCGACCCGACGCGCTTCATCTGCCGGCGCGCCTTCGGGGCGCGCGCCGGCCGTCGGTGCGACGCATGTCCTGCGGGCATCGCTGAAGCCCAAGCTCTATCGCGACGTCGAAATCGACGGTGCAGCCTCGCTGGCGGCCCTGGCCGAGGCAATCACCGGCGCCTTCGAGTTCGATTTCGACCACGCGTACGGATTCTACAGCGAGCTGACGGGGCGCTATCACGACTCGCCGGAGAAATATGAGCTGTTCGCCGACATGGAAGGCGCCGACAGCGATGCTGCCAGCGTCCAGGAAACCGCCGTCTCGAAGGCGTTCGCGAAGGCCGGCAAGAAGATGCTGTTCCTTTTCGACTACGGCGACGAGTGGCGCTTTACGGTCGAGCTGGTCAAGCTCGGCGAGAAGAAGCCCGAAACACGCTATCCCCGGCTGGTCGGCACATCGGGCGACGCGCCCGAGCAATATCCCGACATGGACGAAGACTAGCGTTCTGACTCCGACGTTCGTGTGACTTGTCCTTGGCGCTCCAGCCTACGCACCGGGTCATCCCGAGCGCAGCGAGGGATGACACCCAGTGGCATGACGTGGTCTCCGCTTAAGACAGGGCCCGTAAGCCGGCGCGCAGGCTTTCCGCGTCGGATCGCATGAGCCGCTCGGCTTCGGCATGCGTCCGTTGCCAGATCGGCAACGCCGCCTTGAGCCGCTTGCGGCCGCCCGTCGTCAGCACCAGCAACCGGCCCCGGCCATCGGCCGGATCGACGGCGGTCTCGACCAGCCCCTGCCGCTCGAGCGGCTTCAGGTTGGCCGTCAGCGTGGTGCGATCCATGCCGAGCAAGGATGCGATCGAGCCGACCGACGGCGGCACGGGCTGGTTGAGCGACATCAGCAGCGAGAACTGCCCGCTGGTCAGGCCGACCGGCCGCAGCACCTCGTCGAAGCGCCGCGCCAGCGCCCGCGCAGCCCGCTGCGTGGCGAAGCACAGGCAGTGATCGTGGACGTGCCGCGTCGTGGCGAAGGACACGGATTTGTCTTTTGACATCCCGGGTATTTATGTTGATATCAACCCATTCAGTCAAGTGGAGGAATGCCATGGGTTACATCGACGGATTTGTCCTTGCCGTGCCTGCCGCCAACAAGGAGGCCTATCGCAAGCACGCTGTCGACGCAGCGCCGCTGTTCAAGGAATTCGGCGTCACCCGCATGGTCGAGACATGGGGCGACGACGTGCCCGACGGCAAGGTCACCGACTTCAAGGGCTCGGTGCAGGCCAAGCCGGACGAGGTCGTGGTCTTCTCCTGGATGGAATATCCCTCGAAAGCGGTGCGCGACGCGGCTGGCGAGAAGATGATGAACGATCCGCGCATGAAGGAGATGATGAGTGCCGGCATGCCGTTCGACGGCAAGCGCATGATCTATGCCGGCTTCGACGCGCTGGTCGACGAAGGCGTGAAGGGAAAGATCGGCTATGTAGATGGCACGCTGATGGCGGTGCCGGCCGTCAACAAGGAAGCGTTCCGCGCCTGGGCGGCGACGATGTCGGCGCTGTTCAAGGAGTACGGCGCCACCCGCGTGCTCGACGGCTGGGGCGACGACGTGCCGGACGGCAAGGTCACCGATTTCAAGCGCGCGGTGAAAGCCAAGGACGGCGAGACCGTCATGTACGGCTGGGTCGAATGGCCGTCCAAGGACGTGCGCGACATGGCGTGGGGCAAGATGATGGCCGATCCGCGCATGCAGCCCGACAAGGACCAGCCGCCGCTGTTCGACGGCCAGCGCATGGTCTATGGCGGCTTCACGCCGATCCTCGACGCCTGACAGGAGTTTCGGGCAGTCCGCAGTTGAGGTCTCTATCGCCGGGCATTCTTGCTAAGATCGGCAGCAATGCCGTCCGTTGCCAACGTCATCCTCTGCGCCGCTACGATGGCTGTCGTGTGGACGACGATTGGTTGGCCGATCGCAGCGCGACTTCTGGCGAGACCTGCTACATGGTGGTGGGCGCCGGCCTTTGGGTTTGCGCTTCACTGCGTCATCGCCTTGCCGGTCCTCGGCTTGACCGGCATGAACCAGCCGGCGGTGATCGTCCTGACGATCGCCATCGCCGTTCTTTCCTTCGCGGTCTCCCGCCAGCGCGGCGCGTTTATTGACGCTGTTGCCGACCGTTGCGAGCTGTCCGCGCCCGCCCTGATCGCCGCATTGGTCGGCGCAGCGTTGCTCGCGCTGCTGCCGGCCGCCGCCGTGCTACCGAAGACCACAGCCGATGGGATGACCCTCTCGGCCTCGATCTTCGATCATTCCAAGATCGCAATGATCGACGAAATGATCCGGTCGGGTGTCCCGGCCCACAATCCCTTCTTCAGCGAGTCCGGCGCGCCCGATCGGTTGACCTACTACTATCTATGGCATTTCGGTGCTGCTATCTTCGCCGTCGCAACAGGCGCCACCGGATGGGAAGCTGACACCGCGCTGACCTGGTTCACCGCGTTCGCCTCGCTTCTCGCGATGATCGGCCTCGCCCTGCGCCTCGGCGGCAAGACCGCTGCACCGTTCATCGTCCTCGTTCTCGCCGCCAGCGCGTCGATCCGCACCGTGCTCGACGCGCTGGCGCCGGATGGCGCAAACTACTACCTCCGCGGCGCCTCCGGATTCGCGGGCTGGCTGTTCCAGGGGGCCTGGGCGCCGCAGCATCTCGCTTCGACGACGTGCGTGGTGCTGGCAACCCTCCTGCTCGTGCGCGTGGCCGAACCCGGTGCCTGGCTCGCGGCAGCCGCACTCGCGCTGGTCGCAGCGGCCGGCTTCGAGACGTCCATCTGGGTCGGCGGCCTCACCTTCGCCGTCGCCGCCAGCGCAATTTCGTTGCGGATTCTCTGGTCCCTGCCTCCTGGAATTCGTGCCGGATTCGTCCTTCGCCTCGCTGCAGCGGCAACCTTGGCACTGGCGCTCTGTTTTCCCTTCCTGCGTGACCAGGTCGCGGCAGCCGCGGCACGGGGTGGAGGCGCGCCGATCGCGATCGCACCAGTGGAAGTGCTGGGACCAGCCTTTCCGGCATCGTGGCAGGCGCTGCTCGACCTTCCCGCCTATTGGCTGGTCTATCTGCCCGTGGAGTTCACGGCGTTCTACCCTGCCGGATTGATCGCACTGTCCGTGCTGTGGCGGGCGCGCGCGGGCTGCGCGCGAGCCGGTGCCGTGGTTCCAGCCGTCACGATCCTGCTGATCGCCAGCCTCGTGATCGCGTGGCTATTGCGGAGCGTCATCGCCCACAACAACGACTTGGGCTGGCGCGCCATCCTGCCGGCAATCCTGCTGCTGGTCGTCTTCGCGGCCGTGCTGATTTCCCGGGGCATCGACACCGCGGGTGCGCCCCGCATTGCCGGGCTGATGGCGGCGCTTGGCATTCTGCTGACGTTTCCGGAGACTTTGCAGTTCGCGCGAGAGGACATCTTCGCCTCACGCACCCCTTCCGAGCGGCTGTTCGCCGAAATGCCGGCATTGTGGGATGCAGTCCGCCGGCAGACGCCGCCTGACGAGCGGGTTGCCAACAACCCGGGGTTTCTCGCCGACATGACGCCTTGGGGCATCAATATCTCTTGGGCGCTGATGGCCAATCGTCGCTCCTGCTACGCAGCCCACGACTTTGCGATCGCCTTCGCGCCGCTCAGCGCAGCGCAACGGGCAGCCGTCGACGAGCGCTTCAAGCGGGTGTTCGCAGGCGCTCCCGCAGAGGACGACATCCAGCAGCTGTCGGCTCGCTTGCACTGCGACACCATCGTGGTCACGCCGCAGGACGGCGCTTGGCAACGCGACCCGTTCGCCTCAGGAGAAGCATACCATCTCGTCGACTCCCGCGACGATCGCTGGCGCATCTACCGCCGTGTCGGCGCTCAGATGCCGCTGAACCAGTTGAAGCCACGGTCTTCCCAGTAGCCGCCCGGATATCTGTTCGTGACCTCGATGGCGGTGATCCATTTCGGGTTCTTGAAGCCGAGCTTGGTCGCCGTGCGCAGGCGGAGCGGAAAGCCGAACGGATCGGTGATCGGCTGGCCGGCATACTTCGTCGCCAGGATGGTCTGCGGATGCAGAGCCGTCGCCATGTCTATGCTGCCCGTATAGTCGTCGGCACAACGGAACGCGACGTACCTTGCCTTGAGATCGGCGCCGATCCTCTCGAGGAAGAGGCGCAGGTTCACGCCGGACCACTGGCCGATATAATCCCAGCCTTCGACGCAGACGTGCCGTATGATCCACTCCTGCTCGGGCAACTCGGCGATCTGGCGCGCGTTCCACTGACGCTTGTCGTCGATCAATCCGGCGAGCTCGAGCTTCCACGTCGCGCCATCGACCGGGCTGACATCGTTCACGTCGTAGTAGGCATTGAAGCGTGGCGGCTTCACCACTTCGGCCGCGCTGAAGGTCGGCGCCAGATGGTTGGGCCGGAAGAGAAGCGCCTGCACCCGGTCGTTGAATGTCGAAACCATCCTCAGGGCTGATTGCACGGCGCTGTCGCTGGTCACATCGCAGCCGGTGAGCATGGTCAGCGCGCCGAGGCTGAGCGACCCTCGCAGAATTCGTCGGCGGCCAATCTCGGCCATCAGTGCCTTGTTGTTCTCGAGGATGCTTTGGTCGACGCCTGTCGTCGGGCGAAACACGGAGGGAGAGGGACTGCGAACGGACATGGCTTCTCCGATCATTCGGCAGCGTGTGGCGGTGAGGGCTCGGCCGATGAGGCGCCCGACGGATCCACCGGAGGACCACCGGTGATCATGGCGCCGATTGTCTTTGGCACCATCAGGGCCAAGGCAACATGAATGAGCAGGAAGCCGACGATTGCCGCCATGCCCAGGAAATGGATCAGTCGCGCGCCCTGGAAGCTTCCGAACAAAGCTGCAAGCTCTGAAAGCTGGATGGGCTTCCACACTGCCCAGCCCGACAGCACCTGCACGACAATGATCGCGATGATGCCGACATAGAGGAGCTTCTGAACCGCGTTGTAGTGCGTGATGTCGTCGTGCGACAGACGGAAGCGCAAGGCGTCCCGAAGGGTGGAGAGCACATCCGGGAGACGAATCGGCGCGAGCTGCCGACGAAAGCGGCCCGTCCAGACTCCGTACGCAACATAACAAACGCCATTGGCCATGAGGAGCCACATGGCGAAAAAATGCCATTGCAGCGCGCCTTGTGCCTCCCCGCCGATCGTCATCCAGTCAGGAAAATGCAACCAGCCGAACAATACCTCGTCGTTGTAGATCTTCCAGCCACTCAGGATCATGAGCAGGATCGCGACGGCATTGATCCAGTGCATGATGCGGAGCGTTAAAGGATGCAGCCGCTGACTGCGGACCGCCGCTCGACTTCGCGCCATGAATTGCGTCCCCTGGGAAAATTGCTCTTCTCTACGATGTTCGTGGGCGGAGAGCCGGTTGTTACGCCGCATCACAGATTTGTGATAACAGACCGACGAGCGGTGCTGGCGAATTTGTCGCCTTCCGGCGTGTAACGTTCGGCCTCGTCACCGCGAATAGGAGGAGGCGATGCCGATTGCGTCGCAAGGGAGTGACAACGATGCCATTGGCAGTCGCTGCTGTCTTGATGCTTTTGCAGAGCCTGTGCTGGACCTCACTTGCACAGGCGGCACCGCCCGCTTCGGCCGATGGCCAGAGGCGCGAGCTGACGCCCCAGGAAAGAATGGACCTGCGATTTCCCCAGCCTGTGCGAGTCGGCGACCTCATTGGCCTGCCGGTTCTCGATGACCAGGACTCCACCATTGGCTACGTGAGCGACGTCGTGCGAGTCTCCACAGGCAAGATCCAGCTCGTCGTCCCCTATGCGCCGTGGCTTGGGTGGCTGCGGTTGGACAGCGCAGCCTGGGGCCGCCGACCGATCGGCGTGCCGATCGAGACGGTAGTCATTCTAGGCCGGCAGATCGATGCCCTCGACATGCCCCGCGCCTCCTTCGATACGGCACCCACGTTCGTGTCGGCCGAAGCCAAGCCGATCGGGCGCGAGGAAATCATCAGGATCGCTCTTGGTCGCAGATAGCTCGGACGATCACAAAGCATGGAATTCAGGGGAACCGGTTTGCCGGCAACGAGTTAATTCCCGGGGTCAGTATGATGGATTACGAGACGCGTTCGCCTCTTAAGACCCGCACCTTGGTGGCCCAGGGACCAGACTCCCCCGGTTCCGTTACCCATGCCCTTGTGCTGCCAATCCATATGTCCACCACCTTCACGCGTGACGCGGACAATGGCTACAGCGGGGGCCGGATATACGGAGGAGCCGACAATCCCTCGGTGCAGCAGGCCGAGGCGTTGATCGCGAGCCTCGAAGGTGCAGACGACGCCCTGATCTTCGGTTCCGGCATGGCCGCCGCGGTGGCGCTTTTCCAGGCGCTCGAGCCGCCCGTACACATCGTCGCGTCACGCGCCATGTACTATGGACTTCGTTCGTGGCTGGCTGAATTCGGCCAAGGCAATGGCTATTCCGTGAGTTTCGTCGACACGTCCGATCTCGGCGCGGTCCACGCCGCCGTGCAGCCCGGGAAGACGGGCCTGTTCTGGATCGAGACTCCGAGCAATCCGCTCTGGACCATCACCGACATCGTCGCCGTCGCCGAGATCGCACACGCAGCCGGAGCAATATTGTGCGTCGATTCGACGGTGTCGACGCCGATTTTCACCCGTCCACTGTCGCTCGGTACGGATATCGTCGTGCACTCGGCAACGAAATACCTGAACGGGCATTCCGACGTCGTTGCCGGCGCGCTGGCGACCTGTGCGGATAGCCCGCTGTGGCGGCGCATTCGCCGTGTGAGGGCGCAGATTGGCGTGACTCTTGGCCCTTTTGAAGCCTGGCTTCTTGTGCGGGGGATGCGCACGCTTCACGTCAGGGTTACAGCACAAGCGAAAACTGCGGCGGTCCTCGCCAGTCGCCTCGTCGGGCATTCGGCCTTGAGCGCCGTCCTCTATCCAGGCCTCGAGTCCCATCGCGGCCACGACATTGCCCTTCGTCAGATGACCGGCGGCTTCGGCGCGATGCTGTCGATCCGCGTCAAAGCCGGCGCAGCCGCTGCGATCGCCGCCGCCGCGCAGGTCCTGCTGTGGAAACGGGCCACTTCCCTCGGCGGTATCGAAAGCTTGATCGAACATCGCGCCTCGATCGAAGGCGCCGGTAGCCCCTGCCCGCCCGACCTGCTTCGGCTCTCGGTCGGTCTCGAAGATGTCGACGACCTATTTCTCGACCTTGTGCAGGCGCTGGGGTCCACCGCGGCATCGCTGGACGTAAAGTAGGGAGTAAGAAGATGCCCAACGTTGCCGTCGGCATCATGTGCAAGACTCCCGCGCCGGGAAAATCCAAGACCCGCCTGTCGCCGCCGCTCCATCCGACGGAATGCGCCAGCATATCCGCGTGCTTCATTCGCGATCTGGCACATACGATCGACGAACTCGTCAGCGCTGGCGGCGTCACGGGCTATGCCGTCTACACGCCGGTCGGATCCGAAGCCACGCTTCGCCGGCTGTTGCCCGCCAATTTCGAATTGTTGTCGCAAGTCGACGGCGACTTCGGTGCGCGATTGTTCTATGGCGTACGCGGGTTGCTGGACGCCGGTCACGATGGCGTCATTCTCGTCAATTCCGACAGCCCGACCTTGCCGCTGTCTATCCTGCGCGACGCGGTAGATGCCGTTCGCAGCGGCGACAACGTCGTGCTCAGCCGGGCTGCCGACGGCGGCTATACGCTGATCGGCCTGTCCAGGCCCCATCGTCATCTGTTCGAAGACATCGTCTGGAGCACCAGCACGGTCTATCAGCGCACCCGCGACCGCGCGGCCGAGATCGGCATTGCCGTGCTCGACGTGCCCCCATGGTACGACGTGGACGATGCCGTCTCGCTGCGCATGCTCGAGGACGAGCTGGCCGGCTATCCGCCACCTTTTTCCAAGTTGAACGGCGCCGATGCGCCGTCGACCCGGCGATTTCTGCGCGAACGCCACGCCGCCCTTGTTGATCCGGCGGCGTGAACCGGAGACCTGATCAATGCTTTTGCCCTCCGGGACCCATCGTGTCGCTGTCGTCATTCCCTGCCTGAACGAGGCCGAACCGATTGCCGGCGTCGTCGACGAACTGCGGGCCCTGAACGTCGACGACATCCTCGTCGTCGATAACGGATCGACCGACGAAACGGCCCGAAGAGCCACAGCTGCCGGCGCAAGGGTAGTCAGTGAGCCGCGCCGCGGTTACGGCCGGGCGTGCGCCGCCGGTGTGGCGGCCGTAACGCCGGACACCGACATCGTGTGTTTCCTCGACGGCGACGGTAGCGACGTCCCGGCTTTCCTGCCAGCGATTGTCGGGCCGGTGGCGGCCGGCGGCGCTGATTTCGTGATGGGCTCGCGGGTGCGCGGCCGGCGAGAGCCGGGCAGCATGACTCCTCAGCAAATCGTGGCCGGCCGGCTGGCAGGACTCCTGTTGCACGCAACCTACAGTGCGCATTTCACCGACATGTCGCCGTTTCGGGCGATCCGCCTGGATCGCCTTCGTGCGCTCGGAATGCGCGAGCCGACTTTCGGCTGGAATCTCGAAATGCAGATGCGGGTCGCGGCGGCGGGGCTGCGCCTCCTCGAAATCCCTGTAGATCACCGCCGGCGCCGGGGCGGCGTCTCGAAGGTTTCCGGCGATGTCGTGGCCGGCATGAAGGCAGCGTGGGTCATAACAGCCACCTTTGTCCGGCTGGCGACGTCGTTGCGCGGCGAACCAGGCTTGTCCGCCATACGCGAGCCCGCCAAGTGAAAGCTCTGGTTACCGGCGGTGCCGGCTTTATCGGACAACATGTCGTGCGCGAACTGCTGGCGCGCGGCCATGCCGTCAGGATCTTCGATTCACTCCGGCCCGACGTTCATGCCGGCCGGCCATGGACCCCGCCGGCCGATGCCGGGTTCGAGCAGGGCGACGTTCGCGACAGCGTCGCCGTCGACCGGGCGCTGACCGGAATCGACGTCGTGTTGCACTTGGCTGCGAAGGTCGGGTTGGGGGTCGATGTCGGCGACCTGCCCGATTACGCCTCGTCGAACGACAGTGGGACGGCCGAGTTGCTGGCCGGCATGGCGCGCGCCGGAGTCGGGCGCCTCACCCTTGCCAGCTCGATGGTGGTCTATGGCGAGGGAGTGGGCAGATGCGCCGAGCATGGCGTCGTCAGCCCGGCCCCCCGCCAGGAAAGCGCGCTGGCCGCCGGGCAGTTCGAGCCGCCTTGTCCGGTCTGCGGCCGGCCTGTGAGCACCGCGCTGGTCGGAGAGGACGCCCCGCTCGATCCGCGCAATGCCTACGCCAGCAGCAAGACCGCCCAGGAGTTCTACTGCTGGAACTGGGCGCGCTCGACCGGCGGCTCGGTCGCCGCGATGCGCTATCACAACGTCTACGGTCCGGGCATGCCGCGCAACACCCCCTACGCAGGCGTGGCGGCGATCTTCACGTCCGCGCTCCGCCAGGGCAAGGCGCCGTCCGTGTTCGAGGATGGCGGTCAGCGCCGCGACTTCGTGCATGTCCGCGACGTCGCCGCCGCGACAGTGCTTGCCTGCGAGAAATGGACGGCAGGCGTGCGCGCCTTCAACGTGGGCTCTGGAACGCCGCGCACGGTTGGGCAGATGGCGACGGCGCTTGCCGACGCGATGAGCGGGCCTCAGCCCGTCGTGACCGGTCAATACCGGCTGGGCGACGTGCGCCACATCACCGCGGATTCCTCCCGGCTGCGCCGCGAGCTCGGCTGGCTGCCCCGGGTCGCGTTCGAGGACGGCATGGCCGAACTGGCCGGGAGCTCGTGACGTGTCTCAGGGCCGGTTGCGCCGCAGATCCTCCTCATGCTTTCACATCAGGAATTACCGGCCGAGGTCGGCGATCATGGTGGCGCCCATCTACGCCATACTGAGGTCGACCTCGCGCTGGAAGATGCCGAGCGCGTCTGTCGCGCGCCCGAGCCTCTGTGGGCGGCGTCGATCGCCGCGCCGGGTTCGGTGACGCTTCTGACCGACGCCCACGTTCTGGAACGTCACGAAGAAATAGGTGCCGTCAACTGGATCAGATCAAGCGCCCGCCGTCCAAGCAGCGTGGCGGGATCGGCCAGATCCAGGATGACGTCGAAGTGATTGCGGCCGGGGCACTCGAAGGCCGCGCACTTCCTGTCCACTTGCCTCAGTGCCTCGACGAAAACGCCACTTTGCCGCTTGAACTGGTCGGTTTCGTGCTCGCCCCAGCAGATCAGGCTGGGCGGGAATCCCTTTAGCACCTGGCGCAGCGGGCTGTTGCGCGCAGCCGTGGCGGGATCAAGGTTCAACGCGGCATCGATCGAGATGCCGATCAGCGGCTCGAGGTCGTAGATGCCGGAGACCAGCACCGCCCCTTTCACCCTCTGGCCCCCGACGAGCGCCGCCATCGCTGCGAGGTGTGCGCCCGCCGAGCTGCCGGCAACCACGAGACGATCGAAGCCGCTCAGGCTCGCGACGGCGGCGCGGCATTCTTCAACGATGGCTGAGAGCGTAGCGGCGGGCGCCAGCGTGTAGTCGACGGCAGCGTAGGCAATACCGTGAGCGACGCACCCAGGCGCGGCAAAGGCCGACTCCTGCTTCGAGAGTTCCTGCCAATAGCCG
>Ga0193742_1002028_pt1 | contig 11798 bp, 22 predicted proteins | sample L2c1metaG_FD_165511 | JGI IMG/M metagenome (GOLD analysis project Ga0193742, IMG submission 165511) | Soil microbial communities from a riparian zone of the East river system, Colorado, United States - L2c1 | ecosystem: Environmental > Terrestrial > Soil > Riparian zone | place: USA: East River... | reverse complement strand
CGTACAAGAAGGGTACAGTCTTCGTGGTGCCTGAGGGCTCTACGCCGATGGTCAACACCGCCAAGTAATACTGGCGTCTGAAGGTTGGGCTCAGGGTATATCTCTGAGCTCTTCCTTGGGATTCCACAACTAGGAGGAAACATGAAGGCTCGACTCATCTGGCGCTACACCGACGAGCTTGGTTTCTGGGGTACGTGCCCGAAGTGGGCGCGAGGCCTCAAGATCGTCAAGAAGGAGCGGGTCCTCTGGGTGGGCGCCGTTCCGAAGTGCTACTGCTACGGCTGTTCTGTCGGCTGACGCTTGAAGGTTGAGTCTAGGTCATATCTAGGCTCTTCCTTGAGGTTTCAGTCCCATACCAAGGAGTACTCATGCGTAAGCGCAAGCCCCGTCACGCCAAGCAGAACGTCGTTGTCCGGATGTCGGCGGGTACCAAGCGAGTCATGACTCGAGAGTGGTACACGCGCATGATCGACTACTCCGAGAGCTGGGGTCGTTACGTCAAGATCGTCTGTATCATTCCATATCCGTCACCCGAGCTTTTCAAGAAGGAGAACTGATGGAGCACGAGGAACACACCTACAAGGACATCGTGAACGACAAGATCGTCGTCGCCTGGCAAGTCATGATGATCCTGCAATACCGCATGGATAAGTGGTCGCTTCCGGCAGTCTTCACGCCTTTTTGGGTGACTGGCGAGCTGGATCTTATCGACAACACTCTCTACGCAGGCTTCGGTAAGCGTATCCCTTTGGAGCGGGACAACTGGCTCATCATCACAGAAGAGCAGATTCTCGCTGTTGCAGGCGCCGATCACTTCCGTCAGAACTATATCGCTTGGACGATAGGGCCTACGGAAGATCTGCCGGCACTTGAAGCCGCGGTCAACCACCCTGCCCACTACGGTGGTGAAGATGACGACTACGAGGTCATCAAGGTTATCGAGGCGTGGGATCTCGGATTCCACCTGGGTAACACCGTCAAGTATGTTGCCCGTGCCGGCAAGAAGGATCCCGAGACTCTGATCCAGGACCTCGAGAAGGCCAAGTGGTATCTCGACCGGAAGATCGCTAACGTGAAGGCAGGGATCGATGAGTAGCCACAAGTCTTTCAGCATCGGCAAGAACCTCAGCATCCGGTGGTACAAGAACTACATGCGGTATTTCTTTATGGACCGCCACCACCTCATCATCGAGATCGGTCGACTCAGCATCTGCTGGTTCAGGCGACGCTCGCAGTAAAAACACGCCCTATAATGAGAAGACACTCCTGTGTGGTACTACGTATCGCATGACCCCTGCTGGTATCTCATATCATCAGATCGCCCTGGTATCTCATATCTAGGCTCAGGAGTGTCTTCTCCTTTCTTTTTTCTCACACACAAGGAGAACTCATGTCACGCACCAAGAGTAAGGCCAAGTACGGTCTCGGTAAGTTCCTGCTGGACATCCTCCTGATCATCTGCACGGGTGGTCTGTGGTTGTTCTTCAAGATCTTCCGCTACATGGCTAAGCGCCGCTGATGCCATACACCGGCAACCCCTATCCACTGCAGACATTGCAGAACCGACAGCAACGCCGACTCCAGGGCAAGCGCAGCAATCGTGACGGATTTCCTCCGCCGGGGGATTTCAGGATGTCACAGAAGACCGGCGGTACCCAGCGAGCTCGGAAGGGGAAGCGACGATGAGCTACACATGGCAAGAAGTCGTCGAGAAGCTAGCACCTCTGATGGGTGTAGATCGCTTTTATTTCGAAGGCGAATGCACCATCGATGCTGAGTCGTTCGAGGGTGATCCTTACCAACAGATGCACGACGTCTTCGGTCCGATTGCTGAGGCGAAGAACCTCCAGATCTATGCGGTCGAGCAGCATGACGGCCCCAAGCAGATTGTGCGGCTTGACGATCTTAAGGTTCGTCGTGTCGAGCGAGTCCCTCCGGATCGTTTTCGTATCAGCTGGGGACCTAAGCCTAAGAAGGGCGAATGAGTACCGCTGAACGGCTTCTCCGTCAAATACTCGAGCAGTATGAGAAGACCGATGGCTACGACGTCTCAAACGAGATGGATGCAGCTCTGCGTCTCGCCAAAGAACACATGGATCATCTGGACGAACCCCAGGACGTCTACAAGCCTTCCCCTTGGTACAAAGCTGTAGACGTCAAGGGCGATCTGTGGGCTGAGTCCAGTAATGAGATAGAGGTTAGGGCTCGTGCTCGAGGAGGCGACGTGATCCTTCATCTTTTCTCTGCCATACCCAAGAATGAGTGGCGTATCGCTCCTGATCCCACACCCGTGGACTTGCAACAGATCAAGCTCTTTCGAGCCATGCTTGAGGAGGATGAGTGAAGCTATCTATCCGAGTGGCGCTCATTGTCACGATGGACGACCAAGGACCTGAAGCTACTGCCGATACGCTGGAGTCGATCCGCACGCAGACGCTCATCCCGAGATTCGTTCGACTCATAGACAACTCGAGCAGTGTCGATTCTATGCTTCCTGAGGTAGTGGAGGAAGTTCGTCGACTTCGCTTCTTTTCGCCCAACGTCATTGTCATAGCTAAAGACAAGGCACATACGAGGGAAGCATATCTCGCCGGGATCAAACACGTCATGCAGCAACACGACTTCGATGTCTACCTTACAGTGGCCGCGGGTACGATTCTAGGACCAGACGCAGTTTACGAGATGGTAAACCCTTTCTGGGATCCCAAGATCGTAAAGGTCCTAGGTGTCGACTACGGGAACGACAATCGATCGAAGTGGCGACGCTTTCTTGATCGACACATCGCTGTTCTCTGCTTCAAGGGACCTAATCGAGGAAGTCTCATGGCGAATCGGCGTAACGTCATGGAGGAACATCTCGATGAATGGCCTCTAGGGCCTGTGCAGGCTAACGCGCAGAGACACGCCACCCCCAACAAGAAGAGCTCCTACGCCAAGGACCTCGACCTCTACTACTAGAAAGGTATATCCATGGGACAGAGATTCGGTGTCCGCTTTGCCCTTGCTCAGGGGTCCAACGAGAACTGGATGGTTGCTGAGACCGCTAAGAAGGTGATCGAGGGCTGCCTCGAGAAGACCGGTCTCAACATCAAGGACTGCAAGAGCTTCACTCTGACCATCCAGGATCAGGAGGCTGACGGCGAGAAGAACATTCCAGATGCCATCATCTTCGAGGTGCGTGCCGAGACCAAGGATGACGTGCCAGTCCGAGACGTCATCAAGCCCATCTTCAACGAACAGGGACTCTGATGGTCAATGCCAAGCGCAATGCAACAGAACGTCCGCCGCAGGTTTCTTCTCGTCTGTCTATCAGTGAGGCAAATCTGTACGACAGCTCAACCACTGAGAATCCCTGGCAGCGTCTGGCCAAGATGGCAGAGACTGTCACACATGACCTCATGAGTCGAGTTGGCTACGATCGCAAGATCACGGTAACCATCGAGCCTCTCCCGGAGCATCACCCCGACTTCCCGGGCATGCAGGTCTACGCAAGGACGCGTCTCTGATCATCGGGGAGGGCTTGGGCATATCGCCTGAGTCCTCCCCAGATCTTGCCCTATGTTTTTCATCCTCGCGTAGAAAACATGGCCTATAATGAGACCCATCTACTGAAAAGGCCACATCATGAACAAGAACGAGATCATCATCGTTTCTGCCGTGTTCGGTTCCGCAGTCATCGGGTACATCACCAAGGCCCTCGTCGACTACGACACGATCGCAGCCCTGAAGACCGACCTCAAGGTCGCCAACTTCAAGACGCGCATCAACCGCGTAGCATTCGAGACCGCCCTGGAGTACGTACCCTCTGACCGCGGACCGGCGCTGACCGAAACGATCGACTTCGCCATGAAGTTCGAACAGATCGCAGCCAACAACGAAGAGTAAGACTCACAAGACTGAACCCCTAACCCGGGTTCTTTCTTTTTTCGAAAGGAGGATCCCGATGGACAATGACATTGAAATCAACGACCACCACGTCTGGATAAGGCCAGGCTCTGCAGGGGAGTTATTTCTCTCCAACTACGACCTTGACGAGTACAAGTACGGATTGAATCGCAACATCGAGTTGGAGATCCTCCGTGCTGCAAGCAAAGCCAACATGTGGGCCGAAGCTGAGCAGGAGCTCACTGGGACTCGCTTCATGTGGCACCCCAACCGCAAGAACCACAACCGAAGGAGAGCACGATGACCGATGAGCAGCTTGAGAAGATCGCCAAGGAAAACCTCATGCAAGGAGATCGAGGTGACTACTTCATTCCGTTCGACGTGATCGATGATATCGAGCCGATTCGACTGGAGGCGTTCCAGGACGCGCTAATCATGGTGGCCGCTGAGCGAGGTCTGAACCTTTGTAAGGAGGAGGACTTCGTCAAGCTTGGCTTCACCATCATGTGGGAGCCCAAGGAGACGCCTACCGTTCTCGAGAAGATCGTCACACTCATGATGGGGAGCAAGAAGGGCGAGTTCGTCTGTGCTACAGGGGAGCTCTTTCCCAAGCCAGCCTCCAAGATCGAGGTTAAGGAGACTTTCGCTCGAGTCTCTCAGGGTGAGGATATCGTCATCATCGTCGCCGACGCCAACATGGACTGTACAGTCAAGAAGGTCAGTTGGAGCCCCAAGGCTGAGTGGTACTCCGATGACGAGCCAGCTGAGCTCGAGGTAGCTGACACGACCTTCATGCAGGACCTCCTTCAGCACATGAGTGCCGTCCCTGAGGGCGAGATCTACGTCGAGCCGTCTATCGTATTCGCCGACGACATCAAGAACATGGAGCAGCTGACCGACTTCTTCAAGAGGGTGACTCTGGCCAAGCCCATCAGCATCAGGGTAGTCGAGTCCTCTGACGACCGACCGGGAGAGCTCTTCATCTCATGGACGCCCAGTGAGAAGGCTTAGCGCCGATACCCCTCTGTATCACTACGCACCCCACAAGGAGCGTCTGACGATACTCAACGAGGGTCTGAAGGTAGGCCGGGAGGGTTATATCTCTTGTGGTACTACACCGCGAGAGGCATTCAACTCTGCCGGCCTACCTGAGGGTCGCTATGATCTCTGGCAAATCACTAGAGATGACGGCGACCAGCTCAAGAATCGCAAGGACAACGGCTATGAGATCCTGGAGGTCAAGATCTTCAACGACATCTCAATGCTACGTGTCTGGCTTGCTGGGTCAGCATATCGTGGCAACATGAAAGCGAGGAGATACTGATGAGATTCTGGCCAGTGCCTGAGAAGGCTCAGAACACGCTTATATCTAGCATCCTCTACGAGCTGAACCGCGGCATGACTGCGAACTCTGAGGCTCATATCGCCATGCCTAAGGATGTGTACGATAGTCTCTTTGCGTGGAACAAGGACCGACTTGAAACGGTTGTCGAAGAGACTGCTGAGAGTAAAGGCCTTGCTGCGTTCATGGGTGAGTATGAAGACATATTCTTCATCGTCTGGACGTCTCTATACGATACCAACCCTCCCCCAGCATTCGAGGAACTCTACAAGTTCGAGAAGACTAAGCTTGACACGCGACTACAGGAAAGGCTGCGAGATAATGATTGATCCCATCCAGAAGTACTTAGCTCAAGCACAGCTACATGAAGCGCTGTTATATCGTGTACATCAGGGTATGCGGCATTACCGTGAAGCTAACATAACCTGGGACCTCGAGCTGTTTAACCAGCTGACTCCAGACAACCAGCTTCGCCTGCAGGTAGCCATAGAGGATCTCGCCAAGGGGCATCTCTACGCTGTAGTCATGGGCGTATCTCAGGAGAAGTTCATCGTGTCTTGGTCGGCTATTCAAGACGCACCCATGTCGGTTGCCGACGCAGCACTAGGAGCTAAGTATGACGTACGAGGGAACTCCCCAGACGTGCGCAAGCGAAGGGTGTGACGAGACTCGTCCAGGGCACGGTTGGCGGGATTACACCAAGCGAGGTGGTGGCTGGTTCGAGCAGAAGAATGGAGACACTTGGTGTCCTAAGCATATCCCGGAGTGGGTAGCCGAGTGGAGAGCTAAGAGGTCACGCAATGGCAATTGATCTGCATCCACACCAACTCAAGGCGGTAAAGGAGCTCAAAAATGGTTCGATCCTTAAGGGCGGGGTGGGTACCGGAAAGACCAGAACCGCTCTTTACTATTACTACACCCGAGTTTGTGGAGGTACTGTCAAGACAAATGGGCTGGGCGCTACTACCCTACCCAGAACGCCTACTGACATTTATGTCATCACCACAGCCAAGAAGCGAGACGAGCTGGACTGGCAACGAGAGGCGGCGGCATTGGCGATCTCGAACGACCGCGAGAATTCTGTTGGACGAATACAGTTCGTGGTCGATAGCTGGAACAACCTTGTCTCGTACAGTGACATACAAGGAGCCTTCTTCGTCTTTGATGAGCAGAGACTGGTTGGATCGGGCACCTGGGTCAAAGCCTTCATCGCTATTGCCAAGAAGAACAAGTGGATCATGCTCAGCGCCACTCCCGGGGACACCTGGATGGACTACATCCCCGTATTTGTCGCTCATGGATTCTACAAGAACCGCACTGAATTCCTTCGTCGGCACGTTGTCTATAGTAACTTCACCAAGTTTCCCAAAGTTGACCGCTACGTGGAGACCCGGATCCTTGAGGGGTATCGGCGACGTATCATTGTCGAGATGCCCTTCCACAGACACACAGTTAGAAGACTTCATAACGTGGTCGTGCCTTACCCGAAAGAGCTGTTTGACTTACGGGTTGTGCGCGATCGATGGCATGTGTATGAGGAGCGGCCGATCCGTGACGTTTCGGAGCTATTCTCGGTCATGCGGAAGGTTGTTAACTCAGACCCGGGACGTCTGGCAGCGGTCCGTCGGCTTCTGGAAGAGCATCCGAGACTGATCGTCTTCTACAACTTCAACTACGAGCTGTATGCTCTGCGAGAGCTGATAGATGTGGTAAAGGTCGCGGAATGGAACGGTCATAATCACGATCCTGTGCCCGATGGAGACTCCTGGGTGTACCTAGTTCAGTACACTGCGGGAGCTGAAGGGTGGAATTGCGTCTCTACGGATGCCATGGCGTTCTACTCTTTGAACTATTCGTACAAGATTTTCGAGCAATCGCAAGGTCGGATCGACCGAATGAACACTCCGTACGTGGATCTGCACTACTACGTCTTCAGGTCGGGAGCCAAGATCGACATCGGAATATGGAAGGCGTTGATGGAAAAGAGGACTTTCTCTGAGAAGAGATTCGCCACAAACCTGACATAACGGACATATCCGGTACCAAAAAACCAAAACTGAAGCTAAAAACTTTCCCCTATAATGTCTACCCTGTAATGTTTAGTATATAGGAACATTACAGGGTAGTGTGTTTCTACAAAAGTTTTGGCCGTTTTTTTGGTTTTTTGGCAAAGGTGCAATTGGGACGAAAGGGACATATTGGAAACGTGGCTGGATGTCGAGGATTTCCCTCTCTACGAGGTGAGCGATCTGGGTCGGGTTCGCAACAAGGATACGGAGTTCGTCCTTAAACCTTTGAGTAACGGGAGAGACTCACTAGTAGTCATATTGCGTCGGGACAACAGAGGGCACACCAGGTCTATCCGGAGACTGGTGGCCCTTGCATTTCTTGGTGAGCCGTACGGTTCCGAAGTAGCACTGCCCATCGATGGCGACTACAACAACAACGCTGCAGACAACCTGGTGTACAAGCCGATGTGGTTTGCCCAGCGCGCGAAGAAGCAGCATCGACGACGCGATCCAATTCGTCACCAGCAGGTGCGAGTGATCGAGACAGGAGATATCTATGCGAACACTCTGGCGTGTGCTGAAGCTCTGGGCCTCCTTGAGGACTATGTACTGCTGGCTGCTCGAAAAGCGGGTACTGTGAGGTTCGGGGGTCTTTCGTTCGAATTCGTATGAAAACATTACAGACACGCTGAAAAAACATGGCATATAATAGAAGGAGTAGAATGTGACCGCATTCATACCCTCTCATTTTCAGATGGGAGGTTGCATTGGCTCTTGAATCGAAGTTCCAAGCTGACACGATTAAGTTTATTCGGAATGAACTCCTTCCGGATTGCTTGCTGACTAAAGGAAACTCTGCCTCACAACAGGGAATTCCTGATGTCTTCATCGTGTACTACGACAAGTGGGCTATGCTTGAGTTTAAGCGCAGCGCTAGGTCGGTTCATCAGCCAAACCAGGACTACTTTGTTGAGCTCTTCAACGAATGGTCCTTCGCAGCCTTCATCTATCCGGAAAACGCAGAGGAAGTACTTCGTGAACTTCAATTCGCACTTGCACCTCGAGGGCAAGCACGCGTTCCTCAGCGCTAGTCAGTATCACTGGCTCCGCTATGACGAAGAGAAGATGCAACGGAAGTTTGAGAACTTTCTTGCTGCTGCTCGAGGATCGCAGTTGCACGACCTTGCGGCGCGTCTGATCAAGTTGGGAGTTAAGCTCCCTCGAACCACCGCTACCCTGAATGCGTATGTCAACGATGCCATTGGTTTCCGTATGACTCCTGAGCAGGTGCTGGTCTACTCAGAAAATGTCTTCGGTACTACTGATGCTATCTGCTTCAGAAAGAACGTCCTGCGTATTCATGATCTGAAGAATGGCGTTCACCCAGGATCGCACGATCAGACCATGATCTATGCAGCTCTATTCTGTCTCGAGTACGACATCCAGCCACCTACCATCGAGATCGAACTCCGCATCTATCAAAGCGATGACGTGTCCATCTATCGTCCTGACCCCAAGGAGATCATCGATATTATGGACCTCATCAAGAAGTGGGATACTCGCATCGCCGAATACAAGAGGGAGGCATTCTAGTGACTGACGACTCCATCCAGGATTATCTGGCACACTATGGAATCCTCCGTAAGTCGGGGCGATATCCTTGGGGCAGTGGTGAGAACCCCAACCAGCGAAACAAGTCATTTCTTGACCATGTCGACACTCTGCGTAAGCAGGGCCTCTCTGAGACCCAGATCGCTCAGGGCTTCGGCATCACTACTACACAGCTGCGCGCCGCTAAGGCCATTGCCAAGAATGAGCAGCGAAAGGCAGATGCCTCTGAGGCACTGCGACTCAAGGACAAGGGTATGTCCAACGTGGCCATCGGCCAGCAGATGGGTATCAACGAGTCCTCTGTTCGTGCCCTGCTCAATCCCGCTACTCAAGAGCGCAACGATGTCCTCGGTATAACTGCCGGCATGTTGAAGGGCCAAGTAGCTGAAAAGGGTTACATCGATATTGGTGCAGGTGTCGAGGCCCATATTGGTGTCAGCAAGGAGAAGCTCAACAATGCGGTAGCGATCCTTCGTGAAGAGGGATATGAGGTCTACTACCTCAAGGTTGAGCAGCTCGGCACGGGTAACCAGACCACCATCAAGGTCCTCGCACCTCCTGGTAGTACATACTCGGAGCTCTACAAGAACCAGGATCAGATCAAGCAAGTGACCAATTATTCTGAAGATGGTGGTCGCACCTTTCTTGGCATGGAGACTCCTGCAAGTGTGAGCTCCAGTCGTGTTGGGATCACGTATGCTGAGAAGGGTGGTGCCGATGCTGATGGTACTATCTATATTCGACCCGGTGTTGACGACATCTCCCTTGGCGGAGCGAAGTACGCACAGGTTCGAATCGCCGTTGATGGCACTCACTACATCAAGGGTATGGCGATGTACAAGGATGACTTGCCTGACGGTGTGGATCTTATGTTCAACACCAACAAGTCGGACACGGGCAGCAAGCTCGACGCCCTAAAGGCAATGAAGGATGACGTCGATAATCCATTCGGCGCTGTCGTTCGTCAGATGCACTACACTGATGCCTCTGGGAAGAGCAAGCTTTCATCCATGAATATCGTCAATGAGGAAGGTGATTGGGGCGAGTGGTCGAAGACACTTTCTTCACAGATGCTGTCCAAGCAGAGCCCGGCTCTGGCAAAGCAGCAGTTGGATATGACCTTCGCTCGGAAGAAGGAGCAGTTCGAGGAGATCAATGCACTGACCAATCCTGTTGTCAAGAAGAGGCTTCTCGAAGCTTTTGCTGATGACGTGGATTCTTCAGCTGTACACCTCAAGGCTGCAGCCCTTCCTCGCCAGTCCACTCATGTGATCCTTCCGATTCCAAATATGAAGGAAACCGAGATCTATGCACCGAACTACAACAACGGTGAACAAGTCGTCCTGGTTCGGTTCCCTCATGGTGGGAAGTTTGAGATCCCTGAGCTCACGGTCAACAACCGTCAGCCTGCTGCCAAGAAGGCACTCGGCCAGTCTGCCGATGCTGTAGGTATCAGTCCTAAGGTTGCTGAGCGCTTGTCTGGAGCAGACTTCGATGGGGACACAGTTCTGGTTATCCCGAACGCGTCGCGTCAAGTCAAGACATCAAGCCCACTTGCGGGTCTTCAGGATTTCGATCCTAAGACTTCCTACCCGGCATACGATGGAATGGCACCCATGACTGCTAAGGCAAAGCAGCGTGAGATGGGCGATGTGTCTAACCTCATCACAGATATGACTATCCATGGAGCAACTAATGCCGAGCTTGCTCGAGCAGTCCGGCACTCTATGGTGGTCATCGACGCTGAGAAGCACAAGCTCAACTACAAGCAATCCAAGCTAGATAATGGGGTTGCTGAACTGAAGGCAAAATATCAGGGTGGTGCACGAAAGGGTGCTGCTACCTTGATCTCGAGGGCATCGTCTGACATCCGTATCAATGAGCGCAAGCCCAGGTCTGCTGCTAAGGGTGGACCAATTGATAAGGCTACTGGCAGACGTGTGTATGAGGAAACAGGTAACTCATACGTAGATGCCAAGGGTACGACTGTGGTGAGAAAGGAGAAGTCTACTAAGCTTGCTGAGACTGATGATGCATTCACTCTGTCATCCGGTACTCGTATGGAAGCTGTGTATGCTACCCACTCCAACAGACTCAAGGCTATGGCCAACGATGCACGTAAGACCGCCATCGTTACTAAGCCCCTGCCTTACTCCCCTTCTGCTAAGCGTGCTCATGCTAAAGAGGTTGCTGATCTTGATGCTAAGCTTAACATAGCTATCAGGAACAAGCCTCTTGAACGTCAGGCCCAGCTCCTTGCCAATGCTGTAGTCAAGGCAAAGAAGCAGGCTAACCCTGACATGCAGTCTGATGAGTTGAAGAAGATCAAGGGTCAAGCCCTTGCTGAGGCTCGCTCACGTACCGGTGCAGCTAAGCAGAGGATCGAGATCACACAGCCTGAGTGGAATGCTATTCAGGCTGGTGCCATCAGTACACACAAGCTGAATGAGATCCTTAGTAATGCGGATCTTGATCAGGTCAAGAAGCTGGCTACACCACGTGCTGCTACTGTAGCTACACCTGCAGTCATGGCTCGTGCTAAGGCTATGCTCGCTATGGGTTACACTCAGGCTGAGATAGCAGGCCAGCTAGGCATACCTACATCCACACTCAACGCTGCGATTAGTAGAAAGGAAAGTTGATCGAACATGGCTGAACATATGCTTACAACGATCGATAATCCTTTCAACCCTTTCACGGAGTTTGAGGCATGGATGCAGTTCGATCACTCTGCTGGATACTACACTTCCGAGTTCCTTGCTCGAGTCGTACGCACCTCAGACGAGCTGTCGGATGCGGATCAAGACTTGGCGATGGAACTAGGAATGGATGAGATCGTAAGCGAGAACGTTCTCGGTAAGTATCGCAAGGTCTCTCGAGAAAGTTTCGGGGACTAGAGGATACTTAGGGGATGGGAGGGGGGTCTCGCGAAAAGCACCCCCCTCCCGCAT
>Ga0193742_1002027_pt1 | contig 11799 bp, 8 predicted proteins | sample L2c1metaG_FD_165511 | JGI IMG/M metagenome (GOLD analysis project Ga0193742, IMG submission 165511) | Soil microbial communities from a riparian zone of the East river system, Colorado, United States - L2c1 | ecosystem: Environmental > Terrestrial > Soil > Riparian zone | place: USA: East River... | reverse complement strand
TCGTTGCCGAGAACCGCGACCTCGAGCTCGCGCGGCTTCGCGCCCTGCCCACCGACTCCCTGCTCGATCACCAGCCTGCGATCGAAGCTCGCCGCTTCATCCATCGCGGCAGCCAGCTCCGAGCGGTCATGCACCTTGCTGATCCCCACCGAGGAGCCGAGGTTGGCAGGTTTTACGAAGACCGGATACTTCAACGCCGCCTCGATCTTCTTCGTGCACGCCCTCGGATTTGCTCGCCACTCGCTGCGAAGGAGCGAGATCCACGGCGTCTGCGGAAGACCGGCGGCGGCGAAGAGCTTTTTCATCGCGGCCTTGTCCATCCCGGCGGCCGAACCCAGCACGCCCGATCCGACATAAGCGATATCGGCCAGCTCGAAGAGACCCTGAATGGTTCCGTCCTCTCCGAAGGTGCCGTGCAACACCGGAAAGATCACATCGAGATCGAGCGCGGGCCGTGCCAGCGAAGTGCTTGCGTCCAACTGCAAGGGCTGCAGCGACTCGGCGGGAACCGGAGGAATGATGATCGCCTCGCCGCGCTTGAGCACCGCGGCCGTCGCCGTCATCTCGGGATTGCCCGCGAGCCGGGGATTTTCAGGAGCCTGCTTGCCGTTGAGCAGGGCGTGGGCGTCGGAGGACGTGACCCAGCGGCCCTCCTTGGTGATGCCGATGGGGACGACCTCGTACTTTTTCCTGTCGATGGCCTTGAGGATCGATGCGGCGGAGAGGAGCGAGACCTCGTGCTCGCCGGAGCGTCCGCCGAAGAGGATTCCGATGCGCTGCTTTTTCTTCATTGTTCTTTCAGTTTGAGGCTACCGGTTCAAAAGTAGCAAACACATCCTCACCGATCTCGAATCGTCCGGTGGCTCTTCGGGCCAAAAGCACGGTACTCTCATCCCTAAGCATGGCAAGACTTAAAAGTCCTGAAAAACGGGAGGCCATTCTCCAGGCCGCGGTCCAGGAGATCGCCCAGGCCGGCCTCGGCGCGCCGACGGCCAGGATCGCCGCTCGCGCCGGCGTCGCCGAAGGAACCCTCTTCACCTACTTCCCAAACAAGGAGGAGCTGCTGAACGAGCTCTATCTCGCGCTCAAGGGCGACGTCTACGAGAGAGTCAATGCCAGCTTTCCCCACAAGGGAGATCTTCGGCGGAGGGCCTCGCATGTGTGGTCGACCTATCTCCGGTGGGCGATCGAGTTTCCGGAGAAGCGGAGAGCCTCGGTGCAGTTGAACGTCTCTGACGTGATCAGCCCGGAGACCCGCACACGGTCCGCCTTGGGCCGCGAAAACATCGACAAAACCATGGCCGAGCTGGGAAGACGGAACGCTGTCCGCAAGCTTCCCTCCGGGTTCGCAGCGGCCACTATGATGGCCTTGCAGGAGGCTACCATGGACTTCGTCGCAAGGCAGCCGAAACAGAGGGAGGCGCTTATCGAAGATGCCTTCGACGCCTTCTGGCGCGTCTTCCGGTAGATCTGCCGCTTCGTCCAAAAAAAGAGAGATGGAACCTTAAAAATAAATGAGCAACCACTCACTCATTTACATATCTCATAGTCAGCAGGACCTCGACGATGGCGAAGATCTGGTTGATTACGGGAAGCGGAAACGGTTTGGGACGGGATATTGCCGAGGCGGCGCTGGCCGCCGGGGACAGCGTGGTGGCCGGAGCGCGCCGCACGGACGAGCTGGCTCCTCTGGTCCAGCAGTATGGCGAGCGGATCAAACCCGTCACCCTCGAGGTACGGGATGAGGCCGCGGCGAAACAAGCGGTGCAACTGGCGATCGACTCCTTCGGACGGCTGGACGTGCTGGTCAACAACGCCGGCTACGGACAGTTCGCCCCCTTCGAGCAGATGAGCGCGGAGGACTTTCAGGCAGTCGTCGACACCTGCTTCTACGGCGTCGTCTACACCACACGCGCCGCCCTGCCGGTGATGCGTAAACAGAAAAGCGGCCACATCTTTCAGGTCTCGTCGGTCGGCGGCCGCATGGCCATCTCGGGAAACTCACCCTATCACGCCGCGAAGTGGGCCGTCGGCGGCTTCAGCGATGCCGTAGCCATGGAGGTCGCACCGTTCGGCGTGAAGGTCTGCACCCTTGAGCCAGGCGGCATCCGCACCAACTGGGCAAAGCGCGCGCGGGGAAATCCGCCGGAGCTGCTGCCGGACTATGAGGGATCGGTCGGCCCGATCCTGAAGCTGCTCCAAAGCATAGAAAGCCGCCAGGAAGGCGACCCCCGACGCATCGCCGCCCTGATTGTGCAGTTGGCCAACAGCGACGAAGTTCCCGTCCGGCTGGTCCTCGGCGTGGATGCGGAGAAGCGCGTGCAGCAGGCGGAGGCCGCGCGGGCCAGTGAGGCCGCGAAGTGGCGGGACCTCACCCTCTCCACCGTGTACGAAGATGCGGAGTCGATTCCCGAGCTCCTGAATCGGTAGCCGCAGCGAATCTTCCAAAGTCGGATTGGAAGCTGAATAAGGGCGCTGAAGATAGACGATCTGACCCGTTAAAATCCTCCGGGATGAGATGCTGTGGAGGCATTCTCCCCCGGAGGATTGAGCGATGCGGATCCAAGCGATGCGGATCCAAGCGATGCGCAACCCACTCCAGAAACGCTGCCCAATACCGATCCTTTATCTTCCACTCGAACGAGGCACACGTGGTCAAAGTGCCGAACGCATTTCTTACCGGTTTGAAGTGAGCAGGCGATGCGAGAGTCACGGATCCTTGCAAGACGCGCGTGTGTGACTCGAGAGTGAATTCTTCCGCGCTGAATTGACAGGAGATTTCCGGGCCGGTAGCCTCATGGCGTCGGCGATAGCGGCGGGCCCATCTTCTATCTTCAAGCTGACCAATCCAATGGCCCCTCGTTGACGTAAGAGCTTCGCGTGGGGCGGAGGCATCTTCGATGAGCACAAAGACAGACTTCAGCGCGGACGAGTGGGACCTTCTACGCTCCGCTCCCATGATGGCAGGAATTCTGGTCGTCTCAGCAAGCCCCAGCGGACCTATCGGTCTGGTGCAGGAATCGGCGGCAGTCAGCAAGATGATCCTCGGAGCAGCCGGATCGGCCCAGACTCCCCTGCTCAAAGCACTGGCCGAGGACATGAAGACCTCGATGTCGATCCCCAAGCCGCCCGCGGGCGCGACCGTCGCGGCGATTCAGGGGGCGGCCACTGAGATCCTGCGCCGCACCTCAGAGCTGCTGGGACGGAAAGCCACTCCCGAAGAGGCCACCGAGGTGAAGCAATGGCTGGCCAGGGTAGCCCAGAGCACCGCCGAGGCCACCAAGGAGGGCGGCTTCCTCGGTTTCGGAGGAACTCTGGTCAGCGAAGAAGAAAAGGTGGCCGTCGGCAAGGTGAGCTCGACGCTGGGTATCGCTGCCGCCTGAGCGATAACCATTAAAAGTCTCTTAGACGGTTACCCCTGAAACTGGCCCCCCGGATGCACACCGGCATCCGGGGGGACTTTCATGCCGACTATCGGCCTTTCCATGATCGTGAAAGATGGCGGTGACGATCTTCGTCATTGCCTGAACAGCGTGCGCTCTCTCGTCGAGCAGATCGTCATCGCCGACACCGGATCGACGGATCGCTCCGGTGATCTCGCGAGGGACTTTGGAGCAACGGTCGTCCCCTGCACCTGGAACGATCACTTTGCCGATGCCAGGAATGTAGCGCTCGCGCCGGTCACGACCGATTGGGTGCTCGTGCTCGACGCCGACGAGGAGCTCTCGCCCGAGGCTGCCGCCGCGATGCCCGATCTGCTCGCGAATACGCCTCAGCATGTCGCCGGATATCAGCTCACTATCCGGAACTACGCCCATGAGATCTTCGCCAGCGTCGTAGGCTCGCTCGGCCACCGGAATACCGACTCTTACGCGCGCGCCAAATCCGCTCTCACCTACTCCGAACACCGTATCTGCCGCCTCTTCCGCCGCCACCCCGCCATCTACTTCACAGGCCGGCTGCATGAGGCGGTGGAGCTGCAGATCCACCACGCAGACTTCAAATCCATCGCCTCCGAGCTGCTGATTCTTCACTATGGAACTCTTGCGGAGAAGTCCGGCTACGACCAGAAGCAGCAACGCTATTACAGGATGCTGCGGGCCGCCGTCGAGGAGACTCCCGACCTTCCCCATCTATGGGTCCAGCTGGCGTTGACGGAACGGAACACAGGCAACAACCTGGATGCAGCCCTGGAGTGCATCCGCCGTGCGATCGCTCTCCATCCCGGCGAGTTCGACGCCTGGTCGCTCCTGAGTGGATATTTGAGCGAGAAGAAGCAGCACAAGGAGGCTATCGAAGCTCTCGGGCACCTTCCGGACAGCGGCGACTGGGGGATCAGCAAGGCCTGGTCGACTGGCGACAACCTGCACGATCTCGGCCGGTTCAAGGAGGCCCGATCCATGTACTGCCTTGCGTTGGAACGGGCGAAGAAGAGCCCCGCGAAGCTCCCGGACGAGTTCCTCGGGGCCATCGAGAGCCGGATCGGTTATACGGAGGTCCGGATCGGGATGCACACGGTGGGTCTCCGCAAGCTGGTTCGCGCCCGCGATGCCGCTCCGACGATACTGGCGAATCACGAACGTCTGATGAAGGCCTATGTCCTTATACGGGACGACCGGCGTGCGGCCGAGGCAGCTGAGGCGACGTTACGACACTTGTCCAGTGAGCAACTGTATGGCCGCGCCGCCGCGTTGCTTCTGCGGGCCGGAGAGAGGGAGAGGGCGCAGCGATTGATTGAGACGGGCATGCGGCAGTATCCGGAGTCCGTGTACCTGCGCTCGATGACAGGTTAAGCTACCCCGATGACGGGTTAAGCGACCCTAGGCTATCCAGGCCAAAACCGGAACGGCTAAACCGAAGTGGCGAGCTCAGGCTCGATCTCGGCCTGCTTCCATTCCCCGAGAGAGCGGCTGAGGAGGGCGGCGGCGCAGCCTTCCCCGCAGAGAACGATAATGTCATCGCTCTGCGCGAGCTTCCAGTCCCAGGGTGTGAAGGTGATTCCAGATGGAGTAACCGAGGCGAGAACCCAGTGATTCGTCGTCTTCTTCTGAATTCCGCAGAGGCATGTATACACAGTCGTGACTGCCATGGCCCTTCCTCCCTTTCCTCGCCGGTCGGGAGACGGAACTCTACATCCGCCAGATCGAGGAGAGATCGGATCATCGGTGTAGTTTGCTGTCTATGCTGATCCGATACCTATGGGACGCGTGAAAAGGTAGGAGGGTTCTCTGCGGGAAGAAATTCTTTTGTTAATTTGCAGCGATTCATCGCTTATCCGCGCAGGGGGGAGCCGGTCGCTTACTTTGCCGGAAGCCGGAGGATGTGGCAGGGAAATTGCCGGGGGGGGGGGATCGATGCCGGAGGACGTGCTGAAGAGGACGAGGCCGCGAAAGGATTCGAGGCGTTGCAAAAGATGATTTACCTCGACGCTGGCGTAGCGGTCGTGGCTGTTCTTGATCTCGGAGCGCTTGCCGAAGGATGGGGTGCTGGTGAGCAGGAGGGTGTTCGCGACAGTTCTGTGCGGATGGAGTGGACGATACTCTCGAGTTGCCGAATCTCTGGCAGAAGGGTGAGGGCAGCTCCGGTGCGGCTAGGGACACGATAGAACAGAGCTCGTGAGTATGTTCGAAAGAAATGCCGGGAAAAGTCGGATCGATCGTTTTACTTCCCCTTCAAACTCTTCCGGAAGAAACTGAGCGCGAGATCTTCTGTTTCGGTATGGATCTGAGCGCGGTCGACTCCAGCGTCGGGTTTGCAGGAGGCTAGGGCCTTTTCGCCTGACGGCTTGCAGAGCGTGCCGAAGATGTAATGGTTGGCGCTTCCGGGAAAGATTTTGAGTTGTGCGCCGGGGATGAACTTCGCGTAGCGCTCGGCGTTGGTCCTGGGATCGACGACGGTATCGCCAGCACCGACAACAATAGAGACCGGTACGTGGATCGACCTGAGGCTTTGTTCGCTGAAGGCAAAGCCGACGGCAGGGGCCATGGCGAAGATCGCTTTTACGCGAGGGTCGCGGTGTGGGTCGCGCTGGTGACGGAGAGACTCGAGGACGATCGGGTCGGTGTCCTTGATCTTGTTGTAACCGGCGATCCACTGCTGAAAGATGGGCGGGAGATTGCAATTGGCGTCCTGAGGGTGGGCGTTGCAGTAGCCCATGGCATCGAAGACGCCGCCTGCGATCTCGAGGACGGTGGCTCCTCCGGCGGAGTGGCCTGCAGCTCCGATGCGTGCGGCGTCGATGTGCGGTCCGAACTTCGGATCTGCAAGCATCCTGTCGATGAGCACGGAGATATCGCGCGGCCGCTCCCATTCGAGGACGAAGCCCTGCGGCAGCATCTGGGGTTCGGCGGCGGTGTTGCCGTGGTGATTGACCCCGGCGACGATGTAGCCGTGGGAGGCAAGAAACCAGCCCAGCCAGCCCATGGAATAGGCGAGGCTGGACGTGCCGTGCGAGAGGACGATGAGCGGAAACCTGCGGCTGCCTGTGGGAAGCGGGGCCTTCGGAGCGTTCGGTTCGATGACGAACATGCCCTTGATGAAGCTCTCGGGCTCGGGCTGTACGGCGGCGACGGAGCCTTCGGCGGCGGGGTACCAGATGACGGTCTCGAGCGGACGCGGGCCGGTGTCGGCATAGTTGCGGCGGGTGTCGTCGGTGAAGGAGCGGGTCTCGAAGCCGACCGTGTAAGTCTTCTGCGCGAACGAGACGCAGGGGATGAGAAATCCGGTGAGGAGAAGGAAGAACCGCAGCGCCAGCAGCTTCATGGCGACATTGTAGGTTCGGCATAAGGCCACAGGTTCTATAGCAACTGAAATATCAAGAGATAGAGTGACCAATGGGGTTTTGGCGCAGGACTTTGGTTTCGCCGACAGATAGAGCCGAGATTGCGCGATTTAGAAGAAAGGCTTCCCAGCTTTTCCGAGTTCGCTGGTTTTGGAATAGCCGGCTTCCGAGCGCAATTTCCGTCCTAATCCTATCCAATCTTCGTTCTTCCTCCTCCTCTTCGCCGGATGTGGGGCAAAGGCAAAGAGAACGGACCCGTATTTTACGGGCTGATCAAGTGTCAGTTCCCCTCCCGCGATCTGCTCCCAATATTTCTTTTCGTTGCCATACATCACCACAAACACTGGCCTGTTCTCGAAGATTCTTTTCCGGATTGTATCGATTCGTTCTTCACGAAACCGTTGCCTCTCCACATTCACTCTCATGCTTCTTGCGGCTAGTCCGGAAAGCTCGATCAAACATGTCTCGCCCTGCTGACTTCCCCACCTATCCCGCTGATACGCTCGAAGGTCTTCTTTGCCGGAAGATTCGGAGAGAAAGGTCGCCAGCAACAGCATTAACGGTCGCCAGGTTGGCTGAAGACGAGGTCTTTGCTGATGCCAATCCTCTTCTCCCAGAAGAGAGTGAAACTGACGGCAGTCGCAGAGTTCGCCACGCCTCGATTGCAGCCATACATCGACTCTCCGGGTGTTGTCTTCCGGTTCATCGCGGCCCTTTCCTACTTCCGGTCCAATAAACCAGAATGGAGCGTCCCAGCGTCCGTAGCCGAAAAAATGACGTGCTCTTTCGAGCTCGATCTCATCCATTTCATTCCCTCCAATTTGGAGTTTCATAAGAAACCCCGACCGAAGCCGGGGCTTTGTTTAGGGTGAGAGTTTACGTTTATCCCTTCGCTGCCAACTGACGGAGGACGTACTGCAGGATGCCGCCGTTCTGGTAGTAGAGGATCTCCTGCGGGGTGTCGATACGGACGGTGGCGGAGAACTCCTTGGTCTTGCCGAGATCGTCTTCGGCGAAGACGCTGATGATCTTGCCGTTGGCGAACTTCGAGTCGAGCATTGCCTTCAGCTCGCCTTGCTGGCCGACGCGGAAGACCTCCTCGCCGGTCAGGTGCAGCGATTCAACACTCTGTCCCTCGACGAACTGGAGCGGGAGGATTCCCATGCCGACCAGGTTGGAGCGGTGAATGCGCTCGTAGCTTTCGGCGACGACGAAGCGGATGCCGAGCAGGCGCGGGCCCTTGGCCGCCCAGTCACGCGACGAGCCGGAGCCATACTCCTTGCCCGCAAGAATCGCGAGCGGAGTGTACCGCTGCGCGTAGGCGACGGAGGCGTCGTAGATCGACATTGGAACGTCGTCGGGAAGCAGACGCGTGACGCCACCTTCTGTTCCGGGAGCGAGCTTGTTGCGCAGACGGACGTTGGCGAACGTCCCGCGCACCATCACCTCGTGGTTGCCGCGGCGCGAGCCGTAGCTGTTGAAGTCCGCCGGTTTGACGCCGTTGTCGATGAGATACCTGCCCGCTGGACCATTCAGCTTGATGGAGCCCGCGGGCGAGATGTGGTCGGTGGTGACGGAGTCGCCGAGAACAGCCAGGACGCGAGCGCCGTAGATATCTTCGATGGCGGAGGGCTCGGCCTTCATCCCGTCGAAGTAAGGAGCCTTGCGGATGTAGGTGGAGTCAGGCTCCCACCCGTAGGTCTTGCCCTCGGGGAACTTCAGGCCGCGCCAGTTCTGGTCGCCCTCGCTGACCCGGCTGTACTCGTCGCGGAACATCTCCGAATCGATCGAAGCACCGACGGCGTCGGCGACCTCCTTCTGGGTGGGCCAGATGTCGCGCAGGAAGACCGGTCTGCCGCCCTTGTCCTTGCCGAGCGGATCGGTGTCGAAGTTGTGGCCGATGTGGCCCGCCAGCGCGTAGGCGACCACCAGCGGCGGGCTCATGAGGTAGTTGGCACGCACCTCGGGCGAGATGCGGCCCTCGAAGTTGCGGTTTCCGGAGAGGACGGAGACGGCGACCAGGCCGTGCTCCTCAATGGCCTTCGAGACATCGGTGGGCAGCGGCCCGGAGTTGCCAATGCAGGTGGTGCAGCCGTAGCCGACGGTCTGGAAGCCAAGCTGGTCGAGGAACGGCAGCAGACCCGCCTTCTGGTAGTAGTCGGTGACGACGCGCGAACCGGGAGCGAGCGAGGTCTTGACCCACGGCGGCGTGCTCAGCCCCTTCTCGACCGCCTTCTTCGCGAGCAACCCGGCGGCGAGCATGACGTAGGGGTTGGAGGTATTGGTGCAGGAGGTAATGGCCGCGATCACGATGGAGCCGTGGTCGAGGTAGGGTTCGGGATCGATGCCGTAGCGACCCTGGATGGAGACAGCCGGGGCTTCCAGGTGGCTTTCAGCCTCGATCGTTGCGACGGGCACGCGGGAAGACTCAACGACCGGGGCAGGCGTCCCGGCGCTCGAGGCGAGGTCGCCGCCGAGCGAGGCATGGCCGCCCTCTCCCTCCCAACGCTGCATCTGACGGACCTCGTTGCGGTTGGCGTTGGGGCCGAGCAGCATGGGGAGCTGCTGGGCGAAGCTGGCCGCGGTCTTCGAGAGAGCAACGCGGTCCTGCGGGCGCTTGGGACCGGCGACGGAGGGCTCGACGGTGGAGAGGTCGAGGGCGATGGTGGCGGAGTACTGGGCCTCGGCTGCGCTGGCGGTGTGGAACATTCCCTGCTCGCGGTAGTAGGCCTCGACGAGAGCGATCTGGTCTTCGGTGCGGCCGGTGAGGCGGAGGTAGCGAAGCGTCTCGGCATCGACCGGGAAGATGCCGCAGGTAGCGCCATACTCGGGAGCCATGTTGGCGATGGTGGCGCGGTCGGCGAGCGGAAGCTCGGAGACGCCGGGGCCGTAGAACTCGACGAACTTGCCGACGACGCCGAGCTTGCGCAGGGCCTCGGTGACGGTGAGGACGAGGTCGGTGGCGGTGGTGCCTTCCTTGAGCTTGCCGGTGAGCCTGAAGCCGACGACCTGCGGGACCAGCATGGAGACGGGCTGGCCGAGCATGGCGGCCTCGGCCTCGATGCCTCCGACACCCCAGCCGAGAACGCCCAGACCGTTGATCATCGTGGTGTGGGAGTCGGTTCCGACGAGGGTGTCGGGGTAGGCGAGGTTGTCTTCGGTGGTGAAGACGACGCGGGCGAGGTGCTCGAGGTTGACCTGGTGGCAGATGCCCATGCCGGGAGGAACGGCGGAGAAGTTGTGGAAGGCAGTCTGGCCCCACTTGAGGAAGGCGTAACGCTCGCGGTTGCGCTGGAACTCGAGCGCGGCGTTGATGTCGTAGGCGCGGGCGGTTCCGAACTCATCGACCTGCACGGAGTGGTCGATGACCAGTTCGGCGGGCTGCAGGGGATTGATGCGTTCGGGATCGCCGCCCAGCTCGCGCATGGCGTCACGCATGGCAGCGAGATCGACGACGGCGGGGACGCCGGTGAAGTCCTGCATCAGGACGCGGGCGGGCATGTAGGCGATCTCGCGGGAGGGCTCCGCCTTGGGATCCCACTGCGCGAGGAACTTGATGTCGTCGGCGGTGACGGTGCGACCGTCTTCGTGACGCAGAAGATTCTCGAGCAGGATGCGCAACGAGAAGGGGAGCCGGGTGAGGTCGACCCCTTCGGATTTGAGAGCGTCGAGCCGGAAGATGGTGTAGGTCTTCGATCCGGAGCCGAGGGTGGCTTTGCTTTTGAAGGAGTCAGGATTGCTGGGTGAGCTGGACATCTCTTTATCTCCGAGGGAGCGCGCGCCGGGCGCGCTGGTTGGAGGCCTGGGGCTGGCCGAAGCAGCCCCGGTCCGACGGGAAAAGCCTATCAAAAAATCTTAGAAGGAGAGTGGATGCTCGATTAGCGACCGCGGTCTGGACGACCGTGGCGGAACCGCTTCAGGATAGGACGACGTTCTGCCATCAGGTCCATTTTACGGCCATGATCCAATGGTCTCAAGTATTTCGGGCAGATTCGCTCGACCTTCCCCAAAAGTCTTCCTTCTGCTGGAATCTTCAAGGAATAAAGTTAGGAACTGAATCCGCATCTCATTCTCAGGGACAGTGTTTCTACTGACAGTGTTTCTGCTGTAAAGGAGTTAATTGGCACGATGAACGCACAGGTTAAAGTTAAAAGTCGTAGATGGACCTTCTATTCGCGATCCCTCCCGGTCTTTCTTCTCAGCTTCGTTTTGTGGGGAGGCGCGTCTCTGGTCGGCTGCCACTCGTCGACCGTGACGGCGCAATCCACAGCGCCCGAGGACAGCGGCCCCGATCCCGCGGACGTCAACATGGCTCCGGGAACGGTCGATCCGAATGCACAGGCGGCGCAGGCCCCGCAGCAGCAGCAACAGCAGCCTGTGCAACAGGCACAGCCGCAGCAGGCCGCTCCTCCTCCTTCTTCAGGAGTCCAGAACGAAAGCGTTCAGCGGGCCCATGAGTACCAGCAGACGGGAGGGCAGGCGGGAGCTCCGACGCAAGACCAGCAGCAAGATCAGCAGCAGGGCCCCCCGCCCGATCAGCAGCAGCAGTCCGCGGACTCCGGCCAGCAGGGGGTCTACGACGGCTCGCAGGATACCGATGACCAGGGTGCGTACGATGAGCTCGCAGCCGAACAGCCTCCTCCGCCGCTCCCGACCTACGAACAGCCTCCGGCTCCCCAGCCGAACTATATGTGGACCCCGGGCTACTGGGGCTATGCCCCGGCAGGCTATTACTGGGTTCCGGGCGTGTGGGTGGCGTCGCCATGGCCTGGAGCTCTGTGGACTCCCGGTTATTGGGGCTTCTTCGGCAACAGCTACCGCTTCCACCGCGGATACTGGGGCCGTTACATCGGCTTCTACGGCGGCATACCCTATGGGTTCGGATACACCGGCTATGGCTTCTACGGTGGTTACTGGCGGGGAAGCAACTTCTTCTATAACCGGTCCGTGACGCGGATCAACGTGACGCACATCACGAATGTGTACAGCCGCACGGTGGTGGTCAATCGCACGGTGAT
>Ga0193742_1002025_pt1 | contig 11801 bp, 11 predicted proteins | sample L2c1metaG_FD_165511 | JGI IMG/M metagenome (GOLD analysis project Ga0193742, IMG submission 165511) | Soil microbial communities from a riparian zone of the East river system, Colorado, United States - L2c1 | ecosystem: Environmental > Terrestrial > Soil > Riparian zone | place: USA: East River... | reverse complement strand
ATTGGAAATGAGTGGCGTGTGTAAGCCGTGTGTAACACATGTCTAAAGCATGTAAGTAATATCCAAAGTATGCGTCTAGCACATGTTGAAGAAATGTAAAGAAACCTGAGATCATCTGTTAGATAAGATCATCTGTCAGATAAGATATGATCAAGAGATAAGATCAAGAGATATGATCAAGGGATCAAGAGATCGTTGTTCCTATAAGATAAGATCAAAAGTATAGTTCAAAGAAAAAGAGTGTGTGAAGGAATAAAAATCGTAACAATTACTGGTGGCCTGGCTTACGCACTTTCGTGAAGAACTATGTTCTAGGATGTGGAACTTGTCAACAGTTTAAAATTGACCGAAACCCCTCGAAACCCGCATTTCTACCCACAGAAGGTTCTCAATCAACTAGACCTTTCTCTTACTGTTCAATGGATCTGATTACCGACTTACCACCTGCCAATGGCTTTGATTCTATTTTGGTCATGGTAGACCAAGCGCTTACAAAGGGGGTAATTCTTATTCCATGCAACAAAACTATTACCACCGAAGACACAGGCAAATTTTTGCTTGAAAACCTATACAAACGATTCGGATTACCCAACAAGATAATTTCTGATAGAGGACCACAATTTGCCTCTAACTCTTTTAAAGAATTGCTTAAACTTTTGAACATCAAATCGGCATTATCCGCTGCCTACCATCCGCAAACAGACGGAACTACCGAACGAGTAAATCAAGAGATTGAAGCATATCTTTCAATTTATTGCACCTCTCATCCAGAAGAATGGCCAACCGCACTCCATTTACTGGAGTTTACTCATAACAACCGACGACATGCTGACAGACAGAAAACACCTTTCGAACTCATGTTCGGAGAATCTCCTATTGCCCTACCTTTTACTTTCGAAAACACAAAGTTTTCTGCAATTGAAGATAGGGTGAAAACATTGATTAAAAATTGAGAAGAAGCCTCAGCAGCACATGAACTTGCATGCTCACAAATGGCTGATAGGCGGAAATCTACTTTCATTCCATTTATAAAAGGAGAAAAAGTATGGTTAGATTCAAGAAACATGAAAACACGACACAATAAGAAGATGAAACCGAAACGAGAAGGACTATTGCCTTTAACTTCCTGCTTCTTTGAGAATCCACAATGTTTTTCATGCCACTCTTTTGAAACCTTACAAGGAAAACGATATCTATGGACCCAACTTCCCTGAACCACCTTCGGAACTAGAAAACAATGAAGAAGTCTGTGAAGTCAATTCCATCCTTAATCATTGAAAAAGAGGACAAGGATATCAATACTACTCAAATGGAAGGGATACCCAATCTCCGAAGCATTGTGGGAACCTGAACAAGCCTTTTCTGATGATGGAAACATGTTGTCACTTTATAAACAACAACATCAACTCTGAAATCTCAAAAGATGAGATCTATCTTGAAACAAACTTCCATGGACTCCATTACCCCTTCCACAACCTTCGACAACTATTGTGATGAAAGAATGTGAATCATGAAGAACTCCGCTGATGAATATGCAAATTCCTTACACAATTGGACAACTTGATAGCAAGAATAGACTTGACCATGGAAACAACGAGGCTTCCATTTAAAAGAAAGATTGTTTGTTTCGCTGAACACAAAGAAATCTTCTTGATTCCCCCTTGAGAAACTCTTCCCATTCTAACTATCCCAAACTTTGATGTTCAAAACTTACAAAGTCTTTTCCCTGATCTATTCTATTAAACAATGCCTCCTTCTCGAAACTCTCGTCCTCACCAAACTGCTTTCTCTTCCGACATTTTTTTATTCCAAAACTCTTCCACCACCACTGACATTCAACATGTCTACTTATTACTCGCTGGATGAAGAGACATTCGAGCTCGCCCTTCTACGAGAATTTGCCAAAGCATCCTTTCAAGAAGCTTGCACCGGTGGACTTGACACAATTTTACAACCAATGATACATCTTCGAGAAGAAAGAAACCATCGCCATCATCATAGGACAGGACAGTCTCCACCTATGACACCATCTGATTCATCTTCCCTCCCTTCTCCCATTCAATGATTGAGACGACAACCCGATATTATTCCTCAATCTTCGAACAACTCTGGTCCTTCGATTCCCCGAGCCCCACTTGGCTCCCTCCATAATCCCATAGTCGTAAAGGAAGATGACTCCGATAATGAAACTAGGACACCTGCCGATAACACTCGATGCCCCAGATGCCATTGATACATACACAACAGTTATCATTCCGAAGATTATTGCAACATGATCTTCGTTCCTGGAGCCCCTGCTATGATCTGTCGATGATGTGGCCTTCACAGACATCTTATCCTTGACTGTAGAGAAACAGTGTGTACCTGGTGCGAAAGATTCGGTCATTTTATTGAAAACTGCCCCGCCCTTGGATGAACATTTTCGAATCTGGGATCTTCGAAGCTAGCGAGGGTAGTGTTACGATTTCATCTCAAACACATACAATTTCATTTTTTACAAATACTTCTTGAACAACATGCCATGAACACATGTTCTTTTATTTTTACTTTCTTCCATGCATAACACACATGTTACATGCTAGCGACACATGTCTTTTATTCTTGATGCTGTGCATCATATCTTTACTTCTTCATCAAAACACATGTAGAACATGCTTTGACCATGCGTTACATGCATGTTTTACTCTATATATACCATAGCTAGATATCCTGTAACTTTAGCTAGTCTTTGTTTGAATACGAAGACATTCTTGATACGCGAGAACATTGGCTCGACTTAAAGACAATACTTTGGTTATACCAAAGCATTCTTATAGTCTGAATAAATGAACGAATTTGAAACTAGTCCAACGACTGGTACTGATCACATCTGTAAAGACTGAATCGGTCGAAGTCATAACAGTTTCCAGGCATTGTACAAAGAGATTTAGGGAGGAATGGATTGTATGCTAGGCTAAGAGCTCATATATAACTATTACCCACTTGCTGTGGAGCAAAACTCCACAGCAGTCGGTCTTGTACCAAACAGGCACAGTTGGAAGAGGAGCCATTACTTAAATAGGTTGTTTGGAGCAGTGGGAGGTGCATTTGCGAAAAGTGGGGCCCTGTCTAGGGTTTTGCATACAGCTGGAAAGGTTTTTTTTTTAAGAACATGGGTACTTTGAGGGATTAATCTATGCAATTACATAATTGTTCCAAAGATTTAGCGAGCTTTTGTTTTCTTCTCATGTTCCACTACACACAGTCATCTTAAAGGTTCGGTTCAAGCCGCCTTCTCCGGACCAGTTGTTTGGCTATGCAAACAGTCCTGCTTTTGGTAAGAGAGTTGAGGCTCCACAGGACCTTGGCTTGTGAACCAACAAAACTCACGGAAAACTGATAGGACATTTGAAAACTCTCTCCTGGTTCCTCCTCTTTGCCTAGCACTTGAAAAAATTTCTGGTCTATTTAAATGTTTGAAATTTTGTTGTTGCTTTGCCTTCACCATTTGAGGTTAAAAATTGTTGACTATTTTTTTTGTTGGAATTGAGTTGCCATGATTAGGCTTGTGTGGAGCCATGCGGTCTTTGAATTTTGTCACCCTTTGTCCATTCACATTATAGCACAATCCAACTTGTTCATTTTGATTTTTATGGGTATTCACATACTATGTATGTATCCTTTGACATTGAAAAAAAGAACAAAGCCCTTATCACATCAGAAAATTGAGTTCCTGAAAACCCATGTGACATCAAAAGGCTCAAAAACCATGTATATTGAGCTTTATAGTTGCACCTCATAATTTACAAGCAATATGATGCTGCACCAAGAGTACTCTAGATATCTATAGTTCATTAAAATTTTCGGTGCTAGTGCTAGTATGATAAGGTAGTTGTGACAAAAAAGCCAATTTTGCTTTTCCCTTCCGTTTGCTATTCCTTGCTATATATAGTATAACTTTTTGGTTGGACACCTCTTTTTTCTGTTATTTTATATACCAGGACATAGCTTAATCCAAAAACTAGAAAAAAAGTTTGAAGAGAACCAGAGAGCAATTTTTACCAGACATGGAAAAAAAAAAATTGCTCAAAGTTTGTGATTTTTTTTTCTCAATACGGGCTCACTTTCAGGTTACTGGGTAAAAACAACAACATTGTGGGATCCAAACCCCCTAGAGAGGATGCATATCTGGAAGGCGAGTAAAGCTTTAGATAGACATGTCAGAATGAAGTGGTTTTCCTTCAAATTCCCACCTTTTTAATCATGGATCATGTACAGTATACTATCTATCAAAGAGCCTGTCCCCATGCCTTTTAAAAAACATTTTTCGTCTCCTGAAAAGAAGAATGCCAAAAGCCGTCTCCCAAAGAATAGATACCTTACTTTCCAAATACAGTGAATATTGTCTTTTTTTTTCCCCCAAAGATACATATCCTAGCCGATTTTCTGATGCGGCAGCGACAGCTCGTCCGCGGGGGGCGGGGTGGGGGGTAAACCCGGTAAGCCTTGGTGATCATGATCAAAGATTGTCGCCATGGCGCGGTGCAAAGTTTGAATATAGATTCCACCTTACAATCATGTAGTCCAGGTTGTGGAATGCCAGTGCTATATTATGCTAGGTCCCACTTGTACAAGCACGTGTAATGCGGCATGAAACATTGAGCGCTAAGCAAAGTTGTGAACTTGCAATATCAACCAAAAGAAAATAAAATGAAAAATGATGTAGAGTGCGCTTTCATTAATTTATTTTTTTGCCTTGACCCCATAAGTACTTAAGTAGTTACTTACTTGTGTACATGCATCCTTCAAATGAATTACGACGAAGCGATTACACCTTTTCTTTATTTCTCTTTTTTTTTCTAAATTGCAACTTATATACGCCCATAACCCCAATGGACTAAAAAATTGTGTTGAGTTTACGTAATTATTAATCATATGGCATGTCAGGGCCCTCGTAAACAATTTACCGGGCAGGAACCCAGCCTGTTCCAATTTTATTTATATTGCCGTTGTTATGTTCTGACGAATATATATAACTTATAATGTCGGAAATAAACTTTATGGTTTTTCTGAACTGAAGTTACGACGGCGTTGCAGAAGGGTGTGTTCAAGGGGGTGGTTGCCTTTGAAGAAAAGTCGAAGAAACCAGGTCGTGTGCCTTCGTTTTGGTTCAAAAGTAAGCAAACAAAACAAGAAGCTTAAAAGAAGAGCACATGGAATTGTGGAGCTCCGCATTTGCAAATTCGGACCTGAAGGCCAAAAAGATAAAATGAACCAATTCGAAAGCGTACTAAAGGCTACTAAAGGATCGGTTCGAATCATCTGGCCTACCCGAGAGTTATGCTGAATCGTAGGATGTAATGTAGCACTCACTTAGTCCTCCCATAGTGCGCATCGGCTGGATGGTCCAGCCGCGGGCTTTTTTATCGATATTAAGGAAGGCTAAGCAACATTTGGTAACATGGAATTGGAACCTTTCAGGCCGGATCCTAGGCAGAATCAGGAACAACTATAAAGCGGAACCAGCGTGAAAAACGGGACTCTGACCTGGGTGCAATAATCGAGGATCCATGGTATAGTCTATAAAAAGTCTTGTGAAAATTGCGAAAGCTTTTTGGCCCTTATGGGAAGGGGTGAAGCAAGGAACACCTGGATCACCGCACCGGCTTCCTATGTAATAATACTTGCCTGAGAATAAGTAATACACATACAGTTGACTTGCAATCGCGATTGAGTGTTAATACTCATGGTTGACCAGCTAGAGACATCGGTACCTGCGATTTATTCGGGACACTGTATCTAACTTGGGTCAATTTCGTGTTGGCTGATTGGCATGATGACTGCCTCATTTATTTAGTAAACCATTTACCCCGCAATCTGATCCGAGAATTTTGTCAAGGAAACTACGTAGCTGTCAGGGAATGAATTCCTTTGGTGTCCCCTTAGCCTGGGATTTTTAACCATGGAACGGGGTGAGGAGACCCCCTTCGATGGATAAGGCGGGCCGGACAATCAACACGCCGACCATTGTCGTGCCTGGGCCCTCACCACTGGCATGAGAAGTGTCCTGGGGTCCTTCCGGTGTTCCTTGCCACAACCGGAATAAAGTAATAACGTAACAGTATTGATGCGCTGTGTCAAAGTTGAGTCGGTGTGCTGGGAGAGAAAAAGGCTCAGAGAAACACGGCGGGATGGCCCGGGTAAGCTGCTCATGAAATCACTGCCGGTTTTTTTTTATCCTGGAATGGCGCCATTTCCTGTAGGAGATAGAGACATCATGCTATGGAAAATTATGAGGCAATTGGGGTAACCCGTATGTAGCTGTTTGGGAAGGCAACCATATCAGTACCATATTCCGCTGAGTAATACCGCACGTCCGCATGCATGCGAGACAGGAGTAAGTATGTAAAAAAGCTTCTCCCTCCCGATGACCATGCAATCCAAAGGAACCAGGGTAGTCACTCGTATTTAGGACCCTGTTCCAAATTCGACTAAACATTGCAAGTTTCTCGTTAAAAAAATCAAATTCGTACACTCCTTTAGATGATTCTCCAAACTGGTTCCGTAACCAATACCTATGATCAAGCAAACAATTATCGGGATTACTATAAGCCGATAGCACGGATGTGAGCACGATCTGCTCGCGACGCGTTGAGATCTGTTGAGATTGTTAAACTCGAAGTAGCCCCCAAAATGCAAGCACTCATGCATGGCGAGGTGTGCATATGGGAGTACAGGGTAGATCCGAGAGAAGCTTGAGAGAAGCGCTATTGCCTTGTGCTATGTAGGAATAAAGGTCATAGTTGCCCATATATATTTGCGGCGGTCCAGACTCCCTCGGCTGACCTAGTTCGTCTGTTATGTACAACCCCCTTGAGACTAAAAGGCAAGGTATAGGAACACTTAAGACTGCTTGGGTACAGAAATCAATCGATGGGACATCTCCAAGGGGTTTGAACAAATGGCTTGGCTTGAGTAATGCATTGTGATGTATATGTATGGTGATGATGGTCTCACAATATTTTCTTAGCAAAGCAAGAATACAGTTCAGTTTAGACCTTTCGTTATCTGGATATGCCCGATTTGTTGACGGCTTAGTTCATCTGATCATAGGCTTGAGCGTCATTTCAAGAAAAGTGAGATATGTACGGGAGCATGACAACGAACCCCCTTTGAAAGTAGTCCCCACACCGAAACGCGACCGAGGCATCCACTATCAGTACTTCCGGCCCTGCCTTCTGATGTCAATCGTCGCGGAGGAAGATATGAAGTTCAGACTCACGGAAGTTGAGAGAGTAGAGCCGTTTCCATGGGATCAGATAACCGCGAACGCAACCAAGTCGAATGTAAAGGAGTACCTTTTTTTGAAATATGAAATCTAGAAAAAAAAAATTGAACCATGAGACGAGATCCACCCATTTGCAGCTGATATATCGAACCACATCTGCGTTCCTAACCCGTAGTACTGCCTTAGTGGTTGCAATGAGGCGATTAAACTGTGGTGATGAAAGTGGCGAAAAAGGAGAAAAATAAAAACCGGAGTCAGTGTCAACGCCTAATTGACCCGACCACATATGGCATTCGTCCCAAGAGTGAGCACGCTGAGCGAGTAGCACTGCAGAAAGATAAGAGTCCGCAAGCTATTCTCATTGATCCTCAAGCTGGACAAAGTGCATAGGACCTTCATCGGCTACGACTGACCAAAAGGTGTTCGGTATTTTGACACTGGGCCCAGTGTAAAATCAAACATTAGGGGGTTTTGTATTTCATGAGGCTTCGATAGGTGTGGAAATTAAATCCGATAAGAGATAGAAGCCCTAGGGGGAGCCAGAGCTTGAGAGTGAACCCCAATCTCCAGAGCTGTCCGTAAAGACGAATGTGAAGGCCAAGAACGAATCCCAAATCTGCCAGCCGTCGACTAAGCCAAAGGGCAATGATTCGGAAACCCCAAAAGGAAAGATAGGTGGTGACACGCCTAAAACCTCGATTCAAAGCAGGGAAGATTAGATCACGAATCTGAGAGGAATACTTGAGACATATCACGATTAGTACAGGAAGCTAGATAATCCAGATAGTCGCTTACCTGTCAACGTCAATAAAGAAACATCTAACCCCAGCCTTTAACGAAATATGTTATCAAACAATATATAATCCGCTCGAAGGTTACTTACCTGAGAGGCGATCAACGTCGAATATTCACTATTACAAACAATGGGACTATGGGAAATTGATGACTCACCGCCGGATCGAAAAGCTATTAGATGTAAATGGGTGTTCACATACGATGAAAGTGGCCGTGTAATGTGATAAAAAGCACATAGACCGAACAATATGGCAGCTGAGAGTCTTCCTTTCTGCGTGGGGTTGCCTTAGTCAAAAATAAATATCGAATGTAGGAATGAGTACCACGCACAAGGATGTACGTACCCATTCCCATGGCTCCTAACTATTGTTTAGAACTCTACTTTCAGGAAGGCGTAAAAACCTGGAGACGGTATTTTCTCAAGGTATACACTTTGGGCCAGATGACTGGAAGGACCTACGGACCTCACTTGTTTTGTTTTTGTTTTTGGAATAGGCTGCTTGTAACTGCTGTCTCTGCCTACAAACAACTGGATAAGATTCATGTGGGGTAGATAACTCGAAGAAGGTGCTGTCAAGAGAACAGCCAGCAAGAGCATGAGTAGGTTGCCTTGAAGTTCGACACGAACTTCCGAAACATCATCTGATTTGGTGTTCCAGATATTGGTGGCACAGGATCGATAAATAGACAACCTAAGTAGAAATCAGTTGGAAAATGAGATTATGTATAGGCAACGATGGTATTTACGGTCCGTTTGTCCTCGATGATGTTTTGTCCTTCTGCTGGATTGTCAGAAGTTTTCCGGACACTTGGGCAATTTTTAGAGGACGGATGACAAGGTTGATAGCAATCATTGCTTCAGCTGGCTCAGGCTCTTCCAGACCTGCATCCGCGTCTTCTATACCTCTCCACGCCCTGATATCTTTTGGAAGCTAATTGAATCGTTAGTATTAGCACTATGCACTATTTGGTATCCCAGCACATACATATTGTAACGCTCAGTTTATCGAAGATATTCGGTTTCGGTCACAATTGACTAACCTAACGTTATATCATTCATTCGTTCAGTCATTACTTCTTCCGTACATCAATTTCTCTCATTCTCTATAGTAGTTACTAAGTAAATACCCGAAAGTGCCTCGTTTTGTCTCTTCTTTTTAGTATCACCCTGACTCCCGGACTATACCGTTACCTAGTACATATATAAGGCTATACCGTGGATCCTCAGAGCCGACAGTGAATCTAAAAAGACTTAACCCGTTCTGTGGATTCCTTCTGTGTAACGCGACAACTCTAATGCCAATGGTCACCGAGGTCACTCTCGTCACACATATCACCCTTCCTTCGGCCGAATTCCATTGATGTGTCAGCGGTAATCGTAAAAATAAAGATTTCACGTCGCGTATCAACCCTTAGGCAAGAACATGACCAGGCTTCACAACGAGCTCACATTGTCTATGCCTACAAGCTACTCAGCATCTTCTTCTCTCTCTTCGTCACCAGGGTCACCTTCTAACGGGTTTCATTCACAAGGCCAGCAGCCTGGAAAACAACCTAAAGATGTTTATGACACGAGTTTACCTTGGTGGAGGGCTGCGATACGGCGCAAGTTGGTGGCGAGTGTACAGAGGGAATCAAGGGTTATCGCGCGAATGCAAGTAAGTTCAACGCGTTTGTGCGTTTTGTTACGTCAAGTGTATTGTTGTGTTGGAACACCTTCGCTGGCATTCCATCTTTTCCAAACTATAAACGCTGACTACTTTTATATAGGAAAAGATCCGTACTCCATGGTTAGACGCCTATTTCGTCTACACTTCCTCTCTAGGGACACATACGTTCTTCATGACCGTCCTTCCTGCCATGTTTTTCTTCGGATATCCTGAAATGGGTCGCGGGTACGTTGAACCTTTGCCTCAAAGTCATGCCAACGGACTCTAGTCGTTGAATTTAAATCAGGTTGCTCATGGTCCTCGCTTTGGGTGTATATTGTTCATCCGTAGTGAAAGATCTCATATGTTCACCTCGGCCATTTGCACCACCTGTCACCCGCCTAAGTACGCGTCGATTTTTTGCTTATGAGAAATATTGGCCTCTAATCTTTGTTCAATGTCAAACAGCGATAGGAACACATCATCTTGAATATGGATTTCCATCCACACATTCCATGAACTGTGTTTCTATAGCCCTCTTTTTCTTCACCCATCTTCATCGTCTAGCTTCCACACCTAGGCCTGCTTCCTCATTCAGTGGCGCTACTACTACCAATATCACGTCTATAGCAAATAACATCACAGCTTCCCTATTCAACGATACCCTCTCAACATCCTCATCCGCTTTCATAATAAACGAAATCCAACCACCCCCACTAATCTCACCCCCACTCTACACATCTCTCTGTATCCTTCTCATCATCTACACTTTCTCAATCGTCTTCGGCAGACTCTACACCGCCATGCACTGTTTCACGGATTGTATCATGGGTGTCATCCTAGGCACCCTCATATGGTGGGTTCAAACGAGCTGGGAAGGGTTTCCTGTACTAGTTAAGGAAAATGATTGGGGATATGGCGTTCTTGTACGATTGGGTATTGGGAAGGCCTTGCCTTCATATCTTCCCTTCCAAAACTTGACCTCCATCCCTATCCCCTCATCCCCCGCCCTCTTAATAAACCTATTCCAAGGCTTGTCCCTATCCACCCACATCGAATCATGGTTAACTTCCCAAACCTTCCAAGTCCCCTTGGTCCTCATTCCATTGACATTATGGGCTGTCAATCAACATCCGCAACCAGTGGATGATTGCCCATGTTTCGAGGACGCTATCGCCTTTATGAGTGTTCTGATGGGTGCCTTCGTGGCGCGATGGGGGATGTGTTATGATGGAGGAGATGGAGGTGTTTGTGGGGGAATTGCAGGGATTGCGAGGACGGTGGTTATGCCTGGGAGTGGGTGGATTTTATTGGATAATGTGTGGGTTAAAGTAGATAGAGAATGGAGAGATGTGGCGGTTTGGTGGTTAGTCGCTACTGTTAAAATGGTTGTTGGTATGTCAAACCATCCTTTTTTTTTCATTCGCCTCAAAATATTCTAAATCTTCCTCCGCCACAACCTAGGTATCCTAACCATATTCACATGGCGCATCCTCGCCAAGTCCATCCTTCACATCCTCTTACCCCCCATATTTCGACTCCTCTCAAGAGCCATCCGCCTCCCTCATCGAAGATTCTACACACCAGCTACAGAATACAAGTCCGTTCCGCATTTATTCCATTCGTCGATGGGTAATAATAGAGAGGATAGAGGAGCGGGAGCTTTTGGGTTACATCCTATTCCTAGTGTTATTGATTTACCTACGAGCGCTGGCGTGGGTGTTGAGGTGGGAGGGATTGGGAGCGGTGTTGGTGGGGTTTCGAGGGATTTGAAGATGAGGATAGGTAGTGCGATGAGAAATGGAAATGGGAGCAATGGCGTGAATGGAGGTGGTGAGGAGGTTGACGATGAGAAGATTCAGAATGAGAACGGGTGTGATGTTACATCCAATGATAAAGAAAGGGCGGGGAAGGATGGACAAGTCCTGGATGTAAAACATTATGATGCTGATGGTTAAGTTCCTTTTTTTTTTTATCCTTCCTCTTTTGAACACAAAACATAACCGCTAACTCCATGTTATATTTATTAGTGTTAACCAAAGTCATCGTATACGCGGGTATAGCGGTTTTGGCTACAGAGATCCTTCCGC
>Ga0193742_1002024_pt1 | contig 11808 bp, 12 predicted proteins | sample L2c1metaG_FD_165511 | JGI IMG/M metagenome (GOLD analysis project Ga0193742, IMG submission 165511) | Soil microbial communities from a riparian zone of the East river system, Colorado, United States - L2c1 | ecosystem: Environmental > Terrestrial > Soil > Riparian zone | place: USA: East River... | reverse complement strand
CCCCGAACCCCTCATCGCCCTCGCCATGCTCGCCCTCGGAGGCCACACCCCCCACCTCCCAGGCCGCCACTAACCCACGGATCCGCTCCGAGAGCCAGAAATCTCCCTCTGTGCCGCGAAAAGTCCGCCTACCGACCGAGTTTCTCGCGTTCGATCCGGACAGAGATGATCGCGTTACCTAGAGTCCGGGCCGTGGGACAGGCACAACATGACACCGACCGCGGTCTCCGACGCTGACCTTCTGGGTCAGGCACGCGACGGCGACGAAGCTGCGTTCACCGAGCTGTACGTCCGCCACCAGGCGGCGGCTCAGCGGCTGGCAAACGCCTACTCGCGTGCTGGAGACCCAGAAGACCTCGTCAACGAATCGTTCGAACGCGTCCTCGCCGCGCTCCGGCGTGGTGCGGGACCGACGGAGGCCTTCCGCGCCTATCTGTTCGTAACGCTCCGCCGGCTGGCCGCCGACCGCATCTCCCGGAGGCACGACGAGCCGGTCGAGGAGGTGCCCGAGCCGGTGCGCGCCGAGGCGCAGACGCCCGCGCTCGACCCGGCCGACCGCCAGCTCGTGCTGGCGGCCTACGAGTCGCTCCCCGACCGCTGGCAGGCGGTGCTGTGGCAGACGGCCGTCGAGGGACGCCAACCCCGCGACCTGGCGCCCACCCTGGGCATGACCGCCAACGCCGCGGCCGCCCTCGCCTACCGCGCCCGGGAGAAGCTGCGGCAGGCCTACCTCCAGGCCCATCTCCAGGCGTCGCCGCGCCCGGGCTGCGAGCCCCACCGGTCGCGCCTCGGCGCCTACGTGCGCGACGGGCTGAGTCGACGCGACCGCACCTCCACCGAAGGCCACCTCGACGACTGCGGCTCGTGCCGCGGCCTCGTCGGCGAGCTGGCCGACGTCAACCGCATGCTGGTCCGCTCCATCGCCCCGGTCTTCGCGGTCACCGCGACGCAGATCGCCGCGGCGGTCGCCACGGGCGGCGGCGTCACCTCGGGTGGATCGTCGCTGGCCCGGCGCCTGACCGACAAGGCACGTGCCAACCCAGCCGTCATCGCCGGCCTGGTGCTGGTGGCGGCGCTGGCGTTCGCGCTGATCTCCTCGCAGGGCGGCGACGAGTCGGCGCTGCCGAACACCGACGATCCCCAGGGCGACCCGGACCGCTCGGAGGTGTCGCCGGAGCCGCCGGACACGCCCGATCCGTCGGACCCCGATTCGCCCGAGTCGCCGGAGTCGTCCGACGAGGAACCGCCGCAGCTGATCGTGCCGATCGTGGCGCTCGACCCCACGTCGACCGTGCCCCCGGGGTCGCCGGAGCCCACAGCTCCGCCCCCCGCCGAGCCGGGCACGCCACCGCCGTCCTCGCCACCGGACACGCCGGGCGAGCCGACGCCGACCACGCCCCCCACGGATCCACCCACCACGCCGCCACCGCCCCCGACGGGGACGCCCTACCTGATGGTGGTGTGGCTCGACGACGTCGCCGAGCTGCGGGTCACGTTGCACAACCCCACGTCGCAGCCCACCAGCCCGCTGGTGCTGGACGTGGAGCTGTCGACCGGGGCCTCGGTGCGGGCGCGGCCGACCGGCTGCGGCCTGCTCACCACGCTGCTGTCGGGGTCGTCGTGCGGGCTGGCGCCCGTGTCGCCCGGCCAGACGGCCACCGTGGTGGTGGGCGTCGACGTCGCCGGAGGGCAGCCCACGGCCCGGGTGTCGGCGTGCGAGGCCCGGCTCCTCAGCCTCGACTGCGAGGGCGGCCTGCTCGGCACCCTCCTCACCACCCTCATCTGACCGCGGGTGACTACTTGAAGTTCTCCCAGTAGCGGCTGGGGGTGGGGCCGCGCTGGCCCTGGTACTTCGAGCCCACCGCCGAGGAGCCGTAGGGCACGTCGGCCGGCGTCGTCATGCGCAGGAAGCTGATCTGGCCGATCTTCATGCCCGGGTAGAGCGTGATCGGCAGGTTGGCCACGTTCGACAGCTCCAGCGTGATGTGCCCGGTGAACCCGGCGTCGATGAACCCGGCCGTGCTGTGGATCAGGAGGCCCAGGCGCCCCAACGAGCTCTTGCCCTCGATGCGGGCGACGAGGTCGTTGGGGACGCCCACCATCTCGAAGGTGGAGGCCAGCACGAACTCGCCGGGGTGCAGGATGAAGACGTCGTCGGGCTCGATCGACACGAGCCGGGTGAGGTCCTCCAGGTCGGCCTTCACGTCGATGACCGGCATCGTGTGGTTGAGGAACACCCGGAAGAGGCGGTCGAGTCGCAGATCGACCGACGAGGGCTGGATGCAGCCCTCCTCGAGCGGATCGATCACGATGCGCCCCGCGGCGAGCTCCTCGCGGATGGTGCGGTCGGACAGGATCACGGCCGGCCACCCTACTGGCGTCGGTCAGGGGGCCGGGTCGCCGTCCTTGTCCTCGTCCTTCTCGTCCAGCGTCAGCGGGAGACCGAACTGCGGGAACAGCTCCGGTCCGAACGTGGTGATCTCGGCGATCTTCCCGTCGACCACCCGCAGCACGTCGAACTTGAAGGCCCGGAACTCGGTGTCGCCCCAGCGCCGCAGGTAGCTCGCCGCCGTCGGCATCCGGTTCGCCACGGTGGGCACCAGTCGCCAGTCGCCCTCCTGGCCCTCGCCGAAGGCGCTCTTCAACAGCGGCCCGATGGTGTCGAGGCCCTCGTAGAAGTAGGGGCGCGGCGGCATCGTGATGCGCAGGTCGGGCGACGCCGCGGCGAGCGCGGCCTGAGCGTCGCAGCGCTCGTGGGCGTCGATGAAGCGCTCCAGCAGCTCCCGGTCGTCGGCGGAGAGCCCGGTGCCCGGGGCGGACCACTCGAGCCGCTGCTCCGGCAGGTGCTCCTGCAGGGTGGCCCGGGCCCGCTGGAGGGCGCTGTTGGCGGCCGCGACGCTGGTTTCGAGCATGTCCGCCGTCTCGGCCGCCGTCATGCCGAGGACGTCGCGAAGCAGGAGGGCGGCCCGCTGGCGGGACGGGAGCACCTGGGTGGCGGCGAGGAAGGCCAGCTCGATGGTCTCGCGCCCGACGACAGCGGCGTCGGGCCCATCCTCGGTGGGGGCGATCTCGTCGAGCAGGCGGTCGGGATAGGGCTGGATCCAGGGGATCTCGGCGAACGACTGCCGCAGCTCGACAGCCCGGCGGTTGCGGCGGCGGATCATGTCGAGGGACACGTTGGTGGCGATCCGGTACAGCCAGGCCCGGAACAGCTGGTCGCCGCCGAAGTCGTCCCGGCCGCGCCAGGCACGGAGGAAGGTCTCCTGCACGGCGTCCTCGGCCTCGTCGAACGACGCCAGCATGCGGTAGCAGTGGACGTGCAGCTCGCGGCGGTGCTGCTGGGTGAGGCGCTCGAACGTCGCCTCGTCGGCGATGTCGGTGGAGCTCATCGGAGCACCAGCCCGGCGGTGGCGTTGAGGACGCTGCCGGTCATGCCGGAGGCGAGGTCGGATGCCAGGAACGTGGCGGCGCCGGCGACGTCGGCCAGGCGGGGTGCCCGGTCCATCACCGACATGCCGGCGATCATCCGCTCGATGGCAGCCGGGTCCCAGTCCTGGTTGGGGTCCACATCGGCGAGCTTGTCACGGGTGAGCGTGTCGGCGACGCCGGCGGTGTGGATGCCGCAGACCCGGACGCCGTGCGGGCCGAGCTCGGCGGCGAGGTAGCGCATGAAGCTCTCGACGGCGGCGTCGGCGGGGCCGGTGCTACCCATGCCGGGCATCGCCCCGTCGCCCGAGGCGGAGTTGAGGTGGATGACGACGCCGTGGCCCTGCTCGATCATCTGGCGGGCGGCGGCCCTGGCGGTGAGGAAGTTGCTGGTGAGGCCGATGGTGGTGGCTCGCAGCAGGTCGTCGGTGGTCATGTCGACGAGCGGGATGCCCTGCACGTCGCCCCGGGTGATGAGGTTGAGGGAGACGTCGACGCTGCCGGCCTCCGACACGACGTCGCGGACGTGCTGGTCGACGGCCGCCTCGTCGAGGGCGTCGAACACCGCTATGCCGGTCGCTCCGACGTCCTTGGCCGCCCGGTCGAGCGTCTCCCGGGTGCGTCCCACGAGGAACACATGGGCGCCCTCCTCCACGAAGCGGCGGGCGACCCCGGTGCCGATCCCCCCGGCCCCTCCGTAGATGATGGCGTTCTTGCCGTCCAGAAGCTTGGTCATACCCGTACAACGCCCGCCTACCCGAAAGCTCATCGGTCGCCCGATGACTCCCACCCCGGCTAGCCTGCAGCCTCGTTCTGCGGGTGTAGTTCAATGGCAGAACGGCAGCTTCCCAAGCTGCTAATGCGAGTTCGATCCTCGTCACCCGCTCTCGGCTCCAGCCCTGGTAGAGGCTGGGTAGACCGTGCCACAGCTGGCGGCTACCGCTGCAACCCCGGGGCCAGGGCCACAAATGGGCCACTGCGCCGCTGTCGCGGAGCGCGAATATGTCTCGATGGCTGGCTACGTGCCCCCGCAGCTTCACCCGCTCCTCGGCCGCGACATCGACGCGATTACGGAGGCCGACCTCGAAAGACTGGTTGGTGCTCCGGAGACCGAGTGGTTCGACGCCAAGCGCGACCCCTACGGCAACAGCGACGCACAGAAGCGCGAGCTGGCGAGCGATGTCGCTGCGTTCGCCAACCGACAAGGCGGCCTCATCATCGTCGGCCTCGAAGAGGACGGCAGCGGCATTATCACGGAACTGACACCGCTTGCGGAGGCGGACTTCGCTGGCGAGGAACTTCGCATGACCCAGATCATCTCGTCGCTGGTAGCGCCGGTGCCGACCTTCACGGTCTCCCGGATCGCGAGCCCGGACGACAAGGGCTACCTCATCCTGTCGATGCCACCGTCAGTGCGTCGACCCCACTGCGTCGCCGTGAACGCCGAGACCGTCCGCTACCCGCTCCGTGAAGGGACACACAAGCGCTACCTCACCGAGTCTGAGATTGCCGACTTGTATCGGAGCCGGTTCGCTGACGCGCGTACCCATGCCCACCAGGCGCAGGAACGACACAAAGCGATGGTCGAAAGCCTGGATCGGAGTGAGCGAGCGTGGCTGGTACTCAGCATCGAACCCGACTGGCCTGGCAGATTCACTGTCACACGCTCCAACACGAGCGAGCTACGTACATTCGGTCGCACGGAACGCGTGCAGTTCCCCACATGGTTCGGCTCGACCACCTACGACCCGTCACCCTCGTTCCGCTCGCTCGTGCTGTACGACGCCCAAGACCGTGTCTATTCGAGCACCGCCCGTCTCCATCTCGACGGCGGAGGATCGCTCGCCTACGGCTGGGAGTGGCGTCCCAGGGACGCGCTCGACGAGGGCCCGAAGGTTGCACGCATCGCAGACGAGGACATCGTCGGATGCCTCGTTAACGGAATATGGGCTCTGGCCCAATGGGCGATTGACTGGGCAGGCACCTCAGGAGAAGCCACACTTCTGGTCGAGCTGTATGCGCCCGAGCAGTACCCGATGACGTTGTGGCAGTACCGGTCGTCCTTTCCGGGAGAGTTGCATGGTACCCGTGCTCTCGATACAGACACCGGCCTCGTCACGATGACCGTCTCCCTTGACGAACTCCGCAGTTCGGGAGCCGCATCATTGTTGGCGGCACGTCAAGTGACCTCTGATCTTGAGAGTGCATTCGGGGTACTCGGACCACCGCAGGTCAGCCGAGACGGCGACGTGCGGTGGAAGTACTTCTACAGGGACAAGCACGTCTCACTGAAGCAGTGGGCTGAAGCGTGGAACGTCGAAGTTCTCGACGACGAGAACCAGGATTGACGCAGTATTGCACCCGACGATAGGGGCTCAGTCGGACGTTGGACCAGGCCAGATAGCGGTGGGAAGGATTCTCACCAGCCAGCGAATGAACTCGCGATGGAGTTCGATGTCGAGGGTGGCCGCGATGCGGACGTCGGCTTCGGTCGTGGCGTGTTGGTAGATGATCGCTGCCTGCATCGAGTCGTGGCCCAATGATCGGGTGCCACAGCCCGGTGGCGTCGGTGGGCTAGGGCGTGCTGAGCCCCATGAGAGCATGACGCCGTGACCCTGGTCCTCTCCCTGCACAGTCGAGACAGCCTGTGGCTCGTGGTCGACCGGCGGCTGTCATACGGCGGCCGCCGACCACCCATCGACGATGCGATGAAGGTCATGAACCTGGAGACCACCGACGGAGTCGGCCTACTCGGATACGCGGGCCTGGGTGCCACGCCCGGGGGCACGCAGCCGTCCGAATGGATGAGCGCCGTTCTGCGAGGGCGCGCAGGTCTGACGTTCGCGGAGTCCCTAGGCATTCTTTCGGCTGCCGCGAGCAGAGAGCTGCCGAAGTACCTGGCGCGAACGCCAAACGGCACGCACTCCATAATCATCCCGGCCTTCGTCCGAGGCCTCGGGTCCCGGCTCTACAGCATCGACAACGTGGTCGATCCCAAGTCGGGCCAGCACTCGCACCGCTGCGTGAGTCATCAGCGCGCCGCCGAGCCAGACTCGCCGAGTACCCGGCTCGCCTGGGGAGGAACGGGCGGCATCTACCTTGCTCAGAAGGGCCGGGCATGGCAGCGAGCCCTACTGAGCCTCGCCAAAGCACACGACCGCGGCAAGGTCTCCGCGCACTTGATTGCTGATCAGCTCGCGAAGCTCAACTATGAGGCTCACCAGAAGGTCCGTGACGGCAGCATCGGACCGAGGTGCGTCGTCGTCTGGCGCTGGCGGCCAGACGACGGGCGAGCCGCGGGTGCGGGGCACCAGTTCTACACGGGTGTTGACCGTGAGCGGGACTCGGGTGAAATGCCCACGATCAAGAACGGATTGGACCTCCAGGCCGTCATCGGAGTGGTGTCGAAGCAGTTCCGGCGATGGCTCGCTGATCGTGCCGTCACCCCCGGCGCGGAGTTCGACAATGACGAGACGATTCGGCTGTTGGCCAAGCTCCCGTCCGCTCCGGACGTGAAGCTCCGGTGACGCTCTCGGCGACGGGGACGAGCCGGCGGGTAGAGGCGCACAACGAGCCGCAGCACGACCCCGGGGAGCGGGTGCACTGGGAACGACACGACGGTGGGCGTCGTTGGGAAGCGTGGGCATACCCCGAATGACCTGACGGCGCGCCCAGTGCCGATGGTTGTAGGTCGTTCTCTACCTAGATAGGATACGACCTATGCGAAAGACCCACGCCCTCGTGCAGGTGCTCCAAGCCCTCATGGACGATCCTATGGGGCGTCACTGGGGCTACGAGCTCGGCAAGCGAGCCGGCGTCCGCTCGGGCGTGCTCTACCCGATCCTCCATCGGATGCTCAACGAAGGCTGGTTGGACGACGGCTGGGAGGAGGCCGACGAGACAAGCCGCAAACGTCCGGCCCGGCGCTACTACGAGTTGACCCCGGATGGGCGCGCCGCCATCTCCGCCCTCCTCGTCGAGCTACGTGACGACGCCCGCTTCGCTTCGTTCCTCCCCGGGGCGCCGGCATGAGTGCTCTCCTGGAGGCCGTCGTGAGTTGGAGGACGCTGCTGTTGTCGATCCTCGTCTTCGGGTTCGCCCCCGGAGCGGCACTCCGGATCATCGTCCTCGCCTTCCACCGAGAGGACCCCAGGCGACAGGAGCTGCTCGGGGAGATCTACGCCGTTCCCCGGTGGGAGCGCCCCTACTGGGTGGCGCAACAGTTGGAGGCCGCAATCTTCGAAGGCCTTGGAGGGCGCATCGAGTGGGCACTCACCGGGCGGGTGATCTACCGCACCCACAAAACGTCTGGGGTGAAGATGAACCAGCGCTACCCGGACTCGTTCTCGATTCCCAGCGAGGAGGAGAAGGACTACGTCCTCGCCGGCGACTGGGTGAAGATCTGCTTCACCGTCGGCTGGCCCGACGAGTGGGGCGAGCGCATGTGGGTGAAGGTAGAGAAGGTCGGTCGCCAGAAGATGGTGGGAACCCTCGCCAACCAGCCCATCGGCTTCCCCCGCCTGGACTACGGGGACACGATCACATTCCGGCGAGAGCACATCATCGACATCGACTTCGTCGGCGATGAGGACGTAACTGAGGTCCACGAGGTTGCCTGAACGGCCACCTATCTGCTCTACCTACCCGTGTGGTTCCCATCTTGCCGTGACCTCACGACGCGGGCCACGGGCGGGCCACATGGTGAGACACCTCGCGGGCCGTCGACGGTCCCTACGAACGGATCGAGGAGCAGGTCGAGCGCTGGGCGCAGGAGTGATGCGAGGGTTCCCAAGCTGCTAATGCGAGTTCGATCCTCGTCACCCGCTCTCTCCTGATCGCCGCGGGGCGGTACCGTCCCGGCATGGGGTGGCGGCACAAGGGTCGGGGCGCGAGCGCTCCCGAGGTCGAGATCGACGGGCTCAGCGATGGCGAACGGGAGTGGATCGGAGCGCAGCTGGCGGTTGCCGTCGAGCTGGCTCAACGATTCACCGGCGACACCGAGCCGGTGCCGTCGCTGGAGCGCCTCGACGAGACGCTGCGACGGTGGCGGTCGACTGGCGAGCCCAGCGACCCGGACGTCGACACAGTGGTCAACGCCCTCGGCATCGCCTACGGCGAGCACGTGCGGCAGCAACTCCGGCTCGACTGGGTCATCGCCACCGACGAGTACGGCACCGACCTCGCCCTCCACGGGCAGCCGGGCGATGTCGTGATCCACCCGGCCAACGCCACGGCGAAGCGGGTTGTCGCCGGTGATGAAGGGTTCTTCCCGTCGTTGTACGCCGCGATGGCGGAGACCGTCGGCGCCCTCCGTCGTCAGTGAGGGCTACGGCGCCAGGGTGAAGTGGCCGTTGGTCAGGACGGGGGCGCCGGAGGGCTTCTCGGTTTGGAAGGTGGCCGTCGAATCCGACGTGTGCCACATCTTGATCGTGAGGCGTTCGCCGGGGAAGACGGGGCGGCTGAAGCGGCCGGGCATCGAGGCGAAGCGGGACGTGTCGGAGCCGCCCGGCAGCACGGCGAACGTCGGGAGCACCGCCAGGGTGATCCCGTCCGAATTCTCCGTGGTGTAGGCCAGCTCGGGCCCAGTAGGGTCCTCCGCCCCTGCTCCTACACCGAGGGCGTAGAGGAGCACATCCCGTTCGGTCCACGACGCTCGGCCGGCTCGGATTCCTTCCCGACCGCATCCAGGTTGAGTGGCACGCGAGCGTGAGTACGCGCGGAGGTATTCAGTTGCCCCATCCCGACGTTCCCCACGAGCAGGCCTACGTCGACGAGGCCTACCGATGTCTCGAGGCGATGCGGGAGCGCACCGCCCGCGTCGCCGAACTGGAGGACTCCGCCGCCCAGGCGGTCGACTCGGCGGCCGCCCAGTGGCACCTGAACCGCCGCCTGAGCAGCCTCGACACCGACGTGCCCGGCCTCGCCTTCGGCCGCCTCGACGAGGAGGGCGGGCAGGACGACGCCCCCCGCTGGTACGTCGGGCGCCGCCACGTGGAGGACGCCCGGGGCGATCCGGTGGTGGTCGACTGGCGGGCCGACGTGTCGGTCCCCTTCTACCGGGCCACGGCCGCCGACCCGCTGGGCCTGCGCCTGCGCCGCCGGTTCATGATGACCGACCGCCGGGTGGACGACCTGTTCGACGAGGACTTCGACGACCCCGACTCCGTCGACGCCGCCCACCACGGCGGCATCCCCGACCCGCTGCTGGCCGAGCTGGAGCGGTCGCGCACCGGCGAGATGCGCGACATCGTCGCCACCATCGCCGCCGAGCAGGACCGGGTGATCCGCGCCCCGCTCGAATCGTGCCTGGTGGTGCAGGGCGGTCCCGGCACTGGCAAGACCGCCGTCGGCCTGCACCGGGCGGCGTTCCTCCTCTACGAGCACCGCCGGAAGCTCGACCAGGAGGGCGTGCTGGTGATCGGGCCCAACCCGCTGTTCCTGCGCTACATCGCCCAGGTGCTGCCGTCGCTCGGCGAGACGGCGGTGCGCCAGACCACCCTCGACCGCCTGCTGGCCGGCACCGCCTACCGGGTCCGGGCCGCCGACGACGACACGGCCGCCCGCATCAAGGGCGACGCCCGCATGGGGCGGGTGCTGGCGAGAGCGACCACGGGCACCCGACGGCCCCTCGTCGAGCCGCTCGACGTGCAGACCGGCTGGGGCACCGTGCGACTCGACGTCGACGTGGTCGACGCGGCGGTGAAGGAGATCGCCGCCCGCGACGTCGCCCACAACGTGGGCCGGGCCGCGCTGCGCACCCAGCTGCTGCGGCTGGTGCGCCAGGAGCTGGCCGAACGGCGGGGCGAGGAGCTCGCCACCACCGTCGCCCTGGAGTCGCGCCTGCGCAACGACCGCGACTGGCTGCGGGCACTCGACCGGCTGTGGCCCATGCTCGGCGCCGGCGCGGTGGTGCGGCGGCTGCTGAGCAGCCCGAGCGCGCTGCGGACCGCGGCCACCGGGCTCCTCGACGCCGACGAGCAGGCGACGATCCTCCGCCGAGCCACCCGGAAGGCCGACGACGAGCCGTGGACCGAGGCCGACCTGGCGCTCCTCGACGAGGCACAGTGGCTGGTCGCCGGACCGCCGCCCGCCTACGGCCACGTGGTGGTCGACGAGGCCCAGGACCTGTCCGCCATGGGCCTCCGGACACTCGCCCGCCGCTGCCCCACCCGCTCGATGACCGTGCTCGGCGACCTGGCGCAGGCCACCGCAGCCGCGGCGCAGGACTCGTGGGACGTGGTGGTCGGCCACCTCGGCTCTCCGGCGACGACGCAGCGGGTCGACCTCGACCTCGGCTACCGCGTGCCGGCGCCGGTGATGGACTACGCCAACCGGCTGCTGCCGGAGGCGGCCCCCGACGTCGTGCCCACAGCGTCGGTGCGGGCGGAGGGCCGGGCTCCCCGCCAGGTGACGGTCGCCGGTGCCGACGACCTGGCCCCCGAGGTGGAGCGGCTGGTGCGGGAGCTCGCCGGGCAGTGGACGACGGTCGGCGTCGTGGCGCCGGACCGGGTGCGGGCCGGGCTTCCGAAGGACCTGCCGGGCACGGTCGTGGCTCCCGAAGAGGCGAAGGGCCTGGAGTTCGACGCCGTTGTGGTGGTCGAGCCGGCGGCGATCGGCACCTCCGCCGACACCGCTCGGAACCTGCGCCTGCTCTACGTCGCCCTCACCCGAGCGGTCCAGGAGCTGGTGGTGGTCCATGCCGCCCCGCTGCCGCCCGCGCTCGCGCCCGCGACCGTGGAGGGGTAGCCACCGGGAGGTGCTCGGCGGGGATGCGACCCTCGGCCACCAGCACCTCCAGCTCGCCCTGCGGCTCGACCGCCTCGATCCGCTCCATCAGATCCCGGCTGATCTTCGCCAGCGTCGCCGCCGCCTCCCGGGCCTCGTCCTGAGCCCGGACGACGGTGTCCTCGACGTCGGTCATCCGCTGCCGCAGCTCACGCATCCGGACGCCGTTGCCGAGCTCCCAGCCGGTCATCTGCGACTGCAGTCGATCGATCCGCCGGGTGGCCGAGGACGTCAGGCGTCGCACGAGGCAGGCGCGGAGCCCGACCAACGTCACGGTCGCCATCGCTGCGAGCACCACACCCACCATCAGATCCCACATTCCGCTCACCCCGCGCTGTCGTCGCACGACCCTGCGTCACGGAGCGGCGGTTGTCAACCCCCGGAGCCTCCGGGCTCGTCGTAGGGGAAACCGAGCCGGGGGGCACCGACCAGGGCGTGGTAGGCGATGCCGGCCTCGGCGGCCAGGCGGGCGCACATCCCGCCCCGGTCGACCACCGGGATCAGCAGCACCGGCTCGCCGCCCGCCTCCCGCACCACGTCGACGGCCTCGAGCATCGACACACCGCGGGTGACGGCGTCCTCGGTGATCGCCACCTT
>Ga0193742_1002023_pt1 | contig 11808 bp, 11 predicted proteins | sample L2c1metaG_FD_165511 | JGI IMG/M metagenome (GOLD analysis project Ga0193742, IMG submission 165511) | Soil microbial communities from a riparian zone of the East river system, Colorado, United States - L2c1 | ecosystem: Environmental > Terrestrial > Soil > Riparian zone | place: USA: East River... | reverse complement strand
GGAGGGCCCGGCCGAGGTCGTACTCGGCGGTCTCGTAGCGACTGGGTGCCAACCCGAGGAGCAAACTGACCACAGCACGGCGTAGGAACTCCTGCTCTTTGCTCGCGAATTCTGTCCACGAATCTTCGCGGCGGTAGATGTGCCGGAGGACGGCGCGGAACGTCAACGGGGTTTGCTGGGTGGCGGTGCTCGGGTTGATGCCCAGTGGGATCACTAGTTGTGGCCAGCCGAGCCGCTGGAGCAACCAGTCGGACAGTTCGCCGACAGCTAGATCCTCATCGTCGACGAGAATGCGACCACGGCGGCCGAAGTCGAAATCTCGGGTGAGCTGGTGTCGTTTACCGTCGATGGCGATATCCAGGGATACTGAGACGTACTTTTCCTCAATAGCGGCACCGAGCTTTTGGGTGACGCTCTGGTCGTCACCTAGGCAGTAGTCAATCACTTTGAGCGTCGTCGTTTTCGAGCTGTTCCGTGGGCCGGTCAGGATGGTCATGGCGGCTCGACTGAGGTCGTATTCCTCGATTTCGCCGGTTGCCTGGACCAGCTGCACTCGGAGGATGCGCAAGCCACGACCGAGTTGGAGTGGTGAAGGTTCACTGGGGGTCATCTGGGTTGGATCTCCGCTCGAAGGGGGAGGTCGCCGACCTCGATCGGGAAGAGTTCGTAGACGAGATCCTTGAGTTGCGTACCGGTGAGCGCGGCGAGATTGCCCACCATGGCGTCGCAGCGATCCACTATCGCTTCGAATGAGGGGCGCGTGCAGATCTGCTCCGCGAGCTGGCGACCGGCGGCGGTGAGCGAAACACGCTCGGGCCTGCTTACGCTGACACGGATGAGCTGGCGCGCCTCGAGGAATGCCAGGAACTGTCGGTAGCGCGGATCCCAGGGGCCGTAGCGGTAGCGAATCATCGGTGCCTCAACCTCGGCGCCACGAGCTTGCCAACGGCTCACAGACTCGCCCTCGGCTCGGAGCTGATCTCGAGCACGTTGCAGGAATGACGGGTACCGCACGAAGAAATCAAGCTTGGCCAGTTTGGTGCGTCCCTCCACACTGTACCGAGAACCCGCGCCACAGCGCCGGAGCAACACGAGCAGGCGTGCCGCGTGAAAATCAACGCTGTCGTCCGGATCCCATGGCCGGTGCAGCGGCGGCACAGCGCCAATTCCAAGGTCACGAGGCATCCGAGTACCGATTCTGGCATCGAGCGGTCACGTCCGACAGAGCCGCCATTTTGTCCGAAGAGGACATTACATCAGACGGCAGCTCAAGCCCAGCGACCGCTTGGACAGTCGCCGCGTAGGCGGCCGGGCCTTCGTCGATGATCCTGGCCCGTCGCTTGGCGGAAATTTCTGTGCACACCGCGAACACGCGGTCATTGAGCGCGTCGAACACCGCGCGCTCTCCACCCACAGAAGCCCGGTACCGACGTCGGTAATCGAGGAGCACATCACGTTGTGCGTCAGCCTCCTCTGCAGGAACACCCGCAGGAGCGAGCTTGCTACCCAGCGAGAGCAGCGGCTCGATACCGCCATCAGGACGCCTCCCGGTCACCCGCATCACCGCCTCCTCGAGTTGTGTTGCGAAGAAGTCGTCCTTCCAGCGTCGCGGCCGTGGCGCCATCGCATCTCGTGACACCAGACCGACCAACCTGGACAAGACCTCCTCCAACTCTTCGAGGAGTGGCTGCTGGCCAAGGACGCGTGCTACCGGCATCTTCAACCGTCGAATCGCCGCATCCTCAACCTGCTCAATCGTGCGCGCCTCGACCAGCACCTCGAAACGGTCAACGAACCAGGAAATCGTCGCCCCCTCGGGCAAAGGTAGATCCATGAGCCGCTCAGCGACCGCGCGACGAGCTTCCTCGGACGCCGCCCCTCGTATTGCATCTCTCCTGATGCTGAACTCCCCGAGATCTGGCGTCGGTGTTTCGTTCAGCAGGAGGCAGAAACGTGTCCCCTCGGTAAGCGGCTTGCCCGAGAAGAGGCGGCCGAGAATGCTCGTCTCGACCCGGTCCTTGATCTCCGGGCGACACACCGTCGCTACGCTGTGGCGGGTGCCATCCTCCTTCGTCTTAACCTGCCGATATGTGGCATGCCCGTTCACGGCGCAGACGATGTCGTCCAAGTCCTCGAAGCTGACCGCATCAAACGCGCCTTCGTGCATGTCGAGGCAGTCGAGCAGGGTGACGACGTCCTGGTACGCGAATCCTCTCCGGCTGCGGCGACCACCGTCGGCCGCGGACACGTCCAGACCCATGTCACCCCCAAGATCGGTCCCGCTCCTATCGGGTAACTCGCCATTGAGGGCCGCGGCGCTACACCATGCAGGCAGATGATGTGCCGGTCGCCGCAGCGGGGATCCGACCAGGCATGACACCACGACCGCACCCCTGCCGAATAACATGCTGGCGCGGCTGCGGGCCTGGCCCTCTGATCCGGATCAGGATCAGGGATCGGCAGGAACATCGCGGTCACCCTAACCAGCGGCGGCGACCAGCGTGACGAGCCTCACCTTCGACTCACTCTCGAGGCACGGCGCCTGGGTACGTGCTGCGCGAGGTTCGGCGGCGGGGCGATCACACCGACCTTCTCAAGGCCGTCAACGCCGAGTTTGTCGACGACATCCCGAACAGTGTTCGTATAGGCCCGGTACTTCAGGTAGCCGAACGCCGGAACTGCGACTCCGGTAAGAACAGACGCAACGATGGCGAGGACGTTCGCGAGCATGCTTGCAGGACCCTCCAGGGGATGGTCCTGGTGCTCATCTCCAAGCGGCTACGGCCGGCGCTCTACCTGTGGTGATGGGACGCTCAGACGCCAAAGGGACCTGGACGGATCCCGCGTAGCTCGAGCAGGCGGTCTAATAATGTTGTGACCGCCATGGTAGCGGCTTCCCTCGGCAAACACGTCCAGGTCTGCCAGTGCGTGTCGGGCAGCATGAGTGTGCGACGCGCGTATCCGCGTTGGACCGGCTCGTCGTAGCGATGAAGCCACTCATGAGGCGCGGCCGACTGAGGAAATCTAACGCCTCGACCATGCCGTGCAGTAGCCCGAACTCGACGTTTCCGCCGCCATGGGCGCAGCCTTGTCACCATGAGCTCTTTCGAACCACGCCCACCATCCCAGGCCCAGTTCAGGCTCCCAGCAGTCCCGCCGCGTGCCCACGTAACTCCCAGCTACACGCAACGGACAGCTGCGAGCGGATCGCCACGACGGAACACGCGACCGAGCAGACACCCTTTCACCGGGCAGCGGACCACGAAGACAGTCAGCTTCCGCTGCGTGGTCGGGTGGAGACCGAGGAACGAATCCCGACCTGGTCTCGGCTCTGCACACGTGGGTCGGCCCGGTCAGCCGCATCTCCTTCCACCTCGGCTTCTGGGAGCCCGCTCCCCGCAAGCAGACCGTGGACGGTCGGATGATCCGGTTCGAGGGGGCTTCCACACCACCGATCCCCACACCGTGACCGCGATGGGGACGAACGCCCGTCGAGTGAGCCTGCTGGTCGTGCCGCCACACACCCCGGTGGCGTCGCCCGGGCGATCCTGCGATCCGCCGCGGACGCGGATAGCACCGCCACGGTCAAGGACATCCTCGCCAGCAATGGCGTTCCGCCTCAGGATCGCCCCAGCGCACCCACCGATCCGGCGCAACCGGAGCTGATACCAGAGCAGCGCTGGAAACCGAGGGCGGCCACCTCTGCATCGCCGTCCGGCACGCGGCCGCGTCCCCAAACTCCACCCGCTGATGTGGCTGGGCATCGGCACCGCCTGACCGGTGTGCCGAGAGTCGGCTGCTGAGGGCGCTCCGCCTGGTTCGGTCATCGGGCTGGGCCGACGGCGGCATCCCGAGGTCGACTTGGCGGGTGATCCGAGCAAGTCGCAGCGCGGCGGCGCGCTTATCGCGCAGGCACTGGAGTGTGAGGTCCACACCGTCGATCTCTCCAAGCCACACTCCGCCGATGCGTGTCCCCTCCGCGGTTCCAGGTCGGATTCCAATTCGTCGAGGCAAGGGCAGCATTTTCGGGTTCACGTGCAATTGCGCGCATCGTAGGCAAGCGTGCTCATGTTGGCATCTGGTTCCATAAGGGTGACTGCAGGAGCCGAGTTCGACTTTTGCGCTTGTCGAAGTGCTCCTCGAACTCCTGCCATTCTTCCATGTCTCCACGATCTTGGGAAACCTCAATATCGCGTCGGCGGCTCCCTGACGCTACGGGCAAATGTTGTTGTAGGTTGGGCCGGCTGGCACGTACTGGCTCCATTGATCTGGGGTTATGTAGCCGCCGATCTGGTCGCATACGTGTGCGAGTGGGTCCACTATTTGGTTCGCGTCCCATACTGCTATACCGTCCGCGGTCGCGGTTGCGAAGGTCCGGCCGTTCGGGCGGAACGTCACCGCGTTGGCGCCGGCCGTGCCGGTGACGGGCTGGCCGATCTGTTGCTGGGTAGCCACGTCCCACAACCGCGCGGTGCCGTTCTGGCTGCCGGTGGCAAGGGTCCGACCATCCGGGCTAAACGCCACCTCCCCGACGACCGTGGTGCCGGTGCCGCCAGTGAGGGGCTGGCCGATCTGTTTCTCGGTGGCCACGTCCCACAACCGCGCGGTGCCGTTCTGGCTGCCGGTGGCAAGGGTCCGACCATCCGGGCTAAACGCCACCGCATCAACGGCAGCGATGGAGAGGCCGCCGATCTGGCGCCGGGTGGCCACGTCCCACAACCGCACGCTGTCGTTGCCGTCGTCGCTGCCGGTGGCGAGGGTCCGACCATCCGGACTAAACGCTACCGAAGAGACGCTGAAACTGAAGTCGCCGACGATGAGGGGGGCGCCGAGCTGTTGCTGGGTGGCCACGCTCCACAACTGCACCGTACCCATATCGCTGCCGGTGGCGAGGATCCGACCGTCGGGACTGAATGCCACCGCGTTGGCGGAGCCGAGGATTTCGGTGCCGACGGTGAGGGGAGCGCCGAGCTGATGCTGGGTGGCCACGCTCCACAACCGCACCATGCCGTCGTCACCGCCGGTGGCGAGGGTTTGGCTGTCCGGGCTGAACGCCAGAGAGGAGGTGCCGAGGAAGCGGCGGCCGACGATGAGGGAGGCGCCGAGCTGATGCTGAGTGGCCACGTTCCACAACTGCACCAGACCCTCGTCGCTGCCGGTGGCGAGGGTCTGGCCGTCTGAGCTGAACTCGGCTGTCGTGGCTCCGCTCACCGTGCTGGTGGTGGCGAGCGGGAGCCGTACTCGCTTGGTCCACCACCACACCACACCGTCCTGGATGCCGATAGCCACTGATTGACCGTCCGGGCTGAACCCGACCGTGTAGAAACCGGGGTGGCTGGCGTCGGTGAAGGTGAAGGGCTCGCCAAGTTGTTGGAGGGTGGTCGTGTCCCACAACCGCACGGAGTTGTCCTGGTGGCCGGTCGCGAAGGTCCGGCCATTCGGGCTGAACGTTATCGCGATGGCGTTGCCCGCGGCGTCGGCGGTGATCGGCTGGCCGAGCTGTCGCAGGGTGGCGATGTTCCACAACCGCACCGTGTGATCCTGGTGGCTGGTGACGAGGGTCGCGCCGTCGGGGCTGAACGCCATCGACAGGACCCCGTTGGTGTACTCGGGACGAAGCGTTGGCTTGACGGGGTGGCCGATCTGCTGCTGGGTGGCCACGTTCCACAACTGCACCGTGCCGTCCTGGCCGCCGGTCGCGAGGGTTCGGCTGTCCGGGCTGAACGCCACCGCGGCGACACCACGGAGGTTGGTGCCGACGGTGCGGAGGTGGCCCACCGGACTGTGGGTGGCGACGTTCCACAGCCGCACCTCGTTCGCGCCCTCGCCGATGGCGAGGATCTTCCCGTCCGGGCTGAACGCCATCGAGTCGACGGTCCCCGTGGCGCCGGTGGTGAAGGGTCGGTCGATCGGCTGCTGAGTGGCCACGTTCCACAACTGAACGCCGTCGGTGTCGCCGGTGGCGAGGGTTCGGCCGTCCGGGCTGAACGCCACTTTCACGAACCGGTCGATCCCGTCGGGGGTTATGGGATGGCCGATCTGTTGCAGGGTGGTCGTGTTCCACAACCGAACCTTGCCGTCGCTGCCGGACTCGGCCAGCATTGTCCTGTCGACGCTGAACGCCACCGAGTTGACCGGATGGTCCCAGCCGAACAACCTACCGGGATTGGGGCGGATCGCGGCGCTGATCAAGGCGTACCGGGTCTGGGGCGTCGGGTCGATCCGCCACGCCGCCAGGCTCTTTATCTTGGCGGCTTCTGGGTTTGTGTCGGCCTGTGCCTCGCTCTCGGTGACGAGTTGGCTGGCGATGGCCGTGTCGCGTTGGTGGGCGGCCTCGTCGCGGTGGCGGGCGGAGGTCTGGCTTGCCTGATAGGCGGCGACGGTTGTTGTCGCCAGCCCGAGAGTCAGGGCGAGGAGCGCTGCGAGGGCACCGCGCCGCACGGCGACGGTGCGGCGGCGGGCGCGGGTGCTGGCGTGGAGGAACTCCTGTTCGGTCGGGCTGAGGTCCGGCTGGCGGCTGTGGTCGACTCTGGCCACGGTCGTGACGGCGTCCTGCAGCAGGCTCCCCGCATACAGGTAGGACGGGTCGCGGCGGCAGCGGTCCCACTCGCCGGCCGCGGCTCGCAGGCGGGTGCGGACGATGCGGTCGGCCTGGGACCCGTCGAGCCACTCGTCGCGCAGCAACGGCCAGGCCCGGAGAAGCACCTCATGGCTGATCTCCACGGTGTCGGCGGCCAGGGTCAGCAGCCGTTCACGGGCGAAGGCTTCCAGTACCTCGTCCACGTCGCGGATCTGGGCGGCGTCCCTGCCGTGTCGGAGCTCGGCGAGGGTGGCGCGGTCGGCGGTGACGGTGCCGTCGGGGCTGGTGGCGATCAGCCGGAGAAACGTTGTGCGGGCGAGGTCCTGCTGGGTGGGGGTGAGCCCGTCGAAGGCCTGCTCGGCGCTGGCGGCGACGGCGCGCTCGATGCCCCCGGCGCGTTCGTAGTCGGCCACTGTCAGGCTGTTCCCGGCACGGGTGCGCCACGCTGTGTCCAGGACGTGGGACAGCAGCGGCAGGATGCCTGCAGGTGCCACCGGCCCCAGGCCGGGCGCGAGTGCCGCCAGGTCCGGCGCCCGGCCGCGGATGTCGTCGAGCAGGACCGTGACCAGGTCGTCGTCGACGCTCGAGTTCGCCTTTTTGGCCGGTTCGGTTATGACCATCCGTAACTGGCGTTCGGTCATTGTGTTGACCAGGTACCTGTCCTGGACCGCTTCGGCCAGCAGCGGGTAACCCGCACAGCGAGCCTCGAAGTCAGCGCGGACCACCAGTACCACCAGGGCTGGCGGCCGGTCGCCTGCGGTCGCCGCCGCGTGCAGGGCGGTGAGGAACGCCGTCCGCTGGCCCTCGTTGGGGCACTGGATGAAAAGCTGCTCGAACTGGTCGACGATCAGCAGCATCCGTCGGGCGGTCACGTTCTGGTCCGGCGGCCTGTCGCCCGCGGGTCTGGACTCGGCGACCTGGCGCGCGGTGAGCGCGAAATCGGCGGGATCGTTTTTGAGCGCCTGATGGGTCGTGGCCGCATCGATACCCGCCAGCGCGGCGACACCGGCCAGTCCGGCCAGCGGTGCGCGGCCGGGAGTGAGCACGAGCAACGGCCACGTCGCCACCTCCGGGGCGCCGGCGAGGCCGTTACGGCGGATACGCGGGATTACGGCGGCCCGGAGTAGTGATGACTTGCCCGCTCCCGACACTCCGGAGGTCATCAGCAGCCCGGGGCGGCTCAGACGCTGGGCCATGCGGTCTAGCACCTGCCCGGCAGCATCATCGCGACCGAAGAAAAAACCTGAGTCCTGTTCTCCGAACGTAGCCAGTCCGCGGTAAGGAGACTCGGACATCGCGCCCGTGGCATCGCCCACCGGAGGCGGTGCGACCCCGTCGGTCCACGTGCCGTTATAGACGTTGTAATAAGTGTTATAGCTGGCGATGATCTGGGTGTTTCCCGCCCCCACCATGACCGAACCGTGCACAGTGCCCGCCTGCACCACTGGGCCGAGCACTATGCCATCAACGGAGTTCTCCACCCCCGGTGCCCCTGACTGCGCTTCAGCCAAGTAGCGGCCTCCCTCCAACGGAAACACCGGCCACGCCGGGTCACGGCCCATGTACTAAATACCACGACAGTGCCGAGGGCCAACGATTGGTTCCTCAGCTCGGCCAAAGGGGCTGTCCGGGTTCTGCGCCACTGCGAAGACGCGCCGTTAGCTACCGACGGCCATAAAGTGTCTGGTCGAGGCGACCGGTCTCCTCGACCAGGCCGACGAGCCGCGCGCTAGGTCGCCGAGTAGGCCATCAAGCCCTCCCCCGTCGCGGGTGTATCCGTCACCTGGTTGTCCGGTTCGCGTTGCGAGCGTAGCTGGTAACGACCTCGTGCCCGCCGCGATGAAGGCGGTATGCCGATGTCCGATCTGGCGAGTTTGACCCTGCCCACGTGGGCCGTTCCGTCTCAACCGCGCCAGGCGGCCGTCGACGAGCACACTGTTCGTATCCGCGCGCAGTGGTGGCGCGAGGCGATCACCTTCCGCGGGCTGCCAGGCATGTCTCCGGTTGGGCCGACGCTGACGCGGGCGCAGGTGTGGACGACGACCGGACATGTTCACGCTGCTGTGGCGGGCCTTGCGTGGGGTTCGGGCAGTCATCTGCGGCAGAACAGCCGTCGGCTGGACAGCATCGCCGCCGATGTGTCTCGGGCGGAGAACCTGCTGACAGCGGCGGCTGAGGCGTCGCGTCACGATCCGGCCGGTGCGTACGCCGTGTTGCGGCCGGATCGCCGCAACACGCTGCTGTCGCTGGGGCCTTCGTTCTTCACGAAGTTCCTCTACTTCGCCGGTGGTGGCGCCCCGGAGCACCACCATCGCGCGCGTTCTCGCCAGTGACCCGTTTGTGGAGTACGGCATCGTCGAGCACCGCCTGCGCACCCGATTCCCCGACCTGTTCGCCGCACACGTCGCCGAGCAGGGACATTCCATGTTCGGTTCCCCGCGCCTACACCGCCTCCAGCGTCCGGTTCGGCGTCGCGCTCGGCCGCCTGGAACGGCTGGGCGAGCTGGTCAGCGAGTACGGACCGGCGACAGGCGCATGGCGCCACAACGGCCAGGTGACCTACTGGACCAGAACCACGCCACCGGACCGGCGCCGCATGTCCTGGACCGACTACTGCGCCGAGATCGACCGATCTCCACAGTGGACAGACGAAGACCGACACGGACTGCGCACACCATGACCCCGACCCGATCCCCTTCTGGACAGGTAGCCGGAGAAAGCGAGTCACGTACCCATTCGCCAGCTCGTCAGGACGAACCAGCACGCGTGGCGCCAGTTCGGCAGACTCAAGCCGGTAGTCCCACCACTTGTCCCGGCTGCCCGCCTTCAGCGAGGCACAGAACCGCTGCCGCCACTTCAGTCCCGCTTTCGGGCCACACAACGCCGTCATCCAGGCTCTACAGCTACAGCTACGGCGACATCGGCCACACGCAGGCCGCGCCGCCACCAGGAGGCCGGCTCAGCGCGACCAGCGGGTTATTGACCGATCTCATTGTCCAACGCAGCACTTGCGAGTTGTTCATCGCCAACTTCTCGACGATAGAACTCCGTCGCACCAGCGCTCCGAATCGCTCTGGCGATAACCTCTCCTGCGGGATCGGTAATATGTCGCATCCACTGCCGTGTACGTTTGAGTTGTTCGAATCGATGGCAGCGTTCTTCCGCCTCAAAGAATCTCACAGCAACGTCCTCCGCTCGGTCGTATTGACGGTCGTCGACAAGCTTTGTCAGCACGGTGAACGCCCAATGCAGAGGAACATTTGCTGAGTCGAAGTCGCGCCCTATCCAGTAGATGTCCCGCAGGTGGGCACACATAGTACTGGCTGCCTGCGCTGCGTCGTCAGGATGCTTTCGGGCCCAGCGTCTGACAACTTGGAGGTCCAAGCGGGCGAGTTCCTCGACGTAGAGCCGCTCGTCATCACGATTGTGCCGTGCAAGACTGCGAATCATCCGAACCCCTTCACCAGTCAACGGCGTCGTGGCGATGAGGGCACGCATCTCGTGCCGCGGAGTCCGAGGCCGCGGCTGGGCCGTAGCCTGGCGAGCAAGGTCCATCAGCGCGTCAAGATCGGTGGGGCGGTCGCTGGGGCGTAACTCGGTCGCGGTAGCGATCACCGTTCGCCATGGCCCCGAAGGCAACAGCTGAAGTGTCCCCCGTGGCAGCTCGCCGGTGAGGAGCCACGCCAGGATCCTGCCCACGCTATAGACATCGGCCGCTGCCCCGACTCGATGGGCGTCCATCAACGTCTCCGGAGCCGCGAAACCGTCCGTGCCGAGTTCCTGGCCAGTCTGAGTCAGCGGGGCACTCGTCGCGCCGCGTGGACGACGCACCAAGCCCCAGTCGGCAACCACCCAACGATATCCCTCAGGGTCAACGCCGGCGAGCGCTAACACGTTCATGGGGGTTAAGTCCCGATGCACCACACTGGCTGCATGGGCATCTCGCAGGCCATCGGCTACGGCTGACAAGACCGCGAGCGCGACAGCGTCGGCGTCGTCGCCGATCTCTCTCATCGTCCATAACGTGTGCAGGTTGCCCTCAGCGACAGGCATCGCGAACCACGGAGCGTCCGAGTCAGAATCGAGGATGGGCATCACGTGTGGTCCAGCGAATCGAGTCTGGATCACGATCTCGCGACGCATCCGCCGCGCAGCGGCCGGGCCAGCATGCGGCCGCTTGAACGCAACGATCTTGTGAGGGTCGTCGCGTTTGACCGCCCTCCACACCTCGGACCACCCGCCGCGGCCGATCACCTCCTGTAGGCGGTAGGGCGACTTCATACGACCCTTCCCCTCCGGAGGCGGTGCGCAGAGAAACACGACGTTAACCCGGCAACGTTCCCATCAGCCACTGCTCGTCGCCGCACGGCGCCGACGCCGGTCAAAAACGTCGCCACCACAGTCCGATTCCGACGCACCATCCGCCACGCTGGCGAAACACGTCGTCGGAGCAACCCGCGCCCTCTACAACCTCGCCATCGACGACGGCTCCGCCGCTCGGCACGACACAAGACGTGGCGCGGACTGCTGCGACGGGGAGGGCATGTCGCGTATCCGCCGCGCGGTGGGCACCCTGACCGGGTTGAGCGTGGCGTCGTGGGCCCCGGGCAGGCTGGACATGTTCTACAGCAGCGTGCAGACCGACCCGATCCTGGGCCTGTGGCATCGCTGGATCGGCGGCTGACACCCGCGCGAGACGAGACCGCCTGCTCGTCGCAGGAGTCGCGGTCCAGCAGGCGGAAACCGAGTTGTCCCGACCGACGCAGGAGCAGGCCCGACTCTCCTGGATCAGGCCGCGCGGGCTTAGTGGCGGGGGTCGCGATACCGGCCCGGCCGCCCGGGTCCGCGGCACCCACGAGCGGTGCCCTCGGACCGTCGTTATCAGCGTCGTCATGGCCGGCGCGCCGGGTGAGCAACCTGACCTGAACCCCGCGCCCTCGGCGTGGAGGACGCGGGGCCGAACGTAATTCGGGGTGTCAGCGCCAGCATCGCCAGCTGTAGGGATCGTTGCTGTTGAGCGGGGTTGCCCAGGCGCTGGATCCGTAGACCCGCCGGCACTCGCGGTTCAGGTCGAGCTGGAAGTAGCTGGTGGTGCCGCCGAGGTTGAGTCGGCAGCGCCAACTGTAGGCGTTGCTCCCGACCAGTTGCGCGTAGGTGATCGCGCCCCACTGGTCGTCGCAGGCCGCTTCCACCGAGAGGCCGCCGATCACGGTGGCCGCCTGCGCGGG
>Ga0193742_1002021_pt1 | contig 11814 bp, 13 predicted proteins | sample L2c1metaG_FD_165511 | JGI IMG/M metagenome (GOLD analysis project Ga0193742, IMG submission 165511) | Soil microbial communities from a riparian zone of the East river system, Colorado, United States - L2c1 | ecosystem: Environmental > Terrestrial > Soil > Riparian zone | place: USA: East River... | reverse complement strand
CATCGTTCTGGCGTCGAGATCGTATCGCGTGCACGCCGGCGCCAGCCCCGAGACCGGGCCGAGCGATGATATTTGCCCACCGTCGGGCCAAAGCACTGAAATAGAGTCAAGGGATGCCGCAAATAGCCGCGTAATTTTCCAAGCTCCCGCGCGCCCAACCAGTTTAGGACTCACGATAGAAAAAGGCCGGCCACCAGATAGAGCGCAAAAGCTAATTGTCCGATCATGACGGCGAATGCAATCGCGAAGATATAAAGGCCGTAATACATCGCCGCTTCACCCCATATTCGAGGTTGGCTCACTCGGACAACAAGACTCGTTACTTGCAATGGTTGTTGTTTTGATTCGCTGATCATGAATCGGCGCTGAATCGGCGTCAATGAGATTTTGGCTTTTCTTCGTTTTGATTGCGGTTCGTGAGTCTTTTTGCCACCGCTGCCGTAGTCGCTGCCAGCGCACATTGTGAGTTATGGACGTGCGCCACGATGATGGAACGCAACTGTTAAGAAACCGTAAGCGAGAGCGGCCCACACACACGCGTCGTTAGCTACGATCCCGCGATAACGCCCAGCGTTGACGGAAGCTTCATTGGTCGCGTGCAGCGTGGTCGAATGACCGCAACTGACTTGATCGACCTCAGAACGGCCAATCGTCGCCGCGTCCTTGAAATGGCGATGATCAGGTTTGGGGACATGTCGGTATGCTGCACCCTTTGCAGCCTGTCAGAGACCGGTGCTGCGCTTGACGTCGGGGCACATTCCGACATCCCGGATCGGTTCACGCTGATCGCGTTTCCGAGCAAGCAGAAAATCTACTCCTGTACCGTTGTATGGCGAAAGAAAACTCGCATCGGAGTGTCGTTTCGGTAACCGGTATTTCAATGGTCGTTGATCGTGCGCAGAGACATCGCGTCCTGAAAGCTGGATCGATAATGTTCGGCGGCGCCACAATAGACTGCGTTGTTCGCAACCAATCCGCGACCGGCGCCGCTCTCGAGATCGCATCACCCATTGGTATCCCTGATGAATTCACCCTCGTGATCGCTGCTGATAAAGTTCGTCGTAGATGCGTCGTGGTCTGGCGCAAACAAAAACGGATTGGGGTGGCGCTCTATTAGGGTACCGTAATCTGCCACCGGAGATATCAGCCGATTGCTACACCCGCCCGATCGTCTGCTCGAATTCCTCTAGGGAATAGATCCGACCGTCGCCGATAATTCTAACGCCCCTATTACCGTCGGCGACCCATCGCCGAGCTGCCTCGAGCGCAGCCTCTCGACTGTTCAACGTGATACTAACAGCGTCATTGCTGTCAGGTAAGTCCGCTTGAACGATATAGGCCATTGAGCGGCATCTCCGAGGTGAAAATATCGGAACAGCCGATCGGTTTCTCTCCGTAGTTTTGCTGGAAACGAGGCCCGCGCGCCGCGCGTTGTGTATACTTTTGTGCAGAGTGTTCGACGCGAAGCGCACTGCACGCGCCGGCGCTGGCGATAAAGGTTAAGCCGCGAATTCCGTTGCCGACGCTACTAACAACTTTATTGTCGACATCAGTCGCGCGGATTGGCCGGCGCCCACTCGCCGGTTTGCGTACCGTGAGATTAAGGGGCCGCCGCTTTCAAGTTAGCGGCGGCCCCGCCCCCGCCAGCCAATTCCAGATTTAACCTTTCACAGCCGCATCAAGCTTAACGCGCGAGTTCCGTTGTGACGATGCGCGAAAACGTTAAGCGTCTCGCATCGGACATTGCCCCACGTCCGGGTCCACCGTGGCAACGCTGCCAAGCGATCATACTCCTCTTGGGATGTGCACAAATGCCGAATTATCGCGTTGTGAAGATCGATAAGTCCGGCCAGCTGGGCCGGCACCGCAGTTTCGTTTGTGACAACGACGATGATGCGATCGTTTGGGCCAAACAATCCGTTGACGATGCACCGGTTGAACTGTGGAGCGGTGCTCGCTTCGTCGCTCGCCTCGAACCGCTCTCGAAGCAATACTAAATTGGAAGTAACCGCCGCGATGGGAAAAGGCCCTTTAAACCGAGGACCGAACTGGACTGCCGATGAAGATCGAAAATTGCTCGATCTGATCGAAGCCGGAAAATCCTGGACATCGATCGCCGTGCTGTTGAAACGAAGTCAGGCGTCGGTGAAAGTCAGGGCGCGGACCTTGAAACGACGGGCCCGGGAAATGCAGGCGGAACAAGTTTCTACTCTTTCAGAGCAGAAGTGACTCTCTCCCGACTAGGACGTTGTGTGACCATACTCACAGTTTCAGCCGATGGCGGGGACTACGCAAGGGACCATGAAAGTCATTCTCATCACCATCACGCTCGTCTGCGCTTACGCGGCTTGCATCGTCAGCTTGCCGGGCGTTACCCACGCCTTTGATAAACGCTGAGACTGCTCGACCCCCGTAGTTTGTATCAAGAAGTCTTGACGAGATTCCGGCGCCACGCTCGGTAGGAGAGTACGATGCCAATGGTATTACTCTGGGCGGCCCCTGCCGCGATAATGTTCAGCAGTGTAGGCTATTACTTGATTGCGGTCGCCACTGTCGTGGATGGTGCGATTGCTCTTGCTGCCCCCGCTGCAGAGCCACCGCCGCAGCGTCCTAAGTTGACGGTGATCCAAGGGGGCAGATTTTAGACCCCTAGGGCCATGACTGGCCATACCGCTTTCCCGCCATAGTAGACGGTGCCAGCTGCTGGAAGGTGCAATCTTTCCTTATCGACGGCGAGGCCGTCGTCTGCCGGCCGGACGGGGTTTCCGACTTCGAGGCCCTTCGGGTTGGCCGGCGAGCCCATGAGGTGACCCTGGTGGCGTTCGATTTGCTCGAGCTGGAGGGAGATGACCTGCGGAATGAGCCGCTGTTCAACCGAAAGCAGCGGTTGGCTCGGATCCTGTCACGCGGACCGGGCGCGATCATCTATAACGAGCAAATCACGCACGACGGCCCCACTGTGTTTGACCACGCCTGCCGGCTCGGCCTCGAAGGCATCGTTTCCAAGCGGCTGGACGCGCCCTATCGCAGCGGGCTTTGCAAATCATGGCTCAATCCTATAGCGGTTACCGCATTGAGCGCCAGCACTAACGTTAATTCTAACGGCAGGCTCCGCGTTCTGGTCTCTCTAGCCCGGAGACTATCGAAAGTCTCTCCGCAGCCGGCTCGCCTAAAAGCTGCTCGTCAATAAAGACGGTGTCGACCTTTTCCCTGCCCTAGCAGGGTGTTGAAGAACTCAGCCGCTTTCGCAAACGTAGCCTGATGTCCATTTCGACGGTGCGCCAGCGGCCGGCAATGGCCTTGGCGAAGCCGGGCACCTTGGCGATCAGCCGGCCGCCGCTATCAGCTTGGGTAGCCGCACCAGGTTGTAGGCGGCGGCAGCGAAGGTAAAAGCCCATCCGACGCGATCACGGCCACGGAACCTGGACTTCTCTTGCCCTGCGATGGTCTTGATCCAGCCGAATGCCTCCTCGATGCGCTTGCGGATGCGCTGGCTGACGGCATAGCCGCCGTGCCGGGTCGTTCGCCCATCAATCGCAGAGCTGCGGCCGCTGGTGTTCTGTGCAACATGCGGTGTCACGTTCATCGAGCGCAGTTCGTTGACGAAGTCTTCCGCATCGTAGGCTTTGTCGGCGCCCAGCGTGATCGCTGTCGGCCGGTCGGCACGAGGCTCGATCATATGCAGCGCAGCTACCCGTTCGGCGTGCCCGTCCGCCAGGGTCAGGCAGGCGTCGACCAGCAGGCTATGACGGTTCTCCATCAGCCCATGACCGATGAAGCAAAGCTTCGTCTCCTTGCCTTTGCCCTTGCGGTAGAGCCTGGCATCGGGATCGGTGGTCGAAGCATGGCTATCGTTCGAGCGTTTCTGGCCATGGAAGTCCGCTTCGGCATTGCGCCCGCCGCCTTGTGCCGGCGGCTCGCCAGGGCTGTCCTTCGGCTTGACGCTCTTCATCGAGGCCCAGGCCTCGATCAGCGTGCCATCAACCGAGAAGTGATCGCTCGACAGAAGCTTATCCACCTTGGGCTGCGCCAGCACCGCCGCGAGGAACTTGGCCGCGATGTCGCCTTCCAGCAGCCGGTCGCGGTTCTTCGAGAACACCGAATGATCCCAGACCGCATCGTCGACGCCGATTCCGACGAACCAGCGGAACAGCAGGTCGTATTCCAGCCGCTCCATCAAAAGCCGCTCCGAGCGGATCGAATAAAACGCCTGCAACAGCATTGCACGCAGTAGCTTCTCAGGCGGGATCGACGGTCGCCCAATCGGCGCATAGAGCCCGGCAAACTCGCACTCCAGCGCCGAAAGCGCCTCGTTCGCGATTGTCCGGATCGCTCGCAGCGGATGATCCCGCCGCACCCGCGCCTCCAGGTCAACGTAGCTGAACAACTTGCCCGTTCTATTGTCGTCGCCGCGCACCCGCCATCTCCGAATCTCCGTCGGAGCAAGTGAATCATCGACTTGGGTCTACGGCGAGGCCTTTTTCAACACCCTGCTAGGGCTGAAATCCTGTGCTCGCTGCTCATTCAATCGCCTTGCTCAAATGCGGTGATAGCGTTCTGATCCATACGTGATTCATTGGCCGCGACACCGAGGCCTCTCGCCTCGCGCCATCTTTCCCAACGCCCTCGCCGGTTCGAAGCCGCCCAACCCACCCCGGTTTTCAGCGCCAACCTGTCAATACCACGTTGCGGGGCTACCGAGCAAAACGGCTACGTTCCGTGCCTACGAATGCGGGCTCAATCGACGACGGTTTGCTTTTCGCTCGATGCTAGAAATCGCTAGTAGATTCTATCTGGCCTCCCGAAGCCCGCTTGTTTTCCGCCGCAAGTTTTGTGGTGGCCTATCGATTGCGGTCGAAGACCGCAAGGAGCGGCCATCGATCGACATTCGTGCATGCGGCGGTGGTTGACCTAAAACCGAAGGCGTAACGCCGCGACCCGACTAAGTCGGCGAAGTCATTTGAGCAAGAAGAGGGATTGCAACAGCGGTGCCCTTCTACCCAATGAAAGAACAGATTTGCCGGTCGCGTTGCCCGGTGCTGAATGGCATCAAGTTCAGTCCCGCCGATGAACTTCTAAGCAATCCAGACTTGGAGGCAGTTTTCAAAAGAGGCGCTAAACAAAGGAGTGGCTTTGTATCCGGGACCTACTCCAAAGTCTGATGAATGATATAGCCCGAAACCCGCCCGTATGCCGGACCCTGAGAAGGCTGCGCGTCGATTACTCTATCGCCAATACGGTTGAGGAGGAGTCTGCTTCCAGCAGTTTTCCCAACCGAGCATTTGTTAGGGACTCACGTTCGCTTAAAGGGTAGTGTCTGGCTAAATATGTTACTTTAAAAGGGAGGATATTATGCGCAGATTGTCGCTTTTTCGGAGCATCGTGGCGGTCGCATTGGTTTGCCAAATATCGGCAAGTTACGCCGAGAATGCTGCCGTTAAGCGAGTTACGACGACGAAAATACTCCAGGCGCCGAAGACACATCGCCTGGTCATTCAGGTCAATCAGAATGATCCGGCGGTCATGAACCTCGCGCTGAATAACGCCACGAACGTCATCCAACATTATCGTGCCAAGGGTGAGGACGTAGATGTGGATGTCGTCACGTTTGGCCCGGGCCTGCACATGCTGCGTGCCGATACATCGCCGGTACAGGACCGCATCAAGAGCTTGAAGGATTTTGCATTTCCCAGCAAGATTCAGTTTTCCGCATGCAACAACACCAAAGAAGCCATGGAGAAAAAAGAGGGTCACCCGATCGACGTACTGTCTGAGGCCGTCCTCGTTCCGTCGGGCGTTGTTCGGTTGATGGAACTGCAGGAGAAGGGCTGGAGCTACGTGCGCCCCTAAGAAATCTCACGGACCGTGGCGCCAAAAAAGTCTGATTTCGACGATTTTGGTCTAACGCTTCCCCGATGACAATTTGTCTGCCATCGGCGGCCACTTGCATGCCACCGCAATTTTTTTTCGCACGGCCTCTAGTCCGATGAGTTTAAACGTCGCGTCGTGACTGGGGCTTGGCCCATCGAGCACGTTGATTTTCAGCCGTGCGCCTTCTGGCAGGGACCGCAAGAGATTGCCTGCATCATCCTTGTACGTAGCGACCTTTCCATCCGTTGACGCGGCCCATTGTAAGCTGACGAAAGGTTGCTCGTTGATCTGGTAGACGACCTGAACTTCGCGGGCGCGCGAAATGCGCCACGTTCCCGCGCTGCGAAGCATAAGCTCGGTGCGTAGTTGACGACAACGAATAGTGAGAGCGTTCGGCGCGTCTTTCTCACCGGACGTTGAGCGGATCGTCGCCGAAACCGTAGGGCTGTAATCGACGGGCGACATTGTCTCACTAACAACCCAATCTGTATCTGGTGGCATTGTAGGAATATCAACCCTCCTGGCAGGCATGTCCGGCGGGACAGCGCCAGTGGCCTTATTTGGTGAAACGGTTGAAGTTGGCATTTCTGCTGGATCTCCTCCAGCAGGGAACTTCGGCGAGGTGACGCCACTGGGCTCGTAAACTGGGCCAGTTCCAGCAGGCATTTTCAGGGGCACTGTTCGAGCTGGCATTACTTCGGACCCAGCAGGCACTTCCGTCGAGGCGATACCCGCGGGCGGGCCCGAAGGAACTGCTCCGGGGATTTCTCGCCGAACTGTTTCAGGAGGCGTCATTGGCGGAGCGGTGCCGGTGGGAATGTCGGTTACTGCGGGTCCAGCAGACATTCCTAGTGGCACGTGCTGTAAACATTCAACCTGCGCCACGCGTGCTTTTTGGAAGCAATCCAACCGCTGAACTGGATCGCTTGTAGCAGAACAGATCGTGTCAGCGAGGCGAGCCGCATGAAAGCATGACTCTAAGCCTTTGATCACCTCGTTCGCGGGTTGAGCGCAAGCGCCATCGCAAACAATCGAGAGCACAATGGCCGTGAGCGTTGTCCGCATCACGGATGCCCACTCTGCTTGGCTGTATTCGCACGATCAAGCCACTCCTGAGCGGCTCGAAAGCGCTCCAAGCCAGGGACTCGTGTGGTTATATTGACATCCTTCCATTTTGGGTCGAAGCCGGGCGACTGCAGTCTGTCGACCCGGCTGAAGAGCTCGTCAACAAATCGCGCAACCCGACGATAACGATCCGATCCAGGGCGCCAATTGAATGCCGCGAGGAGCGTGGGTACGGCAATCGTTGCGATCCGCTCGCCCTTGGCAACCAGGTTGGGATAATCCGTTGGCTCAAGATATGAGGGTAAATAGTAATCTGCGAATTTCGGGCCGTATTCGACCGACAGGAATTTGAAACCTTCCTCCCATTTTCCCTTCGCGAACGCGTCGACTGGCTTCGAAGTAACAAAGACGACGCCGGCAACTTCTCCACGCCTCATTTGATCCAGCGCTGCGGGGTGAGGGATAAAAGTTTTCTCGACAGCAAGGCCGAGGCGGCTGAAAATCAAGGGACCAGAATACGCGGCGGCAGTACCTTGCGTATTGAAGTTAACTTTCTTACCCGCCAAATCCGCAAGCGATCGAATTTCCGGCCGAACGAAGATGTGCAATTCGGAGGGAAACAAATTTAGTATGTAATTTATGCGCTGCTGAATTTGAGGTACTTGCGATTTGTATTCTTCAAGAGATTCACTGTTGATGATTGCTGCATCAATCCCCTTGAGATACAGGAGAACATTTACATTCTCGGTGGGACCGCGGGTTACGATTGGTAGAACTTGCACTGTACCGCCATCACTCACGACCCGCGCGATTTCTGTCGCGAAACGGATTGGTGCACCTTCAAGCAGACCACCAGCCAGACCAACCGTCCATGCATTGAGCCGATTTCGAATCTGCTCCTCGCCCGCGATGCTGGACGAAGGCAGCGAGCCATTTTGTGTTCGACGGGATTGCGCGATACTTGGACTGCAGAGCGCAAGCGCAATGATCAAAACCGCCGCAAGTCTCGGCACAAATATCATTGCACTACTCACTCGATGAAATTAAGCCGCGAAATCAGCGGACCGTCTTCTTGGGGCGCCGTAGCTGCCCAACTGCCCTGAAATAAGGGAGCAGATCATCTTAACACTGTTTCTCCAATAACGTAGTGGGAACTTTCGCCCTCGGCCTTGACGGCGGGCTGCTCGCACAAAATAGATCCGCAACGCCAGCGCCAAAACTGGACGTCGGCAGAATCTGCTCCTAAACACCCCGGGGCCGTCCAATGAAAAGGCGTCGCTGTTGGACCTTTAGCGACGGCTTCGTTACATCGACCTCCAAAAGGAGGATCTCGCTTACCATGCTCGTGGTCTATATGCCCGTTTCGCTGTTTAGAATTTGCTGCAATGCAAGAGTCTGACCCTCCCTACATAGCCAAGCCAAACTCAGCGCGATAGCAAGGCAGCTCAACGAAATGCCCCGAAAAACCTTGCTATATCAAACTCCAGCAGACAAGCTCGCCGAAGTGTTGCAGCGATCAGTAGAACTGCCGCCACTAGCGGACATTCGCCGCCGGTACTCACTTTGCTGAAAACGTTGTATGATGCTGACGATAAGTTCCGCTCGAGGGACGAAGATCATGACTGCCACATCGACGAACCGAATGGTCGTACCGCTCCTGGCATTTGTTGCGGCCTGTGGCTTAGCGCTGGCCTTTGCCATCCAGCACGTCCGGCCCGAGCCGCTGGTTGACACCAAGGCAGCAACCGCCGCACCGGCGATCTCAACGCCGGCATCGGGCGCACTGGATCAGGGTGCGGCCACCCTCGCGGCGGCGCAAGCGGAAGCAAACGCGACGGCCACGCTGGCCGCATCGTCCCCACCGGCGGACGATGGCGTCCCAGCGTTCGACATTGCCCGCATCGAGGCGACGGGCGAAGCGGTTATCGCGGGCCGGGCGCTGCCGGGCGCAACGGTGGAACTGCTACGCAATGGCGAGTTGCATGATCGCGCCGTCGCGGATCAATCCGGACAATTCGTTATGGTCCCGCCCCGGCTTCCCTCTGGCACTTACGATTTAACGTTGCGCTCCAAGCAGCCGGACGGCAGTCAGGCGACGTCCAAGCAAAGCGTAGCGGTAGCGCTTGAGCCGAAACCGACCGACCGGCCGTTCGTGGCGCTAATGACCCCGGACAAACCCATCGTCGTGCTTTCACAGCCGGCCGCGCCTCCGGCGGCCGGGGCAGTGGTTGTGGAGACGGTGGAGATCGAGCCGGGTGGCAAGTTGCGTGTGAGCGGGCGGGCGCGCCCCGGCGCCGCAGTCCGGCTTTATCTCAACGACAGCTTTATAGCGCCGATAATGGCCGGCACTGATGGACGTTTTGCGGTTACGATCAACGAAGGGGTCGCATTCGGCAGCTATCGCATCAGACTGGACGAGGTGGAGCCGAATTCCGGCGCGGTACGCGCACGTGCCGAGGTGCCATTCGACGTTCCCGACAGGGTGGTCACCGGGGCCGTGCCGCCGCAGGCAGCAGCGTCTAAGCGGCCGGGCAGTGCCGTTGCACAGCATCCGCAGCTAGCGGCCGCCGGGGCGACTGTTCGGCCAGACGGCTCACCCTCCACCGTGGTCGTGCCGAAGATCGCGACCACAACCGTCTCCCGTGGCGACAGCCTATGGCGCATTAGCCACCTCACCTACGGCGCGGGCACTCGGTACGCCATAATTTACAAGGCAAACCGCGAGCAGATCCGCAATCCCAACCGGATTCATCCCGGCCAAATCTTTGTCCTTCCGACGCGGTGAAGCCGCAGCACCCCTGCGCGCGAGGAAGAGTTGCCCGCCGTTTTTGCGCGCTCTCGATCAACGGCTCCTTTAAGATCATTGATAAAAACAACGCTGCTACATAACCGCTAGACTAGCATTCCGCTCGATCCGCAGCTTTAGTCAGTGAAACACAATAAACTCGTATGGATAAGCGCGTTATGATCCGTTGCGAGCGGGTAGCTCATGATCCGCGGTCGGGCATACCGGAAAATGTATCCACCTAGGAATGACGCCGGCAGATGCTATGCGTCTGTTAGGTCAGCTCCGATTGACTCAACTAAAACTTTAGCTGGCCGGAAAATCCGTGATCACCTCGTGGGATCGAAGTCCCGCCGGAGTGCTGACGATTTGCCGCCAAGAAGTGGGCGGCGCAAAGGATGTTTGCTCGCTGCGGGCGCCCGATGGCGCGAAAACTCCGAGCCAGCGTCACCTGCGATAATTAGGCTCAAGAGTACGTTCGGTTACTCTCATCAAGCCTTCCTAGGATAGTTGATGCAGGAGCATTCCGCACAAAAAAGAGGAGAAATGTGCCGCTCAAAAGAGCCAGTGATTGCTCTGTCGTTTCGAGAGACCCAAGCTTGGCGCGTCTGGCGCGGTCAGGCCGGCCAAGCAGTTGGCGGCCTCTTTGCAAGGGCGGCGCGCCGGTGGATTGCTGTGGATAGCCGACCTTCGTCTTCAATTATCGCCCGATGCAAGACCTGTTGCCCAATTGTGCTCACGAAATCGGCGCTCCCTACCTACCCTTTGTGGGGGGCGTCATGGAGCTATTTCGAGCTGAGAAGATTGCCACTATTCAGGACCGATCAAACCATGACTGCCGCTTCTGCGCAGGAAGGCTCGCTCTCCTCAAAACGATCATGGAATCTGAAAGCGGAGATGTCACTCATATTTTTGAATGCCAGCAGTGCGGCATGCGCATTTGGACCGACTAGGCCGGCAGGCACAAAACGAACAGCCCGCAACCGGCCACCTCGTAAAAAGACGGAATACCTGCCGACACGGACGCCGGCCGACTTTGGTCTGGCGCCATCATGCCGCGTGTACTGCCGAGAATTACGCCCGATGGGAGCGCGGTGAGCGCGCCGCGCCGCCATGGCCCCGCCCAGGTTTGTGTTAGGGCAGCAAAGCACAGCGACCGATTGGAACCGATCGCCACAGAATGAATCTACTACTGGATTGCGGGGGCCGGTCCTTTGTCCGACACCCAACTAGAACCTCAAGTTGGCGATCGGTTTAAATTGAGCGCGCTTGGTGCTGAGCGTTGCCTGAGGCTGGCAGGCAAGAGCTGTACGGTCATCAATCGGCGGCCGGACAGCTGCGTCGTTACCGCTCGATTTGACGGCAATCGAAATTCAACTTCGCTCCACCGCGACTATATCGAACCGAGGGAGGCATAGGACAAAGCTGGAACCAGCGCGTTGAATTCGTAGCCGCGTCGTTGGGGCGCGTATTCTGCCTCGCCAACGCTACGGAGGCCGTGGGTACTGGACGAAGTACCCCACTCGCACTGTGAAAGTCGGGAACAAGTGGCAATGACCGGCGTAGATGGTCCGTTCGGAGGGCATTCGAACGTACGGACAACTTTCCGGCCTCAGCGCGCACGTCCCCCTAGGCGCTGGGGCCGTTACTTTTGAGGGCGCGTGGGTCGGCATGATGCACTAAGCCAATCATCGCAGCGAGAACCGTTAAGCCTATCAGCGTTGCAATAGCCGCCAGCATTGGCTCACCCCGTTATGTTCCAAAGTGAACTCAATCAGCGGCCCCAAGTTCCCAAGCAGGGCCCAGCGTCCTCTCCCCCAGAGGACCAGGGCTATCGCATGTTGAGGAGCATATCGACGAGGAAACTGTCGTCCCAGGCGGCACGTTTGGGCTTGCCTCGCAACGAAGTCTTTGTGTCTGGATGAGCACGGGCAATGTTGAGTGCAAGTCGGCGCAGAACGGCGAGGTTGGCGGGCGTGGTCTTTTCGACTTCGCGTCTGATCCTCGTCGAGAACGACGTCCAGCGTCCAGTGCAGAACGTTTTCGATACCCCAATGTTGGCGAACAATGTGCAGCAGTTCTGCGGGTGTGTA
>Ga0193742_1002020_pt1 | contig 11814 bp, 4 predicted proteins | sample L2c1metaG_FD_165511 | JGI IMG/M metagenome (GOLD analysis project Ga0193742, IMG submission 165511) | Soil microbial communities from a riparian zone of the East river system, Colorado, United States - L2c1 | ecosystem: Environmental > Terrestrial > Soil > Riparian zone | place: USA: East River... | reverse complement strand
CCTTAGGATTGTGCGCACTGAAAATTTAACGGGTCTAAATAATCAACCGATATCGTGTTGGTTTTGAATAAAATAACAATATAATAAAAATAATCATAATTATAATATATTTATTCTTAACTAAGGTAATAGAACATTCAGTCCGTACTATAATTAAACAGTGTTTCATTGTTTATAGTTAACTGAAGCGATAATGCTGACATGAGTAACGAAAAGAAGTTACAATACTTCTCGCCGAATACGAAAGGGTTGTAAGAGAGAAAGTTTATATACCTTGCATTTTAGAGCGGTCTCTAAGGACCAAAACCAATGTTTTGGCTGATGAGTATAAGTCAGAAAGTCCAGTGTAAGAAAATTATACATTTTTAATTAAACAGTATAATTAATGGAACTTGAAATTAATGATTTAACGATATTTCTTATTTAAAGATTTTTTATTATTTTGATTATTAAATACAAATTATTGCCCTGTTTAATTCTGTTTTTTATATTTATATAAATTAACATTATTTAATGATTACCTTTATCGCTTAAAAAAATTAGCTATATGAACTATAAGTAATATTATAGCAATCTATTAAGTTCGAGTTTGGTAACTTATTAAACTCCTTGATAAAGGGAGGCTAATCCTTTATGCTGTATTTATTATTAATAATCTGATCTTTTTATATTATTTATATTTATATATTTATATAATAAGATTTAAACCTAAATTAGATAAGCAGTCAAAAAAAATAATATTTAATCTTTAATAAGATGTCAGAGTTTGAGAAATCGTAAATAAGTTTTACTTATTAATATAAAATTAACTAAACTAAGCTTATTGTTTTAATCTAATTTTTAAATTATATTTTTATTTTTTAATTAGTTTTCGTTAAAATTTAATAAGTATCAAAAATTGAAACTTTACGAAGTTTTATCTTATGAAAAATTATAGGAATCACGTGAATAATGGTTTTAAATAATTTTATATTCTAAAAAATATCGTTTTCTACCGTACCCAATCCGACACAGGTTCGTTAGTAGAGAATACTAAGGCGTTGAGCTAAAAGTTGTTAAGGAACTCGGCAAAAACTCTTCCTACGTTAGACAACAAGAAGAACCTATTTGATACAGATTTTTTTTTACGAATTTGTAAAACTGATAGAGGGTCACAAAATCGGAAGCCCCAACTGTTTACTAAAAAGTGCGAGCTGGAAAGATTTAATAAATAATGTGGTGGAAACCCACTATGAGTTTAGATCCTCATAAGTCTACTAATAAGAGCATAATTGGTAACAAATATGTTTTAAGCTATTAGGACAATGTAATTATATTTTATATTTGCAGTAAAATAATTTTGCTAGACTAAATAGCTAAGGTTAAATTAATTGAATTCATGTTATAGGCGTCGTTAGAACAGTCACCTGATGTGCAATTATACCAGGTTAAAATTAAAGAATTAAATATTAAATATTAAATATTATTATGTTTTTATATTTTAAAATATAAACAGATTTAAAAAAACTATTTTTTGTTTCTTTATTTGAGATAGAGTTATTTTTCTTTTTATAAAATAACTGATCTAACACATTATCTCCGGCGTAGAATGAAAACCTAAAGTTATTATTAAAGTATTTATTAAGTAACAGTGTAAACCCAATAATTACTAATCTATAATTTAGATCTAATTTAAGATCTATTTAAGAAAAGAGGATAAACAGTAATGTTAATTATCAATTAGTGGGTAGAGGACAAGCAAAAAGCTAATGCATAATTGTAATGATTATGATAGGTAAGATTACTAATCTGAAAAGATGCTGACTTGCTTTTGGGTATTTTTATTCTCTTAGTCTTAGTATGGAGCCGTATGGCAACGTTAAGCATATAAAAAATTTTTTATTTTGTTACTTTGTTACTTTGTTACTTTGTTAATTTTGTACTTTTACTCCCAGTTCTTTGATCTTTGATTGGAAACCGAGGAGAGATACAACTTTTATTTCTGGTTTTACTTCTGGTTAAGGTTGTTTTTCTGTTTATGGTTATTTAGGTATAGATATTTCTTTAAACTTTAAACTTTAAAATCCTAGGATTATTGTTATGGTTATGTAGAGCTTTACACAAATCTCTTTAGTTTTCTATTACTCAAAATACAGGTGATTTAAATCTATTACAAGTATTTAGATTATTTTTTAAATCTCAATTAGTAGGTAAAGTTTATGATAAAAAAGAAACAGTCAAATAATAAATACAAAATATAAATTCAAGAGTTATAAAGTCAAATAATAAATACAAAATATAAATTCAAGAGTTATAAAATTGCTTGAGCCGTGTGCGATGAAAGTTGCACGCACGGTTCTTAGAGGGGGAAAGCTAGAATTGGCCTACCTATCTCGACCACAAATCGCTGCAATCATGTAAATGGTAGTATAGCGATTGAAATTTGCCCAATGCCATCAACGAAAGAAAGGTGATAGGAAACTGTTACTGATCAAAAGTCTGGTTAATAGCGGTCTTAACACTGAGGATCCAAAGGTAGCAAAATAAATTGGCCGTTAAATGCGGTCTGGTATGAATAATAAAATGATGGCTTCACTGTCTCTACAACTTGCTCAGTGAAATTGAATTACACGTGCAGATGCGTGGTGTGCCTGATGGGGGACGGGAAAATTAAAAATACATCCATCATGGAATAAACAAAAATGTATATAAATAGCGACTAGAAAAGTTTACAAAAATAATGAGGTGTAAACCCTCCTGATAATCCATTATCTGAGCTCAAACAGTATGCGTTGAAAGTAATTTTAAAGCATAAAGCCTGTAAATTAAAACAAATAAAAAATTAAATTTAAATTTCAATTTAGAGCTAGAATCATAAGGACAACTTTACTGTGAATTCGTGTTCGATGCATAAATATAGATGTAGAAAAATATCCCGTATTATTCTTAATGGGTCAAATATCTATTTATGTATAGCGAAGTCCTAAGTGAATTCATTAATGTATTTTTGTAAAAACTAGGTAAACCTAATAACAACCAAACTATTTATTCGTTTGGCGGTATCATTGCGAAATGATATAACCGTTAGTAGGCAGAGGATATTTAAAAAAGCAAATGTCTTATTGTAATGATAAGAATAAGTTAATATTTAACTGATCTGAAAAGATGCTGACTTTAAATTGGTGTTATATTTTATTAAAAATAGTTTTTTAAAATTGAAAAAAAATTGTGGAAATTATAATTTATCGAAAACTAAAAAGAATTTAATAAAAATGAATGCTTGAGCTGTATGCCATGAAAGTGGCACGTACAGTTCTTAGAGGATTTAATGTTGTAAAGCATTATATGGCCTCAACAGACCCTAGCAACTTCTACTGTAGTTAGTCACCACGTCGATCTAGAACAATCTTTGCTAATAGTAATTAGGGATGTCGAGTGACGAAAATTGGAAGACCTTAAAGCTTTTATTGGGTTGATGTTAACCTTAATTCATAAATAGAAAAAGGGACAGCTGACTAATTGGCAGTTTGACTGGGGCGGTCGTCTTTAAAATAGTAGCAAAGTACATCCAAAGAGATTAAAAAATTTTTATCACGCGCTTATTTTTTTAATATTTTTATTTTTATTTTTATTTTTATTTTTATTAATATTTATATTTATATTTATATTGATTATTATAGGTTAAACATTATTTGCTTAGCAGTAATTAATGTCGAGATTCTACAAATTATTTTTACGGACTAAAGATATTTTCTTTTGTTAACAAATAAATATTAAAATATTCACACTAAAGGTATGCTAGAAATTGAAAGGAAATCAATTAACCAGTTTAAGGTTACGTAGGCCGTAATGGGGAAAGCATGCTTAACTGAGAGTGCCAATAAGCCAATCAGATGGGTAACCAGGGCATAGTGACCCCTTATCTTTGTATGGATTAGGTAGGGATCAATAGATAAAAGTTACGCTAGGGATAACAGGGTAATATCCGGAGAGAGTACACATTGTCTTGGATGCTTGCCACCTCGATGTCGACTCGTCCTCTCCTCGAGGAGTAAGAGCTTTGAAGGGTTCGGCTGTTCGCCGATTAAAAGGGCACGCGAGTTGGGTTTAGTACGACGTAAGGTTTAACACTCTTATTTTATATTTTATATTTAATATTTTATATTTTATATTTTATATTTTATATTTTATATTTTATATTTTATATTTTATATTTAATATTTGATATTTTTTATTTTCAAATTAATTTTAGTTTATAAAATACCTTTTTATTTTAAATTTTCAATCATTTACTTATTATAGATTTTTATTTCTATTTTCATTTTTTATTCATCTAACATTTAACACATATATAGACAATATATACAATATATACAATAAACCCACTCTAATTAAAAATAAACATAAAAAATTTAATTTAAATGAACTTAGAATATAATATTTTAAATAGTTAACATAATAAACCTTTTTGTAATTGTAAAGTATATAACTTTATACAGATACAGAACTGTTTGTTTATTATTTATTTGATATTTATATTTTAGTTATAATTATAATTATATATTAACATTAACATTAATATTTACATTATACATTAAACATTATAAATTTTACATTATACATTATACAATTTCTTTTTTATAAAGATACCCTCAATATCTCATTATAAATGTAGTTTTTAAACGTTTAATTTAATTTAAACAGTTTTTAGCAGTTTATTGCCTATACGGTAGAGATAGTTCTTCAATTAAAAATAATATTTATTATTATGTTTTATATAAGAGCCTTAATACATTCACATATATTTTAATCTATGTTCTTAACTGATTTTCAAAAACAAGCTTTACACGGACTAATGCTCAGGAGATGGTCATTTACATAAAGACCAGAATCCTATATATACGCAGACTTTTGGACAATTTGCTGAACTATTTGCGAAACATGTATTTGATATTTTCAACAATTTGTGTACTCCTAAGGGACTATACTCATATAAAGTACAAAGTGGTAAAAATTCACCTTTCTACCAGCGATGGATAGTTAGAACAAAATCACTTTTTATATTTGAAGAATTTGTTGATCTTTATTATACTTTAAACAGTTTAGGTAAGAGAATTAAAGTTTTACCTGTGGATATACAAAATATACTTACACCAATTACTTTAGCTTATTTTGTGATGTCTGACGGGAATTTTCATAAAACACATCAAATAATTAGATTGTGTACAAATAATTTTACTAAAGAAGAAGTACAATTATTATCTGCAGCTCTTTTTAATAGATATGGAGTGGAAAGCCGATTAGAACATGTAAGAAATGGACAATATATATTAGTTATCCGAAAAACTCAAGTACCTCAATTTCAAGCAATAGTGAAAGCATATATTATACCAAGTATGCTATATAGAATAGGATTATAATTTTTATTCTTGTTTTCTCTAATTTATTAATCGAACATCATTTTCATTCTTAACATTACTATTGTTAATTTATATTTTTCTAAATATATTTTACCTTTGTTTACATTTAAACAAGTAATTAGAATTAAAATCACAAAATTAAATACAAATAAACTAACCCCTCCACTCTGCACTTCTGCACTTTTGCACTTCTTTAAATTTAAATTTAAAATTCTTGCTTGCATTATCATTATCATTATCATTATCATTATAATTATAATTATCATTATCATTATCATTATCATTATCATTATAAAAAAACTTATTATACCTACCTAAAGGATTAAAGGCCTAAAAGACTGGGGTAAATTAATAGTAAAGTATTTCTAATGCTATATTTTTATTTTAAGTAGTTACAAATATTGGTGAATATTTTATAATTTAGTAATAGATAACAGATTTGATATTAGATTATAATATTTTTAGAGTTTTAGAGGTTTAGAGTTTTAGAGTTTTAGAGTTTTATAGTTTTATAGTTTTATAGTAAAAAAAGTATTAGTTTATTTAAGTTTCTTTTTAAGTATTTAGTTAAAGAATTCAATGTAAATGTAAATGTCTAAATAGCAAGAATAATAATAATAATCCTAGAAATGTCAATGTCTAAATAGCAAGAATAATAATAAGAATAATAATAAGAATAATAATCCTAGGAATGTTACTCTAACTCTTGTTATTTAATGTTACTCTTAATGTAATAAAAAATAAAAAATAAATAATAAATAATAAAAATTAATAATTTTAATAATAAACAAAAATCAAATGTAAATTAAAAATAAAAATTCAGATATAAAAATTTATCGTTTTCGCACTCCCGCACTCCAGATAAAAATAATTTTAAATATAAATATAAATATAAATATAAATATAAATATTAATATAAATATAAAATATAAAAATCAAGATGTTTCTCAATCTCTCCTAGGAATCTCAAAAAAGAGAAAAAGAACAAAAGACTTGCGTCGGCAAAATTTACTGTAAGCTGGAAGGACATATAATATATCAAACAGTACTTAATAATTATAGTTAAAATTTATAAGTCAGAATCTGTTTTTTAACAATAACCAAAAAGTAAGTGTATAACCAGCTGGTAATATTATATAATAATTTTTTTTTTATATTTAATTACCTCAGAGACTATACGTATAATCTTTATAAATTAATTTAAGAAACCTTTTGTTAATTTTAATTTAATTTAATTTAATTTAATATAATTTAGTGTAATATAATTCGCATTCTTTTCAAACTTTAAAAATTTTACTTTAATTAGTATTAAAAAGTTTAAAGAGTGGTTTAATTACCCGCGGTTCTTATGCTTATGCTTATGCTTATTCTTATTCTTATGATTATGCTTATGCTAATGCTTATGTTTCTCCCAAAAAACTTAAACTTTCGCAAATACAAAAATAGTTTGGAATGGAAGACATACCGAAGAGATAATTTAAAATTATAATTTATTTTAAAAATAAAGAAAGAAATAGTTCGAAATTTTGACTTAATTACTATGGAATAAATAATTCAGATATTTGAATTGTTAAATTCAATTGTGAGATGGGTCATCAGTCTAAAGTCAGTACGGTGACCCCTTTCAAAATTGGTTCATTATTAGAGGGTGTTAGCTAAAAACATCTTACATAATAATTATACAATTTAGATTTATCTATTAATTTACAATAACTTATTAATGATTAACAATTATATATTTAAAATTTAATAAAAACAAAAATTCTTTAATAGGGGCCGTATTTAAAAAACACTAAATGCTGAAACCTAATATAATCATATTTAAGTACTAATATGCTAATAAAGCTATAAAGTTATAATCTTAATAATATAAAATATTTATGATCAGCAAAAAAAAGAATAATTTTTCAGAGACTATACGTGTTTAGTTATATAAATGAGAAATTTAAATAATGAAAATATAGTTCCAATTAGTTAGATAATATTAAAATAGATATTAATATTTAAAGATAATATTATTAATACTAAAATAAAGCCCTATCTTCATTAGGGAAGAATAGTAAAAGGAGGCAGACCTTCTAGTACGAAAGGATCAATAGGCTGTGTTTCACTAGTGTACCAATTGTGGGATTATACAGAAGAATTGTTTATATTGATAAGATTAATTAAAACTTTGATTAGAAAGCAAATTAGTTGGAAGAGTAGTTGAATCAGGTTTCAGTGATTAATCATATAATTAAGTAAATACTAACTCGGTGTTATAGTTAAATATTAAATATATGGTTCCTACTCATTTGATATAATATAATGCTTTCTTTGCTAGCGTGAAAAACGCGAAACATTAGGAGGTGGAAGATTTGGAGTATAACCTGCATAGTTGGGTAGCCACAAACATAATAGATAAATGCTGATGGTATATAAAGCGTGAATCTAACCTCTAGATACTAATAAATCCTCTTTGCCGTTAGAGAGGAGAGAGAATTTAATTTCTATCTTTTTTTATATAAGGATTTTTTGGAAAATTGATACCTGTATTTTTTGTTAATTCTACTTTAATTTGTTATGAAAGATACTTTAAACTTTAATCAAGTAACTTTAGTTTATTTCTTTCAAATTACTGACATTTAATTTTAAGTTATTTACTTACTCTTGATTTGACTCTTGACTTTAGTAAATGATAGTTGTTAAATAGTTAAGATTGACATATAAAAAATATATTAATGCATCTACTTTCGAATTATTTAAGGATAAGAAGAGCTCGCCCCCCCCCCAAAATAGAGATTAAATTCTGTAAAAAGGAAATAGACTATTTCTTAATAGGAAGCGAATGTAGTTTAGCTTTACTAATTTTTTTAATTGACTTGATGTTTAATATTGACACAATAATTTATAATAATAAATAATAAATAATAAATAATAAATAATAAATAATAATTAATAATTAATAATTATAATAATAATAATAATAAATAAATAGATATAAATACATTAGATAAGGTTTTGGTTATTGTTATTTATAGGATATTTAGATTTATTCTAATATTTAATATTTAATTCTTTTTTTACTTTATATTTAGATTTAGATTTTAGATTTAGATTTAGATTTAGAATTAGATTAAGATTTATATTTAGATTTAGATTTAGATTTAGATTTAGATTATCTTTTTTTTTATTTTAATTTTAATTTTTATTTTAATTTAAATTTTTTTAAATGAGATATACTAATTTTATATTTAATGTCTTCCTTTTTCTGACTATTACTATGAATATTCCTATTACTATTACTATTACTATTAATATAACTATTACTATTACTATTACTATTAATATTAATATTACTATTACTCTTACTTAAAAGATACAAAGTATAAACAGTATCAAAGTATCAAAGTATCAAAGTATGAAATTTATTTATATCTTGTAAACTTATCCAAACTTATCCAAACTATTACAATTACAATTACAATTAAAAAATAACATAACATAACATAATTTATAATTCATAATTCATAATTCATAATTCATAATTCATAATTCATAATTAATAATTTATAATTTATAATTAAGGCTTATAATAACAATATAAGAAGTATTATTTCAAATGGTAGAATACAAATTGGTGCGTTGCTTCCTTTGGGTGGGAGAGATAGCGTGTTCGATCCGCGCCTACCATATACTATATACTATATACTAAATTTAATTTATATATTTACCAATTATTTCAGTTATATTTATATTTATATTTATATTTATATTTATATTTGTATTTATATTTATATTTTAGTTAAATAATATATCTTTAATTTTAAATTTCATAAACATAATTTGTCTATTTTATGGTGCTGTGGCAGAGTGGTAATGCGGAGTACTGTTAATACTTTTATAGATGTTCAATTCCTCTCAGCGCCTTACTTATTATTTATTATTTATTATTAATTCTTGATTCTTGATTCTTGATTCTTGATTCTTTACTATTTATTACTTATTATTAATAAGTCTAAAAGTAGTAAAATTTATATTTTTATTTATTGAATATATTTAAACTGTATTTTAAAAAATAAAATAACAAAATAAAATAAAATAACAGAAAATTAAATTAAAATAAAATAAAATAAAATAACATAAAATAAAATAACATAAAATTAAAAAAAATAATTAGCGAACATGTTGGAATTGGTAAACAATCACCTCTTAAGATGGTGTGCCTATGGCTTGACCGTTCGACTCGGTCTGTTCGTATCTTGTTCCCCTGATAGTGTCAAACTAAATTTTTTAGTCACAGCCTTGCTTTACATATTTCATATTACATATTACATATTACATATTTATATAATAAATTTTCTTCAGCCTTACCGACTTTACTAATCTTACTAATCTGACTAATCTTACGGAACTTACGAAACTTAGGGTACTTATGGAACTTCTGGAACTTATGGAACTTTCTTAAAACTTACTAAGATTAAGGATTGTGGTATTAGTATTTTTTATATGTATTTTTAATATGTATTTTTAATAGTTCTTAAATCAATACTTTATTTCTTAAACTACCTAGGATTATTATTATTATTCTTGTTATTCCTTCTTAGAACTTTAATTTTAAATTTTACTTTTACTTCCTAGGATTATTATTCTTGTTATTCATTCTTAGAACTTTAATTTTTAAACTTTGTTTACTTTTACTTTTAACTTTTAAGTTTTACTTTTACTTTTACTTTTATTTTTACTTTTACTTAACTTAACTTATTTTTTATATTTATATTTTATATTTTATATATTATATATATTATTTTATATTTTATATTAATAAACAAGAGTAATCTAAAACAAATTATACGTTTCTAAATTTCCAAATTCATAATTTCAAATTATAACAAAACTTTAAATTTAAATATAACAACATTTTATTATTAAAAACTAATAATTCATAATTAATAATTAATAATTAATAACGAATCTAATAACTAATAACTAATAACTAATAACTAAAAATTAATAATGGGGAAATCCGATAATGGTTAATCATCGGTATTTGCACTACCGCCATGATAGTTCGAATCTATCTTTCTCCAAATTTAAAACTGAAATAAAAGATTAATTAGATTTTTTGTTTCATTCGAAGAACAAACATTGTATTAAATATATACTTTTTTTAATATAATATAATATAATATATAATAATTTATTGTATTATAATAACACAACACATAAATAAACTAACTAATAAAAAATATAATAATATATGTTTTTTTTTAAATAGTAAAATACTAAAAGAGTAAAATAGTAAAATAGTAAAATACTAAAATAGTAAAATAGTCAAATAGTCAAATAGTAAAATAGTAAAATAGTCAAATAGTAAAATAGAATTGCTACGATTTAGAGTTAAGATGGAATTGAACCATAAATTGATAGACTTTGCAGGTCTACTACAGAACCATCTGTAAACTTAACCCTTAATTTATAAAAATTTACTAGTTAATGTAATAATTTATTAAATTTATATTAACTTTGTATTGTCAACTAATTATTTATTATTTAATATTTATTATTTATTCTTTATTCTTTATTCTTTATTCTTTATTCTTTATTTTATATTCTCTATTACTATGTACTTATCTTAATAATAAACTAATGTTAACTAATAAAATTTATTTAAAGTTAAGTTTAAGAAACGTTACTACTTTTATATTTATACTGTTTAAAAACTAAGGTAATTTTCTCCTAGGACCTAACTAAAAACTATCAACTATCAACTATCAACTATCAACTATCAACTAGAAACTAGAAACTATAAACTAGAAACTAGAAACTAAAAACTAAAATGAATATCTCCAGCTCCAATTTTGTTTTTTTAATTAAAATTAAAATTAAAATTATTATTATTATTATTATTATTATAATTTAAGCGCGGCCTATTATTCTGATATTCCTATATTCCTCTATTCCTAAATTCCTCTATTCCTATATTTCTATAAAAGTTATACTTAGCTAACCTTTTCTTTATCCATTTGACATAGGTATTCGTCTCTTTAGCTATTTAGAAAACTCTTTTAAGTTTATATTTAGATTTGGATTATTAAGAGAGAAAATTGAATTTTACTAACTTTTTTAACTTTTTAAACTTTTTTAACCATTCCATTGATCTTATATCTTATATCTTATATCTTATATCTTATATCTTATATCTTATATCTTATATCTTATGTAAAACCTAATGGACTAGTGGAGTAAGTAATAATAGTAGAATTAAAATTAGAATTAAAATTAGAATTAGAATTAGCTCACAATAACTTTTCGTATCTTCATGTTTTTTATTATTATCTTCATGTTTTTTATTATTATTATTTTATAATTATCTTCATGTTTTTTATTATTATTTTATATTTTATATTTTATATAATCCTAGTATTCTTATTTA
>Ga0193742_1002019_pt1 | contig 11818 bp, 9 predicted proteins | sample L2c1metaG_FD_165511 | JGI IMG/M metagenome (GOLD analysis project Ga0193742, IMG submission 165511) | Soil microbial communities from a riparian zone of the East river system, Colorado, United States - L2c1 | ecosystem: Environmental > Terrestrial > Soil > Riparian zone | place: USA: East River... | reverse complement strand
GTTCAACCTGGTGGCGAACACCGGCCACGTCCAGACCCCGGACGGCAACACCGTCTTCATGTGGAGCTACGCCAACGGCGACGCCCCGGACAGCGGTCAGTTCCAGAGCCCAGGACCGGTGCTGTGCGCAAACCAGGGCGAGGCCGTGGTGGTCAACCTGACCAACACCCTGCCGGAACCGTCGTCGATCGTGTTCCCCGGCCAGGACTCGGTGACCGCGACCGACGGGTCCGACGGACTGCTCACCAGGGAGGCGGCGGCGCGAGTCGGGACGACCAACGGAACCGTGAGCTACAGCTTCACCGCCGGCAACCCCGGCACCTACCGGTACGAGAGCGGCTCCGACCCGGCGAAGCAACTGGAGATGGGACTCTACGGCGCGCTGGTGGTCCGGCCCGGCCTGGCGGCGTGCCCGGTCGTGACGAACACCAACTGCGCCTACGACGCCGGCACCCGCTACGACTCGGCCCGCGAGTTCCTGCTGCTGCTCGCCGAGATCGACCCGGATCTGCACCACGCGGTCGAGACCGGCGGTGACTACGACGTCAACGCGCGGCACAACCGCTACTTCACGATCAACGGCAGGTCCTTCCCGGACACCATCCAGGACAACGGTTCCGCGCTGCTGCCGACCCAGCCGTACGGTTCGCTGGTCCGGATCCAGCCGAACACGCCGGCCAGCACCGTGCCCGCACTGCTGCGGATGATCAACGCCGGGGCCGACAACCACCCGTTCCACCCGCACGGGAACCACACCCGCCAGATCGGCCAGGACGGACGGCCGCTCGTCTCGCCCGGCGGCGGCACCGCGTCGTCGGAGCGCTTCGGGGAGACGATCGGCTCCGGCCAGACCGTCGACTTCCTGCTGCGGTGGGACAACAAGACCACCGACAGCTCCGGCGCGGCGTTCGACGACGACTGGAACTCCACGAGCAACCCGCTTCCGGTGTCCCAGCCCAACTACCGCAACCTGACGTTCAAGGACGGCGACACCTACTACAGCGGCAACCCCTACCTCGGCACCAAGGGCACGCTGCCCACCGGCACGGTGTCGCAGAACGTCTGCGGTGAGTGGTACTTCCCGCTGCACAGCCACGCGCTCAACGAGTTCACGAACTTCGACGAGGGCTTCGGCGGCATGGGCACCCTCCTGCGGGTGGACCCGTCCGGCGGCTGCACGGGGTTCGCCGGCTCGGCGACCATCGTCGGCGGCGTGCTCAAGAGCGGGAGCGCCTCGGCTCTCGCTCAGGACGACACCACCTACTACCAGGTGAACCCGAGGACCACGACCCGGCCGACCGCCACGACAGCCGGGCAGACGACGATCACCGTCGCCTCGGCCGCGGGCTTCCCCGCCGCGGGCACCTACTACATCCGCATCGACAACGAGGTCCTCGCGGTCACCGGCGGGCAGGGCGCCACCACCTGGACGGTGACGCGCGGCCAGCTCGGCACGGCGGCCGCCGCGCACGCGACGAACGCGACCGTCACCGCGCTGGCCAACGACTGGTACGGCGGCTTCACCGGCGTCCCGGCCGGAGCGCAGAACCTCACGGTGACCTACAAGGGCGAGAACTGCGGCAGCACGACGGGCACGACCTGCGCCGCCATCGCAGGCAACCTGCCGCAGCAGGCGGTGAAGGTCTGCGACTGGACCGTCGCCGGCGCGTCCGGCTGCTCGACGGCCACGTCCGCCGGGTGGGTCACGCTCCAACCGGGCACACCGCCGGGAACGACCGGGCCGGCCCAGCCGAGGAGTGTCGGCTCGACCGACGTGAGCTCGACGTGGCGGTTGCCGGGCGCGGCCAGCAACTACGTCGGCCGCGGCGCCAACAGCGGACAGGTGCGGGCACTGATCCACACGCAACGCTGGACGAGTCCGTCCCCGACGGCGTTCTCGACCTGGGGCAACCTCCTGAAGATCGGCTACGACGCGCCATGAGTACTCATAGGAAGACCAGCGCCCTGATCGTGCTCGTGCTGGCCTCGGCAGTGCTCACCGTGGTGAGCTCGACGGCGTCGGCGGCCGCGGTACCCATCGAGCTGTGCGCCACCACCGGGAGCGTCACGTTGACCGGCGAGCCGGCCGCCGTACCGATCTGGGGGTTCGGAGTGCCGACGACCCCGGGCGACTGCGGAACGGCCACGGCGAGCCTGCCAGGACCACTGCTCACCGTGAACCAAGGGGACACGGTCACGGTGACACTTCGCAACGGTCTTCCGTCAGGTACCGGCAACGTGACCCACGCGCTGCGGTTCGAGCTCCCCGGGATCACCTTCGACCCCGGCCCGGTGGACGCGGCGGTGGGCGCTGCCGTGACCGTCTCCTTCACCGCCGACGCACCCGGGACCTACCAGTACCAGAGCGGCGGTGACGCGGGACGCCAGGAGGCCATGGGACTGTCCGGTGCGTTGATCGTGCGGCCACCCGCCGCGGGACAGGCGTACGGCCCCGCCACCACTGCCTTCGACGTCGAGGCAACGCTGGTGCTCAGCGCGGTCGACCCGGCGTTCAACAACTCCCCCGACACCTTCGACCTGCACGGCTACCGGGCGACCTCGTGGCTGATCAACGGCCGGCCGTACCCGAACGCCGGCATCACCGCGACCGCCGGGCAACGGGTGTTGCTGCGCTATGTCAACGCCGGCTTCGACAACACCAGCATGGCACTGCTCGGCATGCACCAGCAGGTGGTCGCCCGCGACGCCCGGCTGTTGAACAATCCGTTCCTCGCCACCGCCGAAACGATCCCGGCCGGCGGGACGGAGGACGCGATCGCGACCGTGCCGGCGACCGCGCCGCCGAGCCAGAACGGCTTCCCCCTCTACAACCGCCACCTGCACCTCACCAACGGTCCGCAAACGGGTTCGACGCCGAGCCCGACCACGGGCGGCGGCATGCTCACCTTCATCCACCCGTGACCCGGGGAATCCCATGAGCGACAAGGAAATGGCCCCGCAGGAACCCCACCGTCGACCGTGGGCGGTGCGGCGAGCGCGCCGCGACGGTCTGGTTGTCGGCGCACTCCTCACGGTGACCGCCGCGGGGCTGGTCGTGATCTGGCCGACGTCGTCTTCCGGCGGCCACGACCACGGCGAGAGCAAGGTACCGGTCTCCTGGGCGCGCCCCGTTGTCAGCGACACCGGTCTGGCCGCGCGCAGCGGCGTGCGGATCACCCACGTCGCGACGACCGGCGGCGGTGGTCTGGTGGATCTCAGGTACGAGGTCGTCGACCCGGACGCCGCCGCCGCACTGCACGGCGCGTCGACTCCACCGGCCATTGTGGACGAAGAGAGCGGTCTGATCGTCCAGGACCTGCTCATGGGCCACTCGCACAGCGGCTCGTTCAAGGCCGGCGTCTCGTACTACTACGTGTTCATCGACCCGGTGAACTGGGTGCACCGCGGCGACAAGGTCACCGTCCTGCTCGGCGACGCCCAGGTGGAACACGTTGTGGTGAAGTGAGGACGGGGTAGCGGTGAAGCGGCTGGTGGTCCTGGCTCTCGTTGCCTGGCTCGTCGTCGTGGGGGTCGACTCCGCCGCCGCGTCGGTCGACACGGCGCTCGCCCAACAAACGGCCGCTGCCGGCCCTGGGCAGTTGGTCGAGGCGATCGTCGTCCTGAGGTCGCAGGCGGACCTGAGCGGGGCCAGGACCGGTAACCGCGCGCAGCGCCTCACGGACGTGGTCCGGACGTTGCGGGCACACGCCACCCACGCCCAGCGGGGTGTCGTCGAGCTACTCACCGCGCGGCGGGCGCAGGGCCTGGTCTCCAGCGTCATACCACTGTGGGTCGAGAACGCGGTCGCGGTGCGGGCCACTCCCGAGGTGATCAGAGAGCTTGCCGCGCGGCCTGATGTTCGCGAGGTGCAACCAAGTGTCTCCGTCCAGGCCCCGCCGGTGCGCGCCGCCGCCAGCACGACGTCCACGACCGTCGAGCCGAACGTGACACTCGCCGGGGCGCCGACGATGTGGGAGCAGGGGTTCCGCGGCCAGGGGATCGTCGTCGCGAACCTGGACACCGGCGTCGACGCGACGCACCCCGACCTGGCCGGGGCCTGGCGGGGTGGGACGAACAGCTGGTACGACCCCAACGGCCAGCACCCCACCACGCCGACCGACGTCAACGGGCACGGCACCCAGACGATGGGCGTCATGGTCGGCGGAAGCGGCGGCGGCTCCGCCATCGGGGTCGCGCCGGACGCGAAATGGATCGCCGCGAAGATCTTCAACGACCGCGGCTCGGCGACCTCGACGACGATCCACCTCGGCTTCCAGTGGCTGCTCGACCCGGACCGGAACCCGGCCACCCCCGACGCGCCCCACGTCGTCAACGCCTCGTGGACGACGTCCGGCGCTGCCTGCGCCCTCGACTTCCAGCCCGACCTCCGCAGCCTGCGAGCGGCCGGGATCCTCCCCGTCTTCGCGGCCGGGAACTACGGCCCGTCGCCGGGAACGGTCTACAGCCCGGCCAACCTCCCGGAGGCGTTCGCCGTCGGCAACACCACCAACTCCGACCTGCTCGACGTCTACAGCAGCCGCGGCCCGTCCGCGTGTGCCGGCTCGGTCTCCCCAAGGCTCGTCGCGCCAGGTGTCGGTATCCACACCACCGACCTCTACGGCTCGTACGCCGACGACACCGGCACCTCGGTGGCCGCGCCCCATGTCGCGGGATCGCTCGCGTTGCTCCTCAGCGCCTTTCCACAGCTCTCCGCGGACCGGCAACAGGCGGCGCTGGAGAGCTCCGCGGTTCCGCTGGGCGCGCCCGGCGTGGACCACGACTTCGGGCACGGGCGCCTCGACGTGCCGGCCGCGTACCACTGGCTCGCGACAACCCCGGACTTCACCCTCAACGCGTCACCCTCGTCCGCGACGACCCCCGCGGGCGGTGCCGTCTCCTACAGCGTGTCCCTCACGAGCGTGAACGGCTTCGCCGACGACGTGTCGCTGTCCCTGTCCGGGCTGTCGGGATCGCAGGCGAGCTGGCAGTTCGCTCCCTCGGTCGTGCCCGGTGGTTCGGGAACGGCGCAGCTGACCGTCACGACCACCGCGACGATCCCACCCGGCACCTATCCCCTGACGATCACCGGCACCAGCGGCTCGATCACCCGAACGGCGACCGCGACACTGGTGGTCCCCCAGCCGCCCGACTTCAGCCTCGGCGCCACCCCGTCGACCCGGAGCGTGGTGGCCGGCAACGGCACCACGTACACCGTGACGGTGGGCGCGTTGAACGGCTTCACCGGCACGGTCACGCTCTCGCTGGCCGGTCTGCCGGGCGCGGTCGGCACCGCGTCGTACGCCCCGGCGACGGTCACCACCGCCGGCAGTTCCCAGCTCACGATCAACACCTCGGCAACGGCGCCGGCCGGCAGCCACTCGCTGACGATCACGGGCACGAGCGGCGCGGTCACGCACACCGTCACGGTCACCCTGGTCGTGACGGTCCAGGACTTCACCCTGTCGATGAGTCCCTCGTCGGTCACGGTCAACCGAGGACAGACCGCGTCGTACACCGTCTCTGTCGCCGGAGTCGGCGGCTTCGCCGCAAGCGTGACGTTGTCGGCCACCGGCACGCCTCCGGGTTCGTCGTTCACCTTCACAGCCAACCCGGTCGGCACACCGGGGACCTCTACCTTCAGAGTCCGGACCACAGCCCAGACCACGCGTGGCACCTTCACACTCCGGATCACCGGTACGAGCGGATCCCGCGTGCACCAGTCCACCGCGACCCTGACTGTCCGGTAGGTTCCCGCGGTCCGTGGGCGGCAGCTCGGTCCCACCCGGGGCGGGACCGGGGTGGCACCGCGGTACCACTCGCCGGCGGAAGTTCCCTCCGCGGTACCACGGATCACGTCGATCTCGCTCCTACCGTTGCGGATGAGACGGGCCGGGACGGTCGGGCCGCAGGACGCAGGGGACGAGCGATGATCGAGGCACATCAGCTGACGAAGCGGTACGGGGAGAAGACGGCGGTGGACCGCCTGGACTTCACCGTTCGGCCAGGCACCGTCACCGGCTTCCTGGGACCGAACGGCGCCGGCAAGTCCACCACCATGCGCATGATCATCGGGCTGGACGCCCCGACCAGCGGCTCCGTCATCGTGAACGGCCGCCGCTACGCAGAGCACAGCTCGCCCCTGCAGGAGGTCGGGGCGCTGCTGGAGGCCAAGTCGGTCCACCCCGGCCGGTCCGCCTTCAACCACCTGGCGGTGCAGGCCTACACCCACGGGATCCCGCGCCGCCGGGTGAACGAGGTGATCGAGCTGACCGGACTGCAGTCCGTGGCGAACAAGCGGGCCGGAGGGTTCTCGCTCGGCATGGGCCAGCGCCTGGGTATCGCCGCGGCGCTGCTCGGCGACCCCGCCACGGTGATGCTCGACGAGCCGGTCAACGGACTGGATCCCGAAGGTGTCCTGTGGATCCGCAACCTGCTCACCGCGCTGGCCGCCGACGGGCGCACGGTCTTCGTTTCCTCGCACCTGATGACCGAGATGGCGCTTGTCGCGGACCACCTCATCATCGTCGGCCGCGGCCGGCTGCTCGCCGACACCACCGTGCGGGACCTGGTTCGCCACGCCGGCGGTGACACGGTGACGGTCGCCACCGCCGACCCGGCTCGGCTGCGCGAGATCCTGGCCGGCCCGGGCATCGAGATCACCGGCCGCACAGGCTCCGAGGAACTGCAGGTGGCCGGCATGTCCGCCCGCGCGATCGGGCTCAAGGCCGCCGAGCACGGTATCGCGCTGTTCGAGCTCACCGAGAGGACCGTCTCTCTGGAGGACGCCTTCATGGAGCTGACCCGGGACGCCGTCGAGTACCACGGCACCACCGCCGGCACCGACACCCACGGGAGGGCGGCATGAGCACCATCACCTCGACCCCCGCACCCGCACCCGCGCGGTCCACCCGCCCGGCCTACCGGGTGACCGGCCCCAGGGTGGTGCGCTCGGAGTGGGCGAAGCTGTGGTCGCTGCGCTCCACCTGGATCACGCTCGGCCTCGCCCTGCTCTTCCTGGTGGCCTTCGGCCTGATCGCCGCGGCTCAGTACAAGTCCAGGATCAGCTCCGGCCAGCGGATGGACCCGGACTTCGCCCGGGCCACCGCCGTCAGCCTGTCCCTGTTCGGCACCAACTTCGCGCAGCTGGCGTTGGGCGTCCTCGGCGTGCTGGTCACCGCGGGCGAGTACACCACCGGCATGATCCGGTCCACGCTGGCCGCGGTCCCGCGCCGCCTGCCCGTGCTGTGGGCCAAGTCCGCGGTGTTCGGCGTGGTCGCCTTGGTGGTGGGCACCATCGGTGTGTTCGTCACCTTCATCATCGCCAGCGGCATCGTGTCCGGCACCGCCGCGGCGATGACGCTGTCGGACCCGGGGGTGGTGCGCGGCCTGCTGGGCGCGGGCCTCTACCTCGGCCTGGTCGGCGTGATCGGCGCCGCTCTCGGCGCCCTGCTGCGTTCGGTGGCGGCCGGCATCTCCATACTGGTCGGCGCGCTGATGCTGGTTCCCGGCCTGATCTCCCTGCTACCCAGCAGCTGGCAGGACAACATCAGCCCGTACCTGCCCAGCAACGCCGGCCAGTCGATGTTCGCCCTGACCCACGACGCCACCACGTTGTCGCCCACCGCCGGGTTGCTGGTCTTCCTCGGCTGGACGGTGTTGGCGCTGGCCGGGGCCGCCTACCGGCTGGTGCGCACCGACGCCTGACACAACGCCTTTCCGTGCCGCCGGCGCGGCGCCGGGCCTCGGCCTGGTGCCGCACCGGCACTTCTCGTCCACCATGAACAGGTGACACCCGTGAGCAGCGACCACACCGCCGAGGTGGCGGCGTCTCCCGGCCAGCCACCGCCAGGGGCCAACCCACTGTCGGGCTACCCGCTGGTCGCGCGGCTGACCCAGTTCGGCCAGCGCATGCGGCAGGCGGACCGCACGCACCGGTGGGCACTGGATGCCACCGTGACGGCCGTGGCCTTCCTCCTGTTCTGCCTGCCGGACCTGGCGCACAACGGCGGGCCGCGCGAACCCCGTGACCTGCCGATCACCTTCACGCAGCTGCCGTTGGCCGGCACGCTCGCATTGCAGGCAGGCCTGGTGCTTCCCCTGCTGTGGCGGCGCAGGGCGCCGTTCGCGGCGTTCGGATTGATCGCGGCCGTGTTCGTGGTGCAGTGGTCTCTCGGGGCGTTCCTCCGCGCCGACGTCGCCCTGCTCGTCGCCTTGTACAGCGTGACGCTGCACGGGCGGCTGCGGTATCTGCCGTGGACCTGCGCGGCCGTGGTCATCCTGCTGGTTCCGGTGGCCGTGCGCATCTCGACCGCCACGTTCCTATGGGAAGCCCTGTTCTTCCTGCTCAGCGCTGCGACCGCGGCCGGCGCCCTGGGGTTCGCGGTACGGATCCGACGCGCCCAGCTCGCCAGCCTGCGCGACCGCGCGGCACGCCTGGAGATCGAACGCGACCAGCGCAGCAAGCTGGCCGCCGCCACCGAACGGACCCGGGTGGCCCGGGAGATGCACGACATCATCGGCCACAACCTGTCCGTCATCATCACGCTCGCCGATGGTGGCGCGTACGCCGCCGAAGCCACCCCGGAACGCGGCACGCAGGCACTCCGGCTCATCGGGGACGCCGGTCGCCAGGCGCTTGGCGAGCTGCGGCGGATGCTCGGCGGCCTGCGCGACCGGGCGGACGCCCCCGAACTCAACCCCCAACCCCGCATCGCCGACCTCGAGACGCTCTGCGCCCGTATCCGTGCGGCCGGACCGGAAGTCGTCTACCACACCGGCGGCGACCTGGACGCCCTGGACCGCGGGGTGCAGCTGATGGCCTACCGCATCGTTCAGGAAGCACTCACCAACGCACTCAAACATGCCGGCTCCGACACCCGGACCCACGTCATGCTCACCATCGAGGGCTCGCGGCTGCGCGTACGGGTCCAGGACACCGGACGGCCCGACGGCACCAGCAGACCCGAACCTCAGCACGAGGAAGGGCACGGGCTCGCCGGCATGAGAGAGCGCGCCGCCCTGTACGGCGGCACTGTCTCCGCGGGTCCCGCGCCCGGCGGCGGATGGACCGTGCAGGCCGTCCTCGACGTCACCCCACTCCCCGGCGGCCCGACATGACCACCGTCCTCATCGTGGACGACCAGCCCCTGCAGCGCCTCGGCTTCCGCATGCTGCTGGAGGCTGCGCCCGACACCGAGGTGGTCGGCGAAGCCGCGCACGGAGCCGAAGCCGTGCGCAGGGCCGCCGAGCTACGGCCCGACGTCGTGCTCATGGACATCCGCATGCCCGGCATGGACGGCATCGAGGCCACCCGTCGCATCATCGCCGCAGGCGGGCGCTCCCGCGTCCTCGTCCTGACCACCTTCGACCTGGACGAGTACGCCTACGCCGCGCTCCGCGCGGGAGCCAGCGGCTTCCTCCTCAAGGACGCCCACCCAGAGGAACTGCTGGCCGGGATACGGGCCGTGGCCGGCGGCGACGCGGTCATCGCCCCGGCCCCCACCCGACGCCTCCTCGACGCCTACGCCCACCACCTGCCCGCGAGCCCGCCCGGCGGGCAGGGCCACACGGATCCCCGCTGGCAAGCCCTGACCGACCGCGAGCGGGAGATCCTGGTCGCCATCGGGCACGGGTGGACCAACAGCGAGATCGCCGAACGCCTGGTGCTCTCGGAGTCCACCGTCAAGACCCACGTCGGCCGGGTGCTGGCGAAGGTCGGCGCCCGCGACCGAATCCAGGCCGTGATCCTCGCCTACGACCTCGGCCTGACCCGCCCCAACGCGCCCGGCTGAGCCTCAGCCGCCGTCTCTGACCGGGGCTACTGCTGAGCTGGACTGGTCGGCCGGGCTAGTTCGATGCCGACCTTCCCGCCGATCCGCAGTGCCATCGTGCGGGTCGGCTCCACGATGAAGCCGGCCGCGGCGATCAGCCGTGACACGGCGTCGCCCACGTTGTCGCGGATCTGTTCGCGCATCCGACCGCGCATGCCGCCCTGCCGCCGCCCGCCGCCATGGCCGTGGCCGTGGTGGTCGTCGAGCACCGCGTCGGCCAGGACCAGCAGCCCGTCGGGCCGCAGCACCCGACGTACCTCGGCAAACAGCGCGTCCTTCGACGTGCTGTCCAGGTGGTGCAGCATCAGACTGGAGAAGACCCGGTCGAACGAGCCGTCGGGATAGGGCAGTTCCTGGGCGAACCCGCGGTCCAGCCGCACGTCGACACCGGCCCGCCGCGCCTTGCGCCCGGCACGAGCCAGCGCCTTCGGGTCAGGGTCCAGACCGACGAGCTCGACCTCGGGGTACAGCTTGCCGGTCGTCCGCAGCAGGTTCCCGGTGCAACACCCGACGTCCAGCACGCGATGCCCGTCCCGCAGCCCAGCCAGCGTGATCATCTCCTGGTGGATCGGGCGCAGCCCGAACACGTGGTGCACCACGTCGTAGAGCGGCGTCAGGAAGTGCTTGCCCAGGCCTGGGATGTACTCCCGCTCGGTACTCGGCTGAGACATTCTTTCGGTCATACCGACATTCTGACCACGACTGGACCTGTGGACATGTACCGATCCGCGGCATTAGTGGGACGATTCGACGATGAGAACCGTGCGAATGGCACCGGGCCGCGACCGGCCAGCGACCTACTCGATGCTGCACGCGCCCGGCGAACTGCCTGTGTCGACCTGGCGGCTGGAGCACGGCTGGGAGGCCAACGGCTCCTTCGAGGAACACGCGCACGACTTCCCCGGCCTGGCGTACTTCCAGACCACCGACGGGCTGCTGCGCACCGGCCGGCGGACCTGGCCGATCGAGGCAGGCGACCTGTTCGTGATCGCACCCGGTGACGTGATGGGCAGCATCGACGCCACGGATCTGGCCAGCGCCAACGGGTGGGGCGTGTTCTTCACCGCCGACGCGCTCGGCCCGGACGTCCCCGGCGCCCACCTGGCCTGGCGCACCCACCCGCTGCTGTTCCCGTTCGTGCGCGGCGGGGCGATCGGAGCACTGCGGCTGCGGGTACCCGAACCGGACCGGACCGAGTGGGCCACCCGGATCCGCGCCCTGCACGACGAACTGGCGCAGCGCCGGGACGGCTACCGGGAGGCCGCACTGGCCCACCTGGTGCTGCTGCTGGTCGGGGTGTCCCGGCTGGCCGGCGACGTGGTGGGCGACCTGCGTGAGAACCGTGAAACCCTGCTCGCCGAGGTGTTCGAGGTCATCGAGCGTCGCTACCCGCACCCGCTGTCACTGCGCGACGTGGCCGCCGCGGTGAACATCTCCCCAGGCCACCTCACCTCGACCGTCCGCAGACAGACCGGCCGCACCGTACAACAGTGGATCACCGAACGGCGCATGGTCCAAGCCCGGCGCCTGCTCGCCGCCACCGAACTACCGATCGGCGAAGTGGGCAGACGGGTGGGCTTCCCCGACGCCGGCTACTTCGCCCGCACCTTCGGCAAGGTCCACAGCATGAGCCCGGCCCAGTGGCGACGGGCCGGCGCCGACCCGACCGCAGGCCAAGACGATCGGCGTCCTCCGGCCGCGCTGGAGGACGCCGGGTGAGCAGCTGGATCACCAGGGCCATGCCGCCACTGTGGCCAGTCGAAAGATTTGCCTTTGTGCGAGGTGCTGAGCCCTCGGCGCGGATCACCGACAAACCCAGCGGTGATAAGCCTCCAGGTCGACGTTGCCGCCGCAGATGACAGTGACGATGTGACGGCCGGCGAAACGGTCCCGGTCTTCCAGGACGGCAGCGACGCCGAGGGCGGCTGATGGCTCGACGACCAGGCCCGTGTGCTCCAGGAGCATCTGTATGCCCGCGATGATCGACG
>Ga0193742_1002018_pt1 | contig 11819 bp, 9 predicted proteins | sample L2c1metaG_FD_165511 | JGI IMG/M metagenome (GOLD analysis project Ga0193742, IMG submission 165511) | Soil microbial communities from a riparian zone of the East river system, Colorado, United States - L2c1 | ecosystem: Environmental > Terrestrial > Soil > Riparian zone | place: USA: East River... | reverse complement strand
GCGGAGCTCACAGCGAGGTAGCCAGCTTCCTAAGGGCGTCCTCGGAGCCGGGTTCGGGCTGGAAGACGATGAGGCGCTGGCCGCCGCGGCCTTCGACCTGGAACTTCTCGTAGGACAGCTCCAGGCGGCCCACCAACGGATGGTTGAGCTCGACCACGTCATGCCCCTGCGGATGAACCTCGTGGCGCTGCCACAGCTCGACGAACTCGGGGCTCTGGTCAGTCAGCTCGGCGATGAGTTTCGCGAACCCGGGGTCGTCCGGGTCGGGGCCGGTCGCGGCCCGGACGCCGGCGACGACGCGCTCCGCCATCGACCGCCAGTCGACGTACAGGTCGCGCAGTGACGGATCGAGGAACGCCGCCCGCAGCCCGTTGGTGCCGGGCGTGTAGACCGGGGAGATCGCCCGCGCGAGAGCGTTCGACGCGAGCACGGTCATATCGGGCGCCTGCACGTGAGCGGGGTTCGCCGGCCAGGAATCGATCAGCTTCAGCAGGCTTGGTGAGACTTCGCCGTACTCCGGTGCGCGGGCCGGCCGCATTGGTCGATAAGCGAGCTGATGGAGGTACGTCGTACCGGCCTCGTCGAGCCGAAGCGCCTGCGCCAAGGCGTCGAGGATCTCGGGGGACGGGTGGTGATCGCGGCCCTGCTCGAGCCTCAGGTAGTAGTCGGCGCTGATCCCGGCGAGCAGCGCCAGTTCCTCCCTGCGCAGACCGGGCACCCGGCGGGAGGTGGTCGCGTTCAGTCCCACTTCCTGCGGGGTGATCAGACCGCGACGGGCCCGGAGAAAGGCACCCAAGGCGTTCTGCTCGCTCACCACACCCATGCTACGGACGGCAGCCGGCCCGGGATCGTGGGATCCCGGGCCGGCTTGTTCGGTACTGCGATCTGTCAGGCCAGGGAGTCTTCCCAGGCCTGGTGGAGGCCGGCGTAGTTGCCGCCGTCGGTGATGAGCTGGGAGGGCGCGCCGTCCTCGATGATGCGGCCGTGCTCGAGCACGAGCACCCGGTCCGCCGTCTCCACGGTGGAGAGGCGGTGGGCGATGACGATCGCGGTGCGGTCGTCGAGGATGGTCCGCAGTGCGCGCTGGATCAGCCGCTCACTGGGGATGTCGAGGCTGGAGGTCGCCTCGTCCAGGATCAGCACGGCCGGATCCGCCAGGAACGCCCGGGCGAACGCGACCAGCTGCCGCTGGCCCGCGGACAACCGGCTGCCGCGCTTCTCCACCGCGGTCTCGTACCCGTTCGGCAGCGCCGTGATGAAGTCGTGCGCACCGATCACCTTGGCCGCTTCGACGATCTCCTTCATGGTGGCATCCGGCTTGCCGAACCTGATGTTGTCGGCCACGGTTCCGGTGAAGAGGAAGTTCTCCTGCGTCACCATCACCACCCGCTCGCGCAGGTCGTCCTCCCTCAGGTCCCTCAGATCGATCCCGTCCAGCAGCACGTGCCCACCGGTCGGGTCGTAGAACCTCGCCACCAGTTTGGCGATGGTCGTCTTGCCCGCGCCGGTGGTCCCGACCAGGGCCACCGTCTGCCCGGCCGGTACGTCGAGATCGAGCCCGGGCAGGATCGATACGCCGTCGACGTACGAGAACTGCACGTTCCGCAACTCCAGATGACCCCTCGCCGTCGAGGGACGGGCCGGCTCCACCGGCTCGGGCACATCCGGCTTCTCGTTGAGCACGCCGGACAGCTTCTCCAGCGCGGCGCTCGCGGACAGGAAGGTGTTGTAGAACTGCGAGATGTCCTGCAGCGGCTCGAAGAACTGCCGCAGGTAGAGCAGGAACGCGGTCAGGACGCCGACCGTGACGTGCCCGTGGTAGGCCTGCCACCCGCCGTACGCCAGGATCGCCACGATGGTGATGTTGCCGACGCCCTTGATCGACGGCATGAAGATCGCGTTGATCCGGAACGACTCGAGGTTGGCCTCGCGGTACTTGTCGTTGACCCCGTAGAAGATCTCCTCGTTCCGCGGCTCCCGGCGGAACGCCTGGACCGCGCGGATCCCGGTCATCGACTCGACGAAGTGCACGATCACCAGGACTACGGCCTCGCGCGTCCGCCGGTAGACGACCGCGGACCGGCGGCGGAACCACGCGGTCAGCAGGAACAGCACCGGGAACGACACCAACGCGAGCAGCCCGAGCTTGACGTCCAGCGTGAGCAGCAGGATCGACGTACCGAACAGCGTGAGGAGTGCCGTCACCAGGCCGTCGAACCCGGTCTCCAGCATCTCGTCGATGACGTCCACGTCCGACGTCAGCCGGGAGATCACCCGGCCCGACGTGTACTTGTCGTGGAACGACGGGCTGAGCCGCTGGAAGTGGTCGAACACCCGCCGGCGCAGGCCGAGCAGGATCATCTGACCGAGCCGGCCGGACCGCATCAGGAAGACCTGCCGGGCGCCGGCCTGGATCAGTGCTGAGAAGAACACGATCACGACGATCGTGACGAGGGTCTGGCTGCCCTCGCCCGCGAGGATCGGCGGGATGCCCTTGTCGATGCCGAGGTGGACCAGGTACGGCACCGAGAGGCGGGCCGCGTTCTCGATCACGACGATCACGATGAGAAGCCAGATCAACTTCCGGTACGGCCGCAGGAGTTCGCCGAGCAGTTGGCGCGACTGCTCCTTCAACCGGATGGTCGTTGCCCTGGACAACTCGTCGTTGCCCTCTTCGGCATAACCGCGCCACGAATCGTCCTGCTGGGTCGGATCGGTGGATGAGTCCTGAGGTGACTGCTGGGTCGTCGTCATGCGTGCACCTCCTCCTCTTCCGCCGCTAGCAACTGCCGGTACGCCGGAACCGTCGCAAGCAGTTCCGTATGGGTTCCGACAGCTGTGATCGTGCCGTCCTGCAGGAGTGCGACCTGGTCGGCCAGCATCACCGTCGAGGCCCGGTGTGCCACCACGATGCCGGTGGTCTCGGCGAGCACGTTGCGCAGCGCCTCCTCCACCAGGGCCTCGGTATGGACGTCGAGCGCCGACAGCGTGTCGTCGAGCACCAGCACCGCCGGCCTGGCGAGCACCGCACGCGCCAGCGCCAGTCGTTGCCGCTGGCCACCGGACAGGGACATCCCCTGCTCGCCGACCCGGGTGTCCAGGCCCCAGGGCAGGTCGTTCGCGAAGGTCGCCTGGGCGATCTCCAGGGCCTGCTGGACATCCGCCTCGGACGCGTCCGGCCGGCCCAGCGTGATGTTCTCCCGGGCGCTCATCGAGAACAGCGTGGGGTCGTCGAAGGCCGACGCCACCGCGCTGCGCAGCGAGTTGATGGTGAGATCCCGGACGTCGTGCCCGTCGATCGTGATCCGCCCACCGGTCACGTCGTACAGACGGGGGATCAGTGAGGTGAGCGTCGTCTTGCCGGACCCGGTCGCGCCGACCAGCGCGAGCGTCGTACCGGGGGGCAGGTCGAGGTTGATGTCGTGCAGGATGTCCGCCGAGTCCGGGCTGAACCGGAAGCTGACGTTCTCGAACCGCAGGTGCCCCCGCGGGTGCACCAGCTCGTCCGGACCGTCGGTGATGGTGGACTCGGTGTCCAGGATCTCGCTGATCCGGTCCGCCGACGTCATCGCCTCCTGCGCCATCGCGAGGATGGCGCCGAGCGACTCGACCGGCCAGATCAGCGACAGCATCAACGTGATGAAGGCGACCAGGGTGCCCAGCGTGATGGCGTCCCGGCCGACGGCGAGCGCGCCGAGCAGCAGCACGATCACCAGGGTCAGGTTCGGGATCACCTCCAGGAAGGTCCAGAACCGCGACGCCAGCCGGACCTTGTCGACCGACGTGTCGTACAGCTTCACCGCGCCCGCGTCGAACTGCTGCTTGACGTGTTCGCGGCGGCCGAACGCCTTGATCACCCGGAATCCGACCGCGGACTCCTCGATCCGGGTGGCCAGGTCGCCCTGCTGGTCCTGCACCCGGCGCGAGATCGCCAGGTACTTCTTCTCGAACTTCAGCGACACCACGATGATCGGCGCCGCCGCGACCACGACGACGATGCCGAGGGGCCAGTACAGGCGAAGCAGCAGGATGGTGACGACCACCAGCTGCAGGACGTTGATCACCAGGAACAGCAGGCCGAAGCCCATGAACCGGCGGATGGTGGACAGGTCGGCGGTGACCCGGGACAGCAGCTGACCGCTCTGCCAGCGGCTGTGGAACTCCATCGGGAGGGCCTGCAGCCGGATGTAGAGGTGGTTACGGAGCGTTGCCTCGAGATCGCTGACTGCCCGGGACTGCGCCCAGCGGCGGGCCCAGACCAGCAGCACCTCGCTGATGCTGAGGCCGAGGGCGAGCAAACCGAGGGGAAGCAGCAGATCGATCTCGCGGCGGGTGACCGGACCGTCGATGATCGCCCTGGTGACCAGGGGGACGGTGAGGCTGACGCCTACGCCGAGGACGGCGGTGCTGAACATGATCAGCAGTCGCCACTTGTGCGGACGGAGATAGGGGCGAAGCCGCCAGAGGTTCTGGCTCCGGCGGTGGGTTCTTCTAGAAGGGGCAGCGATCGACGGTGCTTGGACAGGCTGCTCTGAGGGCATCTGGAGGGGCGCACTTCCCAACATGCTCGGCACGGGAGGGTTGTTGCGACCGGAAAACGGCGCACTTTCCAGTATCGCTCAGTAGTCAGCGCCTGTCCTGCAAATTCCATTCCCGGGTGAAGAATTACCACTTCCTGCAATGGGTGAACCGCGCCCTCGCGCGGTGACCGCGCTCACACTCATCACGAACCGCTATGAGTGGGCCGCCGCCACTTATCCTGTCGGGATGGATCTGCAGTTCAGCGGCGAGATGTGGTTCTGGAAGGGCCCGGCGCCCTGGTACTTCGTCACCGTGCCGGAAGAGGAGTGCGACCAGCTGGAGGCCACCTCGCCGTCCGTCTCCTACGGCTGGGGCATGATCCCGGTCGCCGCGGAGCTCGGAGCGACCAGCTGGACGACGTCCCTCTTCCCCAAGGACGGCCGCTACATCGTCCCGGTCAAAGCCTGGGTCCGAAAAGCCGAAGGCCTGGAAGAAGGCGACCTGGTCACGGTCCACCTGGCCGTCGACAGCTGACGTCGCGGCAGTCCAGGCGGCGCGGGGACGGCCAGCCGGCGACTGATCCGCCCGGCAACCGTCACAACCTCGTCGCCGTCTTCTTCCTCCGCCAAGGTCGACCCCTGCGCCCGCTCCAGCAGCATCGCGTACTGCGCGTCGTCGCGCTCATGGAGCAGAACAGCACCGCGCCCACCCCACACCGCGAACGCATCAGGCTCACCGACGATCCCGGGCAGTCCAGCCAGCCACTCACCGCCGCGCGCTCCTTCGCGCTCGACAGTGCTCCGCGCAAACGCCTCCGGCACCCCGATCATCCGAGCACCCTACTGGCCTTCTGTTGCTACTTGAGCGGGTGACGAGAATCGAACTCGCGTAGTCAGTTTGGAAGACTGGGGCTCTACCATTGAGCTACACCCGCGTGCGCTCGCCTTGGGTGCGAGTGCACCGACATGATTCCACATCGCCCGGTTCAGGCTCAAATTCCGGGGGGTGGAGCGAGCATGGGTCAGCGTCCACTAGACTCGTGCGGTCACTGCGGGGCGTAGCGTAGTGGCTAGCGCGCCTGCTTTGGGAGCAGGAGACCGCAGGTTCGAGTCCTGTCGCCCCGACAAACCCCTGCAGCACATTGCAGCGTGGCCTGCGCGGTCACGGCTGTGAACGTCACCGATCAAGGAGAACCGCCACCGTGAAGAGCACCGTCGAGTCCGTGAGCCCGACGAAGGTCCGGCTCATCGTCGAGGTGCCGTTCGAGGAGCTCAAGCCGAGCCTCGACGCGGCGTACCAGAGCATTGCGCAGCAGATCGTCGTCCCGGGCTTCCGCAAGGGCAAGGTTCCCCCGCAGGTCATCGACCAGCGGGTCGGCCGTGGACCGGTGCTGGAAGAGGCCATCAACGACGCGCTGCCGAAGCTGTACTCGCAGGCCGTGCAGGACAACAAGGTCAAGGCGATCGGCCGGCCCGAGGTCGACGTGACCGAGTTCAACGACAAGGAGAGCCTGCAGTTCTCCGCCGAGGTCGAGGTCCGCCCCGAGCTCACGCTGCCGGATCTGAACGGCATCGAGGCCAGCGTCGAGGACATCGAGATCAGTGACGACGAGGTGACCGAGCAGATCGAGGCGCTGCGGCAGCGGTTCGGCTCGCTGAACCCGGTCGAGCGCGCTGTCGCCGACAAGGACTTCATCACCATCGACCTTTCCGCCACGAAGGACGGCGAGAAGATCGAGGAGGCGCAGGCGACCGGCCTGTCGTACCAGGTCGGCAGCGGTCAGCTGCTCGACGGCCTGGACGAGGCCGTGATCGGTCTGTCCGCCGACGAGTCCGCCACCTTCACCACCCAGCTGGTCGGTGGCGAGCTCAAGGGCGAGGACGTCCAGGTCGAGGTCAAGGTGACCGCGGTCAAGGAGCAGGAGCTGCCGGAGGTCGACGACGACTTCGCGCAGACCGCGTCGGAGTTCGACACCGCCGAGGAGCTCACCGCCGACGTTCGCACCCGGCTGGAGCGCGGTAAGCGCCTCGAGCAGGCCGGCGACGCCCGCGACGCCGTCCTGGAGAAGATCCTCACCCTGGTCGAGGTACCGGTGCCCGAGGGCCTGCTGACCGACGAGGTCGCCGCCCGCCGGGAGAACCTGGACCAGCAGCTCAGCTACTCCGGGATGTCCTTCGAGCAGTACCTCGAGGGCGACGAGTCGAGCGAGGACGAGTTCAACGAGGACCTGAAGAAGCGGTCCGAGGACGCCATCAAGGCGCAGTTCGTCCTCGACCTGGTCGCCGAGGAGCAGGAGCTCAGCGTCAACGACCAGGAGCTGACCGAGCACATCGTCCGGCACGCGCAGCGTTCCGGCGTCAGCCCGGACCAGTTCGCGCAGCACGCGGTCGAGAACAACCTGGTGCCGAGCCTGGTCTCCGAGGTCGTTCGCGGCAAGGCGCTCGCGTACCTGGTCGAGAATGCGTTGGTCACCGACGCGTCGGGCAACGAGATCGAGCTGAAGACCCTGCAGCCGGACGGCACCTACGCCGACCCGGAGGCTGCCGCGGCCGAGGCCGCCGTGGACGCTGAGGCTGACGCCGAGGCGCCGGCGGAAGAGCCCGCCAAGGCCTGACAGCCCTGACCCTGACACACCCTGGCGACGGCCCGGATCCGCACGGATCCGGGCCGTCGCTGTCTGTCAGGATCAAGGAATTCGGATGGTCTTGCGGAATTCGCTGAGAGCAGACTGCGTGCGCCGTGAGCGAACACTCGGCAGCCACCCTTAGGTCTGTCGTCGCGGACCAGTAATGTCGGCTTCGTGAACGAGACACTTGCAGCCAGCCCCACCGCCGCGGGCGGCAACGGATCCGGCGGACTCGACGACCACATCTACCAGCGCCTGCTGAGCAACCGGATCATCTTCCTGGGGTCCGAGGTTCGCGACGACAACGCGAACGCGATCTGCGCTCAGATGTTGCTCCTCAACGCCGAGGACCCCAACAAGGACATCTGGCTGTACATCAACTCGCCGGGCGGTTCGGTGGACTCCGGCATGGCGATCTACGACACCATGCAGTGGATCTCCAACGACGTCGCCACGGTCGGGATGGGTCTGGCCGCGTCGATGGGCCAGTTCCTGCTCTGCGCGGGCGCGAAGGACAAGCGGTTCGCCCTTCCGCACGCCCGGATCATGATGCACCAGCCGTCCGGCGGTATGGGCGGTACGGCTTCCGACATCAAGATCCAGGCCGAGCAGTCGCTGCACATCAAGGCGCAGCTGTTCAAGCTGATCGCGGAGCACACCGGCCAGCCGCTCGAGCAGGTCGAGAACGACGCCGACCGCGACCGCTGGTTCACCGCCGACGCGGCCAAGGACTACGGCTTCATCGACCACGTCGTGGCCAGCGCGGCTCAGTTGAGCAGCGGCAGCCCGAACTCCTGATCTCCCACTCAGTTCTAAGGACACGAGCATGAACTACTTCATCCCGCAGTGGGAGGAGCGCACGTCGTACGGCATGCGCCGCGTCGACCCCTACACCAAGCTGTTCGAGGAGCGCATCATCTTCCTCGGTACGCCGATCTCCGACGAGGTCGCGAACGCCGTGATGGCGCAGTTGCTCTGCCTACAGTCGATGGACACCGATCGTGACATCAGCATCTACATCAACTCGCCGGGTGGTTCGTTCACGGCGCTGACCGCGATCTACGACACGATCCGCTACATCAAGCCGGACGTGTCGACCGTCTGCCTCGGCCAGGCCGCCTCGGCCGCCGCCGTGCTGCTCGCCGCCGGTACGCCGGGCAAGCGCTTCGCGCTGCCGAACAGCCGGATCATCATCCACCAGCCGGCCACCGAGGGCACCTACGGGCAGTCCAGCGACATCGAGATCCAGGCCAACGAGATCCTGCGGCTGCGGGCCCTGCTGGAGAAGATGATCGCCGACTCCAGCGGCAAGCCGATCGAAGAGGTTTCCCGCGACATCGAGCGCGACAAGTTCCTGACCGCCCCCCAGGCCGTCGAGTACGGTCTGATCGACGAGGTCTTCGAGTCGCTCAAGGCTCCGGTACCCGCCGGCGTCTGAACCGGAACTCCCCGGCTTCGGCGGTGCTGTCAAGGGGGTCCGGCGTTCGCCACCGGCGTAGTCACAACGCGTCGGTGAGCGCGGCGTTTCGGCCCTCGGCGCGGTACCGTCGAAATCGGGATCCGGGCTCTGCTCGGGCCCGACCGCCCGGTTCGACTGCTCAGAGAAGGGATCTGTCCCGGTGGCACGCATAGGTGACGGCGGCGACCTGCTCAAATGCTCGTTCTGCGGTAAGAGCCAGAAGCAGGTCAAGAAGCTCATCGCCGGTCCCGGCGTCTACATCTGCGACGAGTGCATCGATCTCTGTAACGAGATCATCGAGGAGGAGCTGAACGAGGGCTCCGAGGTCGGTCTGACGGAGCTGCCCAAGCCCCGTGAGATCTACGACTTCCTCAATGCCTACGTCGTCGGACAGGACGTGGCGAAGAAGGCACTCGCGGTGGCGGTCTACAACCACTACAAGCGGGTCCGGGACGGTCAGGGCGCCGCGACCGCGGGCCGGCACGCCAAGGACGAGGCTGTCGAGCTGGCGAAGTCGAACATCCTGCTGATCGGTCCGACCGGGTGTGGCAAGACCTACCTGGCCCAGACCCTCGCCCGGATGCTCAACGTCCCGTTCGCGATCGCCGACGCCACGGCGCTGACCGAGGCCGGCTACGTCGGCGAGGACGTCGAGAACATCCTGCTGAAGCTGATCCAGGCCGCTGACTACGACGTCAAGAAGGCCGAGACCGGGATCATCTACATCGACGAGGTCGACAAGATCGCCCGCAAGAGCGAGAACCCGTCGATCACCCGCGATGTCTCCGGCGAGGGCGTCCAGCAGGCGCTGCTGAAGATCCTGGAAGGGACCACGGCCAGCGTGCCGCCGCAGGGCGGCCGCAAGCACCCGCACCAGGAGTTCATCCAGATCGACACCACCAACGTGCTGTTCATCGTCGGCGGCGCGTTCGCCGGGCTGGACCACATGGTGGAGCAGCGGGTCGGCAAGAAGACGCTCGGCTTCAACGCCAAGCGCGAGACGGAGAAGCCGCGCGAGGTCGGCGGGTACTCCGACGTGATGCCCGAGGACCTGCTGAAGTTCGGCCTGATCCCTGAGTTCATCGGTCGGCTCCCGGTGATCACCACCGTGTCCCCGCTGGACCGCGGCGCGCTGATCAAGATCCTGTCGGAACCGAAGAACGCGCTGGTCAAGCAGTACCGGCGGCTCTTCGAGATCGACAACGTCGAGCTGGAGTTCAGCGACGACGCGATCGAGGCGATCGCGGACCAGGCGCTGCTGCGTGGCACCGGTGCCCGTGGCCTGCGGGCGATCATGGAGGAGGTGCTCCTCAACGTGATGTACGAGGTGCCCAGCCGTGAGGACGTCGCCAAGGTCGTCGTCACCGGCGAGGTCGTGCTGGAGAACGTGAACCCCACGCTGATCCCGCGGGACCAGATCGAGCGCAAGCGCGAGCGGCGCGAGAAGACCGCCTGATCCAACGCACTCCTGACCGGGGCCGGCATCCGCTGAGAGGCGGAACGCCGGCCTCGTTCTCGTGGTGGACGCCTGCGGACCACGTGCTCACCTAGCGTCGATGACGAACCACCGTCGACGTGAGGAGAACCGTGTTCAGCAGAACCGTGTCCAGGAGGACCACCAGACGGGTCTCGGCCATTCTTGCCGGGGCTGCGCTCGTAGTACCGACGACTGCCGTGGCGGCCCGCCCAGAGGCAGCGACGGCTGCGGTGCCCAAGATCGGCTGGGGGAGTTGCGGGGCTGATCCGAAGCTGGCCGCGTTCCAGTGCGCTTCTGTCGAGGTGCCGACCGATTACGACCACCCGCGCGGGCCGACCACGACGATCGCGCTGACCCGGCTGCCGGCCACCGATCCCGCACACCGCATCGGGACGTTGTTCACGAATCCGGGTGGTCCGGGCGGCTCGGGGGTCGAGTTCGTCCAGACGGCTGGGGAGACGGCGTACACGCCTGAGGTGCGGGCGAAGTTCGACATCCTCGGCTTCGATCCCCGTGGTGTCGGACAGTCCGATCCGGCGACCTGCTTCCCAACGGCTGCGCAGGAGAATGCCGTGCTGGCCGGTCTGCCGTCGTTCCCGGTCACCTCGGCCGAGGAGCGTCAGTACACGGTCGCGAACGCCAAGATCGGCACGAGTTGCGTGACGACGTCGCCGGATCGCCTCGCGCACTACTCGACCGCGAACGTTGCCCGGGACATGGATCTGCTGCGGCAGGCGGTGGGTGACGCCAAGCTCAGCTATGTCGGCTACTCGTACGGCACGTATCTCGGTGCGACCTACGCGAAGCTCTTCCCGAACAAGGTCCGCGCGTTCGTGCAGGACGGCACGTTGCTGCCGGAGTGGTATTCCGGCTCGGACGGCGACACCCGGCCGGTCGGCGTACGGCTGCGGCAGGGTGAGGGTGCCTCGGAAACCCTGGCCCAGTTCAATCTTGAGTGCAAGAAGGCGGGTCCGAGTCGGTGTGCGTTGGCCCAACTGGGCGATCCCGCGACCGTGGTTGAGGATCTCTACGAGCGACTGAAGACGAAGCCCGTGGACCTCGTGCTGCCGGACGGAAGCACGCTGAAGGTGACGTACGCGACGGCCGTGCAGGCCACGTTCTTCTCGCTGTACTCGCCTGCCGGCTGGCCGGATCTCGCTGTCACGCTGGCTCAGTTGTCGACCGCCGCCTCGAAGGGGCAGCGGTCGGTGAGCGTTGCCGCTGGCAAGCTTCCGCAGGGTCTCGTGGAGTGGAATCGCCGCAAGGAGGAGTACGCCTCGCTCGGCACCAGCATGCAACCGTGCATCGAGTCCCGGCAGACCGGGCGGCCCCTTGCCTATCCCTCGTACGCCGACGCCGCGGATCGGCGGGCACCGCATTTCGGGCGGTTCCGGGCCTGGGTGGGACAGACCTGCGAGTTCATGCCGATCCGCGACACCGACGCCTTCCTCGGGCCTTGGCAGCTGAAGGTGGATTCACCAGTCCTCGTCTTGGGGACTCGCTATGACCCGGCGACGCCGTACCAGGCAACCCGACCGTACGCCGAGCTGTACCCCGACGCGCGCGTGGTCACGGTGAACGGGTGGGGTCACACCACTCTCGGCAAGAGTGCCTGCGCCGACGCCACCATCACGGCGTACCTGGTGAACCTCACGGCGCCGGCGGACGGTACGACTTGCGAACAGGACCGCAAGCCGTTCGATCCGTTGCCTCAGGCAAGGTCTGGCGCGCCGGCC
>Ga0193742_1002017_pt1 | contig 11819 bp, 13 predicted proteins | sample L2c1metaG_FD_165511 | JGI IMG/M metagenome (GOLD analysis project Ga0193742, IMG submission 165511) | Soil microbial communities from a riparian zone of the East river system, Colorado, United States - L2c1 | ecosystem: Environmental > Terrestrial > Soil > Riparian zone | place: USA: East River... | reverse complement strand
TGTTACTCTGGAGATTCGTAGGGAAGACCAACGTCATTCTCTCTAACGGAGAAGCCTGGAAACGACACTCACATGTTGTCAAATCTGCACTCTCCAGGAATCTCCCAATTTCAGAATTCGTTTCACTGGGAAATAAACTGTTCAAAAAAATGGCGAACGGTGGGCTCATCCAGTGGGACGACTTTACAATGGTAAGCTTCATCCCACTTATAGTAACCGGGCTATTTTCTGAATGGGAGCGAACACACAGCGTTTTACTCTTGATGCAGTCGGTGAGTTTTCTGCTTAGTACAACTCGGTGTAGATACATCTTAACGTGATTGGCAGGCACGACCGCTCTTGGACACAACTTCTCTGCCATTGAGGATGACAACAGCCCCTTTGTTGCGCAATACAATGAAGTCATGGATGGGATCGCATCTCCTCTGTACGTAGCACTCTACAATTTGGAAAACCATTTCTCCTCACTGCTTTTTCAGCTACATCGTTTTCCCCAAGTTGGAGAAATGGTTTCCTCGCCATCAAGTTATAAAAAATATCGATTATTTAGTTTCGCAATTCCAGAAAATTTTAGATCATAAAAAAGAGAACAAAGGAAATGACATGCTAACCTACATGCTGGAGGAGCCTGGCATGACAGATGAAGAATACCGAGATAACATGTCAGTTGTCTCATCGTTTTCAGTAATAATATATCTTCTCATTATATCCCACAGGGTTGTGTTCTTTATCGCTGGGCATGTGCGTATTAGTTTTAGCCTCTGGTTTCTCATAAATTTGATGGTTTGACGACAGGATACTACCGCTGGCGCGATGTCCAGTTTCGTGTACTATCTAGCACGGGACCCCGCACTTCAAAAGCGCGCCCGCGAAGAAGTCCTGGCCGCCCTTGGAAATGAGGAGCCAAATATGACTAACTTGCGTAAAATGAATTTCGTTCAAGCCTGCATTCGGGAGTCACTGCGGATCAATACACCGATTGTGAGTACATTGCTAGCTAATTTACATTATGATTATCCATATGATTATTCAACTCATTTTCCAGACCTACATGGTTCCTCGTATATCTGATTATCCAGCGGAACTCAAAGCCTCTAACGGAAAAACCTATCATCTGCCCGCTCGAACTTCAGTTATCTTGAATATCACAGCAATCCACCATAACGAGAGTTATTGGCCCAATGCTGCATCTTTCAAGCCGGAGCGTTTCTTCGGTAAGTCGGAGAATGACGAGATGCGTGTAGACGCAAGTCTTTGGCTGTATGTGCTACCTTTGTACTGGGGCGATTAATGTTTTTACTTACAAACTTGATTAGACCATTCGCTTTGGGTCCCCGTCAATGTCCGGCGCGCAACTTTGCCATGTACGAACTCAGGACACTAGCGGCGATGATTCTTCAACAGTGGGAGTGGTCCTTACCCGAAGATTCTCCGCACAAAGCATATCCAAAGAATGGGTTTTCGCCTTTCGCTCTCAGCTTACCCAGAGATATGTACATCCAATTTACAAAGAGAAATTTGTCGCGATGAAATCCTATTGCAACATCTTCCTAGTAGTAGTACAGTGTTTTGACAATATGTAACTATCGAATGAATATATTTTGACTCCATGATTACCATACACCTCCAACGTTTAAGTTCGGGAAGCGCGGGCTGCAGGTGGAGAATGGGCCGCCTGGCGAGTTATAGATAGTCATATGCGGCATCCCTAAAGTTGATTAAGACTGATGTCCGACCCTCATATGGCACCGTATGAGGGGAAGAAAACCCTCGATATGAAGACCGATAAATCTAAGTTTGACAGTACACTACAATCGAGATTTTTGAGATGCCATCGGATGGCTTCCTTTTTTCAACGCTTTTGCCACCTCGTCTTTGATTAGGAACCGTGAAAAATTTCCATAGGTCGAATCTGTTACAGAAATAGACGTGGGATTTATTCAAATTTAGCTTTATTGCTCTGTAAAACGCAGCATTTCTTTCACGGTCCATTCATTTCATTTGGCTGGCAACCGAATATTAAGTTGTCAATGACGTGAGAAACCTTCAAGGGCTGAGAGTGCCAACAAAAATAACTGAGCGTGGACTAGCCCTAGGAGGCTCCTTCAAGACCCCTTGCAGCGCACTGCAATTTGTTAAAGTCTACGATTTTTCAAACAGCTGTAAGAATCTTATAGGGTTAAATTTTTGCTAATTCAGGCTGATATCTTGCAAACAATTTGAAACGGTATCCAGTGCGAAAATGTAAGTGCGTTAGAAATAATAATAAATTCAGAAAAATCAATTAATATAATGATATTATTATTATAAAAGCGCAAACAAGGAAACCACAAAGCCGCCGGCCTGACCCCCGGCTTTTGTAGGTATATATTTTGACTTGTTGTCTACAAATTATGCCTTCAAAAATAAACTCTGCCTAAATTGACCGGAATAATTGACATACAATTTGGCAGATTCCCGTGTCCGTCTGAGTTTAAGATCCATCAAAATTTTGATTTCGAGCATTATTGACTCTAGTCACTGTATTTTGGTAGTTCTACTCATATCTTTTTGAATAGTATTAGAGATTTAAGGCTAAAATACATATTAAAATTATGTAGTAAAGCTATTAGAGTTGGAATAGGTAATGTACCATTTATATTCTAAATCCCTGGCCCGAACCTTTGAAATCCAGGCCAAGCCAACCCTACTTGTGGCATTTGGCCCGGCCTATAATTTTGCCAAGCCCGAGCCACCTCAAGCCAAGGCCGGCACATCACTATAAGTTGCAACGGCCACAACTCAACTGATATCAAGTCCAATTTGACGATGCCCATCCTCGACATTATTGCATTCAAACCTAGTGAAGAGGTCAAGACCTCTTCTACTCTTCAGAACTTCTTGGAGACGCTAAAGAAATACGACGGTATAATAAGGTATTTTGGCAGATCACAGAGAAATGGATGTCATGTAACCTAAATTTTCCTCTTTTTGGGACTAGTGCGTGGCATGGAGTTCAAGTTGAGGACCCAGAACAATACCACATCGCTGTGCTTTGGGACTCCCTATCCCGGCTTACAGAAGTTTCCCAAAGCTCGTGCTATCCTTCTCAGCTCCCTACAACTCTACCTTTTGCAGGGTCTTCCTTGCAGCGGAAGCTGTTTGATATCAATCAATATCCAGAAACTGCTCTTATGGCTCCCATCACTGACATGACCTACATGTTTATGAAGGAAAACAAGACGTTCGAGAAGGATCTAGGACCCATCTTAGAACGGTTTGCCGAGATGCGGGAAACAGGGGCACAGGGAGTGTATTGGGGTCAATCTACAGAAGTTGAGGGCATGTCTATTATTTTGATCGGTTGGAATTCTGTCCAGGTCAATCTTTTCTTTTTACTTGTTTTATTCACGTGGCTAATGCTTTCTGCAGGAGCATTACGATGCCGGGAAAATTCCTGCATACAAAGAGTTGAATGACTCCGCAATTCCTGTCGTAACTTTCGACTTGAAGCACGTTGCTTTTGAGAAGATATTCTAATCGTTCCGTAGATGACGAAGTGATAGACGTTGTAGCAGTTAATTGAACGATAAAGAATTTACTCCGCACAGCCCCATACAGCTTAGCGACCGAGTGATAATCATATTAACTAACCTAGCAACGACGCTATGTGAGTAGAAAAATGTGATACGAAAGACAAGGATGTTGTTTCGATGGCCATGGCTGATGGAATTTGAGCGATATTTCCTCTTTTGGCTTCGGCGATTATGGTTATAACGTTCCAGCTAAATACAGAACTAGACACCTACCCCTGCCTCACGATCTGCAAACAACCGCCTTTGGTAAGGCGCGGTGGTGCACGGCTTGCCTAGCAAAACACACCGGATTCGGAACAAAACTTTACTTTCCTCCATATCCAGATAGAGAGGCAGGGGTGGGAATTTTAAGGTTAAACGGGGCACCTCAAACAATAGATACAAAGTGAGGTTAGTGAAGTAAAGCGAGTTCTCCATCGGAGCTCCGCTTAAACCCGGCGAAAGCACACAAAAACACCGGGAGTCTTGAGATTGCCCTCTGTTCACTCATGGTATCAACTACTACTCTGACATATACAGCTGTGATTATCGCATGCTTCATCCTCTTCCAGGCATTTATACGGGTTAAGCGTGACCTACCCCTTCCTCCTGGACCTAAACCTCACTTGATATACGGTAACGCCAAACAAATTCCTCACGACAAGCCGTGGGTAGAGTTCCATAACTGGGGAAAGAAATATGGAAAGCTTTGAATTTTGATATCGACTTGATTCCTGGTAGGCTGACGGCTATGCTTATTTTTCTTTAACAGGTGGCCTAATCTATTTCACGATATTTCGAACTAAATTCATCGTCATCAATGACCCAAAGATTGCATTTGCGCTTCTCGATAAGCGCTCCCTTCTTTATTCTGATAGACCACGCAGTATTATGATCGACTTGTCAGTTCGTTCTATGCACCAGTCAAAAAATACTATTAAACTGACGTCCACTTGGAACTTCTCTGAAGGATCGGGTGGGGATTTAATATGACATTCTACAACTATGGGGAGAAATGGAAGGAGCACCGAAGGGTTATGCACCAGAACCTCAACAATCGTGCCGTTCGAGAATGGCGTCAACTACAACAAGACGCGACAACAAAATTCCTGAAAAAGATGGTAGTGAATCCGAATGACTGGCTCTATCGAGTTGAACAGTAAGCTATTCCGTTCAATGTGCCTTTCTTTTTTTTGAGAAAAGCTGATAATTCTATGTGAGCCTCACTGGGTCTGCGATCATGAGATTGTAAGTCTGTTTCACTATGAACTTTCTGTGATGCAGGGATTTACCAGGATACCAGCACGTACGGCTACGACTTGAAGGAGAAGGACGAGTATATGCCTGTGGTCAAAAAAGCCATTGATGCGCTCGTCACGTCTCAGGGAATTGGATTCATGGTGGATAAACTCCCCATTTGTAAGATATTTTATGGCGGTCGCATCGACATTTCTTCTAATCGACGTGACAGTAAGATATGTGCCAACGTGGTTCCCAGGAGCCGAATTCAAAAAATTCGCAGAAACAGGGAAGAAGTATTGTACCGAAATTCTCGAAGGGCCATTCAAAAACACCAAAGAAAGCTGGGTGAGTGTTATTGTTCTCTCAGTATCTCTATGTTCTCTAATCTCAAAACATATATATTTCGTAGCTCTCTGGCAACGCTGCGGCCTGCTATGTTACGCGACTATTAGAAGAATTAGGAGGGTCCGATATTCCTAAAGAAAAAGAACAAGTCATCAAGGAAACCTCAGCAGTGCTATATGCTGGTAAGTCGAGCGTGGTGCTGTGTTTGTTGGCGAAAATTTTAACATCTTTTGTTCTAAGCTGGAACTGATTCCGTTAGTCCTAGTTGATTTCGTATTTGGGTTCGACTAACAGATCAACAGACCTATTCTATTTTCAGCTCTTTCTTCCTCGCCTCTACCCTGTACCCTGAAGTACACAAGGCTGCTCGGGAAGAAATTGATCGAGTTGTTGGGAGAGATCGCCTTCCCACTTTCAATGACAGGGATTCATTACCTTACATCGAAGCCTTAGTGAAAGAGGTCTTGCGTTGGAACCCTGCTGCGCCGCTATGTACGCGATCTATCGAAAATCTTGGTTTAATTCACATGCCTGATATGTTAAATTGCAGCCCCTTCGCATCAAATTCTCGTGGACGACGCCTATGAAGGCCACCTCATCCCAGCTGGAACGATCATCCATCCTAATATCTGGTCGATGACGCACAACGAAGAAATGTACCCAGATCCTTCCGGCTTCAAACCTGAGAGGTTCCTAGGTTTAGATGCAGCACGTTCGAAGGAGATTGATCCGAAGAACTTCATCTTTGGCTTTGGTAGGCGGGTGTGCGTCGGTCAGTACTTTGCGGACCAGCAGATTTGGCTTGTAATTGCAAGCTTGGTTGCAACGTTTGATATAAAGAAGGCTAAAGATGAATTTGGGAATGAGATCACTCCTATTCCTAATTATCCTAGCTTCGTTGGGTACGTTTTTTCTTAATCCTGATATTAGGCTATCAGCTAATTGAGTCTTATTCATTTCCATCCACAGGAAACCTGATCCATTCCAATGCATAGTCAGCATCAGGGATCCGCGTGCTGCCGGGCTTATTGGAGAAGCAACCATTGAATCTTGATTATTGGACTCAAAGGCAGAAGTTAGAACAGAACTTCTTTGGCTGCGTTGAATCTATTTAAAATTTCTTAACTATATTTATGTCTGCATAACACATAAGTTGAAATAAATTCCAGCTTAATGGCTTACGCACACCTGCCCCTCGCACGCTGCCTGATGAGGCAACTCGTTGGTGAAATCTTCGTTTACTTCTGATAAGCTATTACTCCTACAGAATTTTTTTTAACGCTTACCGACATGCGGAATGGTCGCCACAGTAGCAAGGCTACTAGCACCGTGAGACTCGATTCCGTAAGATTAGGAAACTTCATACTAAAGGAGTTAACGGACAGTTGAACTTCTAAGTGTCGTTAAAATTTTCTCCCGACTCTAGTAAGATACCAAGCCCGGGCATCTGAGCACGAAATATTTTCTCTGAGCACACGCCTCAATCAAAATAGTCAATATGTGCACTTCCCACATGCATGATAAAATTGGGTAATTGTGTATCATATCAATACCGTTATCTTATACTCACGAGGCTTATCTGGGATTAGTTGTGTGCCAAAATTAGTACGCCCTTTCGGCGCATCATGTATGCAAATCTTCGAATTCCTATACGGTTATAAAAAATGAAAGAAGATCTGAAGATCTTTTTCAGGATCCTTTTGATTCCGCTGAACTCTCACGCAGTGTCGTACGCAGATCTGACATATCTGAATCTTTACTCGAGTTCCCGTGTAATTGTCTAGTTCCGAGTAGGTGTGCACTTCTGATTATGAGCTCTCTACATGTCCGAGTCGCTTAGATTTGATGATAGGGTCTGCTGTGATCAAAGGGTGCTTTCGGCATCGGGAAATTTTATACAAGGTTGATTTTTTTTTTTGCCAAGGCCAGATTACTACTGAGATTGGCACCTGTTTGAGGGTATGTATTGAAGGGGTGATATTGAAATCTTTGTGAGTCAGATGAACCCAGTTTGGAAACCTCATCCCCAAATGTAGCAAATCGGGAAATTTTACGATACTTATCTTGTCCATATTTAGGTACTGAGCTATAGCTGGTCATCGTCACCCACCGTCGCTCCACCTAGGAATACACAGAAGACCACCGCCAGATAAAAAAGGGAGAATATTTGAGCAAATTGTATCATTGGTCAAGAAGGCACATGGGACGGCTGCTGTTGAGCCGGATATCCACCACCCATACGCCCGCCACCCCCATATGTACTTTCCTAACCCTGCCATTTTGAAGATTTAAGTCCGGTTTCCAGTGCTTAGCTAAATCTGATGGCTGGGAGGGAAGCCGAAGCTAGGTGTTCGGATCGTTTGTTTGGGTTCCAGCCCTGTTTAAGGCCGTGATAAGGCCGCATCGAGACGACCCGGCTAAGACTTCCCATTCTAGCAAGAGTTGATAGAGGCCGACGCGATGCGGCCTTATCACGGCCTTAAACAGGGCTGGAACCCAAACAAACGATCCGAACACCTAGCTTCGGCTTCCCTTGTCCGTTCCAGCCATCAGATTTAGCTAAGCCCTGGATACCGGGCTTAAATCTTCAAAATGGCAGACCCGAGCACGCTCATAGACACATTATCTTATCATATCAAAATGCCAGATGGATTTACTTACATCATTTGTATAGGGGGATAACGTGTAGGATGAAGCTCCTGTGGGCGATACATGCTGGATCTGCAGTGCCAACCCCAGATGTCATATTTTGTCTGATATTGGGGGGTTCCAATTTTTTTTTTCTGGATTAACTAACGGAGTCCACATTCGGCCTTATCAGGCGTGTAATTTTAATGATTTCACTGATATATGGAGCTGATTAGAGATAAAATTAGAATCTCCCTAATAATAAATTAAAAAGTCTAACGACTGTTTGACAGGACTTGCGTCAAGTAAATTACCTATCCATGTCCCCATGCTTGCGAAACAACCATAATTTCCACGTCTATCAATGGCGGCCGCAATCAAGCCTTTCGAAGATGCAGGCAAAAGACTGTGGGAAGGGATTCGGTGCACATGGTATTGGAATTTTGGGGACCGCCAATGATACTGAAAGTTTTAAAGAAAACGCACGCAAATTTTGTAAACATATCTGATTCTTTACTCGAGTCCCGTTTGCTCCGGGTACGCATGCGCACTGCGAAATATTATTTGAGCTGTCTACCTCATGATATATGTCAGAGTCGCTTATATGTTATATATGGAAGGCTACATGAAAATTGATTTGCTGCTATAATTGTAAAATATAACTGATTTCTGCTGAACGTCGAATTAATTGTCCAAATATCACAATGTCTGTGTTGAATATTGTCAGTTTCGAGCATGGGCAAGCTCAACCGAATTAGGAAGGATTAAGTAATCACAATGAGAATTCTTACCGTAGTTGTAGTATTCTTCTTTACCCGTTTGCAAGGCGCTAGACCTGCGCTGGCCAAACGTGAAATCTATTGGTATCTACCTAACCGAGTCCGAGAAATTCCAAGAAATTTAATGCCACATGCAATCGAAATTGACTATTTATGTACACATCAGGTAAGTTGGAACACAACGACGGTATCATATCAAAGGTACGTGTCAGCGCTTAGACATTTCGCCTCCAGTTATACTATTCGTAGGCTTTTAAGTTTTCGCCTTCGTTCATCCCATGATATTAAGCATTAATTTCCTGCGACAGTCGCGGTTCAGGCCGAAGTCGAGCCGAGCCAAATCCACGGTGGATCCAAAGTACTTGGAAACTTCTACTCCGGGTATTGCTTTGTTCTGTGGCGGTCCCATATCTAATAAAATCACAGAAGCATCGTCAAGTTGGCCTATCATCCTTAATGATCATCTCTCCTGTACAGATGTATCCCCTTAGGTCGAATCGCTGGCGTTTCACAGTATATAAGGTAAGCCTGAGAGTGCTAGCCATTCAAAGTACACAAAAAAAAATTCTTAGTGTCATTCCAATACTACTATCACTCACGATAACATGTGTCAACTAGACATTACCCCCAACTTGTCCAAGTCCAAATGCTATACGACCGTCATATTTGATCTTGGTGATGTTCTGTTTACCTGGTCGGCCTCCACCCCAAAGTCACCACTTCCTGCGAAAACCCTTCAAAAGATCCTTTCTTCGTTCCACTGGTTCGAATATGAGAAAGGGAATCTGACAGAGGACGAAGCTTATTCTATCGTCGCGCAGGAATTTAGTATCGCTGCCGCTGATGTCAAAGGCGCCTTTGAAGCTGCTCGTGATTCACTGCAGAGCAATCCAAAACTTCTGGAGATTATTTGGGGACTCAGAGAATCTGGCCTTAACATCTACGCAATGTCGAACATCTCGGCTCCAGATTGGGCAGTGTTATCTACAAAGGCTACACCTGTGGAGTGGGCCCTTTTCGATCACACATTCACATCGTAGGTTTTTATACGCACCGCTCTACCCTGTCAGTACAGCTAATGTGATTGGTTTCAGTGCGGCTGCTCGAGAGCGCAAGCCCAACATTGGTTTTTATCAACATGTGATCGACAAGACTGGAATCGACCCATCCCGCACGATCTTTGTCGATGACAAACTGGAGAACGTTCTAACGGCTCGATCATTTGGGATGCATGGGATTGTTTTTGACGATCAAGAAAAGGTGATACAACAGCTCAAGAACCTTTGCGGAGGGATTAGCGTTCCACGACCGTGCACGTGAGTGCCGTACCAGGAAAAGCGCCAGCTTCCCCAGTCTATGTGGTCGAAAGTTTACGGTGACTTAAGGAAGGAGGGTAAAGGTTAAGAGACGTTTTCAATGATGATTATGGGATTTGAATTGGATAAGGAGTTGAACACTACTAATGGTTTGGGCAAAAACCGAAGGTTTTTAGACTGAAACATAAAGATCCTGAACTATTAAAAAGGAGTCTTATACAAGCTGTGAGGGCGGGAGGTCCACGCAGCATAGATGGATACTTTTAGACATAGAGTTAAAGGACGAGGAGCAGTTGCGTTGAGTCAGATTTGTGGATATAATTTTTTTGGTCTTTTATGTATTGGAAAATACTAATTATCAGTGGGGGGGAGGAATGGGAATTGTATGCTGCGAAAAGGGAGTGGTGGGTGGGTGAAAAGAAAGGAGGAGCTGCTGCGAAGACGAGAGGTCTAGAATTGAAGGTTGATGGCGGTGACGAAGAAAAAGATATGTCACGCCATAACAAATTCTTCTCATAGCAGTGTTGTGTGATGACTTTTTGATCTGAGTCATGACAATGACTCTGAGTCATGGTAAAGACTAGTCATGACCTAGCCATAACTGGTTTTACCGGCCCGGTTGTGGTACCATGCTCGACTGTAGAAGTCCGGGCTTTGCTGGTGTTGCTTAGTGTTGGTCTGTATTTGGTTTAGTCACAACTTTAGATATCGCAGCAGTGATATAAATAAGAAGTTAAAGAACAAAAGTTACAGAACCCTGTCTGAACAATACATATCTTTCCTTGTCCTCAATATGTCATAGAAGCAGTGATTGAGAAATTAGATACTTCAAAACTGCAAACTTGACAGGCAACCATAGACAGAAAAATGGGGGAAGATCGACAGCTGGTCATGACCAGAGTTGTGACCAGAGTTGTGACTTTGATGACTAGTCATCCAGAGTCGCTGACTAGGTCGGTGACTCGCACAACACTGTCTCATAGACATCATTCTTTGTTTGCGCTCGTTCCTTGCGCTCACTTAGAATACTATCTTTGGACTTTTACTAGTTTCCTACATCTTTACTGCTTTAGCTTTCGGAATTCAAGATTGTCTTCATACTCTGTGTGTATTTTTCATTTTATTTTGTCTTTGTTATTGTACAATGAAGAATATATCTTTCAATGTCTTTCATTTTACCAACACTTTGAGTGCTTTGCCTTGCTGAACACCAAATTGAACAATAATAATGTTACTAGTACAAAGTTATTATTTGGACATGTATGTTGAAAGCTCAGATACAAGCTGAAGATGTAGGGATGACAACAAGGCATTGGGAGTATACAAGACTGTAGACAACTAGTTTAAGTATATAAATCCTATGTTACATTGTTACTGTGATAAACAAATAAAACTCTGCATACAATGGAACATAAATCATATCCATATTTTGGGCATAATTGGAGATAGAATGGAACTGTTTGAATTAGGAAATCAATATTCCAACAATGTACATTGGAAACTCAGGCAAAATATATTTATTGCTGCAATCACAAATTTGAAGTGGAATTTTTTTGATTTATCAAAAATTACTATTACAGTTTTTCATAGATTGTGAATAGCCAGTGACCCATGCTTTGCATGGACTTTCATGCCCTCTGTTTGATCTTATTTTCACCATGGAACAATATCTTTAGAATTAGAATAATGAATAATGATAGTGTTTAACAGTCCAGTCCAGTCCAGTCCAGTCCAGTCCACATAGGTTCTGAGACCCCAAAAGACCAGGCTGGAACCACTTGAGACTGTGTCAAGCTTTTTGTGGTCTTGAACTGGTCCAGACAAGTGATATGCTGGCTTGGCCTGGAAGCCAGCGGCCAAGCCAAGCCAAGCAAAATAGGCCAGGCCAAAGTGAAGCCATGAGCTTGGCTTACCTTGGCTTGATATTTTGAAGCCAACAGGTCATAACTCTGTGA
>Ga0193742_1002016_pt1 | contig 11821 bp, 4 predicted proteins | sample L2c1metaG_FD_165511 | JGI IMG/M metagenome (GOLD analysis project Ga0193742, IMG submission 165511) | Soil microbial communities from a riparian zone of the East river system, Colorado, United States - L2c1 | ecosystem: Environmental > Terrestrial > Soil > Riparian zone | place: USA: East River... | reverse complement strand
GCCCCTCGGCCGGTGGCTCGTCCGGACCTCCGACGCCGTCGACCCCGCGCTCGCCGACTGGTGCACCCAGGCCCTCGCAACCCACGGCGCCGAGGTCGTCCCGGCGGCCGACGGCGAGCTGGACGGGGTGCTGTCGCTGGTGGGGACCGACACCGCCGCAGCACTGGCGGCGCTGCAGGAGGAGGCGCCCGCCGCGCTGTGGTGCGTGACCCAGGGCGCCGTCGGGACGAGCGCCGACGACCCGCCCACCAGCCCCGGTGAGGCCCCGGTGTGGGGACTGGGCCGGGTGATGGGCCTGGAGCAACCGGACCGCTGGGGCGGCCTGGTCGACCTGCCGGCGCGACTCGACGCGGCCGCGGCCGAGGGCCTGGTCCGCGCCCTCACCGCCGGCGACGGCGAGGACCAGCTGGCCGTCCGGCCCGAGGGCGTGCTCGTCCGCCGCCTCGTCCGGGCCGCCGCCGACACCCGCTCCACCGGCGAGGGCTGGCGACCGAGGGGGACGACGCTCGTCACCGGCGGGACCGGTGCCCTGGGAGCGCAGGTCGCCCGCTCGTTGGCGCAGAGGGCGCCGAGCACCTGCTGCTGCTCAGCCGCCGCGGCCCCGACGCCCCGGGCGCGGCGGAGCTCACCGCCGACCTGGAGGCCGCCGGGGCCCGGGTGACCGTGGTGGCCTGCGACGTCGCCGACCCGGAGGCCCTACGGCGGGCGCTGGAGGGCCTCCCACTGCGGACGGTCGTCCACGCCGCGGGCTTCGGCGCCGACGCCGAGCTGGCCGCCCTCGACCCCGCCGCCCTGGCCGCGGCCTCGGCCGCCAAGGCCCGAGGTGCCCGCAACCTCCACGACCTGACGCAGGACCTCGACGCCTTCGTGGTCTTCTCTTCGGGGGCAGCCGTCTGGGGCGGGTACGCCCAAGGCGCCTACGCGGCGGCCAACGCCTACGTCGACGCCCTGGTGGAGGTCCGGCGGGCGCAGGGTCTCCCGGCGACGTCGATCGCCTGGGGCCCGTGGGCCGGGAGCGGCATGGCGGCGGGCGACACCGGGGAGCAGCTGCGGCGCCGGGGCGTCCGCGAGATGGCGCCCGACCTGGCCCTCGCCGCCCTGCGCCGGGCCCTCCACGACGGCGAGGGCTGCCTCACCGTCGCCGACATCGACTGGGAGCGCTTCGCCCCCAGCTTCGCCGCCGCCCGCCGTCGCCCCCTGGTGGAGGACATCCCCGAGGTCGCCCGGGCCCTGCAGGCGACCCCCGGCACCGACGAGCCCGGCGGCACCGACCTGGCCCGCCGGCTCGCCGCCCTCTCCGACACCGAGGCCGGACCGGCGCTGCTCGACGCCGTCCGCGCCGAGGTCGCGGCCGTGCTGGGTCACACCGACGGCAGCGCCGTCGAGCCCGAGAAGGCCTTCAAGGACCTGGGGTTCGACTCGGTCACCGCCGTGGAGCTGCGCAACCGTCTGGGCGCCGTCACGGGCCTGAGGCTCTCGGCCACGCTGGTCTACGACTACCCGACGCCGGCGGCGCTGGCCGGCGAGATCGGCCGCCGGCTCGCCCCGTCGACTGCTGAGTCGGCCACGCTCACCCACCTGCTGCAGCTCGAAGCCGACGTCGACCGGCTCGACGGCGACGCCAAGGCCCAGCTCACCCGGCGGCTCCGACGCCTCCTGTCGAAGCTGGGCAGCGACACCGACGGACCCCGCCCCGTCGAGGCCGAGCTCGCCGACGCCGACGACGACGAGCTCCTCGCCTTCATAGACCGTGAGTTCGGCCGCTAGCCGTGTCGCTCAGCCGAAATTGCGTGTCTCGTGGCCCTCCAGCGACCGCCAGCCACGCAATTTCGGGTGTGGTGGACCGCTAGCCCGGTCTAGCTCGCGGTGTCGGAGTCCTTGTCCAGCGACAGGGGCTGCGTGGGCGGCGGGACCGGCAGCTTGCTGGCGGCCAGCGGGCGCTTCCGCTTCGTGCGGCCCTTCCGCTCCGGCGACCGCGGCAGGTCGATGGGCGCGTCCTCGTCGTCGTAGTCGTAGTCGTCCTGGTCCTCGGCGGCGGGGCCGGCGGCCAGCTCCGGCTCCACCGGCATCTCCGCCGTCGACACCTCGGAGGGATCGGCGGCCGGCGTCGGCACCACCACGGGCGGCGGCGCCGGCAACACCACGACGTCGTCCTCGTCGGGCTCCATCTCCTCCGGCAGCAGCGGTGGCAGCGGGGCGAGGGCCGGCAGGGGCTCCAGCGGCAGCGCCGGCGGCAGCGGCATGACCGGCTCCTCCGGCGACGACGCCATCGGCGGCTGCGACGGGAGGGCCGGCAGCGGTGGCAGCTGCGTCACGCTCTGGTCGAACGCCTCGTTCGCGAGCAGGCGGGCGGGGATCCCCACGGAGGCGGTGACGCCCTCGCCCGAGTTCGGCTGCAGCCGGGCGATGATGCCGTGCCGGGCCGCCAGCTTCCCGGCGATGTAGTGGCCCATCGACTTCGACGGCGCCAGGTTGGCCGCCCCGCCGTTGGCGAGCCGGTGGTTGGCCTGGTCGAGGTGCTCGTGCGTCATGCCGACGCCGGAGTCGCGCACGGTCAGGTTGTAGTACTCGCCCGAGGGGTCGTAGCGCCCGTTGATCTCCACGATGTCGCCGGGCGGCGAGAAGACCAGGGCGTTCTCGACCAGCTCGGCGAGCAGGTGCGACAGCTCGACGGTGGCCGAGCCGACCACGGTGGCGGCCTCGATCGACTGCACCCGCACCCGCTTGTACTCGGCGGCCTCGCCGAGGGCGGCCCGGATGATCTCGCCGACGGGCGTGGGCCCGACCCACTTGCGGGGCGGGTCGACGCCGGCGAGCACGAGCAGCAGCTCGGCGTTGCGCCGCATCCGCACGGCCAGGTGGTCGAGGTAGAAGAGGTCGGCGAGCGTGTCGGGGTCCTGCTCGTTGCGCTCGAGGTCGGTGATGAACGTGAGCTGGCGGGCCAGCAGGCTCTGGTTGCGCTGCCCCAGCGTGACCAGGCTGTCGGTGATGTGGCGCCGCAGCATGGCCTCCTCGACGGCCAGGTCGAGGGCGGACTGCTGCATGGTGTTGAAGGCGCCGGCGACGTCGCCGACCTCGTCGCCGCTGGTGACCGGGATGGGCGCCAGGTGGGGCCAGTCGACGTCCTCGCCGAGCGGCGTGGCCAGGATGTTCTCCACGGTGGCGGGCAGCCGCTGGGTGGCGGTGTCGATGATGTGGCCGGTCAGCGCCTTCAGCGGGCGGATGATCGAGCGGGAGACCAGGAACGTGATGACGAACGTGATCACCAGGCCGATCGACCCCGCGATGGCGTTGGTGCGCAGCCGTTCGTCGGCGGCCGACATGCGCTCGGCGGCGTTGGCGTCGACGATCTCGACGACCCGCGCCCGGAAGAAGTCGTGGATGTAGTCGCCGCTGGGGAGGTCGTAGACGAACCCGCCCTTGTAGGAGGCGACCTCGAACAGCTTGTCGGGGGCGAGCGTGTCGGTCTCGATGGTCTGCCGGGCCAGCTCGGCCAGGTCGGCGGTCTCCAGCGCCTCGACCAGGAGGCTCCCGGCCTGCGCGTATTGACCGGTGGCGAGCTCACCTATAGCGCCATCGCGGTTCTCGTAGGCACCTAACGCTCTGATTATCGACACCGTCTGTTCACGGTTGGCCAGGGAACCTTCATTGAGACTTACGGGGATGAGCGCGTTCACCAGCACGGCCCGAGCGTCCTTCTGGCGAGTGGCCAGCTCGCTCAGCTTGGCGCCCTGCCAGAACTCGGCATCGTTGACGCTCTCGACCGCATCCGCGTTGGCGTCGATGAGGCCTCTGATGTAATTGCCATAACGATCGAACGCGGTGGGACCGTCGACGGTGCCGGCGTCGACCTCGCTGCGCAGCGCCGTCAGCCCCGCGCCCAGGCCGTCGACGGCCTCGGCGTAGGTGGCCCGCGCCTCGTCGTTGCCGCGGACGAGATCCTCGAGCGCCGCGAGCTCCTCGTCGGACGCCCGCCGGGCTTGGCTCAGATCGCCGACGCGGAGCTTCAGGTCGTTCTGGAGTCCGGCGCCTTCGAGCATCGTGAGCGTGCGCTCGTCGATGAGGCTCGTGCTGAGGCTGGTGGGCCCGACCGCCGTCTTGACGATGCTGGCCTGGTCACGGATCCGATTCGCGTTGACCTGGGCCCGGAGCACGGCGGCCGAGGCGATCACGAGGTAACCCAGCACTGGGACGGCCAAGACCGCCAGGAGCTTCACATTGATTGGGACGCGCCAGCCCGCCGGTCTCACAGCCACCTCCCCTTCGCCCTACCGGGCAGCTCGCTTTCGCTGGTGTCGAACCCCTACCCGAACCCTCTCTGCCTCTCGGCTCCCCTGCGCGGCACCTCTACCGTGCGTAGTCATTCGTACACGATTGGAAACTTTTGGTCAAGAGCCTCAGAGCCCCTGTTCAGGGCCGCTTTATACCCAACGATTACATGTCAATTGAAACAAGACCGCCGTTGCCGACCTGGGACATTCCTGTTAAACCTCCTCATCAAGGCCTATTTGCAACCGGAGCGGGTCGGTGCATATTTGCAATATGTGTTGGTGCACGAGATGGGGTGATGACGAAGGGCCTTGAAGGGCCATAACCCTGAGGAGGGCGGATGGCGACCGACGACCAACTTCGTAGCTATCTGAAGCGGGTGACAGCTGACTTGCACCATGCGCAGGAGCGGCTGCGTGCGTTGGAGGACGCGCCGGAGCCCGAGCCGATCGCCATCGTGGGCATGGCCTGTCGCTATCCCGGCGGCGTCGTCTCCCCCGAGGGCCTGTGGGACCTGGTGGCCCGCCAGGGCGACGCCACCACCGACGCACCCCGTGACCGCGACTGGGACATCGGGTTCGGCGCCCAGCTCACCGCCATCAGGGGCGGCTTCCTCCACGACGCCGGCGACTTCGACGCCGGCCTGTTCAGCCTCTCGCCCCGCGAAGCGACGGCCACCGACCCCCAACAGCGGCTGCTGCTCGAGGTGGCGTGGGAGTCGTTGGAGCGCGCCGGGGTGGCCCCCACCTCGCTAAGGGGCTCCGACACCGGCGTGTTCGTCGGCCTCATGGGCAGCGACTACATGGGCATCGCCTCGGGTCCCACCGAGTCGATGGCCGAGGTCGGCCTGACCGGGTTCGCCGGCAGCGTGGTCTCCGGGCGCGTCGCCTACGTGCTGGGCCTCGAGGGCCCGGCGATCACCCTCGACACCGCGTGCTCGTCGTCTCTGGTGGCGCTGCACCTCGCCGGCCACGCCCTCCGGGCCGGCGACTGCCGGCTGGCGCTCGCCGGTGGCGTCACCGTGATGTCTACGCCGCTCTTCTACGCCGGCTTCCCGGCGCTGGCGTCCGACGGTCGCTGCAAGTCGTTCTCCGCCCGCGCCGACGGCGTGGCCTGGTCGGAGGGCGTCGGGATGATGGTCCTGGAGCGTCTGTCCGACGCCCGGCGCAACGGCCATCGGGTGTGGGGCGTCGTCCGGGGCACGGCCGTCAACCAGGACGGCGCCTCCAACGGCCTCACCGCACCCAACGGGCTGGCGCAGCAGCGCGTCATCCGCCAGGCGCTGGCCAACGCCGGCGTGACGCCCGACGAGGTCGACGTGGTCGAGGCCCACGGCACCGGCACCGTGCTGGGCGACCCCATCGAGGCCCAGGCCATCCTCGCCACCTACGGCCAGGGCCGGGCCGACGAGGCCGCTCCCCTGTGGCTGGGGTCGGTGAAGTCGAACATCGGTCACACGTCGGCCGCGGCGGGTGTCGCCGGGCTCATCAAGATGATCATGGCGATGCGGCACCGCCAGCTGCCCGCCACGCTGCACGTCGACGCCCCGACGCCGCACGTCGACTGGACGTCGGGCCGGGTGGAGCTGCTCACCGAGCCCCAGCGGTGGGACGCGAACGGCCACCCCCGCCGGGCCGCGGTGTCGTCGTTCGGGATCAGCGGCACCAACGCCCACGTGATCGTGGAGGAGCCGCCGGACGACGCCTCGACGTGGCGCGACGACGCCTTCCTGGCCCCCTCGGCCGAGGCCGAGCCCCGGGTGGTGCCGTTGGTGGTGTCGGCGGGGTCGCGCGAGGCGCTGGCGGCGCAGGCCCGCCGCCTCGGGGTGCACCTGCAGGAGCGGGGCAGCCTGGGCCTGGCCGACGTGGGTTGGTCGCTGGCGACGAGCCGCGCCGCGCTGGCGCACCGCGGCGTGGTGGTGGCCGCCGATCGGGCGACCGCGCAGGCGGGGCTGGCGGCGCTGGCCTCGGGGTCGCCGGCGTCGGGCGTGGTGGCGGGCCGGGTGCGGGGCGGCGGACCGGGCCGGGTCGGGTTCGTGTTCTCGGGCCAGGGCTCGCAGCGGGCCGGCATGGGCCGGGAGCTGCACGACGCGTTCCCCGTGTTCGCCGAGTGCTTCGACGACGTGTGCGCCCGCCTCGACGTCCACCTCGGGGCGCCGTTCGGCCGGCCGTCGCTGCGGGCGGTGCTGTTCGCCGACGAGGGGACGGCGGACGCGGCGCTGGTCGACGAGACCGTGTTCACGCAGGCGGGGCTGTTCGCCGTCGAGGTGGCGCTGGCCCGCCTCCTGGCGGCGTCCGGGCTGCGGCCCGACGTGGTGTCGGGCCACTCCATCGGCGAGTTGGTGGCGGCCCACGTCGCCGGAGTGCTGCCGCTCGACGACGCCTGCCGCCTGGTGGCGGCCCGGGGGCGGCTGATGCAGGCGCTGCCGACCGGTGGCGCGATGGCGGCGCTGGAGGCGTCGGAGGACGAGGCGCTCGAGCTGCTCTCGGGCCTGGAGGACCGGGTGTCGCTGGCCGCCGCCAACAGCCCCACCTCGATGGTCGTCTCGGGCGACGCCCAGGCGGTGGGTGACCTGGCCCGGCGCTGGAAGGACGCGGGCCGGCGAGCGTCGCTGCTGCGGGTGAACGTGGGCTTCCACTCGCCGCTCGTGGAGCCGATGCTGGCCGAGCTCGCCGCGGTGGCGGCCACGGTCGAGCTCCGTCCGCCGCAGCTGCCGCTGGTGTCGAACATGACCGGCGAGCTGGCCGGCGACGAGGTGTGCACGCCCGGGTACTGGGTGCGCCACGCCCGGGGTGCGGTCCGCTTCGGCGACGGCATCACCACGATGGTGCGCGAGGGCGTGGCGACGCTGTTCGAGGTCGGGCCCGACGCACCGCTGGTGGCACTGGTCCACGAGAACCTCGACGGCTCCGAGGATCTGGCCTGCGTGCCCACGCTGCGCCGGGGCCGGGAGGAGCCGGGCGCCCTGCTGACGGCGCTGGGCCAGGCATGGGCCCGGGGCGTGGCGGTCGACTGGGCGCCGCTGCTGGCCGACCTCGACCCCAAGCTGGTCGACATCCCGACGTACGCCTTCCAGCGTGAGCGCTACTGGCCGGCGGCGGCCGCGCCCACCGACGCGGCCGGGCTGGGGCAGCTGGCGCTGGACCACCCGCTGCTGGGTGCCGGCGTCGAGGTGGCCGGCACCGGGAGCATGGTGTTCACCGGGCGCCTGTCGCTGGCGGCGCACCCCTGGCTCACCGACCACGCCGTCGGCGGTGCCGTGGTGATGCCGGGCACGGCGTTGGTGGAGCTGGCGCTGCACCCGGGCGCGCAGGTCGGCTGTGGTCGGCTGGAGGAGCTGGTGGTGGAGGCGCCGCTGGTCCTGCCGTGGGACCTCGAGGGCCAGAGCGGTGCGGTCGACGTGCAGGTCGAGCTGGCTGCCCCCGACGAGGCCGGCCACCGGTCCGTGGCGATCCACGCCCGCAGCGGCCCCGACGCCCCGTGGTCCCGCCATGCCTCCGGCTCGATGTCGCCGGGCGCGGGCGACCTGGCCCCGGCGGACTCGTGGCGGCTCCCGGAGGACGCCGTCGAGGTCGACGTGTCGGAGCTCTACGAGCTGTTCGCCGGCGTCGGCCTGTCGTACGGCCCGGCGTTCCGGGGCGTCCAGGCCGCCTGGCGCTGCGGCGACGAGGCGTTCGCCGAGGTGCTGCTGCCCGGCGAGGCCGCGGTCCCCGGGAAGGGCTTCGACGTCCACCCGGCCGCCCTCGACGCCGCGCTCCACCCGCTGCTGCTCCTGGCGAAGGGGAGGGGGGAGGGCGGCGACGAGACCGGGCCGCTCCTCCCCTTCGCCTTCACCGGCGTGAGCGCCGCGCCCGAGGCCCGCACCGCGACCGGCGCCCTGTGGCGGGTGCGCCTGGCGCCGACCGCGCCCGGTGCCGACAGCGTGTCGGTGCGGGTGAGCGACGAGGACGGTCGCCCGCTGGTGACGATCGACTCGCTGGTGCTGCGGCCCGCTCCCGCCGGGCTGGCCAACGCCGGCGGCGCCGGGACCTCGCTGTTCACCGTCGAATGGGAGCCGCTCGGCAGCGTGGGCGTGCTGTCGTCGACCGACCTCTGGTCGGTGGTCGGCGACGACGACATGGGCCTGGCGGCCGCCGGCGTCACGTCCCGGGTGCACCCCGACTTCGCCACCCTCACCGCCGCGCTCGACGCCGGCGCACCCACGCCCGACGTGGTGGCGGTGGCCTGCCCGGTCGACGTGCGCGACGTCCGGGAGGGCGTCCGGTCGGGCCTGGGGACGGTGCTCGGCTGGGTGCAGGCGTGGCTGGCCGACGAGCGGTTCTCGGCGTCGAAGCTGCTGGTGGTCACCCGGGGGGCCGTCGCCGTGGCGGCCGACGGCGGGGCCGGCGTCGACGGCGAGGCGGGCCTGGTGCAGGCACCGGTGTGGGGCCTGGTCAGCTCGGCCGAGTCCGAGAACCCCGGCCGGTTCGTGTTGGCCGACGTCGAGGTCGACGCCACCTCCGACGTGCCCGGCTCCACCCTCGTGGGTGCGGCCAGCTGCGGCGAGCCGGCGGTGGCGATCCGCCAGGGCCGGCTGTGGCGGCGGCGCCTGACCCGCAACGACCTCGACACCAACCCGGTCGCCCCGTCGGACTCCTGGCGGCTCGTCCTGCCCAACCCGGGCGTGCTCGACGGCATCGTCCTGGAGCCCTACGACCTGCTGGCCACCCGGCCGCTGGCGGGCCACGAGGTCCGGATCGCCGTCCAGGCCGTGGGCGTCAACTTCCAGGACCTGATGGTGGCGCTCGACCTGGTCGAGATGCCGCCGGACCTCACCGTCCCGCTGGGCGGGGAGGGCGCCGGTGTCGTGCTGGAGATCGGCGCCGACGTGTCCGGCGTGGCCGTGGGCGACCGGGTGATGGGCCTGTTCCCCGGGGCGATGGCGTCGACCGTGATCACCGACTACCGCTTCGTCGTGCCGATGCTCGACGGCTGGACCTACGCCCAGGCCGCCGCCGTGCCGGTGGCCTTCATGACCGCCTGGTACGGGCTGGTGGAGGTCGCCGACCTGCAGCCGGGCGAGTCGGTGCTGGTGCACGCCGCGGCCGGCGGCGTCGGTTCGGCGGCCGTGCAGATCGCCCACCACCTGGGCGCCGAGGTGTACGCCACCGCCCACCCGTCGAAGTGGGAGGCGTTGCAGGCGCTCGGTGTGGCGCCGGAGCGGATCTCCACGTCCCGTGACGTCGGGTTCGCGTCCGGGTTCGGGACGCCGCTCGACCGCCGGCTCGACGTGGTCCTCAACTCGCTGCCGGGCGACTTCGTCGACGCCTCGCTGGAGCTGCTGGCCGACGGCGGGCGGTTCGTGGAGCTCAACAAGACCGGTCTGCGTGATCCGGGCACCGTGGCGGAGGCGCACCGGGGGGTCCGCTACCGGCAGTACGACGTGTGGCGGCTGCTGCTCGACGACAACCGCACCGAGGGCGCCGCGCTGCTGGCCACCGTCATGGGCCTGTTCGCACGGGGTGAGCTGCAGCACCCGCAGCTGCGCACCTGGCAGATGACCCGGGCTGCGGAGGCGCTGCGGTTCATGAGCCAGGGCCGTCACGTCGGCAAGATCGTGCTGACCCGCCCCGGCTTCGACTCCGAGGGGACCGTGCTGATCACCGGCGGCACGGGGACCCTGGGCGGCCTCGTCGCCCGGCGACTGGTGGAGGAGCACGGGGTGCGCAGCCTGGTGCTCACCAGCCGCCGTGGGATCGCGGCGCCCGGCGCTACCGAGCTCGTGGCCGGCTTGGCAGCGTCGGGCGCTGAGGTCACCGTCGCCGTCTGCGACACCACCGACCGGGCGGCGCTGACCCGGGTGATCTCGGCGATCCCGTCGGCCCGGCCGCTGCGGACCGTGGTGCACACCGCCGGTGTGGTGGACGACGGGCTGGTGTCGCTGCTGACCCCCGAGCGGGTCGACGCGGTGATGGAGCCCAAGGCACTGGGCGCCTGGATGCTGCACGAGGTGACCCGCGACCTGGGCGTCGACCTGTCGGCGTTCGTGCTCTTCTCGTCGGCGTCGGGGGTGAGCGGCGCGGCGGGCCAGGGCAACTACGCCGCCGCCAACGTCTTCCTCGACGCGCTGGCCGAGCACCGGCGGGGCATCGGCCTACCGGGCACGTCGCTGGCGTGGGGCCAGTGGGCCAGCACCAGCGGGGCCACGGACCAGCTCGCCGACGTCGACGTCGATCGCCTGCGCCGGGTGGGGTTCATCCCCATGGCCGCCGACGAGGCCCTCGACCTGTTCGACGCCGCCATCCGCCGGGACGACACGCTGATGATGCCGATCCACATCGACCTGCCGCGGCTGCGGGCGACGGCCCGGTCGTCCCCGCTCCCGTCGCTGTGGTACCGGCTGGCCGGCAGCCCGGTCTCGCAGGTCGTCGCGGGCGGGTTGACGCGGCGCACGGGCATCGACCGGGCCGAGCTGACCCGACGGCTGGCGGCCGGGGCGTCGGACGCCGACCGGGTGCGGGTGCTGGTCGACGTGGTGCAGGCCGAGGTGGCGGCGGTGCTCGGCTACGCCCGGTCGGAGGCCGTGGAGACCGACAGCGTCTTCAAGGACCTCGGGTTCGACTCGTTGACCGCCGTCGAGCTGCGCAACCGGCTGAACATGCTCACGGGCCTGCGGCTGCCGGCCACCCTGGCGTTCGACCACCCCACGGTCACCCTCCTGAGCCAGGAGGTCGACACCCGGATGAACGTGGTGGAGCCCGCCGAGCCGGCCCCGGCGCCGGCGGCTTAGCTGTAGTTCGCCGTCGCCGTCGCCGTGGCGACGGTGAGGACGAGGCCGTCGGCGACGAGCCAGCGGCCGGCGAGGGTCGTGCCGTCGACGAGGCGGACCGACAGGGTGCCGTCGGGGTCGAGCGCGACCGTCGCCTCCTCGAACTCCAAGATCCGGCCGCCCGTCGGGTACCAGGCCTTGTAGGCCGACTCCTTGGCGCTGAACAGCAGCCGGTCCCAACGGACGTCGGGCTCACGGCCGGCGAGGCGGTGGAGGTGGGCCCGCTCGTCGTCGCTCGCCACGGTGTCGAGGACGCCGTCGGGGAGGGGGGCGTGGGGCTCGGCGTCGATGCCGAGGGCGCCGACGTCGCCGGACCGGGCCACCGCCGCGGCTCGGTAGCCGGCGCAGTGGGTGATGCTGCCGACGATGCCGTCGGGCCACAGGGGCTGACCGGCGGGGCCGGCGAGGATGGCGCCGGGCGGGAGGCCGAGTCGGGCCAGCGCCCGCCGGGCGCACAGCCGGCCGGTGGCGAACTCGCGCCGTCGCTCGGGGACGGCCCGCGCCACGATGGCGTCCTCGGCGGGGAGCAGCACGGCCTCGGGCGGGTCGTGGCGCTCCTCGGCCGACACGGCCAGTCGGGGCAGTAGTCCCTCGATCACACTTACAGTGTGCGCTGGTGGACGGGTCTGCGTGGCTGCGACGGCTGCGACCGTCGTCCGTGGCTCGGCGGCGGTTGCTGTGCTTCCCCCACTGTGGGGGCTCGGCCAGCTGGTACGCCCCGCTGGCGCGGGCGGCGGCGCGGGG
>Ga0193742_1002015_pt1 | contig 11822 bp, 16 predicted proteins | sample L2c1metaG_FD_165511 | JGI IMG/M metagenome (GOLD analysis project Ga0193742, IMG submission 165511) | Soil microbial communities from a riparian zone of the East river system, Colorado, United States - L2c1 | ecosystem: Environmental > Terrestrial > Soil > Riparian zone | place: USA: East River... | reverse complement strand
AGGTGATAAGAATGCTATGTCACGTGACCATCAGACTCCAGTATTGGAGCTGCAAGTGCACTCCATCTTGGGCTAGCGACGATGAGGAGGAATATACAGAGGTGACGGAGAAATATTGGAGGAAACATCAGACAAAGCGGAGCATCCCCTAACAATGACCTTGAGAACTGGTGTGTTACAGGCGTCACTAGCTTGCACTCGCGTTCGGTGCTGGGCAGAGACAATAACAAAGAGCTAAGTTCAATTCGAGCGAAGGGCACTTCCAAAGGTTGTGAGCAAAGCATAGTGGATTGAACCGTATAGGTACTAAGGTCAAAACTAGAGAACTACAACTAAGTTATAGGCTCTTTATATAGGTAACTACAAGGCAGTGTTCAGGGTCAAGGGTTTTAGTAGTACGAGTCATAGTATGAGTCATGGAATAATATGAGTCACAAAAGGGGGCAGTGTTCGGGAACAGAAGTGAGTCAAAGGGGATTACTAAGCAAAGTGTGGAATAGAGTCAGGTAGTACATTGTCACTCGACCGGTGGATCCAAGAGAGGAATTGATCGGGGGTGACCTGAGTCAAGTAAAATGATTCGTGTTCGCGTTCATCTGTTATTGTTCATAACATGGTGCATGTGTGATATGATTGGCCTACAACATGGAATGTGTGTGGAGCATAGTGGGGCTCTGGTTGTGCTGCAGTAGATAGTGCATGGTACTGGTTGGTAATGGCAATGATAGGAATGATGATTTGTTGGTGGTATCAGAGTAGAGGATAAATTCTGATGGAGGTCCGATATAAGTCTGACAAGGGTGGCTGGTGGTAAGGGTGGCACTGAACAATGGTGAGGTGGCCATCATCAGAGACTCCGTTGGAGCCATCCAATGATTGTTCTTTGGACAGAACATGACCAAGTACAGACCATGACAGTGGAGACAAATTCTGTGACTGATAATTTTGACTGAGGGAGGGTATGCTGTGCAAAATTTCCAGTTATCTTGATGATTTTGGCTTTGGCTGCAGTCAAAAAGGATGGAAGCTTGTCTTCACCATATTTTTCCCATGCCCAATCCAGTCCTTTGCATAAAAGGGTTCATCACTGTCAGAGTTGATTTCCATAGCTTTGTGATGATTTCAAAATAAGAGAAGAGAATGCCTTAATGGGGAGAAGAAGTGCAGGGCCTGGTCAGATAATGGAGAGAAATAAGAACAAATATATGTATTGGTAATTCAAAAAAATAAAAATATCTTGCAGAATGAAGGGATTGAATGCTGGGCTTCACAGATTCAGTCCAAACACAGCCAGTTGACCACTAGGCAATACAGCTTCTGTCCGGATACCCGCCTCTGGGGTTAGGTACCCATGCCCCATGTTGTCTGGATGCAGGTTCTGGCTAGTTTCGGTTTTGGATCACTTTTTGTCCGGACTGGCACCCGGCCGTTTTGCTAAAATCCACAAATTTTATCCGGATCGAGATCAGGCCTTCGCCGGTATAACGGGAGTCCTGGAATCGTTCGAAGGAAGTCGCGTGGCAGCTGTTTGGCAACTGGAGCTAGAGCAGGCTCCGGGAAAGACGAAGCCGGAGCGCTGAGCGCCCGTGTCGAAACCGGGGCCCCCTATAGGTAACTTGACATAAGTCGTAGACCCCGAGAAGGCATTGTGATAGCGCCTCTATGTATGAAGGGCGTGGCAGTTGTCTGAGTCGACAGTTGAGTTCGACTGTGATTATAGTTGCCCGTAAGTACTGTCGTGGTCTCCGACGTCATACAGTCAATTAGGGATAGATGAGGATAGATGTCGGAGTGGGAGGATCTTCGGGTGCGCAGTCAAATAATGACCAGGACTGGGTTCATCATTTGCTTGTTAAAGTCTATTTTAAGCGTTTAAGCGATGAAGCAGGCAGGTAGACTGTACATTCCATGAAGTGTTCTCTAGCATTGCGCAAAGAGCAATTTTTAAAGGTCAAGAAGGTGCCACAGTTCCTCGTAGGCTCGTACACTTGACGAGTTTCTCCATCAAGTCGACAGTTCAAGGTGCCGCCGGCCACCTGCGCAAATCCTAGGGTTCCTTCCGAATGGGGTCCTGATGGGAGTTTGAAATTTCGATTCGAAACGCACCCGAAAATATTTCTGATCAACCCCTAAAAGAACCTACTGGTATCCAGGAACCTGGCACGATACTCGAGAAGTTGGCATACCTAATAAGAGCTAATAAGCCCCTCAAACAATATACTAAGTACTTCAAGTACTTAGTACATTGAACTTGTGTGACAGTCGACTCGGAGCTTGGACATTTAAAAGTGAATAGACCAGCACCCGCTCCCGTCGTGGGCACTGCGGACGGTACAGGTACTTTCGTTAGTTACTTATGTATCATTTACTCAGATCCTTTGCAGGGACAACGGAGGTCTCGAAAACCAATTGTAAAGTCAAATCGTTGCCCATAAATTGATGGTATAAAGTGAGCCAAACAGTGTCGCCTTTTGGAAATTGGGGCACATATTGACAATGCTCAAACAGTATTCCTCATAAGGTAGAATGAATGTGCGAAGTTCGATGCCCGGAATTCCTCTACAAAGGAGATCCAATCATGATTAATCCTCACTATCAAAACTCTCAGGCCGTGCCTAACCAGGAATGATGAATGGAAGGTTATAAGCAATATATGTAGAGGGTACCTTGTTCTCATCTACTCCACCGAGTTCCTTAACGAGTCCATCGAAAGGATATTCGCGTCGAATTGCAGGAGGTTCTGGGGTGATAGCTTTGACGAGGAAACCAAAGGCGACGAAACCAGCTATTGCCGTGAGAAACTGGCGTCGTGCATCCTCGATTGGGATCGGAGCAGGATCAGGACCCCACATGGACAAGACCTCCTCTTGTTCGTGAAGCTGTCCACAGTATTAGTAGCAAAAAGATTAAGTGGGCACAGACAGACAGTATCGCCAAAATTTCTTCTTGTAAGATTATCCTGCCAACCCAAAGGTGGAAGGGTTTGCCTAGATTGCCATGGCAATTGAGGATATCCGTCTAACTGGGGGTCTGGTTCCCCTGAGGGCGTCGTATATGATCTTAATATGTTTGTTGAAGCAATGCTGCGATGTCTATGTGCAGAGCGAGCTGCTATGATACGACGAAGAACGATGTTGGAGTTCATGAACGGAAAATATCGTGCAGGTTCAGCGCCAGACGGGAATTAAGGGCACGTGATTCATGGACAGGTTGCTAACCAGACTGGGTAAGCCCTGAGTACGCCGTACGGCGTTATCACTTACCTGTTTTCCAGAAAGATCTTGATTTTCTTACGACTCACGAGTCCCAGGACCTGCTCGCTAAAATGGGTGGATTTCTCCTGCGCCTTGCCCTTCATCATCCCACACAATGTCTAATGGTCCTCTGGTAAAAGACGTTGAGAAGTTACTCTTGAACAAACAAAAATGTCGAAGGCGGCAGGGGGAGCTCCCTTATCCTATTATTTACAGCAAAGAATTGGCCGATTTGTAAGTTCTCTCGGTTGATTTACCTGCATTTCAAGCTCAAGTAGAGACTGCAGTGATATCTGGGACCATATGTTCCGCGTCAGTTATTGTAAAAACCTGACAATGCACCAATTTTCTGAACCTCCAGCTCTCACACTCGACCTCGGATGTGGAAGTGGCTTTTGGGCCATGGAAGCTGCAAAACTGTGGCAGGTCCGTTCGTGCACTTCGCAGCATTTTTACCTCACCCTGACATCTTTCTTCCTAGAATTCAACCATCATTGGATTTGATATGGTCAATATTCAACCACGGTTGAGTGCTATAGGGCACCTCAAGCCACTTTCCCGTCGAGTAAGCTGGGTCCACGGAAATTTGTAAGTGTCAATATTCGTTAAGCATCGTTATAGAATTCTGACTATTGGCATCAAAAGGTTGGATGGCTTACCATTTCCTTCGAATCACTTCGACTTTGTTCGCGTTGCTGGAATGGGGATTGCTATCCCCGAAGACGAGTGGCAGCCTGTATTAGAAGTCTGTCTTCAGCCTTCTTTCTCACTTTTGGATGGGTTTGCTGACTTGGCTCGTGAGTAGGAGATTTATCGAGTGCTGAAACCAGGCGCCGTTTTGGAAGTGAGCACGCCGAATAGACTTATCTCCCCAGCCACGATTGCTTACAGATATCTGTGTGCTAGATTATTGAGGAAGACCTCCTCTTCCCATCCCCGTCTTCCCAACTTCAAAATCCCAAGTCGCAGCCATCAACACCCTTGACTCAGTCGCCATTGACGGAGTCGCCAGTCCTTCCCCAAGGACCCCAGCAAGCCAGGTTACCGAAGAAGAAATCGGCTCTCTTCTCAGACAGATCCAACACTTCATCAGAGCGGACGAGGGTTTCCCCCGCCAGCTCCATCGCCGAAACTACAAGTTCTAAGAGCAGCTCAAAAATAACAAATCTTCTGCCCTTATTATATACTATGCGACAGGCCTCCACAGTGACTCTTACGGCTACACCTTCAATTTGCACTGAATTATATGTTGAAACGGAACATCCCCAAGATCATACACGCTTGAAGACTGCTTGGGACGCGATGTTGACCACTCGATTTTTATCGCCAAATCTCCTGTCCGTGCTTCCTTTCTATTTGACATCTGCATTCTTCTCCGTCAAGGTCCATCCACCAATCCTCGTTCCCCTTCCGCCTAATTCTGGCGCGTGCCCACTCCTCAAGTCGTTTCAGTCGATGGGATCACTACGTCACCCAGACCGCTCGGGAGGTACTACTATGTTCGATTTCCAGCCAGCTCTATCAAATAGATCTATTAAAACTGATGGCTTTTCTATGCGAACATCTTTCACTGCGGGGTCTCGACCACAACCACCTCCATGGGGTTCAATGCACCTCGCGAAAGCCACAAGCGTCATTAAAGGATGTAGGGAGGCTATTTGGGCAGAGTACGAGAAACTCTATTCAAAAGATGCTCTGAATATCCTGGCACGAACGGCTCCCGACGAAGAAGATTATGCTTCGCAGCCTAACAATCATATAGTTCACAAGGCATTTGAAGTTGATTGGAACAATTGGGACTAGTAAGTTGGGCTAGAAGATGATCGTTGATTTTTTTTGATTACTGACATTCCTTGCTTAGCGACATGACAGATCGCATGGGAATGCGCAAAAATCTCCTTCTCCATACTGCATGGGCGCAGAATACGACTAGGGGTGATCAACCCGAATCCCAGAACTGGAGAGAAAAGCTCGATGGCAAAAATGACTCGGACAACAGCAGTTCACATTTAGTGACAGCCTATAATCCTGACGATCTTTGCAGATCTATTCGAGCCTTCACTGCGAGAAAAATATAGATTTCTGTTTTCGATTTTACACTACTGATTCGTGATTATTTATTTGCTGTCCCTTGGATTTACCACACTGAAGAGCTTGCACAGGTCTGTAATCTTATGTACGCTATGTATAATCTTGCTATAGATATCTATAATGTAAATTCTGTGTCTAGACAACTGGAGGACCTTGACACGAAACCGTGGATGTCCGGATAAGGTAATGTGGTCTGAGATCACGGCTTCACCAAACTTCAGCGCAATCCATTTGTACAGTTTTAAACCTTCCCTTCGCGATCTAACAACACACAATGGCCGACACTGAAAACCCTGCTGTGCCAGAAACAGTAGAAAAGAAAGCCCCCTCAACAGAGGCTGATCTAACCAAGTACAAGGTACGTGAAGCGATAATCTACTACAGGGTCCATAAACGAAAAGTTAATCGTCCTCCAGACAGCGGCCGACATCGTCCATCAGGTCACAAAAAAACTCATCGACCTCAGTGTGGAAGGCGCAAAAGTTATCGATCTTTGTATCGAGGGTGATAAACTCATTGAACAAGGCACTGGAGCAGTTTTCAACAAAAATGTTAAAGGTGTAAAAGTACCCAAAGGTAACGCCTTCATAACGATCTGAAAAAAAATCTTGCAAGTAGAGCTCATTGAAGAACCTCAGGCGTATCATTCCCGACATGTATCTCAGTCAACAACGCGGTTGCGCATTTTTCACCCCTGGCGTGAGTCGTCTCGCCGTGTCGATTGGATCATGTACAGAACGCTCACTTTGGACTCGCATCTACAGATCAGATTCTCAGGCCTCCCAGGTCCTTGCAAAGGGAGACGTTGTTAAAATCCAATTGGGTGCCCACATCGATGGATTTGCAGCCATCAGCGGGGAAACTATTGTTATTGGAGCAAACGCGGAGAACCCAGTGACTGGACGACGTGCAGATGTCTTGAAAGCAGCTTGGACCGCTACTGAAGCTGCTATGCGAACCCTCAAGGTTGGAGGCAAGAATTGGGCAGTCACCGAGATCGTGGGGCGCACGTCGTCTGTATGGGATTGTAAACCCGTTGAAGGTAATTGCAATATGATCACCTCATTTATCTTATATGGGCTCAATTTTTACGTCAGGTATGCTCTCCTGTCAGCAAACTCAGAACATCATCGATGGGAAAAAAAGAGTAATCCTAAACCCCAGTGAGACTCAAAAACGTGATTTTGAGAGCGCAACCTTTGCAGAAGGTGAAGTTTACGGCATTGATGTACTTGTCTCGTCAGGAGAGGATGGCAAAGTGTGTTTTACTTCTTCCTTTGGGCGTTCTTATTGGCCTGACACATTTTCAGGCTCGTTTAGAAGAATCTAGGACAACTATCTTCCAAAGAGATTCGTCTGTGACATATCAATTAAAAATGAAGAACTCTCGCGCTGTGTTCTCTGAAGTCCAAAAAAAGGCGGGCTCTTTCCCCTTCAATATCCGCACTTTGGAAGATGAGAAGCGATCTCGCATGGGTCTGCAAGAAGCTGTCCAACATAATCTGGTCAAACCATATGAGGTGATGTGAGTAATCTTCCCCTTTCTCTATCGTAAATGCGAAAGTTCATGCCTCATGCCTTTCATGCTAGATATACGCCTGCAAACACCTTTGTTGCTGGTTTCCACTTCACGATCGCCCTCCCTGCCGGTGGTCCATTGCTTATCACCCACCCACCGCTTTGGTATAAGCCCGAACTTGTGAAAACAGAAAAAGAACTCGAAGATGTGGAGTTGAAGGCGCTTCTAGCAAGAAATCTGCGTGAGAACAAGAAGAGCAAGAAGAAGGCGAAGAAGGCGGAGGACGGTGAGGGCGAAGACGGTAAAGACGAGTAAATTCAGGAGGAAACAAGAACTGATTGTAAAACATCACCACACAATATTTGCATGACTGTGAACACTCGATTACAATTTCTTTTATTATCTTGTGTATTATTTTCAATACTACGATGACCGTTTCTCAACCTCGGCTCCGAATTGGTCTATTGCACGAACTACCAAGTCCACATTTTCAAGGAAAGCATTTAACGTTAGCCTAGCTAATCGGACGGTCAATGTATGAAATGTCCTATATTGCAACAAACGAATCAAAAAAAAGTTATTTCATTGTTTCAAGAACGATGTTGTGCATACGCGATGAGTTTATTATCCTCAACTGATAGTTCTCGTTTTACGGCTTGTGGGGATAGCTCAGCGTCAACCTCAATGACCTGTTTCGCGATAGACGCGTGCTGGGTAGATGCAAATGGGATCTCCACACTGCTATTATCGTATTATCAACTCATATTTTCAAACATTTTGATGCTGAAAAAAAAGAACATCGTACATGGTATGCCAATCGGAGTTCATGATCTCAGTCAGGTGTAACTGTGAAGTTATGAATTATTAAACGTGCAAGGGACTTAGACCTGTGACCGTTCCCTCTATGAGGTGACGTGACGCTGCGCAGAACCTTCGATAGAGCCTCGGACCAGGTGCACCGGTTATGATCGGACAGCTGTCAAAAAAAAAGAAGCACCTAATAGTGGATGACTTCCCGTAGAGATCTGATGAGGGTCTGGTGCACCAGGCGACATCAAAAAAACATCAACTCCGATCTGAAAAAGTCTGAAAACCGACAGACCCAAACCGTAGCCCCACATCATCAGATTTCGTGAGTTTGATGACACCCTTTTTCGTCTGCTTATCTTACTTTCCCAGGGCCTTGTGCTGCGTACGCAACAATCAACATTGCATATATTCATCACTTCGATGCTCGTCGAGGACCTCAACTACGACTACGACTACGACGAAGAAGAGGCAGCTGCGGCTGCAGCATGTGCCATCATATTCCACCAACTTCTAGTGGCTCGTCAAGCGCGCATTGAACGCCGCCGCTCTCACCGACTTTATTTGTGCCGTCGTGAATTGCTCCCCAATCCCCGTGTTGGAACTCCGTGGCAACAACTATGGGACAGTCAAGAGGACCGTGCATTTATAACAACCATGGGGTTTGATGTTGCAACATTTCGGTTGCTTTTGGAAGGTCCAGGTCGGTTTGGAGAGCGCTGGGAATCATCTCCCATTCCCCGAAATGATGTATCCAGGGTGGGTGGACCACGCACATGGCGTCGCTCGTTGGATGGAGCAGGGGCACTGGGATTGGTTCTGCACTACCTAAGCTCAGCAATGTTGGAGGTCAGCCTTCAGCAAATCTTCGCAGTTATCCCTTCCACTTTGAATAGATACCTCGAATTCGCAGAGGAAATACTTTTTGAAACCCTTTGTTCTCTCAAGGAGGCCAGAATTTCCATGCCACGACAAGTACCAAAGCTTCAACACCTCTCGTCACTAATACAAGCACGTCATCCACTCTTGGAGGGTGCATTTGGCTCAATCGACGGTCTATCCTTACTTGCCCAAGAGTCTGATGAACCCGAGCTCGAGAATGCAACATATAACGGGTGGAAGACCAGCCATTGCATCAACAATGTTTTGGTCTTTTCTCCAGAGGGTGAGTCTTTCCCAATGTCGCAAATTACAGCCAATGATTTTGTAAATAATTTTGTAGGTGTTATCATATCTGCTGTGCTAAATTGCCCGGGAAGCTGGCATGATGCACATGTCGCACGGCCCATATTCGAACAGCTCCGTACCAAGATCCCGGATGGCTTTTACCTCGTTGCCGATACTGCCTTCCCTCGAGGCACAGCATCAATTGAGGGCAAGATACGTGCCCCAATCAAAAGTGGACAGCAAATAACTGCGGAACCTATTGCTCAACAATACATGTTAACTGTCAACCGCCAACTTCTTTCATATCGTCAAACTGCTGAGTGGGGTATGCGTACTGTTCAGGGCTCGTTTGGACGACTGCGAGTTCCACTTAAGATCAGCTCTGAGAATCACCGGGCCCGCCTTCTCGAGACCTGTATGCGCCTTACCAATGTTCGTGCTCGCTGTGTTGGGATCAATCAAATCAGGTCAGTTTACATGCCCATCTGGAAGGCTTCGGAAGATGAACAGCTATGGCTTGATCTGGGGGATATGGTTTTTGGAGAAATACGAAGGCGTGATCGTGTTTCTCGCTTCCATCTTGAAGTAGTTAACAACAATGAGTAAATTTATTTTGGAAATTCTAAGCCACGTATTTATGGTCCCTAGGTTGAAGGGATGAGCTCGACAGACTCTACGTGACCAGCTCTGTTTCTCTTGGGGGTCATTCTCATCATTATAGATCCTTCATCATCCAATGTATGTTTTGATGAACTTGGTTCAGATGCTTTGTTGTGATGAGGTGAGAATTGATGCGGTGAATGAGAGTAGTTGCGTGGACGGCGGCTGCGTCTAGGGCTGTGAGATCCTGATGAGTAAGAACGACGACGGCGGCGGCGGTGATGTGGTTCCTTGAGCTCCCTGTTAAAATCCTCAAAACGTTCCTTAAGCATCTCGTATTTTGTCTCGAATTTATCAGCTCGGCGGGTTTGCTCATAAAGCTTGTCTTGAAGGTTTTCATTCTTGGCACGAGCCTCACGGAGTTCAATCTGTGCAGATTGGAGTTGGGAGAGGTGGAGTGACTGGATGGCCCGTGAGTCGTTGCGATTGCGCACTTCTTCAGGATTGAAGTAGGATCCAATTGCAGTAATAGCTTCATTTGCCTGAGTGGTTGCCGCTTTGACACGAGGGCGCTTTGTTTCAAGGGGATTAGAAACACGATAGCCTTTGACAGTAACAAGAGTCTGGTCTGCTTTCGAGTCACCTTTCTTCATTTTTCCATGATCTTTGTGTTTCACCTCTTTTACCTCCTTCGCATCCTCCTCCTGGCTTCCTCCCACATCTGATAAGATGAGTACACTTGCTTTTCCATCACTATCTTCCCATCCCAAGGGTTCTGAATCAGAAGAAGACTTGTCATCAAGAGTGCGAGTACCGGATTTCTTGGTGATTTCATCATTGGCTTCGAGGGCCATGTCATAGAGTTCCATCCGATTGGCATCACCTGTTGGTTTTTCAGTAGCTGTCTTCACAATCTATCAATATAAAGAATAGGTTATTCTGAGAATTCACATATTAACAGATGGACTTTACCTGGTCAAATTTGTTTCTGCATGACCTAGAATCACGCATCATCCACTTTTCGTTCACCACCGCATCCAAACTGTTATATTTGTTTGCTACAGCATCCCATTTATGTCCCCCAATTGGAAGTTTCTCTGCGACAATCTTGACAAGCTCTACCATCTCATCTATAGAGAAATTCTTTGATCCTGTAGCTCGACCACCTCGCTTCTCTGCCTTCTCTTCCTTAGCCTCTTCCTTCTTCTTTCGCTTGGGTTTTACTTTGCCACCCTTGTCCTGATCCGGCCTTTCACCCTTCTTTTGAGTATTTTGGCGACTATTCTCCAGCTTCTGTGCCTTTTTCCCACCAGCACCTTTCGGGTGATATTGGTCAGTGGCAATGGGTATAGCACTAATTCTCTCAGGGATATCATCATCTGAAGATGGAAGAGGTGGTATGTCACAGAGGGATGGGGCTGTCATGTTCTCGGGGTGAGGATTGATAGGCAATTGTGCGGCGCGACGCTGCCTTGGAGGCAATGCCATATATGGTGTTTGATTGATGAAAAACCGATCCTCGGGTGATACCATAAGCTGGGGCGTGAACTGCTGGTTATGGACATTTCCTTGATATTGCATAAGATTCGGGTTCTCCTGTAAAAATGAGACAACAGCTCTTATCATTTGAACCAGTCGCTTACCTCGTAATGTGTTCCATTCATCCTTGGCTCCGTTGGTGGGAAATTAAATTGTTGTTGTGTATAGTCAGGTAACCGTAGATTACTGCGAGGTGTAACAGGTGGATAACTGTCATTGTGCCGTGGGGAATCCATAAATGAAGGAAGACAGAGGGAGTGTCAAAAAATTTGTGCGACGAAAAGGGCCTATTTCTAAATATGGACTGTCGGAGTGCCAATACACAGTCTGATGACGTTGAAAACCATCTGTAGAGGGGTCGGGGGGCCTTTCTAGATCAACAAGTCTGAAAATATCCAAAAGCATCTGGGACGCACATGGAATTTGATTTTGTGGAGCTTTCACACTCGGCATCTCGGCTGATGCCAATCTGATGATGGTTTCGTGCACCAGACCATCATCAGATCTCTACGGGAAGTCATCCAGTATCTGCTGACATGGTAAAAATAACTCCGAGGTCCCCGCCGGAGACTATCAAAAAATCTGCGCTGCGACTATAAGAATTGCTACCAACTATGTACGAAATTCCAAATTCTGCACCCACATTATACCACTCCGAGTTGACATGTTTTTCAGTCTTCCCTACGTGCTGGGACTTCTAGCTGCAGCTCATGCTGCACCCCAAGTCAAGATTGGGAAAACCACATTGATTGGAAGCGACATAACGGGGTTGAAGTTGGATTTCTTTGGTGGTATGAAATTCTCAATCTCCCGTATATCGCGAAATCCAAGTTGGCTTTTTACTT
>Ga0193742_1002014_pt1 | contig 11824 bp, 8 predicted proteins | sample L2c1metaG_FD_165511 | JGI IMG/M metagenome (GOLD analysis project Ga0193742, IMG submission 165511) | Soil microbial communities from a riparian zone of the East river system, Colorado, United States - L2c1 | ecosystem: Environmental > Terrestrial > Soil > Riparian zone | place: USA: East River... | reverse complement strand
GAACCACTCGAAAACTACTATGAAATGAAATAGGCAATTCGTTCTCACGATTTAAAAGTCATGATGGAAATTTAAGGTTATTTCCCACGCCTCCCGAAAAAGACGAAACTCCTTTACTGGCCTTCATCAAAGACGAAAAAGATGAAGAAGAACACTCAAACGGACTTATCAATCCTTTTATTGATGAAGAAGACTTTGTCATCAGAACGATTGAAGAAACGGAAAACGAATCAAATATTTGGATAAACGCGAAAACGACTACTTCTCAACTTCTTCATCAAACTCATGATGAGAAGAAGAAAGATATTCCATTGAAAGACCAAATACCAGAAGAATATCACGAATTCCTGGATGTTTTCGATGAAAAGAAAGCAGATAGATTTCCAGAAGAACGAATTTGGGATCACAAGATCGAATTGAAAGACGGATTCATTCCAAAATCTTTCAAAAACTACAATCTGACACCGATTGAACAAGTGGAACTAGATAAATTCCTGAAAGAAAATCTGGAAAAAGGATATATTCGACTGTCACAATCCCCTATGGCTTCCCCATTTTTCTTTATCTCAAAAAAAGATGCACCATTGTTGATGGTCGAAGTCTCTGCAGACTATTCATGCTTAAACTGTAAGCTCACAATTATTGACATGTATACTTGATTTCTGACCATGTAACGCAGTATCCCAGCTGATTCAGGTGACGGACTGCGACTCTGAAGTGAATTTGTGCCTACTTTGTCTAAGTTCGAGTTCCATAAATGCATGATATGCAGTACCTGAAGAACGGGTCTCCACATGTACATTCTCAGCAGAGAGTTTTGCACTCTGAGTTGGCTCTAATTTCTGTATCAGTTGTTTTCTAGTGGGTGTACAATCAACTGACCACTGAGTGGCACCTCAATTGCAAGTGGTACAGTGATATTGTTAAAAGAGTCTATATTCCTTGTTGTCCTCCTATTATTGATGTGGTAAATGTTGTCAACCCTAATATTTATTGTTGTGAATGGCATCAGTATTGTATTGTGAGGCTTCAAATTTTAAGAGTAGTCCAAGGGAAAAGTTGGGGTTATTTGCTCCACCAAGCACAAGTGTTACAACTTTGAAAGGTTCAGACTTTACAGTTGTGACCTAAGACAGTGAAGTTCAAAGAGGTTCAGTTTTGATAGACTCAAAAGAATGCCTTGGGGTTTATTCCAAGGTATTGTCTTATGGTCAAGCTAAGTTTGAGTAGAAAAGAGATCTAATAAAGACTAGCTAAGGAATAGGGTAGTCTTACTACAGTTTATATACAATGGAACATGTGTTGAAAGTAAGGAAAAAGTATGGTATCATCATGGACATGATGATGAAGAAGCATGTAAGTAAAATGAAAGTTGTCTGGTGAATGCATGTAGATAAGAAAAATGAAAATTATATAGAAGATACAACTCAGTCTTGGAATAATGGACTATTATATTATCATAAGTTGTACCTATAGAAGATACAACTAGTAATGGTTAACAACTGAGTAAAAGTAAGTATGAGAGTACTAACCTCAGTCTTGGAATAATGGACTGAGGTATTAACTACATAAAATGAGGAAAGATATATACTCGAAGGTAGATATCTATATCCGGTAACTACTGTCCAAGTAGCATGACCAAAATGGTCATAGTGTGATAATGGTGGAGGACAAAAGAATAAAAGGAAATAAGAAAGACAATAAGAATCTACAGTTTGTATTATATTCAACAAAGTAACCCTAGTCTTCATGTTTGACATGTGTACGACATGTGTTTAATCACAGATCATAACAACGAGAGTATCAATTAGGTTCAGTCCAAGCTGCCATCTTCTGCTGGTAATTGTTTGCTCTGCAAACAGAGCCTTATTGTTAGGGCAAGTGCAGCAGTGACTTAGTCGAGATCTAGCAGGGGATCCTAAACATATATATAAACATAAAATATGACAGGAAAGTGCACCTAGCAGGGGATCCTAAAAGAAAAGGATAAAGCCCTGCTAAGGTGGGATGCATTTCTATATACCAAAAATTGGAGTTGAAATAATAAAATGATGAAAAATAATGAAATGATGAAAAAGATGGAGAATGGTGAAAAGGTGATAAGAATGCTACATCACGTGACCATCGGACTCCGATATCGGAGCCGTGAGTGTGCTCCGTCTTGAGTTAGTGACAATGAGGAGGGATGTATAGAGGTGATGGAGCAATATCGGAGGAAACATCAGATGAAGTGGAGTGTCCCCTAACAGAGTTATGGTAGTCATCCTAGTCTACATTGATATGCAGTAGTCTATGTAGTTTTTTTTTTTCTAATAAAATTGAGTTTCCATACCGAATGCAAACCTGTAAGGGAATGCATATATATATGTGCAATATTTAGATTTAATTATTTATTCTTTAAACTTGTTTACTATAGACTAACTGTTACGACTTCGACCAATTCAGTCTTTTACAGACTTGATCAGTAACAGTCGTTAAGCTAGTTTTCAAGTTCATTCGTTTATCAGACTATAAGATTGCTTTGGTATAACCAAAGTATTGTCTTAAGTCGAGCCAATGTTCTCGTGTATCAAGAATGTCTTCGTATTCAAACAAAGACTAGCTAAAGTTACATGATGTTTGGCTAAAGTATATAAAGAGTAAAACATGTGTATAACGCATGTTTAAAGCATGTACTACATGTGTGATAAAGAAGAGTGTAGAGGATGAAATCGTAACACTAACCACTGTGAGGGGTCTGCAGCAGTTTTCAGCTGCACCCTCGTCACAAGGTATACTTGCATCCTGTTTGTTATGTTTCACTGTGTTTCACAATTGACTTTATAATGCCACCCAGATGTGAGAACGACTTGTCATCTCTCGTTTCTCGCATTCTGGGTGAGCCACTTTTTTATTCTACCTTATGGTTGTACTAGTATCATTTACCTCTTATGTTTCTTGTGTTCTAGTGTTTAGTTTTCGCTCACCCACCGTCCCACCCCCTTTTCGCTCCGAGCAGGTGGTTAGATGACATTCAATTATATTTGAGCTTATTTGAGCTTATTCGGTTTATAAATATTCAACATCGAATAAAATCTATGATTTTGCAAATGCCACAGAATTAGATGGAATAAAATCGAAGGGTACTATTTTACTCGATAGCGCGTTTTCTAGTCCCGATCGTCATTGGCTCGATTTTACTCGATCTAATTCGGACCGATTTTCACTGGGCGATCAGGGTTTGCGTGTCTCAAGTTTGTGACGATGTCACAGGGTGACACTCATGTGACGCGTTCGTCACACATAGTGTAATTGTGCAACCACCAATACTAAAATGATGTGACAGCCGATTAAGTCGGCTGGATCGCTTTTTGGCTATTCTTTCTCTTGTCTTAAGCTTAGGTCAATAAATCGTCGATAGCATTCAGTCTCCGAACCTAGCACGAGATATGTTATCCTGTATGAAGACCTACTTGTAAGAAACCTAGCACGAAACGGCTCAGTGTTTGCGAGCAATAAGGCAAACGACTGAGGGAAGAAAGTATTCGACCAGGGGATTTTATCCTAAGTACGAAAGTGATCTAAACTACAATCAGTAGAACAAAAGGATTGGTAGAAACAATAAGGACTGTCTTAACTACAGTATTGGGTGGTAAACGGAGTATCTTGTGGACAACAATAAAAGAGAGATGAGTCGTAAAGTGAAGTTCCGAAGTATTTATTTTACCAAATATAGACTCGTAGCCCTTTGTTATTCCAACACTACTTGATCCATCCGAAAATTCCTCAATCCCGATGAGGCTGACTTCAAGCCCTGGTCACCATCCACAATTGGTCCGGTACCGGTTGCACTTCGAGCCGTTGAGATTTTCCCAACGATTCTGCAGGTTCTGCATATTGAACAATTGATGGTGAAATTCGTATCATTGATTATCTACCAGGTAGAACGACTCCCAGGAGGACGACCCAGAAGTAATAGATGTTTTTTCTTCAGATTAAAATTTGTGTTGCCTTCGTTAAACTGTCATTCACATTGAATCAACTTAATCTGAGTACTTCGCGACTTTAAGAAACGAGTCGAAACCCATCAAAGGTGAGATATCAACCTGGCCCCTGTCTTGCAATCGGTCGTCCGCTATCTTTCATTCTAAGCTTAGGGTAGGTTGGTCATCTTGGTCGGAGGATTAACCTGCGGTGCCGGCCAAATCTCGAAATAGTTCGATTACGTCATGCGCACGAGTTTCACATGGGGTCAAAAAGTGATATTTTATCTTTGCCACTTCCTAACGATAACCACCACCATCGACCATGTCCTCGACGACTACCCAGACGCAGACGCAACCCAACGAGACACAGGCGCCAAATATAACTATTATCGCTCGAGTAACATCCATTCCTATGATTTCGTCGGGTTTGGGTACTATTGATGATGCCTTATCTACCAACGCCTACACTCGTTCCTCTTACGTTCATGCCAAAGCGATTTCTAACACCGCTTATAAGCTCACAGAGCCTATCCAAACTGTGTTGGCTCCACTTATTATCCGAGCCGATGGCTTCGCCAATATGGCTGTCGATGCTGTGGAGTCTCGTTATCCATACCCTTTCAAAGCCCAACCTGAGGAGGTCGCAGCTTTAGCCCGCCAAGGCCAGGAGAATACCACCGCTTACGTCCATGAACGCGTCAATACTGTGAACAAGGCGATTGACGAAAAAGTCAGAACCCCTGCTCTCAATGTCGCCCATGACATCGATCAAGTTAGTCTTCTTGTACTATCACCTTCACCCAGAAGAACTCACTTCCCCAACAGCGTTTTACTCCAGTTGTTGATTACTTCGAAATCGCCGTTTCCCGCTTCAATAATTCCAAATCAGCTCCTTCTACCCCTTCTGATGCCAAATACCAATATCAGCGCGCTCTTGTACTCTCGAAGACACTTGGCGATAACATCTATGTTTACTCAAACGAACAACTGAAACACCTCCAGGCTCAATCTGTCATCCTGTAGGTTTCTTTTGTTTTTCTCTCAAAATCTGAATGGCTGAAACAGTTATTATAGACAAAAGGCTTCGGAAACCGCGCATTCCATCACCGCCGGAGCTTCATCTTCTCTCGCCTCCGCCCAGTCTCGAGTCACAAGTCTTTCAGACAGTATGCTCGTAGAGTTGGACAAACTCCAAAAATCTGCCACCTCGCTCACGGCTTCTTTACAAGCCACTCTGCACAACTCTGCTTCTCAAATCCAGTCGCAAATTCCTCAGATACAGCAATCTTATACCGATTTATCAGCTGCTCTTTCGTCAACCGCCAATGAACTCAGGAGCATTATCGTCAACCAAGAGCTTCCTTTACAAGAGAAGGTCAGCCGTGTTGGTAAGGAGGTTCGTGAGCGCATCCAACCCTTGCTTGAGTCCGTGAAGAAGGGCGTTTCCGAAGTCCTTGCTCGTTCAGAACCAGCAAGCACGGTCAATGGGAATGGTCACGGTGGCCATTGAGAATTTGACAAATTTTCCATTCACCCCCAAATTCCTATTACCCGTTTTCACAACGTAGACTCGGAGCGATACAATAGATGTCAGATATGTTACACCTTTTTTTTCTCTAGACTTTGAACTTCTTTTGTGTATGTACTTAGACAACGCCTATGTAGGACTGTAATGATAGCACTGGTAGGTTACTCGACGCCTTGTAAATTACAACTGAATACAACCTGTGCCTGCACCTATTCCGGTGGCTTTACTGGCCAAGCGTCTCTAGTTAATAATAGCGCATATATAGGTACGGCTTCCAAAACAAATACATACACTGTAATAAACCTGTGACCGTGACGCGACGACAAAAAAAGTTTCTGGGCATTCTCGTGGAAAGACGCCAGCACCCACCAAAAATTACACAACTTGTTTTTCATAAACTTATTAGAACCCCCCTACAAAAAATGGTAGCTTTCACTATCCTTCGTCAAGCTACACGCGCAACGGCGGGCCCAGCACGTCTTGTCGCTGGGATGCGAGTTTCACTTGTCTCGTCAGCGTCTTCGTGCTCTGCTCGGCCTATAGTATCCAAACTATCTTCGAATGCTGTGCGTGGAGTAGGCGTTCGTGCGTTCTCAGGATCTGCGAGGAGATTTGGAAGTGGAACTAGTGAGTGGTTCCCCGTACCGACTCATATTCTTTCTAATTCTTTTATCTGTGTAGCCGACGTCTCTCTTTCTCAGAGGTTGCAAGAAGAACTCAACTACGAGCAAGATGCTATTGCTCAGACTGGTGACTCGACAGCCGAGTTCTTGAAAACTTTCCTCGAGCAAGGCATCTGGTCGGTAAGTTACCCTTTTTTTTTTTGTTGTGTATTCTATAACGATGGCTTATTAATATTAATCAAGGTCGACGACGCTAGAGGAAATGCTGAAATGACCATTTCCCGTAAATTCGGAGATGAGAAGTGCGTTGGTCTCCCATTCCTTCTTTCCCCTTTGTAGAACTCTTTTGACCTTTCTTTTGCTTTCTAGCATCCGTCTCATATTTACTATTGCAGATATTCAGACCGAAGAGGACTTTGATGAGGAGGAAACCGAGGCTGAGTCAGACGTTGAAGACCTAGCTCTTTACCCTGTTAGGGCTACTCTCTCTATCACCAAGGTTTTCTTTCTTTCTTTACTTGCTTAACGACCATAGTGCTGACCGAGATATGTGTAGTCCACCAGCCCAGGGGCGCTCAACGTTGACTTGATGTGCCAGGAAGGTCACTATGTTATCGAGAAAATCTCGTTCTATGATGATGCGAAATTGGGCACGGACTTGACTGCTGAGGCAGATCGGGGTTTGTACACCGATCTTCAGGTAATAGTCATTCCCTTTATTATTTTTTGTTCAAATAATATGGGTCTTATTATGCGAAAAATCTGACGTTTTTATTTTTCTTGTCTATAGTTTGACACTCTAGATATAGATGTACAAGAAGAATTTGAAAAGTTCCTCCAGGAGAGAGGTATGAACACTTCGGTAGCTTCGTTCATTCCCAAGTATGTCGCCCACAAAGAGCGTCAGGTCTGTTTTTTTTTTTTTATAACTTGTTTCGCTTCGGGCTCTTTTACTCATTCTCTGCACCTACTTGCATTAGGAATATGTGAAGTGGTTGGGCAAAGTCAAGAACTTCATCGACCTCTAGAGTTTTACTCCTCCCCCTTTACCACTTAAAATGCAACTATGGAGGATAAGAGAGCATTCCATTTTTACCTTGAATGGGTTCTCTCTCTCTCTTTCTTCACACGCAATCACACCTCTCTACTTTTGGTTAATTTTAAACATGAACTCTTCGCTAATCTTACGACTGTACACCCTGCTTTGATTTTCCACTCTAATCAACCATGACAATATCGAACCGCCACTCAATCAATTACTACGTTACATCATTGTTGTTTAAGATTTATTATTCATGCTCTCGGCCCTTGATGTGGAGGAGACACGTCATTCGAATTTTGTGTTGCTAACACTTAGTAACACTGCCTGGTCTCCAACCACGTGACGAACTTTATTGTTATTGTTCAGGATTCTTCTTGTTTTTAAGCTCATCGGGCCACCTGAACGTCGCGGCCCAAGTATGTATTACTTGGCAGATTTGGCCGCCAATAAGACGCAATTGTACTTGACAATGGCCAATTACCACGGGCTCGTACGGCACAGCAACTTGATTAATAAAGGGGATTATTGTCACGCTGACAACTGCGCAGCTTCTACGAGATTCTAGAGCCATCCTTGCCTTAAATTATCCAACCCGTTCTTCTCCATTCCGGAAGGTGCTTGGCCTTTGGACACGTAACATTGTGCTGTGCCGGTTGGTATTTATTTAAATAAACCTGCTCTGCCTTTTGGGTACATAGACCAACCCACCCACCCCTCATCCGCTTTGTTACATCCTTCTCTTACTGCTGGACATGTCTGCACCTATCACTATCAACGTTGCTCCATCGGCGTCCATCACTTCGTCTTCGCCCTCATCGCCAGGGTTATACGTACCCGTCCACAAGCGTGCAGGTAGCAACACATCGTTATCATCTTCCCCCTCGAGTACATCATCTTCTGGTAAGCCTTTTGCTTAAATTGATCTCTCACAACATTCACAATTACTTATATATTATGCCACAACCAGACACACCCTCCCCCACGATGTACTCCACTACCACACTGCTATCTTTGCAACCCTTCGCAGATGAGTCTATGAAGGGGAAGATGCGCGTTACGTGTCCTGAGGTGGTCATGACCAGGAAGATGAGGAAAGCATTGGAGTTTAATGGAAGAAGGACAGAGCTTTTGTCGGCGCAACAACTCCCGATCCACCTGGATACCTTGGTTGCCACTCTGCCGAATGCAACGCCAACACTACAAGCTGCGTCTTTGCGCAGGAGGTCCAGGCCAACAGGTCGTGCTCCTGAGAGGAGGAGAAATGTATTTTCATCTCAAGCAGGATTAATGTTGGGTTCACGAAGGGGATTGAGTACTGGGGACGATAGTTGGAGACTCCAGGCGATGCCAATATCGCCCGTCTTACTCGTCTGAAATAAAACGAAAACGACACGAAAACAAATCACTTGTACTTTCATTATATTTCATAGGTAGATAATGCGTTCTTTTATTGCTTACAATTATTGTACTTGACTAGATATAAAACATCAAATCCCCAAGAATCAAAGCACATTTTTTTTTTAAATTCAGTCTCAGTGTTAGGATACGTCAAGTTGAAACGGATCTTGGACAGGACAAAAGCTGAGCGCTGAGATTTTGGTTTGCAACAAAAAGTTCCGAATAGAAAGTTGAAAATTCCTTGAGTACAACCAATCGTTCAAATATTATGGAAAAAAAAAAGTCAAATAAAGTTGGGTCAGAACGAATATATAGGGAAAACAACAGAAAAACTCGAGGTTTGGTAAGGGCGTGAAAAATTCTCTTTCATATCAACGAATCGAGTTTTGAGAGGACCTCTAGAACACCCGCAATCAACTCGAATCCAACATCGTCTTCACCTCCCACCATCTCTTTCCTCACTTCCTGGAGCAATCCAAGCACGGCATCTCTCCCACTGACTTCTAGCCCTGCCCCGCTAGCTATTCTCGTTGCTTGTCTCCGTCTTCCGGCAGCTGTAGCTGGCACTGACGGTGTCCCAGAGTTAATCCCACCCGTCCCGAAAGGCCAACAAACGAACTCTCCTAGAATTTCATCGCATCTCTGGAAGGCCGCCTCTCTATCTTCATATGCCAGCCTTCCAAACGCGTTATCTAGTACGCTAGCGGTGTAAGCAGCGCATACCAGACACACTGCTCTCAGAACGCGGCATTGTATACCCTCTTTATCGAGGGCGGTAAGTGGTAGAGCAGTGGTGGTGGATGTGAGAAGGGAGACTACCCGTGATACTATGGATTCTTTTGTGCGAACGTCGGCTACTGGGTGAGTAGCCATATCGAATAGAAGGAAGTTGCGTTTCTCAGTACGAAGGACGCCTTTGTCGACTAGACCTTTTGCAAGACGTTCGCGGACTTGTTTAAGTTGAAACCCGATTTTCATAACGTTCCATGTTTCACCTGGGGGGTGATTTGCAAAAAGGGGTGAAATGTCAGGAAGAAAGATTGTGGGTAAGGGGGAAAAAAAAATACAAAAAGTATGAAACATGATCCATGGCTCAAAACAACATCGGACAGAAAATTTACAAAATACTCACCACTCAAGAGGTCAACCCATGAATTGATACTCAATTTCTCAACCTCTTGTTGCATTTTCATCATCTTGAGTGCTTCATCCAGAATGGTTTCTCCTGTCTGGCGATCATCTATCACTTCGATGATACGTTCAGCTATGGGTATCCGCCGTCGGTTGGCATCTCGGACTAGGGCTATACGTCGTCGGAGAGCTAGTTCGATAAGGATGCAGCCACGTAGGGCGTATGAGATGTTGTCGTTCCAGAAAGAGAGATATCCCTGGTTGTTGAAAAAAACAAATTTGGATCATCAGAATATGAATTACGTGGCGACACAGAATTGGACATGTGTGTGCGAGTGGGTGGGGCGGGAGGAATAAACATATCGAAAGCAAAAAACAAAAAAAAAAGGTACCTGTTTATCTTTAATTCCTAAGAGCAAGACCTCTTCCATGATAGTCAGACGAGGCATCTTTCCGCCAGTTTTAGCTTCTTCACTAGCATCTTGTTGTATATCTCGAGGATCGAATGCAATTTTGTTGCCGCCTTCGAATGCGGAGCCTGCATGAGCATGATGTGCTGCGAGTAGTGGCGGTGGTGAGCTACTCCTACTTCCACCTCCAGCGCTTGATGCATGAAGTTTATCGTCGTCGTCGTCGTTATATGATGATGTGGTGCCACCACCGCCGCCGCCAACACGGCGTCTTGAGAGACCTCCAGAGGTTGACATTGGTATTTTATGATTGAGGAGAGGGAGGAGGAGTAACGTCGAAGTCCCTGTCACGACTGGATTTCTTGGCGGTGAACTTTCATCATTCAAATTGACACCTTTTTCAAATAACAAATGTAAATTGCTCTTATGAGATGAAAAAAAACTCTTTTCTGAAAATTCTGTCGATTTCACATCGTTGCATTTATTTCGTTGCAATATGGCCGCGGTAAGGGCCACTAAGCGGGAACCAACCAACTGATCTAATCCAAGGACACGCTCGTTGAACGGCAAGCTGCTCAATAGCATCACCACATCTTGACCACATCCCCACTTTTGAACATTTGAGAACCTACAAAATGGTAGAGAGGAACAAAATCATCAACTCACAGCTTGATTTTTTCAAAAATATTTGTTATTTGACTCTATTATTTTACAAATAATTTACCAAATTATTGAGAAGAAAAGTGTGCCCAAAAGACACCTAAAAAACACACTATTGACAAATCTCAGAAGACAAAGTTGGAAACCAATTTGATTACATTCTATTTTTGTACTTATTATTTTGCTCCCCTCTGAGTTCTTGGACTACCAGCCTCTTTCATATCTCAATTTGGACTTCTAGGTTACTAGTCAGCCCAAAGTCAGCCTCACTCAAATTAGTATATACCTTAGGTACATTATGTTACGACTTCAATCAGTTCAGACTTTACAGTCATGACCGAAGACAGTCGAATATAAAGACGTTCGGTTCAATAGACTCAAAAGAATGCCTTGGGTTTTATTCCAAGGTATTGTCTTAAGGTCGAGCTAAGTTTGAGTAAAAGAAATGTCAAAGAAAGACTAGCTAGGGTTACATAGTGTCTGGCTACAATTTATATAAGTGGAAACATGCGCATAGCGCATGGTTGGAACATGTTCTACATGTGTTTGACAGAGAGGTAAAGGCATGAATGAAAGACATGTGTTGCTAGCATGTAACATGTGTGTTATGCATGAGGAATAATAAAGATAGAAAGAACATGCATTCATGGCATGTTGTTCTGAAAGTAAAAGTAAAGAAAAATGAAATTGTATGTGTGGAGATGGAATTGTAACACTACCCTCGCTATCTTTGAAAATCCCAGATTCGAAAATGTTTAGTCAAGATTAGGGCAGTTGTCAATGATATGTCCCAATCTATTGCACCAAGTACACAAAATTTCTCTGCAATCCAACATAAGATGACCGTGAAGGCCACATCATTGACAGACCATAACAGGAGCTCCAGGAACAAAGATTGTGTCGCAATATTCCTTAGAATGAAAATTGTTGTAAACATATCAATGGCATCTGGAACATTGAGTGTTGTCAACAGGCAGTGTGGTGTCATTGTCAGAGTTGTCATCCTTGACGACTATCGGATTATGAAAAGAGCCGACTGGGGCTCGAGGAGTCGAAGGTTCAGGATC
>Ga0193742_1002013_pt1 | contig 11825 bp, 8 predicted proteins | sample L2c1metaG_FD_165511 | JGI IMG/M metagenome (GOLD analysis project Ga0193742, IMG submission 165511) | Soil microbial communities from a riparian zone of the East river system, Colorado, United States - L2c1 | ecosystem: Environmental > Terrestrial > Soil > Riparian zone | place: USA: East River... | reverse complement strand
GGGCTCAAGGTCCTGAGTCATCATGCCGGCGTAGCCAACTACCATCGCAGCGGCCGCACCGCCCGTCACCAAGCCAGTGTAGCCGGCGGGAGACTTACACAGCTTCGCGATAAATTTGCCCGCAGCGACCTCCAGGTCGTCGATCAGGACAAAGTGTTCGTTGCCCCGGCGCATCAGCTCCATGACCTCCGGCTTCATCACCGACCCACCGATGACGGTTACCGTGCCATTGATGTTGATCAGAGGCGTTACTCCAAGCTCGGCGTAGATGTCGCCGGTCGAACCAAGCCCGGTTGTGATGGGAACGATGGGGCTGCCATCGACAGCGGGCATTGCCGATTTGGGTTTCTTGGCAAACATCCCCGCAGCATTCAGCTCAGTCGGGGTGAACAAGCTGCCACTGACGGCACCAAGCGCGGATAGAAATGAACGACGACTCCAACCAGACTTCCAATTCATACGTAGCTCCCTTTCAATTTCAATGTCTTTCGTGAAAAATTACACGCCAGCAGGCGGTGTGGGTGGGACAGGCGGAGTAACGACAAGTGCGCTGCCGACGATTTCAATCAGCGAATCCCCGGGAATCCATTCGAGAGCCATGCAGGCGCGGGACGGAGCTTTACCGGGGCTGAAGTAGGTTCCGTAGATCTTGTTCAACGCGTCGTACTGCGCTTTATGGGCATCGAACCGTGCCTTGCCGGTCGGCATGGGAACGCCGTCGGCGAGAGGGAGACAGAGAAAAACCTGGAGATTGATGATGCTGTCCATGGTTGAGCCCGCACGCTCGACCGACTTCTTGAGTGCATCCATTGTGCGGGTGACGTGCTTCTCGAAGGGGTCGGTTACGAGAACGTGATCGTCCTTGGGATAGCCGTCATTGGAGCCAGTGCCGGAGAAGTAGTAGATACCATTGTGCGTGTGGTTGCCGCCACCGGCGCGACGAGGCCTATCACCGCCAGGTCCGCCCATCGGTACGTCGCCAGGCTTCGGTGTGCCAGCGGGGGGAGCCTGTTGCGCGACGAGTTTCGTCGCACCGGTTACAACTGCCGCCATCGCCGCGATCTTGCCAAAGAAACTGCGTCGAGTGTTGATCTCCATAAAAAGTTCTCCTTCGTTACTTTTACGAGATTTTTACCAATGAACCTACAACGCACACTAACTTAAAACTCGAGATTTCAGGGGGTTGGAGTCGCTGAAATCATACAACCTTTAGAGTTTGGGGAAGGTTGAGCTTAATTCTCATACCATCAGTGACAGGTGTCATGGGTCGCCAGACCAAGATAGATGTAGATCAAATGACGTATTACCTCGCTCCTCGTGGCCCGACTATCAAGTTGGCATTGGATGGGGACGGGGTGTGTAATCCGTTAGTCCAAGCGACCACTTGATGGCTTCGAGGTACATTAAGATGCCGCAGTCTGATTCCGCTGTGCGCCTATGGCCGCGGGGCTGCCGGCCAAGCTGCCGAGACCAGTCAGAAACGAACGTCGTGAATATAGCGTTGCGTTATCGCGGTTCATGGAACTCCCTCATCGCAAACTTTGTCGAATATGAGTCAGGCGATGCTTGTCCATCCTATTGGAAATCATTGAAGGCAGGGGCCATAGGGAAAAAATCAGCCTCCTACGAAAGTTTTCGTTGACATCTACGAATATCTTCGTATAGATTCCCCAACATGAAGGAAACGAAACGCCATCTACCGAAGCCCACGGAAGTCGAACTCGAGCTTCTGCGTGCTCTCTGGGCCAAGAACTCCGCCACCGTGCGGGAGTTGTATGAGGTCGTCAGTCAGCAGCGCGCACTTGGATATACGTCTGTGTTGAAGACGCTGCAGATCATGACGGAGAAGGGTCTGGTCGAGCGTGCGGAGGCAGGCAAGGCTCATATCTACCGTGCCGCGGCCAGCCAGGAGGAGACGCAGAACCAGCTGCTCCGCGACCTCAGCGAACGACTCTTCTCCGGCTCTGCGGCGCAACTGGCCATGCATGCGCTTTCCATGCAGCCGGCCAGCGACGAGGAACTACAGGAGATTCGCAAGATCATCAAGCAAAAAAGGGAGAAGCAATGACCTACTCGATGGAAGCGCTTGGCTGGACACTCGTTCATTTCTGCTGGCAGGCCTCTGCGATCGCGCTGTTTTACCGGGCTGTCGATTTTGCGCTTTTGTCGAAGGCGCGAAGCAACGTGCGCTATGGACTGGCGCTGGCTGCCTTACTAAGCATGTTTGCCGTTTCGGTGGCGACATTTGGCTATGAGGAGATACGGATTTCGCGGGATACTGTCTCGCCGAAGGCGTCAGCTCCAGATGTCACTCATGGATTAGGCAGCCTCTCGTCTCTATCTCTTGCTGACTTGGGAGTGGCGCCGCAATCCAGTCAACGTCTGAACCTATCGGTGTCTCTGGGACGCTTGCTCCCTTGGCTCAATGCGGCATGGCTGTTTGGCGTACTGGCACTTTCCATTAGAACGGTAGGCGGGTGGTGGCTGATCCAGCGGTTGCGCCGCACTGGGTTGGCGCAGGTTCCTGATACTGTCCGCATCAGCCTTGCAAGCCTGACGCAACGCATGGGCGTCAAGCGGCACATCGACCTGCGCGTGTCTGGACGCATCTCGGGCCCACTCGCCATGGGAGTCTTCCGTTCGTTGATTTTGCTGCCTGCCTCTGTGCTCACTGCGCTCAGCCCGGAGCAGCTGGAGGTGGTGCTTGCCCATGAACTGGCTCACATCCGCCGTGCTGACTATCTGTGGAATATGTTGCAGACCATGATTGAAACCCTCTTCTTCTTCCATCCCGCGGTGTGGTGGGTGAGCAATAACCTTCGCCAGCAGCGAGAGCTCTGCTGCGACGATGTAGCGCTGGCCTGCTGCTCAGACCCCCTTGTCTACGCCACGGCACTGCTCTGCCTGGAAGAGCAGCGCGGATCGCGCCTGCATCTGGCGATGGCGCTCGATGGTCATCAGACGGCCACAGGCCTACGGGCACGGATCGTTCGCATACTGGGTGAAGCGCCTCAGGGTCGTCGGGAGATCGCTCCACTCTCACTGTTCGGCGTATGCGCCATGCTTGGTTTGTCTCTCTTTCCGCTGCCGCACGTCTTCGCAAGTCTTCCTGACAGGGCAGAGCAGACAGCACAGATGCCGGGGACTGTCGTCGTCTCATCCTCACCTGCTCCCCAGATCACTGTCGATGTCGCCCCCAAAGTAAGACCGGCTGCGGTGCCCGTTCCAGCGGCGGCGCCGACGCCGATTGTGGTTGCATCAGTCGCCCCGAGTGTCATGCCGGTCGTTTCAGCTGCAATCGCGAGCTATGGCGAAGCGCAGGCTTCGTCCTCGGCTAGTAGTGCAGCGATGGCAGCGCCGAAGAGCGACTACATCGGCCAGATGCGCGCTGCGGGCTATGACGTCGACCTGGACAAATACATTGCAATGAAGATCCAGGGTATTACGCCTGAGTATGCGCAGAGCATGGGCGCGATGGGCTTCGGCAAGCCTACGGCCGATGAGCTGGTTTCGCTGAAGATCTTTCGGGTGACGCCGGATTCTCTCAAGGAGCTGCGTGCCTCTGGTCTCGAGCCAACGAACTTCAAGGACCTGGTCTCTTACCAAATCTTCAAGGTCACGCCTGAATTTGTTGCTGGAATGAAGGAGGCGGGATTTAGCTCGATCCCGCCAAAGAAGCTGGTGGCGCTACGGGTACAGGGTGTTACTCCGGAGTATGCTCGCACCACCAAACAACAGTTTCCTGACGTCACCCTCGACCAGTTGGTACAGCTTCGCATCTTCCGCATCGACGATGCGTTCATCGCCTCCGCCAAAAAACACGGCTTTGAGCCTCTCACGATCGACAAGCTGGTGAAGCTGCGCATCTCGGGCTTATTGGATGACAACAATCAGAGATCGGAGAAGCAATGATGAACTCCCGCAATCTATTCTTCGGAACGTTACTGATCGCACTGGGTATCGTCTCGCTGCGCGCGGACGAGATCCTCAACAGCCTGAAGGGCACCTGCAGCATCACCGCTTCTACAGAATCCAACCGGTTCGATCTGAGGCTGCAACATGGCATTTGTGTCAATCACGGAGATTGCAACGAGAACAATATACAAGAGCCGCAAAATGCGTTTGCGGGTCTGTCGATCGAAGACCTGCGCCATGAGGGTGCGCACATCGATGCCGTGTTGACGGCCGAGGCAGGCAGGCTCAGTTGCTCGGGCACCATTCACGACTCCAAGCTCACGGGCGAATTTACCTTTGAACCCAACCGGGCATTCGTTGAGCGGATGAAGGCGTTGGGGATTACGGGACTGAACTCGGAAAAGCTGGAGGCCTACACCCTCTTTCGCATCGAGGCCTCGTGGGTTCAGTCGTTGCAGCGGGCTGGCGTTACCGGCATTGACGCCAGCAATCTTATTGCGATGCGAATCTTCAAGATCGATGCTGACTATGTGCAGCGTCTCGCATCGCTCGGCTATCCGAACCTGCCGGCAGAGAAGCTCATCGCGATGAGCATTCATGGTGTGGACACTGCCGATATCAAGCAGGTTCGTGCCATGGGTTACCAGCCGAACGTCGACGAACTGATCCAGATGCGCATCTTCAAAGTGACGCCTGACTTTATTCACCGCATGCAGGCAAAGGGCCTCAACAATCTCACCATCAGCAGACTGGTGCAGATCCGCATCTTCAAGCTGGATGAGTAGAGCAGCTCCAATCGCACTACAGTGCCGCCGTTAGAAACTCTGCTGAACAGGCAGTTTCCGATCAGACCCCTCAAAATACTTCTCGATCTCCTCGAGCGTCTTTCCCTTTGTCTCGGGTAAGAAGAATGCGGCTGTCACAAAGTAAAAGACGGTGCAGACTGCCCAGAAGGTGAACATCGCGTAGTAGCCGTAGCTCCCTACGATGGGCAGGAATACAGCAGCGATCAGTGTCGATACCCCTTGGTTCAACAACAGCGCGATACCCATTCCAGTCGAACGGATGCGCGTCGGCATCAGCTCTGAGAGGGTGATCCACACGACAACGCCTGGCCCAACCGAGAAGGACGCAATGAACAGGCCGAGGCACGCCATGATGAGCCAGCCTGTCGTCTCCGTCGGCACAGGGCCGTAGAAGGCCCGCTTGATAACCAGAGGGGCAGGTGCAGCTGTCTCGTCGGGTGCAATATTGAGGGTCGCATTCTCATCCGTGCTCAGGATGGTAGCGACCTTGTCGCCGGCACCATAGGAGAACAGGACAGTAAGGGCCATGGGACGGCCTTCCACGGAAGGACCGAAGACCGCTTCATTGACAGGGAGATGGATGACATTGCCTTCCACCGCGGTCTCCAGTCTCTGCTTCACGTCGATACGCTTGGACTCAAAACGATAGAAGAGAAATGCCCCGGCGAGCAGCGCAACAATAATGCCACTGGTCCCTATCTTGAGCAGAAACTTGCGGCCCCTTTTATCGACGAATGCGATGGCCACGAGCGTCATCAGGCAGTTGATCACCTTGACGGCGACATCGCCCTGAGTTGCATGGCTCGCGCTCATACCTGCCTGCTTGAGGATGATGACGAGGAAGCCCAGGATGGAGTTGATTCCTGTTGTCTGATTGCAGGCCAGAACGATGCAGGCGAGCACAAATGGGATGACATACTTTCGCTGCAGCAGGGAACCTGTGGTGCCCGACGCCTTCTTCTCCTGGTTCTCCCCCGCAAGAGTCTCCATCTCCTGCATCTGCCGTACTGCCTCTTCTTCCGGCGAGGACCGTCGGAGTGCCGTCAACGCCTCCTCTTTTCTTCCTCGACGGAAGAGCCAGCGTGGCGTCTCACTCAAAAAAAATGTGCCGAAGAAGAAGATCAGTCCGGGATAGATCACCGATAGAAACATGCCGCGCCAGGCATGATTCTGTGCCGCCTTGATCAGAACGGGATTGCCTGCGGCTGCAACGATCGCGGACTCCGCCTGCGTGGTATAGAACCAGCCAGTCAGAGCGGCAATGACGATGCCGACGGTCAACATGAACTGGAAGACAACCGTCCCTTTGCCGCGATGTTTTGCACTGAGGCATTCAGCGAGGTAGAGCGGCACCACGACCGCGATAACTCCTCCGCTGGCCCCTTGCAGCAGACGCCCGAGAAGAAGCGGCACGAATCCCTGAGAGATGACGATCAGGCCTACGCTCACCACGAACATCAGCCCGCTTACGATCATCATCTTCTTGCGGCCAAACCAGTCGGCAAGCACTCCCGCTATCAGCGATGAGCACATGCCGCCGCCCAGCACGGCAGCGACGATGATGGATGTCTGTTCCACGGTCAGATCCACCGTCTTGCCGAGATACAGCAAAGCCGCGGCGATAATACCCACGTCGATGCCGTAGAGAAGCCCGCCGAAACCGGCGATGAGGATCAGGAATCTACCATAGCGAACCGTGTCGAATGTCTTTGCCGTCATAGAACCATGTGCTCCAAAGGGGACCTGTTCAAGTCGAACGCCCAATACTATCAAGCCGGACGAGGGAAGGTTGTCGATAGGTCGCGGGCAAGAGGACGCTATGGCTATAATGACGAATGAAGCGGGAGTAGTTCAGTGGCAGAACGTCAGCTTCCCAAGCTGAATGTCGCCGGTTCGATCCCGGTCTCCCGCTCCAGTCCTTACCCCTCCGGCGCAACAAATTCTGCCGATCCCTGAGACTCACTACTTCACCTAATTGCCCAGCTCTTGGTAATCGGGAGTGAAACGAAAAACGCCCGCGCTGAATCACGCGGGCGGTCCGGTTGAATCTATTGGATTCAGCGGCTTGCAGTAGTCGTCTTCTGCGCCAGTCTGGCTTCCAGGGCCTGCGCCTCAGGCAGGAAGGTAATAGCCTTGGCTATCTGCGGATCCCACTCAGCACGAACCCTCAGGCCTTCCAACTGCCCGAACTGTGAGGTGAACAGCTCGCTCTTGATGCTCGTCTTGAGCCAGTCGCTGACACCTGCTATGTCAGCATCGGTGTACTCGACCTGGTTCGTCTTGAGGAAGTCCTTGAACTGCTGCAGCACGGCATCGTCCACCACAAAGTCTTTGGAAACCGTATGCGTCGCGAGGTAGTGCTTGCTGAAGTTGAAGAACGCGTAGTGCTGGAATAACGAGTCCTGGAAGTGATTTGACTTCGGGTTGTCGATCTTCTGGTCCGGCGTGATTCCGCCGCCGCCGTAGACGGTACGGCCGGAGTCTGTCAGCTTGACCTCGAGGTTCGCCTTATCCTTGGGTTCGGGAGCAGCGTCGCGCACGTAGTAGTAGTCGTACAGCGAGATATTGCTGTAGTTGCGCTGAATCAGCCGGCCCGACGGCGTGTAGTAGTGATAGGTCGTCAACGCAAGCCCGGTGTTCTCCGTAATCTGGAAGACCGTCTGTACCAGACCCTTGCCGAAGGTCGTTTCGCCGACGATCAGCGCCCTGTCATGATCCTGCAGCGCGCCAGAGACGATCTCGGCTGCGGAGGCAGTGTTCCGGTTCACCAGTACCACGATGGGGTATTTCGTGGTGGAACCATGTGCCGCGCGGTACACCTGGTCCGGGAAGGCCCGGCCCCGTTGCGAGACCACGATCTGACCCTTCTGAAGAAACTTGTCCGACATATTGACGGCTTCATTCAGCAGTCCGCCAGGGTTCCCACGCAGGTCGAGGACCAACCCGTTGATATCGCCAAACTTGTCGAGAGCGTCGCCAACCTCGCGGCTGGTCGTCTCCATGAAGTTCGTGACGTGGATGTAGCCGACACCGGGACGGACGAGGAAGGCGAGGTCGACGGAGGGCCGGGAGACCTCATCGCGAACGAGATCGAAGACCAGGGGCTTGGCGGATCCTTCCCGGCTCATCGTGACGGAGACGTGAGTGTTACGGGGGCCTTTAAGCATGGAGGCGACGGCGGCTGAGTCCAGACCCTCGGTCGTCTTACCGTCAATCGACAGAATGACGTCGCCGGGGCGGATACCAGCCTTATAGGAGGGTGTCCCCTCAAAGGGAGCAAGCACGACGATCTTGGTGCCTCCCTTTGCTGTGGGGTCCGGCTGCGGCTGAATCGTCATGCCGACGCCGTAATACTTGCCGTGCTGATCCTCGCGCATCTGTGCAAAGGCCTTTGGATCATAGAAGTTGGAGTGCGGATCCAGCACATGCAGCATGCCCGGGATGGCCCCGTCGTAGATGGCTTTATCGGTCTTGTCTCGGGTCAGCTTCTCGGCGTAGTTCTGCTCGACGATCGAGTAGACGCCCGTAAACGCATGCAGGCTGTCACGTAGGGTGGACTCGTCCGTTGCTGACTGAGCCGCTACTCTCTGGTTGATGAAGGAGCCTGCGACGGCGCAGGTGGCCAGGAAGATCGTGACGGAGAAGAGGGCGCGGCGGGTGCGGGGAGCCATTGGCTTGGATAACCTCGAAAAAGCAAAGCGACGCGCGAAATTGACGCGGGACGGTTCATCCTCTGGATGCGTCCTACTTTGGACGGAGTATAGCACCGCCAGGTAAGCACGGTCGCGGATGTTAGGGGATTCGCCTCTTGGGTCTGTGGCGTTTAGAATAGATAGCGGATACCGCCGTTGCGTCGCCAGAGTCCCAAAAAGCAGTGAGGCGTATCGGGCGATAGTTCCTGATTGCGATGTTGACGAAGATACGAGTGACGATGACCCTAAGAATTTCGCAGTTTGCAGTGGTGTGCGGGCTGGGCCTGCTGGCCCTGCCGGGAGTGGTGCAAGCGCAGGCGCCGCGGTACCAGAGCCCGATCAGCGTTCCCGCCACGCCGCAGCCACAACCGCTGTCGCTGCCTTCGCCACAGCCCATTACCCCTAATGGCACGGTTGTCGAGGATGTCATTGTCCGCGTCAATGATCAGATCATCAACCGGAGCGATCTTGAGCGCAGCCAGCAACAGCTTGCGCAGGAGGTTCAGCAGGGTGCAAGCCCCGCGGAGGCCGCCGAACGCCAGAAGAATCTGCTGCGCGACATGATCGACCAGCAGCTTCTCTTATCGCGTGGCAAGGAACTCGGCTTGAATGCTGACGCCGAGGTCATCCGCCGGCTCGATGAGATTCGCAAGCAGAACCATCTCGATACCATGGAAGACCTCGAGAAGGCGGCCCGGCAGCAAGGCGTCTCGTTTGAAGACTTCAAGGCCAATATCCGCAACGGCATCATCACCCAGCAGGTCGTACGCGACGAAGTGGTCTTCGCTCAGCCGGAACAGGTGCGCCTAAGCGAGATTCTCGTTCCTACAGTCGCGGATGCCAACGAGGCGGCTGTGGCACAGGCGCAGGCCAAGGCCGATGATATCGCTGCCAAGGTGAAGGCGGGTGAAAAGTTCGATGAACTTGCCAAGACGTACTCCGGCGGCCCCACGGCCTCGCAGGGCGGTGATCTGGGCCTGTTCAAGCGAGGCGCACTCGCAAAAGTGCTGGAAGACCAGACCTTCAGCCTGAAAGCCGGTGAGGCAACAGCTCCCATCCGCACACGACAGGGATTCGTCATTCTGAAAGTGACGGAGCATCAGAACGCAGGTATTCCACCGCTGAAGGAGGTGGAGCCGCAAGTTCAGGAGCAGATGTACTTCCAGGCGATGCAACCTGCACTCCGCGCCTATCTGACGAAGCTGCGCGAAGAGGCCTACATCGACATCGCTCAAGGGTTTGTGGACTCCGGCGCCAGCCCGAAGCAGACCAAGCCGGTCTACACGGCGTACTCCGCACCTGTGGTCAAGAAGAAAAAGGTCCAGCAGAAGCAGCGCTTCGACCGTGGCGGGCGGTACTCTGCGGCTAAATCAGCCCCGGCGCCGATAGCGACCCCCGTATCTGAGACAACGGCAGCGACTGCTGCGGCTGACGCCACCCCGGCTAATGGAGCGACCACGGCCAATGCAGTGACCACCGCCAAGGCCACAACCCCGACCAAGCCCAAGAAGATTAAGCGCGAGAAAGTTCGCTACGGACAGGCTCCCCGCAACCCTTTGCCTGCTGGCCCGCAGGAGACCGGTGTTGGCGAAGACGTCGGCGCCGGAGCATCCTCCGCAGGGGTCACCCCGGGAGGTGTAATGGCTGCTCCGGGAGCGGTCATGGCGCCTACGCAGAGCACCACCCAGCTCTCAGCTACCTCGGATGTTGATCCTCTGGCACCCAAGGCTCCCGAGCTGAAGAAGACGCGCTACAGCGCCCGTGCCAAGACGGAGGCAGCCGACAAGGCAGCGGCGAAGGCTGCAAAGGCGAAAGAAAAGGCTGCAATCACGCCTGCTCCGATGGCCAGCGACGAAAAGGCCACCCAGCAGACGCAAGCTGCGCCACTGGGCCTGAACGGCGACACCGTGAAGAAGCAGAAGCCAAAGAAGGTGAAGGGTGCTCCCAAGGAGCGCTTGCAGAACAAGGATAAAGAGGCACCAACCGAGGGTCCGACTCCGGATCCGACGGTCAATCCTGCCTTGGGCGGAAGTCCTGCGGGAGTGACCCCGGCTCCCGTCCCCTCCGCCCCTGCTCCAGCGCCTCCAGCCGCAGACGCGCCGCCACCTGCAGCACCGCCACAGAACTAATCCAGTAAAAGCAATAGAGAGGCGAGGGCTTCGGCTCTCGTCTCTCTATTTGTGCTGTAGAAGAGCAGGGTATTCTGGTTGTGATGAAAGAATTTTTTGTTGTGGATGCGGCGCAGTTCGATAACGCTACCGTGACCTCGTACTTTGTACTGTCGTCGTTTCAGGCACGCGAGAAGAAGCAGGGTGGCCAGTTCCTTGTCCTGACCTTGACCGACAAGACCGGCTCTATCGAAGGCCGCATGTGGGACGACATCGACGACGCCCTGGCCACCTGCGCCGAGGGTTGCTACGTCAAGGTACAGGGCCAAATCTCAAAGTACCAGGGCAAGTTCCAGATCACCCTCCAGAAGCTGCGCCCCGCCGCCGAGAGCGAGATCGAGCCGGCGGACTATCTCCCCGTCACCCGCTTCGACGTCGAAGAGATGTGGACAGAGCTGCGCGGCTACGTCTCCGGCTACACCAACGAAGATTTGAAGCGACTCGTCTTCGCCTTTCTCGACGACCCCCAGATAGGCGAAGCCTACAAGTCCGCCCCAGCGGCCAAACGCCTGCACCACGCGTGGATTGGGGGCCTCCTCGAGCATGTCCTGACGCTCGTCCGCGTCTGCCGAGCCACCGTGCCCTTCTATCCCGAGGTCGATCCCGACCTGCTCGTCACGGGTGCCATCTTGCACGATATCGGCAAGATCCGGGAGCTCTATTGGAAGTCGAGCTTTGGCTATACCCTCGAAGGCCAGATGATCGGCCACATCAGCATCGCGCAGGGAATGCTCCGCGAAAAAGCACACGCCCTCGCGCCTTTCCCGGAAAAGCTCCTCATCCTCGTCGAGCACATGATTCTCTCGCACCACGGCAAATACGAGTTCGGCTCCCCCAAGCTTCCCATGACCCCCGAGGCCATCCTGCTCAGCACGCTCGATGACCTCGAAGCCAAGATGCAGACCCTCCGGAGCGAGTTCGCCTCCGCTGTTGCAACGGGCAAGGGGCCGGGCGACATGACCGACTGGGTTCGCAGTATGGAGCGCCCGCTCCTCGACTCCCAATCCTTCCTCAAGGATGAGCGCGACTAAGCCCACCGGTGGTCCTTATCTAAGTTGTTACAATTTATCTTTAGAACAACGCGTCATGTGCGCTGATTGAGTGAGGGGAATGCTACGTTTTTCGACAGCGGGAGAGAGCCACGGTGAGAGTCTCATCGCCCTGGTAAGCGGAATGCCGGCCGGTGTGCCGGTCGACCAGGAGTTCATCAATCGCGAGCTCTGGCGCCGTCAGAAGGGCTACGG
>Ga0193742_1002012_pt1 | contig 11828 bp, 12 predicted proteins | sample L2c1metaG_FD_165511 | JGI IMG/M metagenome (GOLD analysis project Ga0193742, IMG submission 165511) | Soil microbial communities from a riparian zone of the East river system, Colorado, United States - L2c1 | ecosystem: Environmental > Terrestrial > Soil > Riparian zone | place: USA: East River... | reverse complement strand
TCTATATTTATACTGACTTTTGCGTGTGATTTTCATAGAAGAGTTTGGGTTTGCGCTTCATTTCTGGGTCGAAATATCGAAATATAGCCGCATAGGTGACGTAAACTGCAATAACCCTATAAGCACCAATTTTAGAGCTTTTCAAATGGAGATGCCGATGCGCTGTTCACGGATTCACAAAAAAAAAACGCATAAATGTCATAAATGATTGTGCTGACAAGTAAAAATACCCGACGATGGTGATACTTGGAAAAGAAGAACCTGTCAGTGAAGGATATCAGCAAACCTTGGGAATTTCCGGAGTGCTCCATAGTCTATGGAGCGCTATGGAGATAGGGACCCATGCTGTGGAAGCTCCAAGGTTTGTTGATGAACACGCTCCCAAATAAGATCGTTTGTGTGTTTTTCACATACCAGTGCATCGGAATTGCACATTATTTTCCATAGGACCACTAGTAAGGGATAAAACTATGGCGAAACTCCCTTTTTCCGAGAAAGGGCGGAGGAAAGTTTATGCTTCATGCGAAAATCCTCCGCCCGAAACTCGGCAACTCGGTGTGGATGTGGTCTTGTGTGACAAATGCCCACAGGTGGGAAAATTCAGTCACGTTGGAAATTCCAACGCCCGGATCCTTGTCTGGAGTTTCCACAGCATGGTAGAGAGAGGAAAGGATTAAATTCAAGGGTACTGGATGCTCTGTACAACTACAACATTTACTTCCCTCTTACTCAAAATAAAGTCCAATATCCTTCTAGAAGACTCATGGCAATCGTGAAAACCAAAATTTTATCGATACGTTTATCAGTCAAACCCTTGCAGATGGATCCGGGAAGATGAAACATCCCATATTAAAATTGGGCACGGTAATTTTCTCAAGGGAAGCATAACCTGCAGAGGTGTAGTTGTGACGCTCTGTCATAAACCTCTCGTACAAGGCTCGATCACTAATTAACACTTTCCTTATACTAGTATATATCCTCACTTGCCTTATTTATCATTTTGATCTTTCGGTTTTGTTTCTGACTCTGCGTCCGTTCTTTTATCATGGTCGGCCTCCTAAATTTTCCATTTTACCTATAAAAAGGCTCGTAATTCTACATATTCAGTCGTAGAACCAACACAGTGTAAACCTGCTTATATTATTAATTCATCCTCTATTATTAATCTCGAACCCGGTTCCGAGTCGTTACAGTGTTACCGGCTTTAGCAAAAATAATCGACCCTATATTTATTTTTTTCCCCGATGCCAAGGCACCCTTCCCTTCTTGCCTCGTTGTCTGCTCAATTCACCTTGACCGTAACACTATTAAGTTACGGTGCCTATATTTACGCGCCAACTTAGAAATATGTCGCATGTGTCACACACTCTTCCAAGTCCCGGGTTTGGATCGGTCGCACGGGGCAGAAACTTTGATTTGAAAAGTAATTCCGCGATGTGAGGGGTTTCACTAGAAACCCCCTAGAAACTACCCCCCCCGCTTTCTCGGAGAAAGAGGGCTTCGCAATATTTTTATCCACTAGCAAGCGTGCTGCTATTCCTTAACATGTTCCTGAAGCTGATTGGGACAACGAGGATATTTGGACCACGTAAACGATTCTATGTAATTTCTCCTCCTCCTTCTGCAACCCGTACACCGAAATCCACTCCTACGCTTACTTTACACGAGCGACCACATTATCCGCCGCGAGGACATTTGCTTCAGTGGAGGCACTTGCCGTATCCGAGGGAGATAATTTTTTTGTCTCCCTTGTTAACGATAAAAGCTCCTCGACACGGTACTGATTCTTTGAAGCGTAAATAAATAGATGACATGAGAAGAAACAGTGACGCTCGGTGATTCCTTGAAAGAAGGAGATAGAAATATCCTTTTGGTATTGATATCCTCAGTGAATAAGCTTTTTTTTGACACCTTACTGCCCTCCGACATGACATTCCGATTAATACAGTAAAAATAAGTATGAGTTAACCCTGAAGCTCGGCGATTCTTTGAAAAAAAAAAGGAGAAGGCAAACAAATTGATCGCACAGATTCCAACCGGACAGCTGTCCCGGCCCACTCTGAGTGCCTACATTGGCGCTTAGATAACAGGAGGTCGAGGAGATGGTATTTAAAGAGAACAATACCACTCCTTTCCCTCTCAGACGACCAGTCCCAATTTCCCTCACAAAGTCACTTACTTCTCAGGTTGGTAATAGCCTACCTCCCAAAGGATGTTCTCCTAATCGTTTTTGAAACCCACACAGAACCAATATGAGCGCCCATACCCAGCCCCCGTCCCTCGATGCCGATGTTCCGTCTCTCGATTACAAGAATTTGTCCATCGACGACAAGCTTAATATTCCTGGCCTTGAACACGTTGTGTGGACCAAGGCAACAACCAAGAACGGGCAGTCTTACGCAGTTGGCGTGGGCAAAGCATCTACGGACATCAAGAGCGAGTTACAAGCCGGGCTCAGCGAATTCGGGGGGCCGGTCCTCAAACCAGCCCATGGAGAGCCGGAAGCGTTCAGCATCGGCGTCAATTGGCTAGTTGCTGACGCGTTCGTAGCCACATCGACCGAAGTGTATGACGTCGCGGGTATCAGCAAATACGAACTCAAGAAAAACGCCTGGTGGAATTATTACGATTATTGCTTGTGGATTGATAACAATGTCAACTACACTTACTCATTCCAAGACGAAACAGGCGACGTCTACAAGCTAACCACGCTCATACACGGCGAGCACTACGTTCAGTACGACTCCAAGAAACCGACCATTATCAAGGTTTCGGGTAGTGTATTAAGTTTGTAATGCGATAGCTGTACCACAACCAGAAGTTTTGAAATGTAATGTATAGTATTGTTTTGGATCAGAGCACATCGTTGGCAACAGTATATTCCTGGCATCCGACGAAGACAAATCTAAGGTAAAACATACATTTCGGCATCTTTATTTTGGGCGCCACCATGATGAGTTTTATTTCGATTCGACCTTAGTATTGAAACCAAATGCACGAGTTTCGGGGATAATTTTCTGTTCAAAGTTCAAGTTGGCCCCGATTCTGGTTTGCATTGACGAAGCGATCCCCATTTCTTTATGGCTAATTGGTACCCAACAATGGCCTGGAACTAAATTTGGATGCAAAATGGAGGTGGAGCGCAGGTGGTGGAGTGCAGGTGGTGGTTGGAAATGAACAAGAAGTGAGCCCTCATCTTTCGCGCTGCTTCTTCCTCCGCAGCAGAAAGTCGCACAGCGACAACTTCACTTTGGGTCGGGCAGGTTGAGTAAAGCTAGCGAAGGCGACACTGGTCGTGCTGCAGACTCGGACGAAGGTAACGACGGGTGCCTGGACAGTAGGTGGCAGCAACACGATTGGGGTGTCCGATGGTCACGGTGGTGCATGTGGAGAACGTTAGAAGACGATCGAAAGAACCAGTTTGAACCGGAGGGGGAAGGGTCATCTTCGAAGTTCCTGCAGAAGGACTGGAAGAATTGTCGAATTATGAGAGGATTTGCGATGTTCTTCGACATGAGATAAAAAAATAAAAATAGCAACGATAGATACAGGAGAAGGCAGGGCCGGAAGATAACGCATTGATTCCTCAATTAAACTAGACCTGTCCAACATACGCATGACTCGGGACGGCCCTGTATTTTGAGTTTAGGATGGCCACGGTGCTCAATGCACGAGGTTGAGGCAGACACTTGGGTAGTAGATCTGGAGCATCAGACTCTTCGCCGCAGTCTTCGGCAGTTTATTCTACATTTCGCCATCGACCAGGTCCTAATTTTACCGCTGGTAAAAGAACAGGTGGACATGGTTCTGTGGATTGAAGCAGGGGGTTGCAATATTAGGGAGAACACCGCTTCACAGCACGGATTCAAACTCTATCCGATGGACAGTTGATGGACAGATGTTTTATGATTTCGGAATTGATACCGGAAGACATTTTACTTTAGACTGGCTCAATTAATCCCTTTAAAAAATATGTCACATTGTAGAGGAAAGCAAGCAGTTGCTGTAATCTATGTCGGTAGACGATAAGAACTCGTAAACGCACATCATGGCCCTCAAGCTATCTTCATCATAAACCAGTTGTTCGGGAAACTCGAACCAATCTCTAATCGAAAACTAACACGGTTCTTGTTTAGAAGATATCCATTACGTCTTACATTGTGTCATGCACCAACTGAATATGCATAGTAATGGTGGGATCAAGGTGGGATTGGTCTTGTGTTGAAAGTGTCTAGAAGTCTCTGAATGATCTCTTAGTATGGATAGGATGCCACGGTTCCTTGGTTCGCAAGAACAATCAATGATTGAGGTGAGCAGATGTTATTGTTCGGAGAATCGTAAGATTATATCTGGAATAGATCGGGTACATACAACTCGTTACTCGAGTTATGCATCATGATATTCGAAGCGCATAATGAGGCGAGCTGTACAACTGATTAGCGCAAAGGATCTTTTTTATTGTTAGAGGGAATGGTTACTTGGATGAAATATGTTATATCTCAAGCAAAAAAAAAATACATACAGAGAGCACAGGGAGATTGAAGTGATGTTTTTCATCGGATCACCTGAGAAAGGTCAAATGGTGATCAGGAGGTACAATCCAAGCAGCATCAGCGGCCCACTTGAAGAACCTAGAACGAGCTAACCCTTTATTGTGGAGTTGTGGCTAACCTTTCTCGTCATTCATTGTCTCTGTTGGACGCAGAGCTAACGTTAGAAACCTTACTTATTGATGCTTATCTATGGAATGGTAAACCTGGTGTAAGAGAAGTTTGTCACAGGATCTTTCTGATACCTACTAGGAATGGTGAGTATACGCGTCCGTAATCTGCCGAATTCGGGATCGGTTGACAGTGAAGCATGTCTTGATACTTGGCGCGCGCCACAAAATACTGAGTGGTAGCCAAACGTCAGTGTGTGACGAGATAATGAACTGAAACTCAACGGCTTTTTCTGAGCGGTGGAAGAGCGTATCGTTGTCTTTAAACGGTGGAAAGTGATCTGCCGAATTAGTAGATGAGGATACCTGTGCGCATTGAATCCGAATTGTTCAATGTGTTGCCATGTCATAAGAGGTGGCTTCGTTCTCCATAGCATTAGTAAATTCAAGTCCCCGGATTCGAAAAAGGCATTAAGTATGGGAAACTGCCAAGAGTCGCCAAGTACTGTAATAGTCTAGCACGCACAGAGTTTTTGACCGACACCACTGAACAGTATTCCAATGATAGCACCCAATGGAATGACTCTGATTTACTGATGCTGGAGAACGCATTCGTAGTATCGCCGCTAGAAGTTTTCTGAATGAGAGTACAAAAGGTTCTAGCCTAGAACCTTTTGTACTCTCATTCAAGAAAGCCTGAGCGGTCATGAGGCGCAAGATGGATCCACTCAGTGGGTTTCGCGGAGCCGAGAAAAGCGCAATATGGGTTAACCAAAAGCCGTGATTCTCTTTTATGAAAGGCATAAAAAGCAGGGCTGGATTCAGTCTCCAAACCATAGCACAATGTCTACTCCAGACCTCGACCTTAACAATATCCAGGGTGATATCCTGTAAGGTGCTCCTCAATTAATATAGATGGCGTAATACTCAAGTTTCCATGCAGGGATGGCCTCCCAAAGAAGACACAGTACTATATCTTCTTCCAAATCGTTAATGTCGCGAAATTCAGGCGACAGCTTGTACAGTTAGTCCCGTCCATCACGACCGTAGCAGATGTCTTGAAGCAACGAAAAGCCATTGAAGACCACAAGAGGAGAAGGCTCCCCGGGTTGATCACAATGGTCGGCGTCAATATTTCATTTTCACATAAAGGCTTCGTCAAGGTCAGGACAATCAGTCAAATAAGGCAGAGTAATATCGCACTCAACAATTTCTCTCTTTGAATTTAGCTGGGGATTGATGACTCGTCGCTTGGTACTGGTGGTGCAACAGACCCCTTCCTGGTCGGTCAAAAGCAAGACGCAGTCGACAAACTTGGGGACCCACTCAAGGGCGACGACGAGACTCCGGATTGGGATGGACATTTCCTCCAAGATTTACATGGTGTCATTCTGATTTCTGGCGACTGCCATCTCACAATCCGGAAAAAGAAAGCCGAAATTGACCTACTCTTCAGGGCCAACACCCTCTTTGGCTCCATCAGGGAAGTCACCACCATCAGGGGTGACGTCCGACCAGGCGTCCAGTCTGCACACGAGCAGTAAGTTCGCATCCGGCTTCGATGTGAATATGAAACTCAACCTTTGATTCAGTTTTGGTTTCCTGGATGGGGTTTCCAATCCTGCTATTAATGGCTTCACCACGGTTATTCAACCTGGTCCTAGTCCCGTGGACCCTGGAGTTATCCTTACAGGACATAAAGGAGATCCAGGTGAAGACAAGAGAGAACGTTGGGCGGTCGATGGCAGCTTCCTCGTCTTCCGCTACCTCTCCCAACTAGTCCCAGAATTCAACTTTTTTTTGAATACGAACCCCCTTTCCGTGGATGGAGAGGGAAAGAATTTGACCCGACCAGAGGGAAGCGAACTTCTAGGGGCGCGAATGATCGGACGTTGGAGGAGTGGTGCACCTATTGACATAACCCCCTTCCAGGACGACCCAGATTTAGGAGCAGACCCAACAAGGTAACTGCATCGTCTTGCATACACAAGATGAGGGCTGACGGCTTCGTTTGTTAAACAGGAACAATAACTTCCGATTTGAAGGCCAGATAAGCTCCCAGCTGCGTTGTCCATTTGCTGCGCACGTTAGGAAAACCAACCCGAGAGACGACCTTGAAGCCCCCCCAGGGAGACCTCCTATTTCGATCAAGTCCCGTCGAATCATACGACATGGTATTCAATTTGGACCGGAGTTGACAGCAGCAGAGATAATAGCTGGAATCACGCTGTTTGATCGAGGCCTTCTCTTCGCCTCTTATCAGAGCAGCATCGCCAACGGATTCCAGTTCCACCAGCAAAGTGAGATTTATTCTATGATACATTCTTTCCTTGGATCCCTGATTAAAACGCTTTTAGCTTGGGCGAACAATAAGAATTTCCCGTTTTTCACCGGCAAACCATTCCCTGCAGGGTATGTGATGAACAGTTTTGCTAGCTGGATTTGTACATTTGACCCAAATAACATTGATCACCAATGACAGTCTCGACCCGATTATTGGCCAAGGTGAAAGGATCACGACTGGACTTGATCCCGTCAAGGAAACTGAAGAATTCTCGATGCCTTCTTTCGTCATTCCGAAGGGCGGTGAATATTTCTTCGTCCCAGGCATAGACGGGTTAAAGAACAAGATCGCCGAAGCCGGGAATTAGGTTTTTCTTTGCAGGTTAAAATTGATATCGGAATCGAATGGTAACTTGAACAAGTTGAAGACGGACCCATAATTTTGTACTTTTAAATACACTACTTGTGCTTTTCTTGATCCAAACGACCAAATTGAATGAGCTGAAAGCTTGAAGCACCAGCAATCGTCTACGCCACCTTTGAGGGAGAAAAAAAGCCAGGGCCACGACAATGAAGATTGACAACAGATTTGCCCGTAACTAGCACATCGTGAAAGTACTTTCGCATATGAAAATATTCCCAATCCAGTTCGTACCATGTTTGGGATACCGTTGAAGACTGTAATTGCTGAATATTATTATCAAAACTGGACGCCCAGGTCGTGTTATGTTTGTAAAATTGGATCCTAAGTCTTCTGCTCATGACTTCAAGTTTTTGAGAATTCAAGCCATCAATATTGCCATTCGTTATACCCCTGAATTATGTAATCAAACCCACTTTTTGACCACGTCGCTCACCTCCGATGCTATTTGAAGTCAACGTATGTGCGTCCAGCTATACAGGACAAGTATTAAATATCTAACAAATCGTACAGAAGAAGCTCTTTTCCAGGTCAGATCGCGTTAAAGGCGTCGATTTCCATCCCACAGAACCCTGGCTTCTCACAGGACTCTACAATGGCACCGTCAACATCTACAACCACGACACGGGAGCCATAGTCAAAACTTTCGAAGTTGCAGAAGTCCCAGTTCGTTGTGTAAAATTCATCGCACGCAAGAATTGGTTCGTCGCTGGCTCGGATGATTTCCAGCTTAGGGTATTCAATTACAACACCCATGAAAAAGTCGCCGCTTTTGAAGCTCATCCTGATTATATTCGATGTTTGACGGTTCATCCCACCGCTTCTATTGTATTGACTGGAAGCGATGATATGACGATCAAAGCTTGGGATTGGGATAAAGGTTGGAAGAATATCCAAGTAAGTCCTCGGTATCCAGATCAAGAGACTTTGTTTTTTAATTCATTATTATAACAGACATACGAAGGCCACACACATTATATCATGAATCTCGCTTTCAACCCCAAAGACGCCAACACTTTCCTGTCCGCCTGCCTCGATCGCACAGTAAAAATGTGGTCTCTAGGTTCTTCCACCCCCAACTTCTCAATGGAAGCGCACGAGAAAGGTGTCAACTACGTAGACTTTTACCCAGGCGCAGATAAACCCTATCTAGTCACCACAGGCGATGACAAAACCGTCAAAGTTTGGGATTATCTCAGTAAGAGTTGCGTGCAAACCATGGAAGGCCATACCAACAACGTCTCTTTCGCTGTCTTCCATCCCAACCTACCCATCATCATCAGCGGAAGTGAAGATGGAACAATCAAGATTTGGAACAGTGGCACCTATCGCATTGAAAACACGCTCAGCTATGCTTTAGAGCGTTCATGGTGTGTTTCACTCCGCAAAGATGCCAATGAAGTAGCAGTAGGTTTCGATGAAGGTGTTGTTGTCATCAAGGTTCGTAGTCTCTTACAATGCTATTCTACCAATTAAACAATCTCCATCCAGCTCGGCAGGGACGAACCAACATTCAGCATGGACCCATCCGGCAAACTCATCTATACCCGCAACCACGACGTCCTCTCCGGAAACCTCCAAACCATCTCCGACCCCTCCCCATCCACCTCATTCACAGATGGCACCCGTCTCCCCCTCACAACTAAGGAAATCGGTTCCACCGAAATATTCTCCACATCCCTCCTCCACTCTCCCAATGGTCGATTCGTCACAGTGGTAGGCGACGGCGAATACATCATCTACACTTCTCTAGCCTGGCGAAACAAAAGTTTTGGAAACGGTATCTCATTCGCTTGGGCTCCTGATTCAAACACATACGCTGTTCTGGAGGGCAAAGTTAAACTTAAAGTATATAAGAATTTCAGAGAACGACCTGGGACTGGGATGAAAGGTTCGGGAAGTTGGTCGATGGAGAGTTTGCATGGTGGGACATTACTTGGTGCTAGAGGTTCTGGGTTTGTGATGTTTTGGGATTGGGAGTCTGGAGAGATTGTTAGACGGATTGATGTGGAAGCAAAGAATGTTGGGTTTTTCTTCAACCCTTCTCTCCTTGTCTGTCTGATTCAACACTTTCTTTTTTAACCTAGGTTTTCTGGTCTGGTACCGGTTCGTTAGTAGCCATCGCAGCTGAAGATTCTTTCTATATCCTTCGATTCGATCGAGATGCCTACAACGCAAAATTAGAAGAAGGAGCGGAAATCACTGACGAAGGTGTTGAAGAGGCGTTTGAAGTCGTTGCTGATGTGTCAGAAGGGTAAGTCTGATTATTCCTAATAGCTAACAAAAACAAGACTAACCCATCGATCCCCCAGTGTCAAGACAGCCAAATGGGTTGGCGACTGCTTCATCTATACCACCTCCAACAGGCTATGCTACTTCGTCGGTTCCGAATCCTATACCATCAGTCCCTTCGACACGTAGGCCCTCTTCTCGTCTTGAATACCCTCCTCTTCTCGTCTAACACACTCTATAGACCTCTCTACCTCCTCGGCTACATCCCATCTCACAACCGAGTCTACCTAACAGACAAAGATCTGCGTATCTACGGCTATGCACTTTCTCTCAGCGTCGTAGAATACCAAACTGCCATTCTGAGAGGGGACACTGAAGCTGCTGCTGATATTCTTCCTACGTTACCTAAAGACCAACTTAACAAAGTTGCTCGATTCCTTGAAGCTCGTGGTTCGTCTTTTCTTCCTCCTTTCAATCCCACATTCCATCAAAACCCCTCACCCCTCTTTCAACAGACCTCAAAGAGCTAGCACTGCAGATAACAACCGACCCAGACCACAAATTCGATCTAGCCTTATCCCTCGACGACCTAGATACAGCCCTCCAAATAACTCACACGATCCCCGAGAATGAATCCGAAATCAAATGGAAAGCACTAGGAGATCGTGCTTTGACAGTGTGGAGGTTCGATTTAGCTAAAGAATGTTTTGAGAAAGCAGGGGATTCAAGTGCTTTGATGTTACTTTTGGTGTCGGTGGGGGATAGAGAGGGGTTGAAGGTGTTGGCTGAGAAAGCTGGTATGTTTCTTTTTTCTTTTCGGGAGGTTTTTATTTGGCGGGTGGTTTGTTTCGATTGATGTACTGATTTATTTTTATTTTTTTGTAGAGAAGAAAGGCCAGAATAATCTCGCATTCGCTATCCTGTTACAACTTGGCGATTCTGCTGCATGCGTAGACCTATTAACGAAAACCCAACGTGCACCCGAAGCAGCTCTATTTGCCAGAACCTATGTTCCAAGGTAACGGTTTACCCATCCAACCATGCCACGTTTCCTTTCTAACGACCTTATCTGTATATAGTCAAGCACCTAAAGCAGTCCAAGCATGGAAATCAGAACTTACTTCTAAAAGCAGAACCAAAATAGCAGCTATTGTCGCTGATCCTTCGTCGAACCCTGAATTATTTGAAGAAGGATGGGAGGAAGTGTTGGCTCGTGAGGAAGCTCATTCTAGTGAGTTTTCTTTCTTTTTTCTTTTTTTTTTTCAGACTTGCGGGCGTTGACATATGCTGATTATTTGATTATGGCTCATAGGTCCTGCAATTTTAGTCGATGTAGCTTGAGTTAAATTACGTTTCGTATGACTGTTTTTTTTAATGGAGGACTTTTCTTCGAGTTAACTGAGATAGAGAAGAGGGATACGTTTGTGTACTCTCATTACTATCCAAACCCCTTGCACTAACCCTCGCTGTCCCTCCTTCATTCTATTCTAAGATCTCACTCCTTTCACTGAGCTCTAACAACTGAAAAACTCTCGCTCTTTACCTCAAAGATATGCGAATGACATGTGAAAAAAAGAAGTTGGAAAAAAGAGTGAATGACAGGACCACCGAGCGCAGCTACTCCCTCTGACAACCCTCAAAGCATATCTAATATAATCCAGTTATAGGACAGCACCCTAGAAATTTATAATTGGGTTCCTGGCATGAAAGATTCTCCTAGGACGCTGCCGACTTCAACTTGGGGAACGTGTCTCTCATCCTCCCCCCCTCCCTGCGCCAACCCCGACGCATCCAGCTCAAATTTTTTGGTGGATTTCTCTGCAGGTGTGCTTCAACACTCACTTGGCGAGCATATTGACGCCAACGCCCTTGACGCCATCCTAGAGGCTCCGCACCCTCTCTCCAAACATATTGTCCATTACTCCACACGGAATCTTGCTCAAATTGCACGATTTTTTTTTTTTTTTTTTTCTTTCAAAACGAGACTTGTCAAGTCTGCTATTGGTTAGCAGGACACCGACCGACGCTGTCTTTCATTGGAAATTTTACCCTTTTCCCCCTCTCCGTTTCACCCGAAATCGAATTTGTTTGGACGTTTCTCTTCCACTTCTATCAACTATTCAAGTATATGCAGTCAGAATCTATCGAATACTTCAGAGGTAATCTAGTGACAGCCTAGTAGTCACTTGCTTCGTCGTCATTCACATCCAAGGGATTATGCTACGAAGCAAG
>Ga0193742_1002011_pt1 | contig 11828 bp, 11 predicted proteins | sample L2c1metaG_FD_165511 | JGI IMG/M metagenome (GOLD analysis project Ga0193742, IMG submission 165511) | Soil microbial communities from a riparian zone of the East river system, Colorado, United States - L2c1 | ecosystem: Environmental > Terrestrial > Soil > Riparian zone | place: USA: East River... | reverse complement strand
CGGAAGATCCAATTTCGTGACCGCGGCGTCACGCGTGCCATCTTCATCGAAAACGGCAATAATATCGTCAGCATCCTCGTGTAGTAGTAACCATCATAACGGCCGATTTTGACGATCATGGTATTGAAATTACTTATTGTTGGTTTAGGGTGATCGGAATTTCTGATGAGAGAGAGAGAAATGATATAACTGTCTGTAGGATGGCTATGATTTTCAATCATAGATATCGATCTTCTTACTTATCGATGCAAAGAAGGAAAAAAAAACTTTAAAAAGGAGTACTTAGAAGTACTCATATTCTTAGAATGTATGAGAAATTTTATGACCGACTTGTCATTCTCCGTATATCGGACTCTGCAAGGGAAACTAAGAATTTTTTGTTACACGATGAAGCTTAAAACTACTTGAATTGTGAAAAGATAGACGGTGATTCGAATGCCAATGGCTAAGAAGTCACTATGGGTTACGAGGTACGGGTTAAGAGGGATTCCTATGTGTCTGACACCGGCCGAGATATTGGATGGAATCATTTTAAGACTCTGTCAAGCTGTTTTTGAGTAGTGGTTTCAGCCAACTTCTATGTCAGCGAACGTAAAGCTATATTCTCTGTTTTTCAAGTCCGAGACTCCGAGTCTAAAAGGAATTCATTGCTCGGACGTTGCAATCTATACATAACCCATCCTTCACCCGTTTATCGGACCAACGATTCTAATCTGTCTTATGGAGGTTCTACTTCACAAGACTGAAGCTCTGTACAACCTCGCTGAGTTCCATGATTCCGTTACATATGATCATGAGTTCAAAGAAGAACAATATTACGATGGCAGTAGGATTCTTAACGGCAACTTTACAAATTTGAACTAACTACATATGTGCATTTTGCTGTTAGAAAGGTATCAATGAGATTATTGGAGGCATGTCGGCTGTCCAGACCTTTATCTAACAAGGCTACCATGAACGAAAGCCTAATGGTCGGACGTTAGTTAAGAGTACTATCCGCCTTTCGTCCGGCCCAAGTTTGGCCCCCTATCTTTCGTCCACTTCGAATTTATCAGTTTTCACTCAATTCATACCAAACTTCGTACATGGCATCTATTACATTAGCTTAGCACTCTCCAGTTTTTTTTTTACGTGAAAAACGTAGTATGGAGGGTCTGTCACACTTGCCGAGCGATGCCGTGGCACGGTTTGATGGCCGTTCCCAATGGAGTCAGGTGTACAATGACATCGCAAGTCCTGACAGCAGTGCGTTTCGGTGCGCTGTCCTAATGCCTGCTGTACACCGAGGAGGTGTCTGGCTGATATAACACTGTGTAACGAAAGATAGGGGCCGGACGAAGAGTGGGGTCATGATAATATTGAGAAATCTTTAAGTATGTTTGATATTACCTAATGAGGGGAAATTACTAGCTGGAGACCGGTACTGTGGTTGTACATTGCTTTATTAGTAAATAATGCCAAAAATCGTAGTTCTTGTTTGATTTGCGATGGTATCCAATGATTTATCTGTCCGGCCTCCTTTTTTTCTTTTTGAAAAGAGAAGATAGATAGATTTATTTGAAATAGTCACATCTGACAGTATCCACCTACTAGTGGAATGAAAAGTTACCGATATAACAAATGGGCACTACTGCCGCTACATAACAATTTATTTTACGTGATTAAGTTCTTTTTTTCTTTCTTCATCAATTTTGTGACTGCCGTATGTTTTTTTTTCCTGTTATTAATAAGATCGGCCGAGGAGACTTGTGTAATTATGTCACTATATATTACCCACTTGAAAATCGGTTTTCATTGGGAAAAAAAAAATTAGCGGTTTTTTTTTTAAAAATTTCGCTATGCGTTCATCAATTTTCCATCTGTCATTTTCACCGTCCGTTGTACTAGCATATATTCACACTAGAGATAGTAAGAACAGGTGACAGGGGTAGCGACGAGCCTTACCTTTACGGAATCGTCGAGGCCTGACGAGAGAATTGATCGAGACCAGATGTTATTTTTAGCGCATTCAACACGTGGATTCTTGGCTTTAAGTTTTTAATGAGACTTGAAGCACTCAGCTAGCGCCAGAAGCATTATGCCAAGGAAAACAGATAGTGGAACTAGAAGGCCATCATGAGACCCAAGGCACCAAACTTCTCGAGACAAGCTTAAGTTAAGTACTAACCATTAGAGCACTAGTCACTCATGTTAACCAGTCGATCAGATGAACGCCAATGGATGCGGGAGCATTGCTATATTTTTACCTATAAGTAATAAAAAGGAGACTCAATTACAATTATCATTACAGTTGAAGGAATTGGGAGGAAAGGTGTGGATGTATGATTGTAACCGGCTACCGATAACGTGCAAAACTTTTGAATACCGCACCAGATGTGTGCCAAAGGAGGAAAGGGAATATGGAGATGGATCAAAACAGAGAAGCGAAGAAAAAGTGACTTGAATGATGAGATTGACGAACCGACTTGAGCTTGAGAGAGGTAATATGTATATAGCAACCCATTATTAACCAACAAACCTTGATTCTAGGTTGTGTGTTGCAGGTAGGTAGCCGATCGGGGTAAACAAAGAGAGAAGAACACGATAAAAACTGAAAAAAGGAGTGGACTGAGCACAAAGGCTCAAAGGGGAGATTATGATCGCTGGGAGAAAGAGAAAACTCATGTAGGGAGTTCTGACTGTCTAATAAGAGAAAGGGCTTTCTCCGACCGCGGTCGCACATCGCAGTTAAATTGATTAGGCATTCTGTATAGGAAAAAAAAAAGGAGATTACTTAATCTATACAAACGGAAATGTTGATGTCAAGATATTACATACCTGAAGATAGCATTATCATATTTTACCACTGGTTCAACAGTATTCCCATGCTCGTCGACAGCTTTGGAGATATTCAATGTGGCAAGCATCGATACGATAAGTAGCCAGGCGGATGAATCGACGAGGTGGCTGCCCGGGCACTGTCTAGCATGAATAAAAGAAGTCAGACGGTGATGCTAGCTCAAATAAGCAAGTCTGATCATGAAGATGCCCTAGGTGTTATGGATAGACACTGAATACAAGGCCTGCATACATGCGCGAAAACTCCAAACACAACGAAACGAAATGCAAACAAACTCACCTTCTGCCAAACCCAAACACAAAATTCGTAGGATCCATCTTGCGTTCCATCTCAGGTGTAGTTGGCTCCATGAACCGTTCAGGACGGAAAGTGGCAGCATCCGGATATATCGTTTCATTGCGCGTCATCGCCCTGTAGGCATGGAGTAAGAAATGGGCATAGTCGGTGTCCAGACCGAATGAATATGAACAAGACCGTAGCAAAGGGCGGCGAGCCAATGACAAAAGTAAACCACGGAAGGCATCAGTACATACCAAATATTTCCAAAAACCAAGGATCCCTTGGGTATATGCATACCCTTGTAAACATCATCCTCCATCAACCGATGTGGGAGATCTGAAATAAACCAAGACTTCAGTAAGTACACACGGATAATTGATTTCTGGCTGCAATCAACATACTTAAAGGCAAAGGCACAGCCCAACGCAGGGACTCCTTATATAAGGCTTCGACTGTTTTGATGGTAACTCAGTAAGTAAATGCCTTCAGGGTCAGTATAAGTCAGCATGCTTATACATACCAAAAGGAAGGGAAGCTCGATCTGCGAATGTCGGTAGACGATCTTGACCGACGACAGCATCAATCTCTTGTTGTGCTTTCTGTTGGGCGGCGGGATGGAAAATCAGGGCGAGCATGAAGTTAGAGACCGTAGTGATAGTCTGTTTCGCACAAAAAAAGAAGATTGAAACACCAGAGATCAGAAATAGTAGATATATGCGCTTTTTATAGAGGAAAAAGTTGACGTACCGTGTCTATACTGGCTCCATACATCGAGTTGGCTACCCATTTGAGGTCGAATTCGAATTGGTCCACGCCTTTCATACTTTCGTCTTCGAGGAGGGTTGAGCAGAAAGAAGGTTTGTATGAACCAGTTTTCTGTTTATAGTAGATATATATGCGCGTGTGATTACCAATTTCAGAAGGAGCACCCACCATACTAGTCTTCAGGTATTCGAAAGGCCTATCCACAAACTCCTCCATTTTTCTCTTCCAAACTATCGCGTTTTTCTTGAAACCAGAGCCAGGCATCCATAATGGAATATGTCTCAAAAAGGGGAAGACATCTACAGGCCAGATGCCTCCACCTGACGCGATGCGATTGGCAAGTAGGTCGACGCATTCTTCAGCAAGCCCCAGAAACTCGTCGTTGTTTGAAACCGCTTCATAACCGTACACAACAGAGAGCGTGAGACCGCCTGCGTATCGCCGTACATGCCTTAGATATTCCGCTGGGTCCACGGTGAGGCGCCGGAGAAAGGCATGGGTTTCCGTCAAAATGAGGGGATGGTATGAGGGGATGGTTGGGGCACCAAAAGCCTTGTGCGCGAGCCTACGTTGTCGTTTTGATTGATCGCCATAAGATGTGAACGCCATCTGAAGCATTCATGATGACAATGAGAATGAGCCATGATCATGAGAAGAATCAGGGAAGCAAGGCGAAGACAGATACAAGAGCGAATGAGAGAAAGAGGCGGATGTCATTTCACAGACGATGGGAACACCTTGAGGACGGCGGAAGCTTACCATGTTTTTGCAACCGCATCTGTCGGAAGGTTGATAACGATTAAGCACAGAGTTGTGACAGCTGAGACAAAAGGAGATACTCACAACTCCCCCACCATGACGAAGGATGGCTTGTCAGAATAGATTGAACCACGCTTGTCCAACAAGTCAAACGCTGCCTCTGGGCTGTTGAGGAAGACGAGACTCTGTCCTAAGACGTGTACATATACAACATCGCCTGGAGACGAGATTTCAACGCGACTTGGCATGCTTGATGGTAGAATAACTCGTACCATATTGTTTAGCCCACTGGAAGGCTGGTAGCCAGAGCTCTTTCAAGGAAAGATCTGTAATATTGCCCAATAATGGGAGGGGCTTCGGGCCAGGTGGCAAAGATGCCCGGGAAGCTTTAGGCTTTCGGAACCAAAAGAAAAGAACGGTGAGAAGACTGGCGAGAACAATCGCGAAGAAAGTGGTAGTCATCTGAGTAGGAAGGGAGAGGAATGGGGAGAGAAAAGGGGGAAAGAGAGATCTGTCTGGTTATGATGAAGTGCACACATACTTATGGGATTTTGGCAAATTTTTTGGGGATATGCAAAAAAAAAGAGAAGACAATTTTGGACTGTACTTTGCTTTTCTGTCGTTGCTTCAGCCAGAAGCGATCCTGATTACCTTTATTGGATATACTCATTACCAAATTAGTAATAAAGTTCCGACATCATGGCACCTATTTCATATCTTTTATATTTCTCATATATATTTTCCCTTTGTTCTATTTCTTTCGTCGATTTCCTTGTCCCATCCCGTCGATTTGAATACGGTGAGCGGCCAATTTCCAGAAACGACGATTTCGTAAAGGCACCCTTGCACCACCCGGGCCGCTGCAATCCGGTCAACCAACATTAACAGTCCTTGCCGTACTGTTATGATCACCAACCCTACCGCAATCAATAAAAAAAAACCTTTTGATCGCATAGGCTATCGTAATAATGCCGTGGCCGTGGCAACCATAGCAGCATAGCTTGTATGAGAACAATCGACGTCCTGTGATATCGGTTGCCACTGCTTTTCATCAAAGTAGGAGTTCCAGCATCCATTGGACCAAGGTGGCTGCCGTATTCCTGGGAACACGCCTTATCCCAAAACTTTCAACAATTTGCGAATCCGAGTCCGTTGGTGGCTTAATGAAATGTACCCGAGCTCCCTAAACGCAGCTGCTGCTGCGGTCTTCAATCAGGAGCACTCACTGTCAAACGACATATACCCTAGGCTATCATTATAACCCCCACTGTCAATGACATGTCAATGTCACTGGCCAGGTCCATTCGGTCAGTCACGCAATTTTAGCACGCAAAAAATTTGTCACAATTCTTGGAGCGGCCGGTGTGTCCAACAGGACCTGACATGTACTATATAGTATTCTCGAAACAGAAGATCAGTGATTACGGCAATGCTTCGATGATCATCTTCATCCTCCATGGAGTACTTGGAATCCAACCGCGACGAGCGCGCATGTCCTTACACCGGCCCCGAAACTCCGGGTGGCAACTCGCAAGCATTCTAAATACCTACAACGACAAGGCGTATTTAACGAACTGTTAACTGCGACAGCGTCCAGTATATATATATGCTAGATAACGTTTTTGCACCATAGTAGTATCTGTACGTCAGTCAGTCAATAATTCCACAAGTTTAATTACACTTATACCCAACGAGCTCGCATATGATAGGCAGGCCTCTCACGTCGAAGATCAGTGCACCTGGAGCGCCCAACACTCTATTCGTATAGGTACCTTTCCTGATCAGATGCTCGTTCATTGAGGGAGGCGACAGAAATCCTACCCCCCGAGTCGTATCACCCTCATATTAAAACTAGCGAAAAGGTTGCTCTGATCGTTTCGACCTCATATTTCCATCGGATGACAATTGGACACTTGCGCAGTTATTATCAAGCTCAAGACAAAGACCTTAACTTAACCTACGGACCTCTTATAGTCGTCAGCTAATTTGGCATCGCACTGGCAGCGGCTTCAAAGTCTCCAGAGCAATTACTGCACCAGCTCGTCATCGATCATCTCTGCGTTCAAATATTGTAAACTGACAGATACGCCAATCATGGTGTTGATCTGGAAGTTATTATACTGGACTAGCGCACAGGACGGTGCCACACCCGTGATGTGCGAGATCATGTGACCGATATCATCTAAGATGATGCGTTCGAGTTGTCCGGAGTACTTTGATCTTTGGACGCCGGAAGATTGCTGTGACGCCGTCTTACTGGTAAATAGGTAGCTTTATATTGATTAATTAGTATTTGATTATTTTGATTAGTTTGACTAATTGATTGAGTGTTATTCCAAATGATCGAGCTCATGGTTATGGGTGCAGAGCGGCTTGAAGATCAAGATCACGTACAAAGTTCTACCAATTGACTTCGAATGGTCATCATATGGCCATACAATATTCCACCAGAATTATTCAACATGACGAGACGATAACTTCACGGCTTTCCATTGAAAAGGTATTCTTGTAAGTTGCAATCGTGGCAAACACTCGCGGAGTGCGCCACAGGCACACAGCACCGAACAAAATGAGACCGAGATGTTTTAAAAAAACGCGACGAGCTCAGGATTAGACTGGGGAATTCTCATGGATCCCAGACAGTGGATGATTGGGCCTACAATAATAAACGAAGTTATTCAGACTCAAGAGGGTAATGAATGTGAAGGTTTTAAAAAAAAAAAAAAAAAAAAAGGAAGACGCTGACTCCACAGTTGCCAGTTGGCAAATTCCTCTCCCTGAGTAATCATCATGACCAATGTAATCATTTCAGGAAGAAGAATTGTAGTCATCCTTCTAAACCCGTCACGGAGAACCTTGTGGAATACCTACGACCCCACATTTGAAAGCAAGTAATATAGCTAGAAACGAAGATATGAAAACGTCAACCACAATAAGAAGAATGATATTAAATGTGAGGTGAGAAAGAGATGCTATGAAATCAAAATGAACTGACATGAAGAGGCGACGATCCCCCGAGTAAGTTGGGGGCAGAGTTGCTAAAGGGTAACCCGTAACGTGCTAATGTACCTGGTGTGATGTTAAAGCGCCACAAAGAATGAAATTAAGAACTCATGACAGAGAGCGATGAAAACCATGTGCAACTTGATGATAGATAACGAAAAATAGCTGTGACTCGGATGGTCAATCGATGAAGTTTACATAGTGAATAATAGTGCTATCATCAAGTAAGAGTCTACGTTTCTGCAAGGAATTGCGCCGGAGGAGAGAACTGTCAGGTATGAACACCAAGTTGCTTACATAGATTATGGCCAGATATTGGCCCGATGTTGATGTGAAGAGGTTTTGGGGGAGGAACTCAAGTGTAGCAGCAGCTGGGCACGGTCACAAGAACAAGTGGAACGCGAGTTGTCGACTATTTATGGCTTATTGAATGTAAGTCTCTGCTTCATCTTATTCATAACTGGGAGAGTGTGATGCGTATACAAATGTTCAACTGTCTATCTCTGTGGAGCAATGGATCAGGAAGGAAGAATTAAGAGTAAATAGTGACGGCCTATGGCTGAAATAAAACCCAGCTCGTAGAAGCTTTCATGCAGCGGATGTAGGACTATCAGTCTTTACGAATTTGCCACTGCCTTTGTTAAAAAGATCCTGTGATTAAAAAATGGATTAGCAAACAGCATATCCGAACAGTGGATGAGGACCGCACTTTGTAAATACCGCTCGCAATATGCAGCAAGGCCTGTCGGCTCTCCCACAATGGGTAGATGACGACTGAAATTGCAGACAAGAATGTCCAGGCGATTCCAATTGCCACCCAGCCGGTCAAGCCACCAACACCATAAATATGTTGGGAGAAAAATAGAGGTAGAGGGATGACCAGGATGAGGATGACGAACTTCCATGAATAGGATATCAGAGGTGAATTTTTAAAGTTTTGATGAGATCAAAAACTGACCAATGCAACAGACCAAATGGCTGCAAACTTGAAAGCCTTATTTAGAGCCACACGGTCAACTTCATCTTCGCTGTTATCGTAGGATTCGCCCACAACGGACGCTACTCCCTTGACAGAAACATCGGCTTGCTTGTTGTCGCTGTCGGAATCAAATTTCTCCTGATTCGTCTTTTCTGAAGTAGAACCCGGCTTATTGATAGCACGGGTAGTTTCCCAATCGAAATTGTCTGGCCACTGCACCGCAAACATAAGCCAAGACCAAAACTAGAACTGAAAAATGATGATACATACAATTAACGATGAGACAGTAGCAACGATTGCACCGACGCCGATCGACGCCAGGTTTCCTGCCAACATTTCGAAGTCACCTGATAGAGACATGTCAGTGTCAAAATTGATGTTCATGATCTCATAGCATACCTCCGCTAGTCTGTAGAATAGACACCAACAGTTAGTATTCCCAAAATTGTACGTAAGTTAGTGAATAGTACATACCACTACGTTGATGACACCATCGTTAAGTGTGGACGTGGTGACCAACCAGGCGATGATTCCAGCGAAAAAACCGACAATGGAACCCCATATACACCCCCATTTATTTGCTTTGCTCCAAGTCACGCCTAGAGCAATGGGTGCTACGGCGGATCCTAAAATAACACCCATAAAAGTCTATAGTATAAACAGTTAGCACTGTCTTAAATTGTTGTGAAAATGGCCCACATATAACCAACCCATGGAGACGCCAATGTAGAAAAATATTAGGCCCGCAAGGCCGCAAACAACAGCGTAGCCAGCGACCTTTATGAATGTGATCAGATGCGCTGGATTGGATGGAAACCAAAGAGCATACAGCTGCATGTCCTACGCGTAAAATTTGATCTTCGGAGGCTTGGGGATTAATGTATGTCTGTCAATCGAACATGGGTATACCAAACCACAGAGAATTGCCCAAACACCAACTTTGTAGACATCATATGTCACGATAGATGAGACTGCAATCAATTCGGCAGAGCAAGCGCTTGTGACTGCTAAGAAAAGAAGAACAAGCAAAGCAGCAGCCCCGGATTTCCCAAGCAAGGCAGCTGCAGCTGCCGCGGCTGGTAGACCAGCAGATACATCAGCAGCGCTCAAAGCTCTCATAGAGGGATCACCCCTAAGCGCAACAGCAGCTAGACCAAGTGTAGTCGCAAAAGTGAAAGGAATAGCAAACCTATCCAAGTCCACATTAGATTGATCATAAACTAGATAGATAAAGAACCAACCATGCTATGCCACCAAGAAGATAGGCCTTGACTGTGGTGGCAGGACGACTGGCAATAGCACGTTGCCAGTATGCTTGATCTTGGAAAACTGTGGCGAAATTTCCAATGATGTTAATAACACCGAAAATCAGTCCATTCTTGGATCGCATGGTGAGATATGATCCTTTAGCATTGCCAGAAATAGGAGCGACAGAGGAGGCTGCGGTAAGCAACTCGTGCATCTTTGATGGGCTGCCAATCTTTTCGCTAGTGGCATACACACAAAAGACAAAGGTCTGCAAGAAAATTCAGAAGCGCTACAAGATGTTTTTGTTTTGCCCATACCAGGATGATAGCAAAGAGCACAGTAGTATGTGTGCTAGACGTAAAAGGATCAGACATCAGCTTGTAACTCGGTTGATACTCAGACTCCTGACATACTAGTCACAAAGTAATGTGGAACGCATCCCGCCAACTACCACGTAGATAGCGACACCAAGAGGAATGAGGAAACAAGCCTATGACTCGCAATTAAATGAGTGCAACATGAGGTCACGAGAGTGCATACAGCAATTGTGTTCATGCCCGTCAAATCTGTTACAGTCGCAGAACCACCCAAAACCAACATAGAACTAACAATAATGTTGGTCGCAAGACTAGACTGAATCGGTGAATTGATATAGATAGATGTGTGAACAATATTCTAACCCAAAGAACATGAAAACAAGATGAGCTGTCTTTCCCCATCTCGTACCGACAATCTCAAGCCACGTATGGGCGTAAGGTGCATTGAGTTTGAGCTTGGCCGCCAACTAACAGAGGGAGTGGTCAGCAATTATGTTTGAACAACAAAACGACATACTTACCATAGCAAACAGAAGAATTTGAACCGTTGCGCCAGCTGCAAGAATTTGTGAGCTGAAAAAGAAGAAAACATTGGAAATCTCTACCTCCATACCACCAGGGACCACTGATGCCTACGGAGAATATGAGAAATAGTTGAAGGCATTGATATATTCAATCAGAAACGAAACGAACCATATTTATAAGCCACAGCACAACTTTGTAGCTTTTAAAGTATCAATACCTAGTGCCATTATTTGACACCGAAACGTACCAGAGTGGCTGCCCATGTCCAAGCAGAGACAATTCCAGAGGCAATCAGACCCGGTTTGACACTCCGTGATGCACTGGTAAATTCTTCAGAGTTCTTGGGTGAGAAGCCGGTGTATCGTGCTTGAAGAGCAGTCAGGCATATCATGAACGCGCTGAAAAATAGACCAATCCCTGGCGAGGTGTATGGCCGATAAGTTCAAGGTATGAGCAGAAGGGACCATAGGCGTTTACCAACGACTGAGGAAATTGTTTAACAGAAAACTCGGGAGGTCAGCGAGCTATGACTCACCAACTCCATACCCGGCGCCTTGAGGAAGAACGGTTCCAGAGTTCATTGTTACCTGTATTGGGAATGTGAATTAATAGAACCAGAAGTCCGCCAGAACCCGCTACTTTAACGCCAGGCGAGAGATGGTTCAGAAGAAAGCGGAAGATTCGGGGGTGGTGGACATTAAGTACTATTAAGGTCTTATCTAGAGATAAGACCTGTGCGATTTAACGACCAACGTAAGATAAGCAGACAGCGTCCATTGAATCGATAGGTCCCAATCCGCCCGCAATTCCGCATCCTGTAGAACGAATATATTACTAGACAAGCCGAATCTTGAACGAAAGGCTTACACTTCTCGAAAATCAATGTGCTGTATATATGCGGACGTCTGGTTCCGTAAGAGTGTTTGACCGTTGAAGACATTCATTGATTATGTAAGCAAACCTCTTATCTGCAAGGATGTTTCCTCAACCAGCGTTGCCAGAACAGAGATCAGTGAAATATATTTGAACCATGGAAAGGATAATATGTACTCTGTATCAGTGTCCCATAGGCATCAAGCTATTATTTGCCAATTCCGGTCGTGAGATCTTGGGC
>Ga0193742_1002009_pt1 | contig 11835 bp, 15 predicted proteins | sample L2c1metaG_FD_165511 | JGI IMG/M metagenome (GOLD analysis project Ga0193742, IMG submission 165511) | Soil microbial communities from a riparian zone of the East river system, Colorado, United States - L2c1 | ecosystem: Environmental > Terrestrial > Soil > Riparian zone | place: USA: East River... | reverse complement strand
TGTCTCTCTCTGTATAAATACTCCAGTTTGTTGTATATATTTCACTATTTTGAAAATCAACTTAGCAACCTACTTCTCCTAACTCGCTCTCGTCTGCCTTAAGCTTCTTCTCGGCTCAACTCCGGACTCTCCTACTCCATCTGGACCTCCGAATTTGAGGCATCCATCAAGAGAGCAGCACAACCTACAAGTTGAAGCCAACGCCTCGCACAACTTCGGACCTGATATCTCCGTCTGAATTTTGAGCTTAACAGGTGGAATCCCCATCAGTTTAAACCAATATACCACATATTCCCCACTCATCTACAGTGATCTAACGTGTATTGTTAAAAGCCCTAGCTGACCATGTATAAACCGACAATCTCAACAGAAGGGCAGGTCAATAACTTGTATATCTCAACATTAGCAACACTTATGAGCCCATTGTTTCCTAGGTGATTAAAAGCTTGTTTAGTGACTTCATTGATTGGGAGATTATCACTGAGTGTTAAATGTTGATTTGATGCAAAACCAATGACTCTGGTTGATTCTTTAACAAAAGCCATGCAAAAGAAAGGCATCATCCTGACCCCATCTTCAAGCATAGCTAACATCAATATTAAGTGATGATCCCTTTGAGGAGGTCACGTGTTGGTTCAAAGCAGTACAATTGGATCACATGGCATGCCAAAATACAATTGCCTAGTGGGGGGGGTATGTGTTTTGCTTGACATGAAGACTGGTCCTTATGCCCACCCACTTTAGCATCAATTTGAATATCCAATTCTTCAATTGATGGTGTGTGACTACTTGGCCATTCCAGCAACATCATGTATTGCTGAGTGCTCATTTTCTATGTCAATACCTACAGACAAACCACATCAGGGTCGCATGCAGAAACTCAAATTTGGTGGTCTTCAGAAACTGCACACTGGATATCTTGTGTTGAGAATTTGGATCTTGGCTAGAAGAACAAAGCAGTGCTGGTCGCTTGACAAGGCAGGGACTAGTACTGAGTGGGGACACACTATGTATTGGTTCAAACCAATGGAGTTTCTGACTCCAGAGCCTAGGTACTTATACACTAGGAACATGGCTCTGTAGCCTACAAGTCCTTTTTGCTATTGGTCAATATCCTCTTACTAATAATGATGTGATATGGTGCAATAACAACATGATTAGATCAAATATTTCAACATCTTGATGGTCAGATCAGTGTTGATTCTGAGATTATGAAGAAGTATATTAGTGATTTTGACTTTAATGATGATTACTCAGAGTAATTACTTTTTGTAACCCCATACAATTTTCCAAACAAAATTTTGCAATAACTGATATGGGGTCAGGTCCTAGCCCGAACCCTCTGGCCCGGGTCCACTGAGGTTCGGGTTCAGGTTCATAAATGTTGTGGACTGGACCTAGGGTCCAGGTTCAGGTCCGGCAAATTGCTCTGAGCCTCGGACCGAACCTCGGACAGTCTATTTATATAAGTTTCAGACATTGAAGATTCCATCAGCAAAAGTTGATCTACGGATTGATCTACGGTAGCCGTAGGCCATCTATGGGGCAACTTTTTTTCGAGCTCCCTAATGTGGAACTCTCCGTATTCGGGGACTCAAATGCACTCAAAATCTTTTTTTTTGGAGGAGATGCATCCGCTTTTACAAGCATTTCTTCTCTATGCTGCGCTATGATCGGACAGAGTAGAAAAAATATGACGAAGGCTGTAAATTCATGATGCATGATGCATGAGGCCCTATCTTCCGGCCTTGAAGGGAGTTCACTGAACATTCCCAACGGGATTCGAATCAGTCATGTCGCCGCATTCACCGTCTTCGTTATCCACGTGTTTTTCTTTGTTCTTGTATACTCGCTGCCATCACAGGAAATATATCCACTTAAAGTAATGTAAGCTTAACTGGATAGCGACGACCTGCGACGACTCGGGGTTCAACGCACCTAATGCAGTTAAAGAAGTTTTATCGATATCGATAATTGACCACCTTGGCCGATGTAATTTCGCTCTGCCAAATTACGGCGAATAAAAACAGTTCATAATGAGGGCAATGGATGCGGATTCCCCCCCTGATTTTCTTTCTCCATACCCCATCTGACGCACAGTAAAAAACGCGCCCTTTGAAAGTCTTTTGCTGCTTTTCGCCATCTATATTTCTGCTTAATGTCCAGCCATCCAGCTATCCATGAAGTCAGAGGTATGTTCATGTAGAATTACCAAGTTTTCAATTGTTTTCAATTTCTGAAGGACTGTCTGGTAGTTGTTAACTATGTCCTCACATCTGCCGCCGTCGTTGTGACATGTCTGCGGCTCTGGGATCGTGCACGCACCAGACGTCTTTGGTGGGATGATGCATGGGCATTGATAACGATGGTCTTTATGGTGACGTTGATGGCCGTCGTAGAGGTCCATTTACAGGATCCTGGTACGTTGTCCACGCATTGCGAGCGATCACGAACATTTAACGCCGATGGAATGACCAGACAAGCATTCCATGCGCGTGAAACTCGTGATTGCATATATGTAAGTACTTTCCGTTCAAAAGGATGGAAACGTTACGAAATCTGACACGGTCAAAACGCTCCTCCTACAGGTGTGACCAATTCTTCTACGCTGTTACATGGTACGTGTGGCGTCCGAGCCATTTATCTATCACACATAATAAGCTTGATTAACCCTCATCCACCTTCCTCAAAGGTCAGCGCGCCTCTCCATCCTTCTGACCGTCATCCGCCTCGCTTTCGGGAGATTCAGAAGATACCTGATCTATGCAGGAGTGGCATTCTGCATCACATGGCTGATCCTCTTCTCTCAGATCTGGTGGGTCTGCGTGAGAAAGACCGAGTGGCAAAAAAGCAACCTCCCACAGTGTCCTCTTGGACTTGACGTCGCAGTGGCTCAGGTTATCAGTAGGTGTTATAATTGACCGCCCCTGCACACCGATCATCGGATTCTAATGTCATATCTTAAATGTCAGCGGATGTTGGCTGTGATGCAATCCTAATATTTGCTCCCTTGCGTTTGGTATGGAGAACGAGACTCTCCAGAGCACAGAAAATTCGATTAATGGCACTCTTCTCAACGACGATCATCACTACTGCTGTCAGTCTAAACCATGCGTATTATGTCTTGAAGACCGGCGGGCTGCAAGAGGCACTGGCGGCGGTTATACAGGTCCGTTTAATTTTTATATTGCGCAGCAAACCGAGATCCTACTTACCCCTATATTATCTCTGCCACATTAGTGTACTGTCAGCTTAATAGTCGCCAACCTGAGCGTCATCATTGCTTTCTTCTTCCGTATCAAGACAGAAGAGCACGATGCGGGGCCTGCAAGCACTCCCCCAACGCGCTTCTTCTCATTTAGCAGACGCGCTGCAGTCGGCGTACCGATCACCTCAACGTTCATGACTACGAATCGCAGTATTCGCGAACGCTCAGAATTTTACAACTCGTTTACGGATCTGGATGGATCAAAAATGACCATCATCAGTTATCAGGATCAGTCTTCTATTGGTACTGGACGTACGGACGGTCGGCCAGGCTCTGCCATTGCAGTGTAAAGGTCTAACAAAAATAAATTCTGGTTGTCGCCGTTCAAGTTGTATTTCTTGTGTTTGTACTTGTACCTGGTACATACGGTAGCCTTAAACATCTAAACATCTTTTATCACAATCTATAATATACCCAGAGCTGATATGAAATGAAATAATCTTACTTTGTTATTACTTCGTACTCAAGACCAGTATTGCAAGAAAAAGCCATGACTTGAATTTGCCAGTAATGTAGGAATCTCTACTCTATTTGAGATATCTATGCGACAAAGTTTCTGCCTTTCTCAATGTTCGTCTTGAGTTCAGGGAGACATGCGTCGAGGAGCTTCTTCTCTTCGGCAGTAAGCTCACCGATAGGGTAGATCTGTTCAACACCGTTGGGCTGCATGGAAAAAACAAACAAAAAAACGTTGAGCAAATACGCAGAGATAAATAACAAAGAGACACTTACGCCGAGCTCGACGTTCGAGGAGAAGAAATCGATGCCTTGGTCAGCGAAGAGTGGACTCTTGACGAAGGTGGGCGTAATAACGCCTTTCTCGCCATTCAATCCTCGAAGGAGAGAGTTGGTAAATTTGGCACCAGCGTAAGCCATAGACAAGGTTGCACTTCCAGCTCCATCCTTGGCTTTCACAACTTCATCACCACCAAACTGAATGCGGTGCACGAGCTTCTCGTACTTCTCACCAGTGACAGCTTTGCCGTGAGAAGATTGTGAGAGAAGAGGGACGATGGTGGCACCACTGTGTCCACCAATGACGGTCACGGGGGTATCAGATGGGGAAGCTTCGACGAGACCGGCCAAGAAGCGGGCAGCACGGACAACATCGAGGGTGGTGATACCAAATAGACGCCGGGGATCGAAGACACCGGCTTTCTCGAGAGTAGCAGCAACGATGGGAACGGTTGAGTTGACAGGGTTGGAGATGACAAGGATGTGTGCAGTTGGGGCAACACGAGCAACGGCTGCTGCAAGGTCGCGGACAATGGATGCGTTTGTCTAGAAATTTCAGGAGAACATCATTAAATACCCCCTTTGCTCTCGAAAAAGGATCCTCACGTTGAAGAGATCATCACGGGTCATCTGTAAAAATATTAGACGTTAATGTACGATGCTGAAAAAAAAACGAAGCTTACTCCGGGCTGTAAAAAAGAAACGGTCAAAAATCAAGATACCTGCAATGGGACAAGATACAGATACAGACCTTCCTTGGAACACCAGCGGGAATGACAACAACTTTAACATCCTCAAGAGCTTGGTCGAGTTGGTCAGCAGCATAACCTTTTACCTACACGTCACAAAGCCGAATTTAGTTTAGAGGGGCAAGTCCTGTTCTTAGCACATAACACGCACTTCACTGGCAGTATCTACATGGCCAACATCGGCAGCAACACCTGGAGCGCCACGAATATCGTACAGGTTTAGAGAGGTGACAAGAGGGTCACTTTTAAGGAGCAAAGAGAGAGGTTGGCCAATTCCTCCTCCTGCACCGAGAACGGCAACCTTTGTGAGGTGAGGTGCAGATGCAGAGAAGAAACGAGAAGAAGGGATGGCCAAAGCACGGACAGCTGCACGGGCGAACATGTGGGGCTCTTAAAAGACGGTTGGTGGTGTCGGATTAAAAAAAATTGATGGTGGCGAATAACTTTGCACGAGATTATTATTTATCCCAGGGTCGGGTAACATCGGATAAACATCATCCGTCTCAAGCCTCCACATACCTATGTGCGTTATATATTCGACATTTCAGATATATTTCATATAGGTTTTTATGGAGAATACAGTTACAAGGGTCACCCAGTTTGCTTTCCAATCTCCGCTCAAAAGCGTCAGTCATGTCTCTCCTTAGAATCCCATTCTCTCTATCTATCGTTTGGGCGGTACACACCACAATAACAGCTCCACAACCAACCCCAGATGCCAAGGAACGTGTGGAACCAATTGGCCTGGAAGTAGTTGCCATGCCTTTCTTTTTAAAGGTGGGACACTTTAACTTGTAATTTCGATCTGAAAAAATTTCTTCTACTTTGTTACCAGTTATGGTCTTTATCCCTGAGCCTTGCTGAAATTCTAGCGATCTTTGCAAGCATTTGTCCATCCAGTAACCTCTCCCAGGTTGTGGTTGCAATACTTGTTCGCCTACCTTCAAGCACGCCTTCAGAAATCCGCTTGACGTGGCCCTTCATCCTTGCCTGGATATGCACCATGTTTGGGACTTATATACGGAGGAGCTGCTACCAAGCCCTAGGTAGAATGTTCACTTTTGAACTAAGCCTGCGCAAAAACCACCAGCTTGTAACATCAGGTCCTTATTCAGTTGTCCGTCACCCTAGCTATATCGGGGGAGCATTAGCCCTTTTTGGTGCTTTAGCCTGCTACACCAGTTCAGGTTCTTGGTTTAGAGAATGCTCTGGTTTTTTTCCTCCATCATGGACGGAATCTGTCGTGCTTTCCTGCTGGCTAATAGCTGGTTTGACTGGCTGGCTAGTGATTTCGCCCCGACTGGAGAAGGAAGACGCCATGTTGAGAAAGCAGTTTGGATCGCAATGGGATGCATGGGCGGCTGACGTGCCTCACAAACTCATACCAGGGCTGTATTAGAGGCCAAATCTGAATAACTTATTTGGGTACTTCTGTAATTGTGGCTTGCAATATTCCACTGCCCGGAGGAACTACAGTGGAGGTTGAAGTTATCCGTGAAAAACTTCGGGGTGAACGTCAAACGGTTGATGTAAGCATTTCCAAAAAGATGGATTCAATAGTGATTAGACGCGCCGCGGCAATACTCTAACGGTATTCAAAGTTCGCTTGCAACTTTTCCACTACTGCCGTCCTCGGGTTGCGCCCTCAAGCTCTTTGGGTACTTACACATCAAACAGTCTGCTACGACTTCAAGTTGGGAGGTGCACTTTCCCCTGCTGGGCAGTAGTCGTCAATTAATTTGTAGCTGGAAATTGAGGCAATGCTAAACGGCGGCGAAATGTAGCCTGTGCGGTGGGCTGGCCCTGTAAGCAATCTCGTATTACATATAGAACGATGAGTCCATGTTCCATTTTCTCAACCACACGTTGCCAGCTACCAGCACTAGGGATGGCTCAATTCTCAAATGCACAGCACGTTATCGTCCAAGGGGGCAAATTCAACCCAGCGAAGGGCGACACCTATATTAACAATAGGGATTCAGGATCTGGTATGTCACGATTTCCAATCCGCTCCAAAGAACATCCTTATCAATGATCAAATGAAGGGCTTCGTGCCTTGCGCCTATCAGTTCCTCATGGAGCGATTCATGACTCTGCTGAACACTACCCGCTGCCAAACTGTTACCTAGATATCCGCAAGGCCGTTCGAGAGATTTTTTTGGACTGGATCCATCACTAAAATTCGGCCTTCTTCTGGCTTTATGGATGATGTTCATAGATGAATGCCAGAACAAGGCGAGTCGACTCAAGAGTTCATTCTCAGTCTCCTGTGTGAAACGATCACAACTCACAAATGACCGCTCAAATTTCTAATCGGGAGTCGCCCTGATTCCCATATCCGTGCCAGTTTCGATCAGAAAGCTCTATACGTCTACGATCACCCAGCGAGCCGTCCTGGACGAAATGTTTGATCCCGGAAGAGATATTCTGGTGTTTCTGCAAGATGACTTTTGTGCATCCCGCTCTCAATCTCCAATCTTTAGATTCACAGTTATGACAAGATCCCCATCCGCCACCCGGCTTCCACACAACATATCTTGCGATTATCTTTGAAATCCTCAATGTTTTGGGAAATACCACATATTGCCATCTTGATGCAAATCAGTCGTGTTGCTTGTCTTACCTGACGCGATATACTATCCGGTCTGTTTTGAGATGGGCAGATATGTTGAACAGGCGGAATCTGAAGGTGGGTGTGCTCTATATGTTGATTTCTAAGTTCAAATACGACATTCTAGGTTGCGAGTTCTCCATTCCCAACGTCAATTTGATCAATTAACAGACAAGAATATATCAGATATCATGGACACCTTTGTACCTCTCGCAAAAATTTGCCAGCGAGGTGGACCTGACTCCTTTGGTGTAATATCAGTGACCAATTTTGAGAAGGGCCACAGTGCGAAGCAGACTCCGCTTTTTAAACACCAACCAAGTCAGCAACAGTTCTAGAATCGTCGAATCAAAGATAGACAAAACTGCACCTAATCTTAACACTGCCTAGGGGAGAACAGAACACGCATATTTATTGAAACATCGACCAACACTGCCGGGAGTACTTTGGGTCTCTTGGTCAACGCATCGCTAATCTGATTGGTGGTATTGGGGATAGTAGAAGTGGGGAGGCTAGATCTTGTCTTCAGCACCGCAAATTATATGTATTTGGTCTTTGCTTACTACTATTACTATATACTAAGGCATAGAAATTACCTACGATAGGTCTTTCAGTCCACCCAGATTATGTCTACCAAGAGAAAACTCCCTCCAGTTGCACCGGTATAGAGCTCGCCCCAGGTTTTCACGTCCTTCAGATGTTTAGGGACAAGATCAAGACTGAAGATCTCATCGAGACCGTCGACAACTCGGATCCGGGAGCTACGCATGGAGATAAATAAGGATGCGCTCGCGCAGCTGGATGGCCGTCTTGAGTGGATGGACTCCAAGATTAAAGGTAGTACGAGAAAGGTATGTCCTTGGTTGCATGTCAACTATGAGTGATTTCACTCCACGGCGAGACCCATACCTTCTCCTCCACCAGCGCGACATCCAGATTACCGAGGGACCACCACTTTCTCTCAAAGATGACATGCTCCTTCGCCTTGTCGCGAGACCGGTGCGTGCCATCAATATAACGGTGTCAATTCTCAGTTCGGGTTAAATGGTAGTATGAAGCCAGCGCCCCCACCTAGGTTGAGACACCCTCCTCAACCGCGCATCGGCGATGCTGCCGCCCAGCAAAAAAATGATGCTCAACGTCGAATATAACCTCTCGCTAGTCTCTGTACCGACAGCCTTGGGATCTGAAATCATACTAGTTGGCTTGATTGACTATACTGTTGTCGTCACTCAAGGTGACAAGATCGCCCGTTGAGTTGTGTTATTTACTTGTCCTGTTCTCATTCTTATAAACTACAGGATACTTCTTGGACCACCCTGGGGTCCAGCATCTTCGAGTTGCGTGGCAGATATACTGGGTACATTGACAAACGGTTACGAATGGCTGTTTCTTGTGCTTACTATCAATCCAAATGGCAGAGGAGCTTCATATAGGATTTCAGATCGTTCGTATTCAGCTGCTCCCCAGGAGACTGGTATCAACATGGTCATTCCTGACATGCCACCGGACATGATAGATGGCATGCTCGCATCCTGGGTGTGTTTTCAGCTGCTTTGGATGTCTTCTCGTGTACTCATGTTTTACTAAATCGAACATAGCTGTGAAGACCTTAGGGAAGATGTTTGCTTGAGTTGATGTTCCGATCAATTCATTTCCCGAAGTCTGTACGCCAGTACAGCGCAGAATTAAAAGCGTTAATGACTTACTAGAGATTATCATGAAGTAACTAGAGGTCGGCGTGTTATTATACTGATGAACCTCAACTAAGTATAACTAAGTATTCAATTTGTCTAGGGATTTGGATCCGAGCGACCGAACGACTTTATGCGATCGCTTCCAGGGTGAACTTCGTCAAGGCAAACTGGCTTTAGAAGAAGTCTGAACCACGAGCGTATCACCAGCTACTTAATCAATTGTTAACCGGATGTGCAAACGACGAAAGTACTTATATTTTATGTTTATACAACGCTTGTCTCGGACTGAACATGCCATCGAATAATCCGAGACGTATGTAGCTTCGGATGGCCATAGCAAGTAAGTTTGTTTGAGGCAACAAGGTCGAGGTGGTGGTGAAATGATCTCGCCCATACTTATGAGGCAGCAGATATTCAATTCGTACACGACTCGTACATATGACCCTCAAGCCGCTCTCGATAAGTGTGTGTTTCCTTAGAGATAAGATTCTAGACTCTGGGTTGTACCGCTACAAGTTCGTCCAATTTCAACGTTTCAACACTCTTCCGTTCTGACCTGGAAGTCCTTGACACGGTTTATCAATATCGGCGGTGACTACCAGGAGTGATGAAAATTGTACCCTTGCGGCTGTGCATATGGACCAACGGCGTCCCATTTGGAGTTGATCGTTTTGGCAGTCTCTCATTTGATTTTTAAATTGGCGACCATTCGGATTAGACCACTGGTGACCTTCAACCTTGACATCAATTATAACTTTGAACTTCTGAAACCGCGAGAGAGGTATGCCAGTTGAGTCCAAGCTCAATCTCTTTCTTGATTCGACGATAGCTGGGTTCTCGGACTATACTTCATGATCACAAGTATATCTGTCTCTTACCCACACTTTGATGGATTGAGGGATGGCCGTAGGCTCGGATAATTTACATAACGTCGTGTGTTTTGTGTTACGAGAGGCAGTTACGCAAGATTTGATTCACTGGTGACCCTCAGGATTTGGTTTCTGCGGCCAGCTTCCTGGGTGCAGTTCGCTATGCCAGGCATTGTATTATAAGGATCGTGTTTTGGTTTGCCGGTTCGCCGCGCACACCTGATGACGGAAGTCTCGAGAAAGAAGCTACGCTTGGTATACTTATAAAAACCTCCAGCCCTTGAATGACGGTCATGCGTCCCATCCTCTTTGCCGTTGCTGTCTTGATTGGGCCCTTGGGTTCATTGGCTGCATTGTACACTAATCCCTACCAACTCCCAGCACATTTTTACGATTATATCATCGTAGGAGGTGCATCTTTTTTCCCTATTAGCCAATGGTCATCTTCTAATCTAAGCGAATTTATAGCTGGAAATGCAGGCAATGTGCTTGCTAGCCGTTTAACAGAGAACACAAACATTACAGTTTTGGTCCTCGAAGCTGGCGTTAGGTATGCAATGGCTTCTTGCCATTTTCCAATTGTATTACAACCCATAACCTCTCACTTAGTGATGTAGATGTTCTCCCTGCCATCGTGCCCTTCCTTGGCCCTACCCTGACGCCTAGTACGCGTTGTCTCGTCCGTGAAGCGTTGCCATAAGCTGATATATCAACAGATACACCATATGATTGGAATTATACTGTTGCTCCACAAGCTGCTCTCAATAATCGTGTATTTCCGTATCCCAGAGGAAAGATCCTAGGGGGTTCCACGACCGCTAGTTCGTACAATTCTAATGCTCCTCCTTCCTAATTTACATTAAACATTCTCATTTTTTTTTACCAGACTACATGGTTCATCAATATGGCTCATCCACTGACTATGATAAAATTGCTGCTGATACAGGTGACACAGGTTGGTCATGGAGTAGCGTGAAAAAAGGGATTTATGTGGTACGTACTTGAGACTGTAAATTTCGTTTCTCACTAGTTTACTCTACTTACGATTATTTTAGCACGAGAAATTTGTTCCCCCCACGGACGGCCATAACATGACTGGGCAATACACTTCTGAAAATCACGGAGCACATGGCCAAGTATCCGTCAGCCTCCCCGGAAACTCACAAACCATAGATGCCAAAGTCATTGCTACGACTCAAGAATTGGCGGATGAATTTCCTTTTAACCCGGACATGGGCGGTGGTGACGTTCTCGGTATCGGATGGGTTCAATCCTCTATTGGTGGTGGTGTTCGGAGTAGTTCATCCACGAGCTACCTTAGAAATGCTCTTTCTCGCCCAAACTTGCATGTCCTAATCCATGTGACTGTCATGAAACTTTGGCCTACTGGATTCAGAAATTCCAAAATCTCATTTGGTCTAGTCCAATTCGCAAGTTCGGCTCATGGTGAGCATATCGTTTTGCTTCAAGGTCGTTTGGTTGATTCTCAGTCGGTAGTCAAACCTAGTTTTGTTTACGCTACCAAGGAAATAATCCTCTCCGCAGGGGCTGTGGGCACACCTCAAATCCTTCTTCTCTCCGGCATAGGCCCCTACGAAGAACTGACAGCAATGAATATTCCAACCATTTTCAACAATCCTTCAGTTGGCAGGAATTTAACGGACCATGTACTCGTTCCCAACATTTACCATGTGCGAGGCTCCGACAGTTTTGATAACCTTTTGCGAGATCCTGTTGTTTTTACTGATGCCTTGAAACAATGGACCACCTTTAAGACGGGTGTGCTTGCTAACGGTGTTACCAACCACCTTGGATATTTCAGACTACCTGGAAATTCCTCCATCTTTTCTACTGTCTCTGACCCTTCTTCTGGACCAACTGCGTCTCACTGGGAGTTGATAGTTTC
>Ga0193742_1002008_pt1 | contig 11839 bp, 12 predicted proteins | sample L2c1metaG_FD_165511 | JGI IMG/M metagenome (GOLD analysis project Ga0193742, IMG submission 165511) | Soil microbial communities from a riparian zone of the East river system, Colorado, United States - L2c1 | ecosystem: Environmental > Terrestrial > Soil > Riparian zone | place: USA: East River... | reverse complement strand
AAGTATTTTATATCAAGTATTCTATTTAAAATATTTGATTTGCTGTGAGACTCAAATTAAAGGCAGCTTTTAATCCTGAGCCTCCCGAAGTGTTATCTACGAAATCTAATCAATGTGACCGGCTGTGTTGCGGGACCGTGGGAGTCTGCCTCGACTAAGCAGAAAGCGGCGTGGAGCAAGTCTTGTACCAAAATTCTCACGTTTTGAAAAGGGATTTGATTGAGTTTACCTGTGGAGCTGGGGATTTAAACGTGGCCCTATAGTAGGCTAAGGGGTTATGGGTATGGGTTATGATTGGGTTATGACAGAGGTCAACTGCTACTTAAAGTTAAATTGATTTGTTCAATTCAATTTAACCTAGAGGCTCCTGTGGCCATTTTTTATTTTTTATTTTGCATGAAGGAAGTGCCACTGTAGTTTTTACTGAACAGTCCAAGTTTCTTGTATAATCGTGAATTCGGCGGGGTAGAAGCTTATGCAACGTAGTCAGCGAAAATGCAGATGTCACGGAGAGATCCGGCGGAGAACTCCACCATCAAATTTTTCATACATTCCACCGGTCCGTCTACCCGTCCTGCCTCTGAGATGTGCCCTATAACGGCAGGGGCGAAAATGCATTTTCGACCGGCTCTAGCCGGGGGAGCCTATGGTTATGTTATTTCAGCTCGGCTACTTAGCGGCCGTAGCAACATGGTCAGTGCGCAGTGGAGTAATCAAGTATTGGTTTGCCGGTATCAGTCTTGAGGAGCGAACGTGGAACTAGTATTAGTATAGCCATATATAATTGTAAGTTGATCAATGTGATAGCTATATTGATGGAGATGCCTCTATAATTTGAGTCTACAGAAGCAATCAATTACCCCGTCAGCGCAGCTCGGGGTAGCGTAGAAGTATAACGAGTAGACTGATTGACGACATGTATGATTGATGCAAGCCTTCTTGACCCTGTTTATGACGAACGAAGAGCCCGCATGGAGTTTGAGGGTGATCCAGGCCTTATCTATGAAAACCCCATTTAGTTTCGTTCTTTAACGTACATAAGTTCTATTCTAAACTCCCACCCTGACAGGTTATCTGGCAGGTGTGTACCTGTGTCTCCTTGTCTTATCTTTGCTCATCCTATTATTACCAGTTGTATATAATCATGCCGGACCAAGTAAGAGGTTGGCGCCACTCCTTATCTCCTTCTCCTTCACCAGTAGCAATGGTGAATATCACTTATGATGCGTGTGAGTGACTCCTAACCTAACATTTCATCGTCTATCTAAATGCTATCTCCTCTAGCTGGGTCAATCAACTGGCTCGATCCTGCTGCTTCCCCCCCAGCGACGGTGGTCTATAATCCCGGCGACATTGCCTGGGTATTAGCTTCAACTGCTCTCGTATGGATCATGGTACCAGGTGTCGGTTTTTTTTATTCAGGATTACTCAGGTGCGTATCGTCCATCCCAGAACTTCACAATATCATTTTTGATCACCCCTTCTCCAACCCCCCTTCCCCCCTTCCCACCTTCAAAGGCGGAAAAATGCCCTCTCAATGATATATCTGAGCATGATGACAGTCGCAGTGGTTTCCTTCCAGGTGAGTTGTATAAAAACTTGTTATACTAGCTCATGCAAATATTATCCTAGTGGTTTTTCTGGGGTTTCTCTCTAGCTTTCAGCGACACCGCAAGCCTCTTCATTGGTGATCTGAGTACGTTCTCAAGTTGAAAATGACCACACACACACACACCCCACCTCATTGTTGCCCGGTTTTAGAATATTTTGCACTGAAAGGAGTCCTCGAAGGCCAATCTATTGGAAGCCCACGTATTCCGTCCATCGTTTTCTGCGTTTACCAACTCATGTTCGCGGCCATCACGTACGTTTTTTCTCAAGTTATACTAGCTGCTAATTTACAAAAAAAATAAAATGTTCACTGCAGACCTATGTTAGCCGTGGGCGCCTTTGCTGAACGTGCCCACCTCGGTCCACTCCTTGTTTTCGTTTTTTGTTGGTCAACGCTCGTTTACGACCCTATCGCTTGCTGGACGTGGAACACCAACGGTTGGTCCTTCGTCCATGGAAGTTATGATTTTGCCGGAGGAACCCCCGTTCATATTTCATCTGGGACCGCCGCTCTCGCTATTTCGATTTATCTTGGCAAGCGTCTTGGTTATGGTACCGAAGCTTTGGCTTACAAGCCACACAATACTACATATGTTGTACTCGGGACCATATTCCTATGGTTTGGATGGTTTGGTGAGAACAACCCCCCCCTCCCCTCCACATCCCACACCCATCTGTCAAACTGCCTGTCGGAAAAAATATGTATTGACTGAGAAATTTGTTGTTATATATAGGATTCAACGGTGGATCTGCGCTTGCTGCCAACCTACGAGCTGCACAAGCATGCATTGTCACCAACCTGGCTGCCAGCGTTGGCGGATTGACCTGGATGTTTTGGGTAATTTTTTTTTTATAGTTTCCCTTCTACCGTCATAGGATTAAATTGAGGGTGAATCTTTTTTTTTAGGACTATCGCATTGAGAGGAAATGGTCGGCTGTCGGCTTTTGTTCTGGATCTATCGCTGGCCTTGTTGCTATAACTCCAGCATCAGGTTTCGTTGGCTCCCGTGGGTAAACTTACCTTAACCCCCCCGCCCCCTTCTTAACATCTCAACATCCAAACAAATCAACTGAATACCCCTTTTTTTTCTTTTGCACAGCCGCTGCGGTGTTATTCGGCGTTATGGCGGGTACCCTATGTAATTTCGCAACACAACTCAAGTTCCTCGCAGGTTATGATGATTCTTTGGACGTGAGTAGTTTATATCTTTTATATCTTTTTATATAGTTTTTTCCCTTAACTTAATCAAAAATCCAGATCTTCGCCTCTCACGCTATAGGTGGCATCATCGGCAACCTCTTAACCGCCATTTTTGCTCAAAAGAGCGTGGCTGGCTTTGATGGTTTCACCGTCATTCCCGGAGGTTGGCTAGACCGTCACTGGATCCAACTCGCATGGCATGTCGCAGACTCTGCTGCCGGTCTTTCCTACTCTTTCGTAATGACGGTACGTGTTATTAAATATATATATAAATCTTTTTCCCCCCTCCATATCTATTCTCACGTAATATTTTTTTTTATATTTTTATTTTTCAGACTATTATTCTTTGGATCATGCATTTCATCCCAGGGCTACGCATTCGTGTGCCAGAAGAAACGGAGATCATTGGTATTGATGAATGCGAGATGGGAGAATTCGCATACGATTACGTCGCCTTGGAAACTGAGCTGAAACCATCAAGTCGCGATGGTGGTGCTCAAAGTTTCCAAATTCATGAAGCAGAAATGAAGGGTACTAGTACTGTGGAAACATAGCTTGTAAAAAAAAATATTGTTTGTTTGTTTGTTTTTATTAGCTGTATGGGTTTCTGATCTGCCCCTCCCTATGCATGGTTGCTTCGCATATGTTATTCATTATATTTATACCACGTACGGTAGACCATATACGAGTACCACTACTTGTGGAATGTTGGCCTGGTACCTAAAGTAGTGTATAAAACATGTGGGAACTTGTTTGCTACAGTATATTATGGTTCCATTTGGTTCCTGACAGAAATCAATACAAATTGGACATTCGTTTCGAAAGACTACAGCTAACAACAGAAAAAAAAATTAAGCAGAAGATATGTAAATTGACAAAATGATAGCGGTGAGAATTTTAGTGACATATAAATATACAGAGCGAGCGAAACCACCGAATCTTTCCTTGAGCTGACGAATGGAACGACTGGATAAAGACGATAAACCTTCAAGAGCCTCGAATTCGGGAAAGCAAACCATCCAATTGCTCCAACGGTAACGATGCCGCATCGCGCACTGTCATCTGATGAGACACAGCCACCAGTGGCCAGTGGTTGCTAGTAGCAGTACTTGATATCGTTTGCCCAAACCTAGGGGGAAAAAGAGAGGAAACATGAATAGAATCAATACAACCGAATACATGCATCTTCAAACAAAACAAAAAACAAAACAAAAAACACTCACCCATCCATTCCCTCACCTTCATCATCCAACTCCCTCTTTCTCAATACAAAACTCTGATCCACCGAAAGGATATGATCCATTTGCGGACCTTCCAAATGTGGATTGACAACTTCTCCATGAACGGTCAGGAGGATACCTCCTCCAGTAGTAGAAGACAATAGAACAACGTCGTAGTTCACCGTTCGTGGAACACCACGAGGACAGAAGCTGTGAGGACCCAACTCGAGTAACCTATTCACGATCTGAGCTCGACCTTTTTGAATAGCTGATATCGATGCACGAGAGCCTGGTGATAATAAATGATAGGTATCAGAACCAAACCAAAAAAGATAGAAGAAAGAATCATGAAAAAGCCACTCACGTGACACATTAAACCATTGTCTACCGCCATTACGTTCAGGAGCGAACAGTCCCGCCATTGAGAAAGAAGGTTCTTGAACATGATGAACACGACACGAGAACAAAGCGTTCTTCGCATATGCCGCCTCCAATTTTAAACGGTCCACATCGAATAGCTGTAAATACCTAGATCGGCTCATAAGTTAGAGCAACCATACTATTTTCCTCAAAAGAGAAAACGCGGGGTGTGGCTGACCGTTGAAGAAACTGAGTGGCAAGCCCTTCGACAGCGACTGTGTCCTCGTCAGCCAATACTGAAGGTTCGTCGTGATCTTTGTCTTCTTCGTCATATTCTTCAGCTTCGTGACCAGCGTGAAATTGAAAGTCTTCCATGACTTCTTCCTGACGAGAAGTTGATAAAAGGTTGTTGGGTTCTTCAGGAGTTCCACGAAGCAGTAAGCTGACGACTAGTTCAGCATCTGCATCTGTAGCGTTACCGCAATCTTCGTCCTTCACTGGAGAAGCTCTCGCTTCTTGGACATTTACCTCGTCTGCAACCTGGATACGTAGTGGTGGCGGTGTTGGCGGTGTTGGCGTACAGCTTTTTGAAGCTCCCTGAGTTGAGGTGTTTTGTGTGACTGTGGGCAAGGGTTGTTGAACAGGCAACGTATAATGAGGGGAATGCCGACGTCGAAGACTGGGGAGAGGCGGACGAGGACGTGGTAGACCCGTCTTTTCTTGCAAAAGAACGTCATTCTGCCGAGAATCAACTTGAATCTGGTCTTTCTTTGAATGTCCTTCAGCAGCAGACGGGCTTGTCGAAAGAGGTTTAGCAGAGTCGGATGTGAGAAGAATAGAATCTTGTACAGAGGATGCCATAGGTTGATTTTTTCGGAGGGGATGAACAGGTTTGAACAGCATACGCCGCACTGGCTTTGGCGGTTGGGTCGGTGTCGGCGTGTCTACATCCATTGCAGACGTTGTTTGTTGTTGGATGACGGAAGTGATAATATTGAGCGGCTCTGCATCTCCGACGACAGGGATGTCGGGCACGACCTCTGGATCGAAGCATATCAGCTTCGAAGTATCTAAATGAGGGGTGAGGGTCGTCGGTGGGCGATCGTGGCGATCAAGGGAAGACGTCGGTGTTGGAGAGGACGAGATTCTAAGTGGCATCGTTGGTAATGCAACCATCTCGATTTCAGCTGCCCAACGCTGAGTGTTTTCGAGGAAGAGTCGGAGACGTTTCGATTCGTTCGGCTCCGATGCCTTACCATTGGCATTGTTGTTATCTTTAAGACTATCACTCTGTCGCTTCCGTTTAGGAGTCGGAGTCGCCGAAGTTTGGTGGTTGATTTGATGTGCACGTTTGATGGCTGACGCAAGGTCTGGAAAATCTGGAAGTAGGGTATCAGACCAAACAGGAACTTTACTCTCCCTATAGGAAAGAAAATAAGATAGGCAGCGCAAGTTCAACAAAAATAAGCATACCACTCGATTACAAGCCCATCATCCCTAATGGTGATTCAGACTTGATATATATGTACTTGGGAGATTACGGGTAAAACATACCTGAAGAATGCCCTGACCCTCTTCAATCCGAGACGTTGCAACTCTTGCATCTTGTCTCTAAAAAACACCTTTCTGCCTTCTTTGAAACCTGAACAGGATTTTTTGCAAAATTCGGGGATGGGATAGAATTTGCATGAACTTGTGATCAAGCTACGTTCCATGCGAAGGGATGGCGATGGTGTACGTGGTTCTTGCTTTATTGATGATGTTTCTGCGGGGATGTTTGGTTTGATGGGTGAAACGGCCACCGTTTTTACTTGCACCAGTGGTTCCAGTGAATGTGGAGCGAGGATGGGTGCAGAACCTTCAAATCGTCGATGGCGTCCTGGCAATAACGGCTTATCGGCCTTCGGTGGCATAGCCTCTGCCGTCAGTGAGTGGTACTTGATAGGCTGAGAGATCGCCAAGTCTTCATTTCGTCCCGAATTTGAAAAATGTGTATGCTGGGATTTAATCTTCCTTCGTTTTAACGACGATGGTGGAAGCTTTGGGGAAGGCGACCTTGAACGGCGTAACCAATGATACTCGTCGACCACTTGGCGTTCTGAAAACGAGGGCGCAGAGAAAGGTCGTACGTGGACCTCATCCTCATCTGGTGGTAACTTGTAATGGGGCTCGGTTTGAAGCTGCCGGCTCTCTCGTATTACAGGTGAATCTGGCATCGAAGGCTGGTCGGTGGGTTTTATTTGGGAAGATGATGGAGGTGATGAGGAACTCCAGGGTGATGATGTCTGAGGCATATGGTGTTCAATGTCGGGTAATGTTGCAATAGGTGGCACAGAGGTATGATGCGTAGATCGCTGAATGTGGCCTGTTTGCCTCTGGTTTGAGTTATCGCCTCCACGATGCGACTGGAAATTCCCTCTTCCCCTCCACGAGCGACTGCCTCTGATACCATATTGCGTCCATGATCCACGGTGGCTTCCCCGTTGTAATTCAGAGCCTCGGTGATTGTTATTCCATGTACTACCGATCTGTGGTGGGAGTCCATGTCTGCGCTTGTAAATCGTCTCGTTGGGCTGAGCGTCTTCAGCGTGTGAGGCTGGTGTCGCTGAGGAAGATGCGGCTACACCATACTGACTTCTCAACATCCCTATAACATCTCTGGGGATATGAGTGCGATTCCGGGTAAGAGTTACGATAACCGTACTTTATTGCCAATGATGGTAAACTGGCAAGCGCGCCTAAGCTACTACATTGGATCACCTGTTCCGAGTCGGCGGTTCGCCGAATCGTCACTTTCAGAGTTTCTCAGTATCCACTGGTTGGATGTGTCCCAAAATTTACAACGACTCTATTAACAATACTGCGATATACCTGGTGTTTTTTTTCTGACTGGAAGGGCAGAGAGTGTGGCGTTCGCCAGGCGTCGGCTCATCGGAGATTGAACATCTCGGAGATCACATTGTTTTTGACCCGAAAAACCTAGTAAAAACCCCCACTCGAAAACTTATACAGTATCATTACAATCGATTGTCATTTTCATATTCAAGAGACTACTCGAAACTTGTTTCCACGGGTTAAGCATACTGTCAGAGACTTCCCTTCACACATCAATTTCAAAGTAAGTAGTAGACTTTGTAAGTAACAACTGAAGCACTGATGGCCCTTCCCACCAACCATGATTTGATAGCTCAAAGAACATCAACGCTGAAGTAAAGAATAGACAGGACCATAAGAGTCACCTGTAGACAAAAGTTGGGCGATATTTCGTGCGTATCAATTGGAACGAGACTTACCAGACTCGATAGGCGGGCCATCCTGAGGCAATATAGTAGATGTGATCTCGTGTAACCCCTGTCGGGTTACGACAGTATTGCAGTTGGATGGAGACACCTCCGTAACAGATCTATAGAACGTCTCTTGCGACAGATCAGATGGCGCCTTCAATATGACGACCTGACAAAGGTTGGAGTATAAAGGAACTTGGACTACGGATGCTGCCGTTCCTGGGCTGAGTCCCATGAACCAAGAAACCCAACCTGGGGTGGTCGAGCTGCCAGGAGAAATCAATGACCAGCAGGATGTAACTAAGACTTCAAAGTGGTCAGGTGGTGGTGGTGGAGGCCCGACATCTGATGCGCCAGAGAACTCAAAATCCACACTCGGAAGGCCACGGTGTCTCCCAAATTCAATGCCGATCTGTCGCTCGTTTATATCGTCGACAGAGAATCCCCACGAAACGACCCCATTAAGATGCCATTCCATGATTCTTGAATGATATTTTTTTAGATTCCGTACTGGAAGATGCTTCTGTGGACCTGCCGCCTGAAAGTGACAGTGTAGCTTTAGGCTTTACAAATCCAACTGAACGCCCGAGAGTCCCACTCGTTGTCAGCTTATTGGCCCTAACCTCCTTCGTCTCTTGATCGAATGCAGGGGTTTTCAAAGGTTGGAGTACATCAATTCTAGTGTTCTCTTCCTTTGCATTCATCTCCACCCGCACATGAACTTGTTCATAAGCCGGGCCAGCTGATTTGCTACCTTGAAAATTGAGCTTTTTGAATTCGACATGAGATTTGCAAAGCCGTTTCGGCGTCAATCGACCAGGAATCGTCTGGATTCGTTGTAAGATGCTTGTGTTTTCCCATTATGCATTTGCAAGACACTTACCTGAACCACTAATGTACCGTTGATTCCCAATTCCTGGAAATGTCTGGAGCCAGACGAGTTGCGCGTATCTTTGAAAAGGTTAGCTTGGACCTCAAAGGAGATACCAGGTATTGATAAATCTTCGGATTTTGGATCTGGATCTGGATCTGAATCTCCAGGGTTGCCATCGCCAGGGCTGCTATCTTCAGGGTTTCTATTTCTTTCATGATGATTGTTGTGATCATTAGAGTGACTGTGGCCTTTGTCCTCTCCACTACCACCATGAATCACATTTCCACCCCCTTCCGAGTGACCTAATGCAGTAGCCAAGATAATTGGCTGAATTTCAGCAAGACTTGTAAAGGCATTCAATTGTGACTGTAAAATGCCATTAGCATGAAGGTCGGAATGTCTTTCAGCACAATGCAAGCTCAGGTCATCATGGTCCCAGATGGTTCCATCATCTTTGAAGACAGGTGTTTTATATCCAGATGATGGTGTAAAGATGACTCCAGGATATGGTGTTAAGACCTTCCCAAGTTCAGTAAGTAACAGTGATGAATTTGGAATTTCAACACGGCACAGCACATGAATCTCCTCCAGGTATCCAAATCCTGATTGAATAAGGGCTTCATTGAATCCTGCAAAAATAGCATACTGAGATTCTGAAATTATGGAAAGCCACCCTGATTTTGGCTTTCCTCTCCAAGCTGCCTATATGTTTCAGAGCACCTTCTGCTGTAATTAAAACTTGTGTTGTGACTGTATGTTCCACACCAAGCAGCTTCTTCCTCATGTCCATGACTTGGAACTGAAGCTGTTCTGCCTCATTCAACCTTCCTTGATTATGGTATGTCTCTGCTAGGTTTACCATGCTTCTGAGGGTTTCTGGATGTTCTGCACCAAGCAGCTTTTTGCCCATGTCCATGACTTGAACCTCCAGATGTTCTGCCTCATTCAGCCTTCCTTGTTTATGGTATGTGGCTGCTAGATTTCCCATGCTTCTGAGGGTGGATGGATGTTCTGCACCAAGCAGCTCCTTACTCATGTCCACTAGTTGAACCTCAAGTTGCTCTGCCTCATTCAACCTTCCTTGTTTATGGTATGTGGCTGCTAGGTTTCCCATGCTTTTGAAGGTGGATGGATGTTCTGCACCAAGCAGCTTTTTGCTTACATCCATGACTTGAACCTCTAGCCACTCTGCCTCATTCAACCTTCCCTGATTATGATATGTAGCTGCTAGATTTCCCATGCTTAAAAGGGTGTCTGGATGTTCTGCACCAAGCAGCTCCTTACTCATGTCCACTAGTTGAACCTCAAGCTGCTCTGCCTCAACCAACCTTCCCTGATTATGGTATGTGGCTGCTAGATTTCCCATGCTTCTGAGGGTGGATGGATGTTCTGCACCAAGCAGCTTCTAGCACATGTCCACGACTTGAACCTCCAGCAAAACTGCCTCATTCAACCTCTCTTGTTTATGATATGTGGCTGCTAGATTTCCCATGCTTAAAAGGGTGTCTGGATGTTCTGCACCGAGCAGCTCCTTTCTCATGTCCACTAGTTGAATCTCAAGCTGCTCTGCCTCATTCAAATTTCCCTGATTATGGTATGTGGCTGCTAGATTTGCCATGCTTCTGAGGGTGTTTGGATGTTCTGCACCAAGCAGCTTCTTGCTTGCATCCATGACTTGAACCTCATCTAACCTTCCCTGTTTATGGTATATCCTCCCTAGACTTCCCATGCTTGAGAGGGTGTCTGGATGTTCTGCACCAAGCACCTTCTTCCTCATGTCAATGGTTTGAACCTCCAGCTGCTCTGCATTTTCCCAGTCCCCATTCTCCTCCATCACTAGTACAAACTTTCTCCATTTGTCATCATAATACTGCTTGATAAGTCCCATCTGGCTTCCATATAATTCATTTGCTTTGATGTGTGGAAAAATCAACCTTCGCAGTGCATAATCCTGAGTTGTAAATCTCCATGGAATTGCACAGGACAAGATTATGCTGCCCATCTGACACATCCTTTGCTGCTCGGATTTCAACATTTGCTCCCGACTCCAGCAGTGAACCAAAGGATGAATAGACAACATTTGAGATGATTGTCCTCTTTTTATCAAGGAGAAGGACAAAAGGACACCAATACCTTGTCCAAAGATGAAGTCATCCCAGTTACCATCATTGTCTAAGGCAAGCAAAGTATGATCCAGGGAACTGATTGCCTGGGGTAGCTTTTCAGCTACCTCACTATCAACATGTTTCCTGGACTCCTCAGCAGCAGATCTGAATATGTCCCTAGAAATATTGCTATGGTGATAGAAGGCACATATTTCAAGAATGAGGATCGCAGCCTGTGCTGCTTGTGCATTTTTGGATTGTCCACCAGCTCTCCTTGCTATCTCTTTAAAGGATAGATCCCAACTCCCATACACAGTTTGATCATAATTTGATGCTCCTGTGAATGTAACATCTGACATAAGAGTCATCCGGTGTAGGGAGAATTGTCTGAGATATTCATTGATATCACATTTCCCAGCTTCAATATAAGCACCAGCATGATCAACAGCAAGGGGAATGCAGCCAAGCTCATTGACAATCTTTTTAGCAGCTTGTAGATGCTCAGGTAATGGATCCAAGCAACTAGCCTTCAGTAATAGGACTGTGGCATCTGGCTCCTCCATTTCATTGATCTCAATTCCATTCTCAAATGATACAACCCTTCCCATGAATCGGTTTCTGCTAGTAATCAGAATATTACCTCTGTTACCTGGGGGAATGAACTTGGCCACCACCTCTGGAGAAGGATTATCAGCATTATCAAACACAATCAACCACTCTTCTTGGAAAGATATCCACTGTAGGACAGACCCAACTGAGCCATCCACACCAAAATCTTGTGCAGCAGAGGTACTAGATATGCCCTTGAGAGACATCACAATGCTCTCCTGAGAGGAGGCATCAACCCAGAACACATGTGAAAATCTAGCAAGAAATGAATCTGGTGTCATGAATGGTAATATGAAGACTCTTACTTGTCAGACATCTCTTCTGTGAACTTGAGACAAATCTGGGTCTTCCCAATCCCTCCCATTCCCCAGAGGAGACAAGAGCGCCTCGATATCAATCCACTATTAGCACGGTGAACAAAAATCTTCCTGAGTTTATCGAGTATATCTTTTCGTCCAGTAAAGATTGGACTGGAGTATGGTTTTTGAGATACAGGGATCTTCATCTTCTCTTTACCCATATTGGCAGGGGACATAATAAATTTGCTGCCAGCGATGAGAATGTTCTGGGCATTC
>Ga0193742_1002007_pt1 | contig 11844 bp, 11 predicted proteins | sample L2c1metaG_FD_165511 | JGI IMG/M metagenome (GOLD analysis project Ga0193742, IMG submission 165511) | Soil microbial communities from a riparian zone of the East river system, Colorado, United States - L2c1 | ecosystem: Environmental > Terrestrial > Soil > Riparian zone | place: USA: East River... | reverse complement strand
ACCTCGGACGATCGCGCTCTCTACCAGACCACAACGACGAACTTCAGCCCACGCATCGGCTTCGCCTATACGCCCGTGCAGACGATGTCGATCCGTGGCGGATTCGGCATCTTCAACGACACGGTGGGGCGCACCGATCCCATCTCTACCGGCTTCAACCAGACGACCCAGCTTCAGGCTTCCCTCGATGGCTATCTCACGCCGAACGCCACGCTTACGAACCCATTCCCCACGGGATTGGTGACTCCGCCAGGCAGTTCTCTGGGCCTTGCCACCAATCTTGGCCAGGCAGTCAGTTTCTATCCCCGCTTGTCTTTTACTTTCGGCGCCGAGTTTGCGCCTCCCGCATCATGGATATGAATGATTGCCGCCGCTGCGGCATAACGCACCTCGGGTCTGGTGTCATCCAGCCTCGGTTTCAAAGTGGGCATTACGCTGGGATCATGGCGAAGGCGGATTGCATCGATTGCCGCAGCCCGGACCAGCCAGCTGTCCTCGGTGGTGGCTCTCTCAAGCGCGGCCAGGGTCTTGATATCCGAATCGTTCGCGAGCACCTTGGCGGCAGCGGCCCGCACCGGCGAGACGTCGTCTTTGGTCAGGGTGCGCACAACATTGAACCCCATGCCGCCAAATGGAATGAAGCCCACACCCTGTTCAAAGCCAAACTGTGCCAGTTTTTTCGGATCTTTCAGCATCTTCTTCTGCTCTTCCATCAGGCCTGCGCTGCTCTTCTTCTCGCCTGTCAGCACAGCGTAGAAGACGCCATATCCAGAGGGACGTCGAGCGAGACCAGCGCTCGTGCAGCCGCAATGACGACGCCGGGATCTGTATCCTTCTGGACGATGGTCGTCAATTGTGGAACGGCGGAGCGGACCTTCAACTGGCCAAGAGTATCGGCAGCGGCAGCCCTTACCTCCGGCCTCTCGTCCTTGAGCGCTTTCAGAGCGAGATCGCTCGCCTGGGCGTTATGGACGAGCGTTCCGAGCAGATGAACCGCGACGGCACGGTTCTCGACGTCCTTATTCGCCAGACCATCCTTCAAAACCGTCCACGCCTGGTCTTGTGGAGCCTGTGCATGAAGAAGAGGAGAGATCCAGAGGAATATCACCAGGGAAAGGGACGAGCGACGAAACGGGCCTGCCATGCGGCGAAATCTCCTCGGATGGAATGTTGATTGTTCGACGAGTCTATAACGGCAGCCCCGGGCGCGGCAGCTTCTTCGTCTGTCGCGCAAAAGAATGGCTCCCGCCACGAATGATTTGGACAGGAGCCAAAGACTAGCTCTTCGAAGGTTCAGTTCGAAGCTTTTTGAGTGGCGGACGGTTCGGTAAGAAGCTTCTCCACCAGCGCGGTGATCTCGTGCTGCAGGGCTTCATGACCCTGAGGATTTGCAGGGCCCGCGAATCCAGCGTGTACCTCGCGAACTCGTCCGTCTCGGCCCAGTATGAAGGAGGTTGGCCAGCAGTTCAGATGATCTGCCTGCGTAATCTTCTCTGTGAGCTGCTCTGGCGTGCCCGCAACCAGCACCGGATAAGTGATGCCATATCGCTGAATGAAGGCGCGTAGGCGAGCCGGATCGTGGAGCTGGTCCTCCTCCTCGAAGCTGAGATTCACGATCTCGAGCCCTTTGGCCTGAAACTGTTTATAAAGACTCTCGAGAAAGGGGGCCTCATCATGGCAGTTGGGGCACCAGGAGCCTCCAATCGCGACAATGACGACCTTGTCCTGGAAACGGGGGTCCGAGCTCGAGACCTGCTGGCCCGAGAGATTGGGGAAGCTGAAGGTAAAAGGAGTCGAGGGATCTTTGACGCGTGTTTGTTCTGTCGATTCGGTGGGTGCGGCGAGCTGTTCCTTGCGGGCGTCAGCGGGACGCCGTGCAACCAGATCGATCGCCTGCGCCTTCTGCGCTTCCGAGGCGAGAAGGTTCGAGACGAGGAGCGTCCCATCCGTCTGCGGAACGATAGAGTAGAGTGCCGGCCCAGCCGCGGTGAAGTGGCTCAGATTGTATTGGTGGCCATCCCACCCTCCGTAGAGCGAACCGGTGTCGCCGTCAATGCGCTGAATCACGGCTCGCACGGCAGCTGGAGCAGCCTCTTTCGCCACACGCTGGATGCGAAGCTGCCATGCGGACTCACCCTTGGCGCTCGAGACAGCAATCTCCCAGTCGCCGTGAAGGTCAGGCCCGGCGGCGGCCGTGGAGACAGCCGCAGCCCGATGAAGGCTGATTGGAACTCGGGGCGAAGCATGAGGAGCGACAGAGGTCGAACCGAAGGTCCCGGTGAGCTGATCGCCGGCCACGCTGGCTTCAAGCGTGCGAGCAAAGTAGTTGAAATTCAAGAACAGCTTGCCATCCTGGAGCGTCGCCGAAGACGCAGCAGAGCGCTCCGCGCCGTTCAGAAGAGCAGCATGCAGGTCAGAGGCAGGGCCGGCGATCTGAAGACGTATCGGGACCTCGTGGCCACCCACGTTGGCCGTTCCCTCCCACATGCCGTTGACCGGCGAGGAGGAGGTGGAGGAGAAGGCAATGGTGGAGACTGCCAACAGGATGGGGGCAGCGAACAGCTTCCCAACAGGAACTTTCATGGAAGGCTCGATTCTTTCAGTTGTAGGAAAGGGGATGATGCAGGGGTACGCTCAATAAGAGCGCGAAATACGCCTCTGCGCTGGCCGGCTTAGAAGCGGCGACAGCGACAACAGAGGATGTAAGGCGTATTCATCTCAAGATTAAGGGTAGGACAACGGGGGAATTCCGTCAAGAGAAGGGATTTCCAAGCGGGACTTCGAAGAGGGAGGAACCCTATCTCTCAGGCGAGTTATTCGGCGGCTGATTTGGAAAAATAACGTGGTAGGGCTCGACCGACAGAAGATTGGAGAGAGCGCCCCGTTCCTGATCCGAGAACTGGCTCCGATAGCTCTCTGAGTTCATAACGGCCTGACGCTGCGGCTCTGGCATCTGACGCAGGTCCCGAAAGGCCCGCGCGACCTGATGGCGCCGGTCCACGGGAAGGCCGCTGAACTGCTTCATCGCGTCGCGAACCTGCTGACGTTGCGGCACACTCAGACGAGCCATTGCTTCGTTGCGGTCAAGAAAGCGCTGACGCCGCTCCGGGGGCATGTTGTTGAGCTGCGTAAGATGATCCCGGAATCGCTGTTGCGTCTCAGAAGGGAGATCGCGGAAGCCGGGCTCGTGCTCAAGCGCCTTCTGTTGCTGCTGCGGCGTGAGATTACGGTGATGTTCCATCCATTGCTGAAGATGTTCCTGATTGGCGCCTGGATGATTCCCTGTCCCAAACTGACGAGGTTCAGGTGTATGCGGACTTGCATTTCTCTGACTGCCATTGCTCTTCTGCGCCACCATCGGGAGAGACAGTCCGGTCCACAACAGGACTGCAAGCACTGAAGTCGAGACATGGCGGATTGTGACGAGCGGAGACATAAAACCGAGTTTGCCTCAGGGGAAGGACATGAGTGTCCTGATAGAAAGCTTACTGCGTCTGCTCCTTTCAACGGAAGATTTGTACCCGCCGGCTAGATGGAAGGATTTGCAGAGGCATCATCTGCAGGGCCGTCATCCTGAAAGAGCTGGTCCATCGTCTGGAGCGCCTGGTCGTTCTTATCAAGAACCTGGAGGTCGGTTACGGTCGCGGAGGTCTCATGATTGGGAAGATGAAGATTCGAAAGATTGGCAAAGGTGCCTCCGCCGATGAGCAGGGCGAGAGCGAACGCTCCCGCGAGCGCTGGACGGAACTGGCGACCCGTATTGAAAAGCAGCCTAGAACGCAAGCGTTCGAACCAGCCAGCGGGAGCCTTGGCCTGCTCCTCGCGGATACGGACGGCGAGCTTCTGATCGAAGTAAGCAGAGGGGGCAGGCGCCTCCCAGGCATCGAGCAACGCCATCGTCGCCTGCAGGGATTCCAGCTCCTGGCGGCATTCGCTGCAGGAGTCGATATGCGCACGCGTGCGCAAGCTCGATGGCGTGGCCGGATCCAGCAGAAGATCCGGAAGTGCGGATTGGCAGTCACGGCAGTTCATAAAATTCTCTTTCCGATTGCTCTCATCCATTTCTAAATAAAACTCTTTAGCTTCCCGCGCAGCGTCTGGTAGGCGCGGAAGAGCAGGGATTTCGTGGCAGATTCGCTCAGCTTCAGCACGTCGCCGATCTGCTTATAGTCCATGCCCTCGTACTTGTGCATGAGCACCGCCATGCGTTGACGCTCAGGCAGAGCAAGAACGTGTTGTCGGATAGCATCCATCCGCTCGCGTCGGAGCATATTGATCTCGGCCCCGGGAGACGAGTCGGCAAGGTCTGGAGTCGTGCCCGTCTCCGAATCGACTTCATCGAGGTAGACGGTTGAAGCTGCACGCTCGTGACGTGTATCACGGGCGTGGTTGACGCCCAGATTGGTCGCAATCCGATAGAGCCAGGTGCTGAACCGAGCTTCAGCTCGATAAGTCTCCCGTGAGCGATAAACCCTGAGAAAGACCTCCTGGGCAAGCTCCTCAGCCACGGCCTGGTTGTGCACCATCCGATACATAAAGTGAACGATCGGTTTCCGATATTTCTGGATCAGGTAGTCGAATCCGGCCATGTTGCCGGCTCGAAGTTCCAGCATGATGGCGGCGTCGTCCATCTGGACGAATTCGCCAGGCGCATGATACTGCTCGACCGTTTGAAGATTCTCAAGAAGCGTCGGGCTGACTGCTAGCGTAGCCATATCTGTGCTAACCCCATCTTCCTTTCCAGGTTGCGTCTCGGCGGGTTTTTGAGGTGTATCTTCTGCAGATCGTTTGTCCGGAGGATGCGAGTCGGGAGTTGGAGGGCCGGAATGGGGAGGAACAGGCATGCTTGGGGTTGTGGTGATTGTATCGTTTAGGCCATTTTTGCTGGCAGATAATTCCTGGATTTGCGCCAGGGAAGTGGCCTCTAAATCCGTCCTCAGCGTCATTTCGCCGAGATGGGATCTTCATTGGATCGTTCCTCGCATGGCGAAGATTTCCATAATTCCTGGGTTTGGAAGGGGTGAACTGGAACCCATGACAACTTCGACATTTTGGCTCCAAAATTGGGGCCGCCTAGTATGAAGTGTTATTCTCTCTTATACCCTTTCGCAGGCTTCCCAGCCCGCATCAAGCGTAAAGGGCGCATAACTCAGCGGTAGAGTGCCACCTTCACACGGTGGAAGTCGTAGGTTCGAATCCTGCTGCGCCCACCATAGAATCAATCACTTACTGATGCCTCATCCGAAAAGTTTGTGGCATTTTGTGGCAAATTCGAAAAAACGACGTTTTTCCTCCCCTCCTTTCATCAGCATTTCGTAACCGAGCCGACCATCGCCTGCACGCTCTCCGGGAGCGCCTGCATATACTCGTGGGCCGTCGTGTCGGGCCTCGAATGCCGCAGGTGCGCCTGGATGTCTTTCACCGATCCCATGCTTTGCGCTGAGTCGCCATCGTTCGGTGCAGGATCTGGAAGTTCAGCCGCTCCATCCCCAATTCCTTTGCCAGGGGCCCGAGCACCCGGTAGCGGTAGTTAGCCGTGGGCTTCTATCCATTTTACGTAGCTCTAAATTTCGGAGCCAGGCCGTGCCGGTGAAAGCGCCAGCATGGTCTGGCTGGGTGCGATTATTGGTGGCGGCCTGGGAACATCCCCAACTTGAAGCTGACCACAAAACTGCGTCCTGAGGTCAGGTTGAGCTGGTCTAGCTGAGAGACGGCGGTGGTCGCAAGGTATGCCGACGTGCCAACAGGCGTTGGACTGTTGAAGGGAAAGATATCGGTGATGTTTTCGCTGTTGAACAGGTTGTTAATGCTGAAACTGATCTTCGACCCGTCGAAGAACGATTCCTTGCGGATGGTGTAGTTCAGGAAGAGATTGACGTTGTTATACGGGGCAACATAGGCCTGATTGTGAAACGAGCCGTTGTCGTTGTAGTAGCCGCCGACGCGCTTCTCGATGAAGCCCAGATCCAATCCATGCGCCTGATAGGTCAAGCCCAGGCCCTGGGTGTAAGCAGGCGTGTCAGCCACATTGAGACCGGAGGGGACGCCAGTTCCGGTGTAGTTGGCTTTCCCTACGGTTCCATTGGCATAGACGTTGAAGCCATAGCCCAGCGAGGCATTAGCCTCCGCCTCGAAACCCTGCGTGAAGGAGTCCGGGCCCAGAAAGTACTCGTTCAGGTCAAAACCCGGATTGTTGGGGTTGGCCACTTGGAACGGGATGTAGTTGTTCTGGAATTTCACATGAAAGTAATCCGCGTCCAGGGTCACGCGGTTCAGCTTCACGACCGTGCCGAACTGATACGTGTTCGTCAGCTGCGGGGTGGGGATTTTGGATACTTCCTTGCCGCCGCCTGTGACGTCGAAGACGCTGGTCGGAGGAATTTCGTCGCCCTTGCCATATTGGCCGTAGACCGACCAGTTACTTGTCAGCCGGTAGTTTGCTGACGCCGAAGGCAAGTTGACCCCCGAACTACCGGAGGACGTGATGAAAGGCGCGCCATTGAGATTCCCCACCACCTTGCCGTTGTCGGCAAACTGCTTGAAGTCCAAGGTGTAAATGGCGTACTTATCGCCAACGGTGACGGTCAGTTTCTGCGTCACATGCCATTGAAACTCGGCGTACGGGTTATAGGAGTTGGTCCAGTAATTCTCGTGGAAGTTGGGCACGGACTGGTCCTGGCGGGTGAGGGGATCTGAAGGGATCTGAAAGCGATTGCTAGTAGCCCACTCATACCAGAGACCGGCGCGGAAGACGCCATACTTCGAACTCTGGCTGACCGTCGAAGTCTCGCCATACTTGCGATAGCTGTTCAGCTTGTCGATCGCGCACGGCGCAATCTTACCGTTTGCGTCATTCACTGCTATGGAGCAGTTGGCCTCGGTGATCCATCCGCTGGTGCCATTGGGCCCGGTAGCAAGGCCGGTCATATCGTTCGGATTGTCGTTGGCATAGTACTGCGCGTTGTTATAGCTGTAGGTGTAGGGCTTCACATCCACCTGCCAGCCGTGGTTGAGCAAGGAGTGAATGCCGACATACTCGAAGTCCGTCGGGATCGTGTTCCTGTTGTACGCCTGGTAAAACGCGCTGGTGGGGTCGTTGTTCTCCATCAGGTAATTCCAGCCGTACGTGTTGATCTGGGCGCGGTAGGCAGAGACGTTGGGCGCATTGCCGAAGAGGCTCACGACACCGCTGTATCCGGTAATTGTGGTGCGATCCGACGGCTTGTAGAAGACCTTGATATCTCCGGCATTGCGTTGCAGATAGTTTAAGGTCTGGAAGCCATCAGTAGTTATGTGGTGCACATCCAGCGTGACGCCGAGGTTCTTGTGCGGGCCCAGCATGCCGGTGCTGTATTTCCCATCGACCAGCAGGGTGTTAAATGATCCGTACGAAACCTGGGTCTGGATGGACTGCTCCGTTGGCATCTCCGGAGAAAGCAGATTGATGGAACCCCCAAAAGTCGCTTGCCCGATGGTCGATGCCGTGCCGGGACTGCGGTCAAAGTTGACGCCGCCGATCCACGGTCCAGGGAAGAACGACCATGAGTGGTGGGTGGGGTTATTGCTGTCGTTGAAGGGGATGCCGTCCCAGGTGATGTTGTAATCGCCGTCCACGAAACCGCGAAAATACATGGTTCCCTGCCCGAGTCCCACCCCATTGGGGTTGTAGCTGATGGTGCCCGGGGCAATGTTGATGAGTTCGGAAAAATCGGTTGTGGCCGGCGTGAAGTTCCTGATGAACTCGGTGCTAATGTTGGATTGAACTGTTTCCGCGTCGAGCGAGCCCTGCGACATTGCATGCTGGCTTGCAACGGAGTTGTTGGTGTTGGCCTGCACTTCGACACTTTGCTCAAAGCCGCCGATGGCAAGAGTTATAGCGATTTCGGCTGGGCGCGCCGAGGCTAGCACGTCTCTTTGGGTCGTTGAGGCAAAACCTTTCGCATTCACGATGAGCGTGTAGCGCCCTGATGGAATGGCAGTCACCACAAAGTGCCCAACTTTGTCGGCATTTGCCTGGCTGACCGCACCGGTCGTCTGATTTTTCACGATGACGGCAGCATCGCGGACAAGCGCCCCCTTCGAGTCAACAACCGTTCCGGAAATGGATGCCGAAGAATCCTGTTGTTGTGCGTACAGGTTGCAAGCCGATGAGATCAAATAGATTGCCGCGAAACACACAATCGCGAGCACGCGAATCAGGTAAACTTTATGATTCTGTTTCAAGTGTTCCTCCCAAACAAATCTGGTTCAAGGTGTCGATCTTCGAGCTGGATATTGCTTGCGGATCGCCCGTCTGATTGCTCAACAGGGAAGTCAAAGCTTCAGGTGTGAGGCGTCGTCAGCGGCAGTCCAAGATGCTGTCGCGTCTCTACGCGCGCAGCCGCAAGCTCTTTCTGAAAGCGCGGATTTGCCAGCATGTAGCCGAACATGACGTAAGCGATATTGCGGCTTGCCTCGACGTCACTCGCATAATGAACCCCGCAGACGAGACGGTTGTGAGCGTAGTCGTCGGCTCGCCGAAGGATCTGCTCTTGCTTCTCAGGCACCATCTGCACCAGCGTGAACGCAAGCAGATAGCCTGAGAGCGTGTGCCCACTGGGATAGGAGTTCGGCTCCTTGCTCAGTTCGCAGACAGGGTGAAGGCTGCTGTCGAACTGGAATGGGCGTGGACGATGGAAGGAGCTCTTCAGCGGCTTGCCTAAGACCGTCTCATCGTTGCGGATGTGAACGGAGAGAGCGGCCGTGAGCGGCAACGCAGCTCCTGTAAAGTCCTTCTCGAAGACCTGCTTGAACAGGAAGATGTCTTCTTCCTGGTCGTCGGCCTGAGCTGCGGCGATCTGCTCCTGCGTGCGAGCCTTCTCGATGCGATGAATTTCGCTGAGTTCGGCTTTGGTTATCTCTGACGTCTGTGCCGGAGGCGGTGGAAGGATCAGAGTGAGGTCGAGCAGGGTGGGATCGATGAAGTAAGCGTTGTGTTGAATCGGTTTGGTGGATTTGTCCACAGCAGAGTTGATCTGCTGCGCTTGCCCGTGGAGAGTTACTGATGCAAAAACGATCGTCAGCATGGCTCTCAGTCTTTTTCGTCTCATGGTGAAACCGAGCGTAAGGTCGAACTATGAACACACGGCTTCATTTCTGTGACTAGGACGTGAATTAGCCGCCAAAACGGCGCTGATTTGCATTTTTTTGTTGATATTAAGGTTTACTTAAGGTCTATTTCAGCAACCTTAAGTTGGCTTCGACCGCCTCTGAAGACGCGACAAAAATTAATTTGTAATTAAACGTGAGCTTTTTAGAGTGCACGGCAGCCCCGCTCCGTGAGCGGTCGAGCAGTCTTCAAGCTCTTTCAGCGGGTGAGGTGGGTGCGTGGCTCGATGGGGTCGAGGTTTGCGTCGACGGGGAATCTGATCTGAAATACGGACCCCCTCAAGGGCGTGCTTTCCGCGGTAAGTTCAGCGCCATGCGCGTCGGCGATCCAGCGCCCGATGGACAAGCCAAGGCCGCTGCCCGCCTGAGACTTTCGTTCGCGGAGATCGGCCTGGTAAAAGCGGTCGAAGACACGCTGGCGTACATCTTCGGACATACCGATGCCGGTGTCGCGGACAGTAACGAGAGCTTCGTTCGCAGTGAGGGAAACTTCGGCGCGGATCTCGCCGTGCTCAGGCGTGTAGCGAATGGCATTATCAAGGAGAATGCCGAGGAGCCGCTGGAGAAGCAACTCGTCGCCTTCGATGTGAACCGGGTCTTTGGGGAGATACCAGTCAAGCATGATACCGCTTGATTCGGCGAGGTCTTCAACGCGCCGGCAGCCGCTCACGACGAGTTCGCAGAGATCGATTTTCTTGAAAGCCACTTCATGGACGAAGTTGTCGCTTTGCGCCAGAGAGAGGAGTGCGTCGAGCAACGTGGAGGCGGTGCGACACTCCGTAACGATCTTGTCGAGGTCGTCGCGGTATTCGTCCTCTGAGCGATGGCGATGGAGGGAGAGCTGTGCCGTTGCGAGAATGATCGTAATGGAAGTACGTAGGTCATGGGAGGCGTCGGCGGAGAACTGGCTAAGGCGAGAGACAGCGGCTTCGAGGCGGGCGAGGAACTGGTTCCAGACGACGGCGAGGTGCTGGATCTCGTCTTTTGCGGCGGGGACGGGCAGGCGATCGGAGAGGTTGCCGATGCCGATGCCCAGGGCTGCGCGCGTCATGCGGCCGACGGGCTTCATGGCATGTCGGCTGAGGAAGTAGCCGCTGATGGAAGAGAGAAAGAGCAGGCCGGGCATGAGCAGTAACAGGGCATTGCGATACTTCTCGAGGATGTCGGTCTCTTCTTCGAGGGAGCCGCCAACATGGAGACGGACGAGGCGACCGTCGAGGAGGATCATGTGACACATGACCAGTACTGGCTGGTGGTCGAGGACGACGGAGCTGAAGGTAGGCTTAGTGCAATCTTCCGATAGAGACAGCGGCCAGTCGATTGCTTTGCTATCGAGAGGAAACAGAATGCTGCCGTTCGGGTTGTAGATGTGGACGAGGTTGCCTTCGTGGGTGACCAAGGCGTAGTTACGAAGTTGCTCATCGAGGGGTGCGGCGACACCGTTGGCCTTGTTCTCCTTGAGCAGGCTGATCAAGCGGTCTTCGCGGCCTTGAAGGTGGGTCTTTTTTCCCTGCAGGAGAGCGTAGCGTAGTGCGCCAAACGACATGAGGCCAAAGAGCAGCAGGCCAGACAGAGTCACCAGCAGGTAAAGCAGCATCAGTTTGGCACGGACCGAGAGGGAACGCATACGGTCAGTCCGCCACGAACAGGTAACCGGCGCCATGGACGGTTCGGATGAGAGGGCGGTCTTTGTCGGACTGGTCTTCGAGCTTCACTCGCAGCCCGTGTATGTAGACGTCAAGTGTATTTTCCTTGACATCCGCTTCGTAGCCCCAGCCAGCTTCGATAAGTTGTTCGCGCGAGGTGATCAGGCCGCTGCGACGCATAAGAGTCTCCAGTAGAGCAAACTGCTTGCGTGTCAGGGAAATCTCTTTTCCATAGCGTGTAGCGATGCGGCGGGTATGGTCGAGCGTAACGCCGTTGGCGCAGATGGCGGTTTGGTCAATCGTAGGGACACGCCGCGCGATGGCGCTGACCCGGGCGAGCAGAATTTCGAGGATAAACGGTTTGACGAGGTAGTCGTCAGCGCCGAGATCGAAGGCATGAAGAATCTTGGGGACCGCGTCGACGGCAGTGAGAACCAGAACGGGCATCTTGCAGTGTCTGTCACGGACTCGCTTGAGGATCTGAAAGCCGTCCATCTCCGGCAGAAGGATATCGAGCAGGGCGACGTCGTGTTTGCCTGCGAGGATCATATCAGCGCCTTCGCGACCGTTATGGGATAGAGAGACGCGGTGGCCGTCCTCTCGCAGTGCGCGATCGACTAGATTGGCGATCCTCTTGTCGTCTTCAATGACCAGCACGTTCATTTGGAAACCTTGCTTTCAAGGCTACAAAGCTATGTTGTTTTGCAATGTGAAAATCAGGTTACAGGGCTGTGCTCGCCAAAAATTTTACCCGCTGAGAGTGAGATGTGCCTCGCCAAAATGTATCCGCTGCTGCTCTTAACCCGTTAACACCGGTGGGGTGTAGCTCGGATCGTAATGTGGCGTAAATGCTTTGAGAATTATTAATGGGGTGGTCCGCCGTCTTTAAGCCTCGGGGAGCGGGTCTATAAAGAGAAGGTACGGAGGAGGATCCCATGGAACTGCACACAATCGGCATCGATCTTGGTAGACAGTATTTCATCTGGTTGGCCTTAACAGGCATGCGAGGTGGTAGTGCGCAAGAAGCTGTCTCGACCCCAACTGCTTCGCT
>Ga0193742_1002006_pt1 | contig 11848 bp, 13 predicted proteins | sample L2c1metaG_FD_165511 | JGI IMG/M metagenome (GOLD analysis project Ga0193742, IMG submission 165511) | Soil microbial communities from a riparian zone of the East river system, Colorado, United States - L2c1 | ecosystem: Environmental > Terrestrial > Soil > Riparian zone | place: USA: East River... | reverse complement strand
CTGCCACACGTAGGGCTCAGCGGCACGCCACGGAATGCGGCGTGCGTGCTCGCGACCTTCAGGGGTCTTGAGCCAGCCCTTCAGCTCCTTGCCGTCAAGGCGAGCCCGGACGGCGGGGTCCGGGCGGAGCTGGTTGTCGATCGTGTGCAACCAGGTATCGGCATGCTCGACGTCACCGATGACGGACCTCTTGCCCTGGTCGACAGTGGCGCGCAAGCGCGCCACGTTGCCCTCGTAGCTGGAGGTCATCGACTGGTGACTGAGCCCGGACGAGTTGACCGAGCGGTAGATGTCACCCTTGCCCTGCTCGAAGGCGCCAGCAGCGTTCCACTTGGCGCCCTTGCGGCCCTTGATGGTGGTGGGCTTGGCGCCGATCTGCGGAATGAGTTCGGTCTTCTTCAGGTACTTGGCGCCGCGACGTCCAACATTGACGACGAAGCCATCCTCGGTACGTCGGACAAGAAGCACGCCATCCGGGTTCGACAAAAGACCGGACCGGACCTCGGCGAATCGACTGATAGCCGCCTCGTCCAGGGTCTCCATCACAACCTCGTCCCCGATGGGGACGACCGAGTCAACGTTGCGCATGCGCCGACCGCTAGCCATGTCGACGGCGAACGAGCCGTTCGACGCCTCGGCGGCGGCGCGTACCTTCTGGATGATGGCCGGGGGCCTGGGGTCTTTGACTCCATTGGCCCGATTGCGCAGAAGGTCTTGACTCCAGCGCTCGACGGGTTCAAGGTTCTTCGTTACAGCCTTCAGACGCCCTGCATCTTCCTGGAGGCTGGCGGCGGGGCCACGGAGGACCGGGGCCTCCTGGTCCTGTCGTTTCTGCCACTTGCGCCGGGAGGCGCGGTTGCCCGCGCCAACTATGCGGTTGGCGGCTCGGGGGAGCAGGTTCGCGGTGCCGATGGCCAGCGCCTTCGGCGTGTCCACGATCATTGAGCCCATCGAGTCCAGGGCGGCCAGTGATCGGAACGACTCATCAGCCCAGTTGCGGACGATGTAGCCACCGCGCAGGAGCACGGCAGGCTTCCACCACGCCTCGAAGTACGAGGCGAAGTCCTCGCCCCAGTTCTTGCCCTTGGCGAACGCCTTGATGGCGCTGCCGTGCTGGGACAGGAGCTGGTCGAAGGCCCGAAGGTCCATCGGCATGAAGTAGTTCTGGAGCTGCGTCAGGGTGAGCGGAAGCTCCATCTCCTGGGCAACGCCGTTCTCTTCCCACTTGTACGTGATGGGGCCGTCAGCCGCGCTGTAGGCGCGGTTCTCGGCGGCCTGGCTCTCGATGTCCCGGAACAGGGCAGCGCGCCGGCCGGAGTAGGCCAGGGCGATCTGGCGAGCCTCAGTGGGCTGGAGGCCGTGCTTGCTGGCGATCAGCTCAACGCCGCGAGTCTCCATGTCCGCCGCGATGCGGCGGCGCTCCACGTCAGTGGTAGCGTCGGCGGCCCGGTTGAGGTACGTGGTGCGCAGGTTCCCGAAGGCACCCTCGCCCAGGTTGGCATCCATCTGCTCGATGCCCTCGCGGCCGTAGGCCACCACCTGGTCCAGGTAGCGGTTGACCTGACCGTGGATCTCCCGGCTCAGGTCCATGACGCCAGGGCGCTCGCGGAAGGCCGCGAGCGGGTACTTGATGTACGTGCTGGCCTTGCCAGTGCCCGGCGACCGGTAGGTGTGCGAGGCGGTGTCCGTGATGACGTCACCGATGGAGCGGCTGGTACGCGGCACCATGCTGATGCCGGCGCTAGCGATGCGGTCGTCGACAGAGTTCGTGAACCGGTTGAAGTCCTCGTACTCGCTCAGCTCTTCCTTGAGCATCTCCGCCTGCTGGCGGTTCTTCGTCATGTCGACCTTGGCGTTGGCCGCACGCTCGTACGCCTGGAAGCCCGAGAGCTTCGGGTCGGTCAGAGCGTCGTCGTAGCGCTGCTGAGCAAGGTCCAGTTCCTCGTCAAGCTTGGGGATCCTGGTCTCGCTCAGGTTGTCGATGCGCTCAGCCAGGCCCCGACCCTGGTCGCCGAAAGCGACCCTCAGCTTGTCCGTGGCACCTGGCACGCCCATCATGGCGCCGACACCGTGATAGAAAACGTCGTCATCGAACTCGTCGGTGTAAGCAAGATTGTCCGCATCCCACTTGCGGGCAGTGCTCAGGCGCTGGAAGAACGCGCCAGCAGCCGGGTTCTTGCTGAACGCCTGGACCTCATCGATAAGGCCCTGAGTGTCCAGCTCGCCCGCGCGTGCGCGGTCGCGAAGACCGCCCATCTGGCGACGGAGCGCCAGGGCGCGCTGCTCGACGGGGCTCCACGACCGGATCTTCATGCTGTCCAGCGCGGAGTCCGGGGCCGTGGTGATGCGCAGGATGTCACTCCTGCTGCTGGCGCCCAGGTGGTCGACGTCGCCCTTGATGAGAGCACGGACCTTGCCTAGACCGGCCGTGGCGACCGTGAGGGGGTCGGTGAACCACTCCTGGGCGAAGTCGATCGTACCGGAGAACAGGTTGTACGCGAGGTTGTCCTCACGCATGGCCCGGTAGTTCGCGTCCAGCGGGAGGCCGGTCTCCTGGTCGAAGCCAGCCTCGTAGCCCTCGCGACGGAGGTCGCGGTCAACGAACACGTCAGCGACGGATTGACCGAAGGTGGCGTCGTTGGTGCGAGCCCAGGCGTCTTCCCAGGTGTTGCCGTCAAGCCACATGCCCAGGTTGGAGAGGAAGCCCTCTTCGTCGACGATGTTGCCGACCTGAACGACGGTGGAGAGGCCACGCTCTACGGGCTCAGGGATCTTCTGCTCGTAGTACTTCAGCGCGACGCCAGCATCCGTGCGACGCTGCCCCAGGTCGCGCCCCGTAAGGGCGCCCACCGGATCGAACTCCCGGATCGGCTCCGGGACCAGGGCCTCAACGTCACCTCGACGCTCGTCCAGGTCCTTGCCGGTGAGGGCACCAACCGGGTCCATGGAGAAGAAGTCGGAGACACCGCCCTTGATGCGGTCCCAGGTGGACTTCTTGCGCTTCTCCCCCGTGACACCTTGGCCAACCTGAGCCAGGACGTTGCGGCCGAAGGAGACGGCCTGGGCGCGAGCAGCATCCTCTTCGGACACCGTCTGCATGGCGTTGATCGCAGCCTGACGCTGCGACTCCGTCATGTCCGCCTGGGCAACGTCGAACGCAACGCCGTAGTTGGGCTGATTCTGGATGGAGCTGGTGGTGGCGGCTGCCGCCTCACCAACCCTGTTCGCCCACCACGTCGAGCTGCTCAACGTTTCACCTTTCAGACTGCTTGGCGCGCCGCCAGACCCCGCACGTACTGGCGGAAGGCGTTGGACGCGTGCGGCTGTGAAGCCGCGAACTTGAGGGCCGGCATGTAGGAGCCGAGGCGGAGAAGGTCTTCCTCGTCCAGGTCCGGGGCACCTCTCCCGGCACCCGCATTGACGCCGGAAGTGACCGGCTGCTCGGGGTACTGGGAGGGTGCGTCCATGGAGACGAGGCCAGAGGGGTCCACGGGTGTAGGCCCGGACGAGACCGGGGCACCAGCCTGGATCTCCTCGAACTCAGCGCTCTCTCCATAGCCCGCCGAAGGAAGACGGCGGATAGCCTGCCCATCGGCAGGCCCACCGTCCGTCCTGGCTGACAACGAGCCGGGTCCGCTCACGCTGGCAGGATGCTCAGGAGTGCGCTGGCCGCCGTGACCGTTCGCCACTACTTGCCACCGCCCTTGTCGTCATCCTCTTGCCCGCCGCCCCAGTTGTTGTCGTCCCCGCCGGGGAGCGACTCAATGGCGTGCGATACAGCCATCTCCATGTCCTTCCGGTCGGTTCGGTACTCGTGGTCGGTGTCGAGCATCGCCGCCGTAGCGGCGAGCATGTGTTCAACCTCATGAGCGATGGCAGCGCCGGTCTCAATGACGGCGGCCAGAAACAAGCCCCAGTCCCACTTCATGCGGCCTCCCAGGCGTCGTCCTTGTGGCGCCGCCGCTTCGCGCGGCGCAGGGCCTTGATGACTCGATCGACACCCTCGTCACTCAGGCTCACGTAGAAGCCTTCATCGCCATTGAGGGCGGCCACCTGAACGACGTCTCCGACGCCCCAGGCGACCTTCACGCGCAGGCCTTCAGTGCTCTCGTCATAGGTGTTCTCGGCTGGCATCTCGCCACTTCCTTTCGCGCATCACGCGCGGTAAACCCCAGACCTCGTGTCTGGGAAGAAGATCCGGCGGCCCCGCCCATTTGAGCTTCGTCGAGAGGCTTGGGCGGGGGCTGACCGGACGAGGAGGGCCGGGCCTCAAGCTCCGGTTACGTGGAGCGAGGCCCGGCCAGCCCTGCGGAGCGCCGGGAGGGACGGCGCTCAGAACACAGGGGGTACAGCTGGAGCCCCTGTGTCTCGCGTGTGCGAGGGGGCTCCGCGTTTAGCGAGACCGACGACGCAACGGCGACGTGGTCTTCTTCTTGCCGCCCCGCCAGGTGGCGGGGCGAGGGGCGCTCGGGTCACGGATCAGCTTGTCCGAGGGGATCGGGCGGAGCGTGACGCTCTTCTTGGGCTTGTGCGTGGTCTTCGCTGGCCCGCCGGAGAGCGGGCGCTTGGTGAGCTTGCGGGCCATGTGGGTTCCTAACCGGCGACGGGGAGCATTCTCGAGATGGAACTCTGCAAGTTGGGCTGCCCCCCGGCCGTTAGGCCGGCCATCATCATTTGGAGGCTGGAGCCCTCGTCGGGCCCACCGCCACCAGGGGCAGGTGCGCCGGCAGGACCGCCGCCCATCAGGGCGGCTAGCGGGTCCTGAGCCTGTTGCTCTGCGGCGGCCTGCTCTTCGAGCGTGGGCTCGAATGCCTTGAGCACCGCGTCTTCGACCGTGGCGCCCTTGCGGCGCTGCTCGATGACCAGTGCCATCTGGTGGAGCGCCTTGAGCGGGTCCTGGCCCATCGAAGCCAACTGGGGGAAGCTGGCGCCCAGACCCTGCATGGCCTGAATCAGCGAGCCCTGGAGCATCTCGATGTCCATCCGCTCCATCTCCTCAGAGGAGTTGAAGCCGAAGCGAGCAGCGATCTGATCCATGATGGTCTCGCGGGACAGCAGTCCCGCACCCTGCGCCTGAAGCATGAAGATGAGGCCCCGGTTGGCGTCCATGCCTGAGGCGAAACCGTAGGTGCAGTCGACCTCGTAGTCGCCCTTGATGTCCTTCTCGGGCGTGTAGCGGATCGAGTACTTGGAGCCCTGTGCGCGACCAACCGCGCTCTTCTCCACCGACCCGAAGAACTTCTCGTCCATCTCCAGGGCGTAGGACGTGGCGTCCCGCAGCATCTGAGCAAACAGCGACTGTGCCACCTGGATCTGTGTGTCCACGGTGGAGAGCAAGGCGTTGATGCCCTGGCCGGTGATGACCGAGGCGTCGATATTGCCGGTCATGCCCTCGGGGAAGCGCGCCGCTAGGCGCTCCTCCCCAGCCAGGAGCTGGTTCTCGGCGAAGGCGGCGGCAGGCACCTCAAGAGGAACCCGGCCGATGCCCTGCGGGTTGTTGGTGCGCAGGATCGCACGCGGACCCATCGACAAGGTGTTGACGTCGTTGGGGAGGATCAGCGGGGAGTTGACCGCCTCGTGGGCAATCTCCAGGGTGTACGCCGCCAGGCGTGCACGGAAGAGCTGCACCCACAGCATCTCGTCGAACTGGCCACGGGACTCTTCGTCCCACTTGGACATCTCAGCGATGAACACCGGGGTCTTGCCGATGGGGTTCGCGCTCTGCGCCAGGATCAGTTGACGATCCGGGCAGATGAGGTACTCGCCGTTCTTGTCGTAGCACTTGGCTACCTCAAGAAGCTGGCTGGGGTTCTCCTTGACGTACGTGCCGCCGAAGCTGCTCTTCACTTCTTGCTGGACGAGCTTGGTGGCGTGCTCGGGGAACTTGGCGGCCAGCGAGCCGGCTGTCTCGTACCAGCGCTTGTAGTACTTGACTACACGGCCGAACATGTCGGTGCGCCAGTAGGCGCCCACAGGGGAGTCGACCCGGAGGACCGGGGACATCTTCTCGAAGTCAGGCTCGACGACGACAGGCAAGGCACCGAACGAGAGGTACCGGTCAGCACCCGCGTACATCTGCGTCTGGAGCCTGGAGCACTCGATGTAGTAGTTGACGACCTTGGAGCGCTTCTCCGCCGCCTGCTTGGCGGCGTTCGACTTGTGCCGGCTGTCCTTGCAGGAGAAGTCCGGAAGACCACCAAGCTGCTCACCGAGCTGGCGAGAGGCGATGTTCACCATGTTCGCCGTGACCTGCTTGGGCATGTTGTCCGGGAACAGGCCGGGGACGAGTTCATGGACATCGCCACGACGCACGGCAGCCACCTGGTGGTGGCGCTCGTCGCGTTCGGCGTACTCGGACTTCAGGTCCTCGAACGCCTGGAAGATGTCAGTCATGCAACTCGCCTCTGATGGAACGGAGACCACTCGAACTGGTCATCGGGGTCAAGGTTGTTGAGGTCGATCACCCGCTGGTACTGCCGGTCCATGCCAGAAGCGAAGGGGGACTCCCTGAACATCGTTTCGAACTGCGTGGTGACCAGCTCGCGAATGCGCGACTCGACGAACCAGAGGCTCATCAGCAGGTCCGTCAGCCCCTTGGTCTTCGGGTAGTAGGTGACCATCTGTTCGCACACGGCCCGAATGACCTCCGACTGCGTAGACGGCAGTTGGAGCAGGTTGCTCTTCGGGTCCCTGTCGCCACCCATCACCAGCGCCGAAAGCGAGAGGATGCCGGTATCGGCATCCCACTTGGATTCGCGAGTCGTGATGTGGTCGTGGATCGTGGCGCCGAGCGTGGCCAGCTCCCGGACCAGCGTTAGGTCCTGGGTGAGGTACTGCGAGTTGAGGACCTTCTCGACTCGCCACTCCCGGATGTCGTACTCCTCAGTCCAGGAGATCATCAGGTCGTGCACCTGGGCCGGCGTGGCGTTGGGCTTGTTGAAGGCGTCCAGCAACCAGCGCTTCTTGGTGTTCGGGTCGAAGGCCACCACGGTGGCCGCCGTGTAACCAGCGGAAGCGGGGTCCAGGCCGGCGATCACTCGCTTGCCAGCCATGCCGTCATCCGGATGGTGCGTGGCGCCTGCTACCAGCGGGCCGACCTTGCGCATCCCCTGAACGCAGCCATACACCTGCTCGCGGGGGAAGATCGAGTCTTCGTCGACTTCTTCCTGCTGGTAGTTCAGGGTCCAGGCGCGCGGGTTGGTCGAGAGCTTGCGGCGCATGCGGGCCAGCGAGGCGCCGTCCCACTTGGGGTACATGCCCTCTGCGTCAGGCTTGACAGCCTGACCGCGCTTGGCAACGTTGGAGCGGGGCCACAAGGTGACCCAGTCTTCGGGGTCCTGGTTGAACTCCAGGACGGCCGGCGAAGAGAAGTAGGTCCAGGGGGACTGGCCGCCCTCTTCCTCGTAGCGCTTGGGGTCCAGCAACTCGCGGTACAGGTCCTGGGGGGCGACGCGCGTTCCGACGATGAGGACCTTGTCCTCGTCCGAAGGGCGAGTCAGGACCATGCCCGTCAGCCAGTTGATCTGGCTGTCGAAGTCGTGAGCGTTCTTGTCGTTCACAACGTCGTCGAGGATGATCAGGTCAGCACGGGCACCGTAGATGGTGCCGCCCATGCCGAGGGCCTGGAGCGTAGGGTCCTTCTCGTTCGTGGTGCGGATCTTCTCCGACAGCCGGAACCGAAGGGCCGACCACTCGTCGGCCGTCTTCTCCCAGCCACCCTCGGGGCCGAAGTCCGTCTGGAGCTTCATGAACCGGTCGGAGGTCATCCACTCTTTGATCTGGGTGACCCAGTCCTTGGCCATCCGCTCGTTCGCGGACACCAGCACGATCTTCTGGTCCGGATCGCTCACGATCCGCCACAAGGTGTAGGCGGCGGTGATCGTGGTGGACTTGGCGTGCCCGGGGGGCACGTTCACCAGAAGCATGTTGGCGTCAGCGCCGACGATGTACTTCTGCGACGGGTGGAGGTCGCGGGGCTCGCGACCCTCCAGAATGTCGAACCACTGGAGCTGGTGCCAGAAGAGCTTGATGTTCAGGTAGCTCTCGCAGAACACCGGAAACTCCGGGACCTCTTTGCGGGAGTCCGCGCCCTTCTTCGAGCGCATGTTGATGACGGCGTCAGCGGAGAGCTTGAAGTCCGGGTCCGAGCGCTTCCAGTACTTCCAGGTCTCCTTCGAGCGACCGACGTAGTGCAGGGCCTCCTCGACGGTGTTGCCGTCACGGAGGAGCTTGAGTACCTGCTCCTTGGCCGCCTCGGTGGTCCGTCGCCCGCCTTTCGGGCGGGCCTTGACGGCCTTGACGTCTGCGTCGTGGCGAAGCTCTTTCGGCGACTGAGTACGGGGGAAGGCGTTCAAGCTTACCTACCCCCCAGTTCGACGATTGTTTAACACCCGAGTTTGGAACCCACTTCGTGGGCGGCGACGGAAGAAAATTCAGAGCAAGGGACATCCAGCGACCGAAGCCTGGAGGCGCTTGCGCCGTAAGGCTGAGGGAGCTGGATCATCTAGGTGCCTAGGCATCTAGAACCTTGGACAAGAGAAGGGAGGGGCACGAAGTGCCCCTCCCTTAGACCTAGCACTCTAAGAGTCTAGGTAGCTTTGCTCTAAGCATCCTTGTATCTAGGCTTCCAGGATCAGCGCTTACGCCGTAGGCGGCTTCAGCGCTCCCTGGTTCCTAGTATCAAGGCCCTTAGTGCTTTACCCCTCTTTCCTATTGCAGGTTCTCAGGTTTCGAGATTCCTTGCTTCGTTACCAAAGTGTTATCCAAATAGCCTACAAATCTCAGAATGTGAGCCAAAATCGGGGGTTCGGGGGCTAGTGGTACGGTCCACCTAGCATCCTGGAGGTAAGGAGTCAACTGGCCTGAGGGTGCTGTAGTTTAACGCGCATTAGGGGGGGTGGACAGTATGAGGAGGCGGCGCGGGGATTAAGCATCGGGGGGTCAAGATGCTGCCGAGGTGGCAGAAAATCGGTGCTCACCCACGCGCGCCAGCGCGTGGTGCTAGGCCCAAGGCTGTGGGTGCTGGGCCGGCCGCGAGGCCTGCGCACGGTATGCGTAGTAGCACTGAAATACGCAGCCTGGACGCTATACGTGGGGCCATGCATCGTGGCCTTGGCCTAGTGCTGGGCACCTGGTGCTAGGTGCTAGCCAATGGTGCATAGATATGCATGCATGCGCATATATTCCCTGAGATGGGGCGCGGTGCGCCCCTACATGCGTAGCCTGTCTACCTACTCCTAGCGCCTCTTTGGCCAGACCCATTGACAACCATGGCGCTAGGGTGCACGCTATCCCCATGACCACACGACAGAGCACCTACGTCACCCGCTACGACGTCAAGCGCGACGGCACCACCCTCCTGGGCCGCTTCGCCACCCTCACTGAGGCGCAGTCGCTGGCGGATCAGGCCGGCGGCGAGGTCTTCCAGCGCTCCATCCCGTGGAGCACCTTCGTCCAGCGCTGAACCCCTCGCACCCACGAGCCCCTGACCGATGGTCAGGGGCTCGCTTCATGCCCTGCCAGCCTCTACTCGGGTCGCTGCCCTGAGATCCGATGCGCGGAACCTATTGACAACCCTTGCGCTAGGGTGCAATGATCGTCTCATCACCACAAGAACTACACAGAGATCACCCGCCAAGAGCCACTAGGGCGAAGACCACTGGATGCGAACAGGCTGAACATCCAAGTGCGAGCCGGCTGACGACACGCGGGAGCCACGCACCACCACTTCACCCCTTTCGATGAGCACCCACACACAACGTGTGGGTGCCTTTCGTTGGGAGTGACCATGAACACCATCGAACTCACCGCTGTCGAGTACGAGATCGCGGACAACATCGAAGCCGCACTGGACGAGGCAGACACAAGCGGCCTGACAGCCTCGGTCGCCGCCCGCAAGGCGTCCACGGACACCATCACGGCCCGCCGCATTCTGGACTGGCTCGTAGCCAGCCAGTTCGCACACACCTCGGGCAACGGCAACTGGACCCGCTACCACGCTGGCCGCCGCTGATCTAGGCACTTGGTTGGCCCGCACTGACGTGCGGGCTTTCTTGGTTTCTAGAGCACACAGACAGGAGAGAGCAATGAGCCAGACCACCATCCACTACACCGTCGAGACCGTGTTCGAGGGCTGCCGCTACGACGGCTACGTCCGCAGTGACGCTCTGTCGGCGCTCGTCGGCCTCGGAGAAACCGAGGGCTACGCCGTTGTCGAGGTCGAGGGCGTGTACAGCTTCGCGTTGTCCAACCGCCTTGAGAATGACGCCCTGTCTCTGGCACTTCGATGACACCGCAGGAACAGCGTGACCAGGAGTACCTGAACGGCTACGGCGTGGGCCTCTACGGGCCGCACCTCTCCCAGGCTGAGTTGGTGGAGTTCCACTCCATCGCCTTCGCCCGTGGGTACCGCGAGGGACGCGAGGACCGTAACGCCGGCATGGCTCGCTTCGTGGCCGCCTCCACGCTCACCCACGCTCGCCCGCTCCCCATCCACCGCACGGAGGCCGGCTACCCGCGCTGCGCAACCTGCGATGGCGGCGGATGCTTCGACTGCACGGATCCGGCATGAAGCGCGGTGACCTGATCCCGATCCCCGACTGCGACCACCTCGGCAAGGTGGTTTCGTTCCGCGCCAAGGTGCGCGGCGACTTCATCGATGACCCCACGCCAGGGCAGAAGCTCTACCCCGTCGTAGTTGAGCAGGGCGGCGACTATCGCATGGCCACCCTGACACCCAAAGTGGAGGTAACCCCGTGACCGAGCTGCTCGTCACCCTGCTCATGCTCATCCTGCCGCCGTGCCCCACCGAGGGTGACTCCACCTGGTGCTCCTGGGACGCACAGTCCCAGGGCAACGGGCAGGGCACATCGTTCGTCGTCATCGGCGAGACTGTTATCTACGTCGACTGACAGTTGTTTGGTTGGGCTCGCCCACGGGCGAGCCTTCCCATGCATCATCAGTCCCAGCCACCTGAGAGGATCAGACCATGAGCAAACTCAACGTAGGAGATCCGGTCATCGCCAACGGGAGGTATGGCGAGGTCGTGGAGGTTTCGGCTGACCACCTCTGGTATGTCGTGAAGTTCTCTCTGCACGGCGCGGCTTGGACGCTGCGCTTCCCGGCAAGCGATCTCGAGCAAGGTTGACCCATCAGCCCTAGCGCGCAAGGCGTGGTCTCAAAGGCCAACTAGGGCACCAGGCAGGGCGCGCACGCGTCGAGGTGTGGAGTCGGTGCTGTCACCGTCAGCCATTGAGTTGGAGTCCCCTCGGGCTACGCGCCCTGCCGTAGTCCATCACACGGAGCGAAGCTCCGTGCTCGACATGTGAGCCGCAGGCTCACTCACATGCCCTGCACTCCCTGAGCGCACGCTACGCGTGCCCAAGTTCAGGCAACTGGCAAGCGCCTGGCCAAGCGGAGCAAGGCTCCCTCAGGGAGTGCAGGCTTCAATCGTCAACCATTGCGCCAGGGTTCGTCCATCAACAACAGGAGGAAGAAGCATGACCGCACTACTGGAACTGCCCGCCAAGGCCGCTATCTACGTGGAGACCCACGGCTGGACCCAGGGCACCATGAAAGACAGCGAGGGCCGCGTGTGCCTCACGGGGGCACTTAAGGAATGCTCCACGGAGCCGGGTGACTGGTACCTGATCACGGAGGTGTACCGCAAGCGAGACCGTGCGGAGTCCTGGAATGACAGGGACGAGCGCACGGCCGAAGAGGTCATCGCGGAACTTCGCCAGCCCATCACGGATGCCGACCTGACCGACACGTTCGGTCCCCAGGCTCCGCAGATCGTGGAGTTGGTGCGCAAGGCGGCCACGCTCACGTACGACCAGGCGATCCGGTT
>Ga0193742_1002005_pt1 | contig 11849 bp, 12 predicted proteins | sample L2c1metaG_FD_165511 | JGI IMG/M metagenome (GOLD analysis project Ga0193742, IMG submission 165511) | Soil microbial communities from a riparian zone of the East river system, Colorado, United States - L2c1 | ecosystem: Environmental > Terrestrial > Soil > Riparian zone | place: USA: East River... | reverse complement strand
TCCACGAGACCTGGACGCAGGTCTACCTGTGGACCGAGTACGCCGTCGCGCTGGGCTGCGTGCTCGTGTTCCGCGTCGGCCTGCCGATCTACCGCTCCCGCTACCACCGGCTGAGTGTCGAGCAGGTCACCGCCGAGACGCCCGGCGTCGTATCGGTCACCGTCACCGGCCGTCGTCTCGACCGGCTGCACGCCGCATCCGGGCAATTCTTCATCTGGCGTTTCCGCGACGGGCCCGGCTGGACACGCGGCCACCCCTACGCCCTGTCCGCCGCCCCGACCGACGACCGGCTCCGCATCACCATCCGCGACTCCGGCGACGGCAGTGCCCGCGCGGCCACTCTGCGACCCGGTACTCGCGCCCTCATCGAAGGCCCGTACGGCACCATGACCGCACACCACCGGCGCTGGCCCAAAATGCTGCTCATCGCCGCCGGCGTCGGCATCACCCCGCTGCGCGCCCTGCTCGAGGACACCCCCGTTGAACCCGGCCACGCCACCCTCATCTACCGCTACCGCAGCGACGAACACGCCACCTTCGACGCGGAGCTGCGCGACCTCACCGACCGTCGCGGCATCCACCTGGTGCTGCTGCCCGGACCACGCCGTGCGGACGGCTCCTGGCTGGCCGCCGGCGCGCATCCCGCGGGTGACGAACTGGCGGTGCTGCGCGACACCGTCCCGGATCTCACCTACCGCGATGTCTACGTATGCGGGCCACCGCCATGGGTCTCCGCGGTCCACACGACACTGCGCCGCGCGGGCGTCCGCCGCGACGACATCCACACCGAGATCTTCAGCTGGTAACCCCTCCCAGGAAGAAAGTCACCACATGCATCGCATCACGATGTGGATCACGATTGCCGTCTCCGCCCTTGGTCTCGTCGTCTGCTACCTCGCCTACGCGACCGACTCCTCCCAGAACCCCGCCGTCCCTACCGAAACCGTGCACGGCGTGACGGGTATATCCCATGACCGCTTGGGCTGGGACGTGACGTCCACTGTGGACTAGCAGGGACTGTTCCAAGATCGGTGGTCCGCCGCGAGGCGCTGTCTATCCGGATGGAGGTGGGAGACCTTCGTCGCTTCCCCGGTGATCGAGGCACGCGGCTGATCCCGGCCATGTTCACTGCGGGCCGCCAGCGACTCCGATGACTCGCTGCCGGAGACCTTGCGCGCGGCGGCGGCCAGCGCGCCGATGGCCGCCTGCTGTGCAGGCCGTAGTTCGGGGTCGTTGGCGTGCAGTTCCTTCGCTGGGCGGAACAGGAGATCGAACAGTGCCGGGTTGGCTAGGCCGAAAGTATGGGTACGACACCACCGCCAAAAGCGGGAGGCACGCCAGGCGGACCAGTGTTAGTCGAGGTCGGCGGGTGTGGGTGCCGGTTGGTGTGGTGTCTCCCCAGGGGTGGCGGGTTGCCTGGCGAGCAGGGTGAGGGCGCTGATGGCGCCCAGGGCCGCGAGCGCGGCGGCGCCGGCGAAGCCGAGTCGTAGTCCGGTGGCGAGGGCGGCGGTGTTGCTTGCGCCGCCGTGGGTGCGGGTCCAGGTGTCGGCGAGGATGAGCAGGCCGGTGACGCCGAGGGCGGCGCCGATGCGCTGGGCGGTGTTGACCAGGCCGGCGGCCGCTCCGGTCAGGGCTGGTGGGGTGGCGCGCAGGGCGGGGGCGGTGGAGCCGACGAACACGGCGGGCAGGCCGATCGCGAACAGGATGCTGGGCGGAAACACGCCGAGGAGGTAGCTCGCCCCTGGCGCGAGCAACAGAGCGAACCCGGCCAGGCCGAGGGCCAGCAGGGTCATGCCGAGGGCGAGGACGGTGCGGGGGCCGTAGTGGGCCAGTGCCCGGGGCAGCACGGCGCGGGCGGTGATCATGTTGAGCACGGCGATGGGCAGGACCGCGAACCCGGCGAGGATGGCGGTGTAGCCGAGCACGCCTTGCAGGAGCAGGGACAGCAGGACGAACGCGGGCACGTGGGCGGCACCGACCACGGCGTTGGCGACAGCACTGCCGCGCACGTCCGGCATCCGCAGTAGAGCGGGCGGCAGAATCGGGGCGGGGCTGCGCCGCTGGTTGACCACGAACAGCGCGGACAGCAGCACGGTGAGAACGCCCGTACCGACGGTGATGCCGTCCCAGCCGCGTTCGGTGAGTTCCGAGGCGAGGTAGACAACGGCGAGCAGCGCGCCGGTGCCGGTTAGCGCGCCCACGATGTCCAACCCCGGCGCTGGGTGTCCGGTCGCCGCGGCGGCGCGGTGGGAGTCGGCGGGGAGGTAGCGTCGACTCAGGGCCAGTGCCGCGACGCCCACCGGCACGTTGATCAAGAAGATGGCAGGCCAGCCCCACGCTTGGGTGAGGATGCCGCCCAGCGCGACGCCGGAGGCCGCGCCGGCCGCGCCCATCGCGCTCCACACGCCCAGGGCGCGCCGATAGGCGGCCGGCTCGGTGAAGATCACCGCCAGCAGGGCCAGCTCGGCGGGCACGACGAGGGCCGCGCCGACGCCTTGCGCGGCCCGGGCCGCGACCAGGATGCCGGCGGTGGGGGCCAGACCAGCCAGCAGCGACGCCGCGGTGAACACCGCCAGCCCCAGTCGGAATATCCGGCGCCGCCCGGCCAGGTCGGCCAGTCGGCCGGCGACGAGCTGGAATCCGCCGAAGGTCAGCTGGTAGGCGTTGACCACCCAGGCCAGTCCGGTCTCGCTGAGCGTGAGCGCGGCGCCCATGGCCGGCAGGGCGACGTTGACGATCGAGACGTCGAGGAACACCACCAACTCCACCGAGGTGAGGATCAGCAGTGCGGCGAGTTGCCCAGCCGCCCATGTTTTAGTAGTCACACTACAATAATGTTTTGGTAGTGCCGCTACAGTCAAGGGGTGACTGCACCGAAACGAGGTCGAGCACCGGGAGGCGGCGAACGGGTGGATGGCCGGACGGCTCGAGCACGGGCGACCCGGGCACGGGTCGTGGCCGCCGCTACCGGGTTGTTCACCGCCGCCGGGTACGCGGCCACCAGCGTGGAAGCGATCGCCACGACGGCGGGGGTCGGCGTGCAGACGGTGTACTACGCCTTCGGCACCAAACGCGCGATCCTCACTGAGGCTCTCGACCACGCCGTGGCCGGTGACGACGAACCCGTCCCCACCCTGCAACGCTCCTGGGCCCGCGCCACGCTCGACGAACCCGATCCGATCAAGCAGCTACACCGCCAAGTCGCGGGTGCCGCCGATATCTACGAGCGGGCCGCGCCACTGCTGGACGTCGTGCGCAGCGCCGCAGCCACCGACCCCGACCTCGCCGAAGCGTGGCGCACCAACCTTGACCAGCGCCGCACCGTTCAACACGCCTTCACCACCGCGCTCGCCACCAAGACACCCCTGACCGCCGGGCTCGACATCGACCGGGCGGCCGACATCGTACTCGCGGTCCTCAGCCCAGAAATCTACCTACTGCTCGTACAGATCCGCTCCTGGAGCACGGATCAGTGGCAGCAGTGGGCCACCAACGCCCTGATTCAGCAACTCACCGCCCTCCGGCCGGGACTGTCGAACGTTCGGTGTTCGTGACATCACGGTGCGTGTCGGCTACCCTCGCAAAATTGGTCTAGACCGCGAGGGAAGGAACCAGCATGAACGCACGATGGCTCGCGGCGGGAGCGTTCGCCGCCGCACTGGTCACGACCTGCCTCACCACCGCTGGCACCGGAAACGCCGCAGCACCAGCCGACATCCCGCCAATCGCGGATCCGCCGGCGGCGTTCGGCAGCGGGACAATATCCACACCCGGCGCGCTCGGTACCGTGTGCGACGGGGACGGCACGAGCGGGCAGCGAGTGCAGGCGATCTACATCCGTGGCGATGGTCAGCCGGACCGCTTCCCTGAGCTGGTCGCCCAGTTCCAGACTTTCGCCGACCAGATCGACGACGCGTTCGTCGACGCCGCCGCGCGCACCGGCGGCGTTCGGCACGTGCGGTTCGTCCACGACGGCGGCTGCCGAGCGGTCATCGACAACGTGGTGCTCCCGCAGGGTGACATGTCTACTGTGGACACCATCACCAACGCGATCAAGGCGCGGGGCTACGACCGCGCCGACCGCAAGTACCTGTACTGGTACGACAATTCTGGCTGCGGGCTCGCGTTCGGCAACGGCGGCGACGACCGGCCGGGCGAGGACAACCCGTACAACGCCGGCCCGCACTACGCCGCGCTCGGCACCGACTGCTGGAGCTGGCAGGCCAGCGCGCACGAGCTGCTGCACACGCTCGGCGCCGTCCAGGCCAGCGCGCCCAACGCGACGCAGTTCGGCCACTGCTGGGACGACGAGGACATCATGTGCTACGACGACGGCGGCATCCCGAACCCGCCAGGTCAGCTGGTGAAGGTCTGCGAAGGCGCGCCGGAGAACCAGCTCGACTGCCGCAACGACGACTACTTCCACACCGCCCCGCCGGCCGACAGCTACCTGGCCACCCACTGGAACGTCGCCAACAGCGCCTATCTGATCCGCGGGTGACCACACTCCCGACGATCGAGGGTGGACACGCACCAGATTGGTCTAGACAATAGTGCCGACGCGGTGCCTCTGTCCCCTGCTCGCACCGCCGGGAGTGGTCACAATGAAGCGTGTCCGCCGACTGATCGTCGGCTCAACCGTCCTCCTGCTCGGAGTCGGGCTCGGTGGTGTCGCCCAGTCCGCCGGGTCCGACTCTGTCCACCCGCCGGCCGCCGCGCCGCCGGCCCACACCCTCACCGGGTACTGGCAGAACTTCGTCAACCCGGCCACCCCGCTGAAACTCGGTGACGTGCCGGCCGAGTACGACGTCGTCGCGGTGGCCTTCGCCAACGCCACGGCCAATCCCGGCGAGGTCACCTTCGGCGTCGACCCGGAGTTGTCGAACGCGCTCGGCGGCTACACCGACGAGCAGTTCACCGCCGACGTGGCGGCGCTGCGCTCCGCGGGCAAGACGGTGATCCTCTCCGTCGGCGGCGAGAAGGGCAGCGTCACCGTTGGCGACTCCGCCGCCGCCGCGAACTTCGCCAACAGCATGGCGGCGCTCGTCGACAGGTTCGGCTTCGACGGCGTGGACATCGACCTGGAGAACGGTCTCAATCCGACCTATATGGCCGAGGCGCTGCGCTCGCTGCGCGACCAGGTCGGCGACGGGCTGGTGATCACCATGGCGCCGCAGACGATCGACATGCAGTCCACCAGCGGGTCGTACTTCCAGCTGGCACTGGAGATCAAGGACATCCTCACCACCGCGCACACCCAGTTCTACAACTCCGGCTCGATGCTCGGCTGCGACCAGGCGCAGGCCTACAACCAGGGCTCCGTCGAGTTCATCACCGCGCTGGCGTGCATCCAGCTGGAAGGCGGCCTGCGCCCCGACCAGGTGGCGCTCGGGCTGCCGGCCGGCCCCGGCGCGGCGGGCGGCGGCATCGTCGACCCGTCGGTGGTGAACAACGCACTCGACTGCCTGGCCGCCGGCACGAACTGCGGCAGCCACACCCCGCCCAACACCTACCCTGGGCTGCGCGGCGCGATGACGTGGTCGATCAACTGGGATATCAGCAACGGCAACGCCTTCGCCGACACCGTCGGCCCGCACGTGGACACGTTGCCGTGACCCGCCGCCGACTGTCCACAATGGCCACCGCGGTCGCGGTTGCCGCGGCCGCGGTCGTCGCCGCCACCGGTTCCCCGGCCCTGGCCGCCGAGCTGCCGAAGCACGCGCTGATCGGCTACCTGCACGCGAGCTTCGCCAACGGCTCCGGCTACCTGCGGATGGCCGACGTCCCGGACGACTGGGACATCGTCAACCTCGCGTTCGGCGAGCCGACGTCAGCCACGTCCGGGGACATCCAGTTCTCGCTGTGCCCCGCCGCGGAGTGCCCCGGCGTGGAGAACGAGGACGAGTTCATCGCGGCGATCCGCGACAAGCAGGCCAACGGCAAGAAGGTGCTGCTGTCGATCGGCGGCGCGAACGGCCAGGTGCAGTTGACCACCGAGCAGGCACGGGACACGTTCGTCAGCTCGGTGTCGGCGATCATCGACAGGTACGGCCTTGACGGGCTGGACGTCGACTTTGAGGGCCACTCCCTATACCTCGACGCCGGTGACACCGACTTCCAGAACCCCACCACGCCGGTGGTCGTCAACCTGATCGCGGCCCTGCGCACGCTGGGCGACAAGTACGGATCGGACTTCGTGCTGACCATGGCACCGGAGACGTTCTTCGTCCAGGTGGGCTACCAGTTCTACGGCGGAGCCGGCGGCGGCGACAACCGCACCGGCTCGTACCTGCCGGTCATTCACGCGCTGCGCGACAAGCTGACCGTGCTGCACGTCCAGGACTACAACTCGGGTCCGGTCCTGGGCCTGGACAACCAGTACCACAACATGGGCGGCGCGGAGTTTCACGTCGCCATGACCGACATGGTCAAGGCCGGCTTCCCGGTGGCGAACACGGGCCACACGTTCCCCGGCCTGCGCGAGGACCAGATCGCCTTCGGGCTGCCCGCCGCCGTCAGCGCCGGCAACGGTTACACCGAGCCGGCCCAGGTGCACCAGGCGCTCAACTGCCTTGCCCTGGCACAGGACTGCGGCGGCTACTCGCTGCGCGGCGGGGCGTCGCCGGGGATCCGCGGGCTGATGACGTGGTCGATCAACTGGGACCGGTACTACGAATGGGAGTTCCGCAACAGCCACCGGCCGTTCCTCAACGGGCTCCCCTGACCAGCATGCTGGCGCGCACCACCGACGACCCGTCATCGAAATCTCATGTCCGCCCCGGCAACATCGCCGCCCGATCGAGGAGGTGGCCGAAATGCCGACACGCCCCACCCCGCGCGCCCGCCGACTGCTCGTCGCCGTGGCCGCAATCAGCCTCGCCTCCGGCGTCGCGATCAGCGCGAACGCCGAGGACCAGGCGGACTGGGACCCCAGACAGCCTGGGCCAGCGGATCTGTTCACCGGTACCGACGGATCGCCGAACTACTTTCGCTCGGCCATTCCCGACGATCCCGCGCTCGACCCCAACTCCGCGGCCATCGTCGGGAGCATGGGCGACGACACGCCCCGGCTGAACGGCCCGGAGTGGCAGATCACCGTGTACACCGCGACCAACGCCGACCCGGAATACCACCCGGAGTTCAGCGAGGACTGGGGCTGCTCGGTCGGCGACGGGATCCACATCCCGGACTACGCGACCCGCGAGGTGCCCTCACCCGGTGACGAGTGGGTCGTCGTCTACAACAAGGACGACGGCACCGTGAAGTCGATCTGGGGCGCCAGCAAGGAAACCGGCGAGTGGCACGGGAGCTGCGGCGGAACCTGGCCGGCCGCCAGCGGCGGCGGCGCCGAGTCGAAGACCGAGGGCGTTGGCACCGGCGCGGAGGTGCAGGCGGGCGCCGGCTTCATTCTCTACAGTGAGATCCAGACTGGGGCGATCGAACACGCGCTGTACTTCACGTCCACCAACAGCTGCGGCGACTTCCGGGCGCCGGCTGGCAAGTCGGACGGGGATGGCTCCGGCGAGGACTGCGCGCCGATGGGTGCCCGCATCCAGCTCGACCCGGCGGTCGACTGCGCCGGCCTGCCCGGCGCGTCCGACGGGGAGAAGATGGTCTGTGTCGCCATGCAGAAGTACGGCGGCTACATCCTCGACAGCGGCGGTCCCGGCCCGATCAGCGGGATCGGTGTCGCCGGCGACGACCTGACCGACCCGAACCGCGAGCCGTGGGAACTGCCCGGCGACGGCATGCGCGACGGCGGCATCCTGGACAATGTCGGACTGGACGGCTCGTCGGAGGCGCTGTCGCACATCCCGTGGGACAAGCTCCGCGTGCTGTCCACATGGAACGGTCAGTGAACCGAAACCTCTGAGGAGTCAGTGTCATGCGTAGGACCCGGCTCGCCGCCGCCCTGCTCGTCCCGCTCGCGATCGCCGCGCTGCCGGCCCTGCCGACCAGTGCGGCACCCGCGGCGGGCAACCCGGTGGAACTGACGGACGGCTTCTACGTCGACCCCGACTCCAACCCGGCGGAATGGGTGCGGGACAACCCCGACCACCCGGACGCCGCCGTGATCAACACGGAGATCGCCGAGCGGGCGGGTGCCCGCTGGTTCGGCGACTGGAGTGGTGACATCACCTCGGCCGTCGCGGACTACACCACCGCGGCGGCCGAGGTGAACAAACTGCCGGTGCTGGTCGCCTACAACATCCCCGGCCGGGACTGCCACGGCCACTCCGGCGGTGGCGCCGGCTCCCCGGCGGCGTACCGGACCTGGATCAGCCAGTTCGCCGACGGCATCGGCGACCGCCCGGCCGTCGTGATCATCGAACCGGACGCGCTCGCCCAGCTCGACTGCATGCCGGAAGAAGACCGACCGGTCCGGATCGACTTGCTGCACGACGCCGTAGACCAGTTCGCCGCCAAGAACCCCAACACCTGGGCCTACATGGACGGCGGCCACTCGGACTGGATCGACGCGGCGGAGATGGCGAACCGGCTCCAGCAGGTCGAGGTCGGCAAGATCCGCGGCTTCGCCCTCAACACGTCGAACTACTACACCACCGAGGAGTCGGTGGCCTACGGCGACGCCGTCCAGAGCGCGCTCGGCGGCACCAGCCAGTTCGTCGTCGACACCAGCCGCAACGCCAACGGCTCCGCCGGCCCCGACCAGTGGTGCAACCCCGACGGCCGCAAGCTCGGCGTCGCATCGCAGACCAGCGACAACGCCGAGCTGCTGCTGTGGGTCAAGGTGCCAGGCGACTCGGACGGCGACTGCGGCATCGGTGCCGGCATCCCCGCCGGCACCTTCTCCCCCGACCTCGCCATGGTGCTGATCAACGGCTGACCGCTCAGTAGGGAAGCCGCCGGCGACGACAGCTACGCGGCGGAGGTCAACGCCGCCGCCAGCTCGTCGAGCCGGCCGAAGGCGCGGGCCAAGCCAACATGATCGCCGTAGTCGCGGGACTCGACGATCACGCCGTCCCGGATTCTGGCGACGAAGATGCAGGGCATGCTGAACGCGCGACCCTCGACCGTGCCAACGTAGCTGAACTCGTAGATCACCACTTCGGGGTCCGCGGTCTCGTGCACCTGTCCGACCGGGTCGAACCGCTCGACCCCCGGCGTCCGCGCCGGGCCGGTGGCGAAGTGCGCACGCAGTTCGGCCCTGGTGTGCATCGGCGTGTCCCCGGTCGGCAGGTGCGGGTGCCGTACGTCGGTCTCCTCGGCGTACCTGCTCGCGAGATGGTCGAGCAGGTCCTCCCGCTCACGGTCGGTCAGATTCCCTACAACGAGCCGGCTCACTCCCGCGGCGACGGCTCGGATGACCTCGGCTGGTGACTGCGGCACAGCGGCCTCCTGCGGTAAACGGAGTCTGGACTCCGCTCACTGTACCGAAGTATGGACTCCGGTTAAAGTGGGGTCATGCGACAGGACGCTCGGCAGAACCGCGAACGCATCCTCGCCGCGGCCGAGGCGGTGTTCGGCGCGCAGGGCGCCACCGGGTCGACCGAGGAGGTGGCCAAGCGGGCGGGTGTCGGCATCGCCACGGTCTTCCGCCACTTCCCCACCAAGGACGAGCTGATCGAGGCCGCGCTCGTGCGCCACTTCGAACGCCTGGCCGCGCGAGCTGACGCGCTCGCGGCCGACGCCGATCCGACCGTCGCGTGGCGGATCCTGGTGCGGGAGATGGCCCAGACCGGCGCCACGAAACTCACCCTCGGCTCGGTGCTGTCGCACGACCGCCCACCGGCGAGCGCCGTCGCCGCCTCCAACCGCGTGAAGTCCACTGTGGACAAATTGCTGCGCGCGGCGCGGGATGCCGGCGCCGTGCGCCCGACGGTCAGCGTCGAGGAGGTCTACCTGCTCGTCCGGGGACTGGCCCAGGTCACCGCGACGACCCCGACGGACGCCGACACTCTCGACCGGGCCATCGAGGTCGTCCTGGCGGGCCTCGCGACCGATCAGGCGAGCACGAAATAGCGCAGCCACAGGTAGGGCGCCGCCACGACGATGGTGATCAGCGTGACCACCGCGCCCTTCCTGGTGAACTCCCAGAACGAGATCGGGGTGCCGTTGCGCTTGGCGATGCCCAGCACGACCACGTTGGCGCTGGCGCCGATCGCGGTCATGTTGCCGCCGAAGTCGGCGCCAAGCGCGAGCGACCACCACAGCGCCTCCGCGTGCACCGGGTTCGCGATGCCGGCCGCCAGCTCGGCGACCAGCGGGCTCATCGTCGCCACGTACGGAATGTTGTCGATGACGCCGGACAGCAGCGCGGACACCCCGAGGATCAGCAGCACCGCGGCGAGCGCGTCGCCACCGGTGGCGTCGGTCGCCAGCGCGGCGAGGTCACCGATCACGCCGGTCTTCACCAGGGCGCCGACCATCACGAACAGGCCGGCGAAGAACAGCAGCGTCTCCCACTCGACGCTGGCCAGGAAGTCCTTCGGCTTGCTCGACGAGATCAGCACGAGTACTCCGGCACCGAGCAGCGCCGCAACCGACGGTTCGACGTGCAACGCCGTGTGGGCGATGAAGAGCGCGAACACCGCGGCCAGCACGACGCCACACTGGATGAGCAGCCGCTTGTCCTGGATCGCCTCGCGCTCGTTCAGCTCCATCACGTCGGCGACCCGGTCCGGGTCCACCTGGAACGACCCGCGGAACAGCACCGGCAGGACGAGCGTGAACACGACCAGCTCGACGACCACGATCGGCGTCATGTGCACCAGGAAGTCGTTGAACGACAATCCGGCCCGGCTGCCGATGATGATGTTCGGCGGGTCGCCGATCAGCGTCGCCGCGCCGCCGATGTTGGACGAGAGCACCTCGGCGATGAGGAACGGCACCGGGTTGATCCCGAGCCGGTCGCACACCAGCAGGGTGACCGGCGCGAGCAGCAGCACGGTGGTGACGTTGTCCAGGAGGGTCGACGCCGTCGCGGTGATCAGCACCAGCAGCACCATGACCCGCAGCGGCGAGCCCTTGGCGCGCTTCACCGCCCAGATCGCGATGTACTCGAACACGCCGGTCCGGCGCAGCACGCCGACGATGATCATCATCCCGAGCAGCAGGAAGATGACGTCCCAGTCGATCCCGGTGTCCTTGGAATAGAACGCGTCCTCGGAGCTGACCACGCCGAGCGCGAGCACGATCCCGGCGCCGGCGAGCGCCACCACCGTCTTCGGCACGCGCTCGGTGGCGATCAGCACGTAGCCCACCACGAACACGGCGACCGCGATCCACATCAGCATGCCGGTCGCCCGGCGGCTACCTCGCGGTGAGCGCGACCTCCAGCAGCCGGGACGCGGTGATCACGCCGACCAGCGTCGAGCCCGCCATGACCGCGGCGAGCGGGCACTTCAGCCGCGCCATTATCGCGGCGACCTCGACGATGGTGTCGTCGTCGGCCACCACCGCAAGCTCCGGCGGCTCCTCGGGCACCAGATCCCGTACCGTCCTGCCGCGCAGCTTGTCCGCCATCCGGTCGGCCATCGACTCCGACAGCACACCGGCCAGCGACGGGTCCTCCTGCACGTAGCGCGGCACCAGGAAACGGACCACCTGCGACGCCGGCAGGATCGACCACGGCTTGCCGTCGCCACCGGTCACGACCAGGCCGGGCAGCCGGTGCTCGGCGAGCGTCCTGGCCGCCTCCCAGGCATCGGAGTCCTGTCCCACCACGGGGAAGTCCTCGGCCATGTCGCGTGCGTGCACAGTCGCAGGCTACGACCTCACCGCGCTTCGTGCCGCCGTCGCGGCCGAGAATTGACGCCATCAGACGTTCTGGCACACCCGCTCCTGCCGGTCGACTCCAGTCCGGCCCACGACAGACCGGTTGCCGA
>Ga0193742_1002004_pt1 | contig 11861 bp, 12 predicted proteins | sample L2c1metaG_FD_165511 | JGI IMG/M metagenome (GOLD analysis project Ga0193742, IMG submission 165511) | Soil microbial communities from a riparian zone of the East river system, Colorado, United States - L2c1 | ecosystem: Environmental > Terrestrial > Soil > Riparian zone | place: USA: East River... | reverse complement strand
TCTTCAATGTGCCTCAAACCTTCAGGCACATTTGGTGCACCAGGAATTCTTCATTCATGTCAAACAGCCAGCCTTTCAACTGGTATATCCTCTTACTGATAATGAAGCTCTGACTCTCCTTAAAAAATTTATCTTCCATTGGGATCTTGTGCCTCATATTGCATTTTTGACCCATCATATTTATCTCATTTGGTCAGGTAAGGAGCGAAGTGGGGATGCCAGGGAAATCAAGGAGCAAAGTTGGGATGCCAGGGAAACAGATTCAGAGGCCAGTGAGTTGGAGGATGATGTTATGGGTTTGGAAAATACAGCTTTCACACACTCTGGGCAATTGGCTAACATTGATTTATAATCTGTTATAGATCTATTTTTCTTTCACTTTCTCCCCCCCTTTTCCATTGTCCCGCAGATCCCGAGAGGGTCCACGCGGTGTATTATTATTATTATTATTATTATTTCATATGTTAAGTTGTTAACCTGTGTATAGGAATTTCAGATATTAAAAATTCTTGCTGTGGGTCTGGCATGTAAAATACTTAGTGTCTTCAATCTTGTAGAACACCCTTTCAGTTAAATTTTTCACTTTGCTGAAAAGGAGTTTATAGCTTTTTGAACAATTTAAATATTACTGCAGCTTGTTCAATGTTATAATTTAAAATTAAAAAGTATTTTATATGAAGTATTCTATATGAAACATTGAATTTGCTGCGGGACTCAAATTAAAAACAGCTTCCAATGATGACTGGGGCGTGACAGGTGCGAGAGATAGCGTTTACTTAAAGAACCGTTTGGCGGCTCGAAGGCCAGCCAAACGGCCTAATTCGGATTTTTACTTTATCTAGGTACAGCTTTATCTAGGTACAGCGTGTAGATAAAGTGCAAATAATAGGAAGTGGGAGGGTGGGTAATAGATAAACGGCTCCTAGAAAACCGATTGCCTTGCTCTGGGGGAGACAGTGAGCAATTGAGGGTTAGGACAATGTTAACCTGGGATACTGGACTTACCTGGGAGAGACAGTGAGCAACTGGGAAGGGAAAGAGCGCTGTCGGCTCCTTATCCTTAGTCGCTGTGTCTCTCCTCGGAACGTCAGCTCGAAACGTCTCATATGGGAGACGTTTCGTATCATCTTTGTTTGTTTATTGTCCAGCTCAGAGGCATGTGACGGGTCGGTCGCGTGATCAGAGGCCCCTTGGTCGTCGTTCATTGGACCTGCGTAAAGATCTATATCTTTAAACTAGATTAATCCTGAGCCTCCCGAAGTGTGAATGGCAAACAAGTACCCAGCACTAGAGATCGCTTTTGTTTCCGTGACCCACCCCAGGGTTCACCCAAGCTAACTTCCAGGAAACCCTTATCAATCCCACTCTTCCTCTGTGCAAGTAACTCCTGTGAATACGACGCCGACATCCATGAGTACAAGTTGAAGAGACTACAGCGCCACTGATGTATTTACGTAGGACAGGACAGTCATTTACATGTTACGAGCGACGCAATCATGCGAGCCGACCGAAAAGTAAAGTAAACGTTATGCGCGAAATGGTGAAACCTAGTCAATGTCTGGTTCTTTTGCCTCTATAAAGCAGATAACGCCAGTATGGCATAAAGTAGAGTATTAGGGGGAAAACAAACCGGTTCATTGTCTCTAGCACGCTCCCTTTTTCGTCCTTTTGGCGAAGGCATATCAATGTCCATTGACTCGTCTTCATCGGCGGCATCTGTGTCGATTTCTTCGTCGGCTTCTAATTCCACGGAATGAATCGGCCACAAATTTACCTTGCCATCTTCACCACCAGTAACCAACACACGGTTCTGAAGTGATACATGACATCAAGGACAGGAAGCAGAGAAGGGATAGAGCCCACTTCTTCGTCCCAAAGCAAGGAACGCACGACTCCAACGTGACCATGAGTCCATAGTTTGTGAAGACACCAAGGTGCATCTGGAACCGAGATGTTCATATTCGATAGTACGGCAATGTCTCCTCTGTGTGAGACCGTTGGATATTATGAATTATGAATAGTCAGAAGAGAATGCCTTTACTCATTGGAACCTGTGAATATACTCAGGTTTGGCACAGAGGTTTTTGTACTGTGTGCCGTTATGAGATAATCTGTGACCCATGTTCGCCGGTGATGCAGAACCGGCGATCGGATGTCAAGGCTGAGCAATCACTCGTCCAGGTGCTGAAAGTCTCCATATCGCTGGCAGCCCAAACTGACGCAGGCATTGATCCTGATTCTTCATGTATCCAACCTGTCTCTGAAATGCTGCATCCCCAGTTTCCAACTTGAATAACTGCCTCATCTTCGTTGTCTTCGTCGGCGTTCGATGTGCTCACAAGTCCATCGACAGATCCAGATAGAATAATATTTGGATTCAATTCGTCTTTTGAAGGTGCATACGATAAAATCGCTATATCGTAAGACTGGCTTGATCCATGAGTACGCAGAGGAGTTGCAGGCTGTCGAGAATCCCTAATAGAAGTTTTTTTATAAGTAACACAACGGCTTAAATTGGTCGATGGACCGAAGCATACCAGTATAGGATGAGCGCATCTTCGCCTTGTAGTTCAGTTCCAGCAGCAACGGTCAATCCGTCAGGTGCAACATCACAACACAACAATCCCTGGTGTTTTCCCAAATTCGTCACTGCAACACGACTTCATTGAGCTGTCAGACAGCTCAAGAATCATCAATCTGAAATGAAATACTCACATTTGATACTGTGTTAATTGGTGCGATCATCCCAAACTTTAACACTTCCATCCTTGCCAGAGCGAACGAGGCATTTATTCATCACGCCTGCTATGTTATTGACGGTGTGTAGGGACGTGGTAGCCATTTCATGCCCGGGAAGTGTTTGAACACCTTTCAAAGTTGTTTTGTCGAACAGATCGATAACATTAGTAGGAGCAGAAGCAGAAGCAGCATAATGTGAAAGTAAAGATGTGATTGAAAGGATATAAGATCCAGAAGACGAGTTGGCCGATTGATGTGGAACAATTTCCTCCTGTAATTGAGGAGATTCTAGTAAAAGCTTGTGTCGCTCAGCCATTTCAGTGAACAAAAAAAAGACATATAGTAAAGTAAAAAATATTAAAATAATTCTCTCAATTTCAACAGATGTTTTTTGCATGCAATTGCAGAAGGGCAACCTAAATACTAATCTACAAAGAGTATATAGATTGGAATAGATTGCAGGCTGAGCCTTAGGATCAATGACAAGTGAGAAAAGAAGGAAAAAAAAGTCTAATAAAAGGATTCTCTTTTTTTTGGTTCAAGATCACCAAAACTGTAGCTAAGAAAAAAAAAGAATAATCAAGGGAAAGGAAGTCCAGGGCAGGGACGACACGATGCCAATAACGATGACGATATTCAGGCGTAAAAAAAAGAAAGGTAAAACTGTAATCATGTATGTTGTATGTAACAAGGCCAACAAAAAAATAAAGGAAACTGACCAACCGTATCACATTGGGGAAGTAAAGCAAGGGACACCAGGTCCAATGAAAGGAAAGAAAAAAAATCGGAGGAGGGTAAAGAAAAGAAAAAAAAATCAAGGGAGATTCTAAACAGCAAATCGATCGAAATAAACGAAAACCTTCCACACACAATCAACCCTACTACACAGGCCAACGACCGTACGCTATGTAGGGATTTTTGGGGAAATTTCATCATCGTGCCCTTCGGTCCTCCTTTCATCCCTCCCTTCATCTTCGTCCCTCGTCCTCGCCCGCCATCATCATGAATAGGATGTATAAAAACCCTGTTCAGTCCATACCTATGTGTCAAGTAAAGCCAACACTCCTTCCATCTGTTCGTTCGTTCATTCATACAGGGTCGTTTACATATCTCAATCTTCGAGTCTAAGTCGGTTTATAGTAGATCGTCGTCAAATACTGCATGAAAAAAAGATGATTAGTAAAAAAGCTTTCAACGGCGAGGCAAAGAAAAGTTTGGGATTGGCGAAATGAAGGAAGAGAGCCCATTCAAGGGAAACCCAGACATTTGCGACACGCAGAGGGAGAAAAATACATGGCGAAGGAGGAAACGAACGAAAGAAAAGATCAGAATGCTCAAGCTCGAACTTCAGTCGGGGGGATAAAATAAACTCGTTCGCGCAAAATGGACACCCTCAAACGCATGTATCCATATTTTCCAATCTCCGCCCTTACCACAAAAACAAACGAAAAAATAAAATAAAACTCACTTTCTTCCTATACCTATTAGTATTCCCAACAGCCAGCACCCCATTCCTAATCGCACTAGTGCTCAAATGATGCAACACAACATGACTGGGTACAGGCAACACACTACCATCATCACTGAGTGAAGGCATGTTTGTACTGTCAATGGTTATAGTTCGGGAACCGGAAGGTGTTGTGTGGGGGTAAGTTAGTGTCGATATGGAGGAAGGGACAAGGCAAGCGGAGAAAGAGTTTGGCGTTGATGGGATTGGAGCTGTAGAAGTAGGTGCGTTTAAATTGGGAGATGCAGTAGCAGAAGTGTTCGCAGACGTGGCCGCCGAAGTCGACGCAGACATATTTGGAATAGTATGCAGTGTCGTAGGTGATCTCTTTGGAGAGATTGTTGGCGAGGTTTCAGTCCCAGTCCCATTCCCATTCTCACTAGCACCGCCATGCGCCTTATCCTTCGGCCAGACACCTTGTACAGGTGACATAGCGGCTATCGAAGTAATAGGCAAGGAACTTTGGGGAGTTGTGGCGGACGTATTAGTAGAAATGGTTGGAAGTCGGGAAGCAGGTGTTGACATCGAACTTGGAGTCGTAGTAGAAGACGCAGTTATCAAACTCGAATCAATCGATTCAACAGCCGTAGCGCCAACCGAACCAGTCTCGGTTGACGAAGTAGCTCCAGGGATCAGAGCACTCGGTGGAACCCAACTTGCAGCTCCTCCATCTTCACTAGGAGGAGGTGGTGGAGGTGGAGGCGGGATATTCACAGCTGCAGAAGCAGCAGCAGTTGTAGCTCTCTTCCTCATCCCTCTCTCTCCACGTTCTCTATCCCTATCCCTGTCCCTATCACGTTCCCTATCTCTGTCTCTGTCACGGTCCCTCTTGTCTCCATCTCTCCTCTCCCTATCCCCATCTCTCTCCCTATCTCTCCTTTCCTTCCTCGCAGCTTGTGCTTGTCCAGACCCTACACCCATAGATCCCACACCACCCATCGCCTGTCCCGATCTAGAGCGTACCCCAGTCCCTCCACCACCACCACCACTAGAACTCCCACTCGCAACAGCACCCGGCGCCCCAGCTCCTACCCTCGTATTCAATATCAATTTCTCAAGATGTCTAGGTAACCCAGGTGCGGGTGGGATATTAGGAGCTGGAACGAATCCAGTCGTAACCCTAGTGTTGGAAGAGGAAGAACCTTCATATTGACCTGCAGAAGCAGATAGATAAGCTTCTTCTTCACGTGCTGCTTCTATTAATTCGGGTGGGAGGATGTTGGTCCAATTGGTTGATTGGGAGTGCGTTGTGTGAGGGAGGGTTGGGGACGTCTGCTGTTGTTGTTGCGGCTGATGGTGGTGGTGTTCGGATTCGCCATCTGCAGATGAATCGGCAGACCAGAAAGATTGACCTGGGATAAGTCTATCACGCGTGACAGGACGAGGAGCTGGTGCCGGTGCTGGTGTTGGGATGGGGACAGCTACGTAGTTGGCTAGTGAACCTTGATCGTCAACTGCAGCTGGTAGATCATCTGCCACCCGCCATTGACCATCTACCAAGAATCGGACGTGATGGGTTCCTGGACGGAGCATGACGGTTAACGTCCATACGTTAGCTGATCTGTTGGGAATGTTAGATATAAGGTACGAAAGAGGATGGAAAAAGAACTAACTCTTTTTCCATCAATTGACGACCTTTCCATTCATCATCGCCCGCACGAGCCAATACCACTTCAGTGCCTCCACCTTTCCAAACTATCTTGATTGGAACGAACTCAGCCAACAGATCCTCTTTCTGAGGATACTCCTGCTGTACGATCTCATCCGCTGGAGGTATTTCAATTGGGAGAGCTTTTGACAAAGCGACAGGGATAGAAGATCGGACAGTTTCTTGGTGAAAAGGGGTTTGACGAGAAGAAGTAGAGTTGGTGGGTTGTTGAGACTGATTATACAATTCTTGCATGCGAGCTACTTGTTGTTGTTGCTGTCTAGTGGATATGGGCTGTTGTCTACCTCTAGGAGCGGCAGGATTTGGTCTAGGGGCTGGAGGAAAAGGGGGATGATTTTGATGCGGAGGAACGACGAGATTGACATCTGCGGTGGATGGGAGATGACGGGGAGCACGTTGAGTCTGCTGAGGCTGTTGATAATGATTGAAAGGGGAGATTGGAGTTGTAGGGATAGGTATCGACGCTGTCTTAGCTTGCCTGCCTCTTGTATTGTTATTTTGGGCGAGAGAAAGGGAAGCGAGATCTGGTAATTCAAGAGATTTCTTTTTTGTACGCAGAGATGGATGTGGATTGCCTGGAGACGGTGAAGGCGACGGCGCTCTGATCGTTCGACTCGGAGGGTTCGACGCATTCGACGCAGAGTTCCCCATCACTGACAGCACAAACAACACAGCAGTCTCAGCTTACTCCAGCCATTTATCATTATTACATAATCATCATGCTTCGAATCGGCGTGGTCCAGTTCGCTCCCAAGGTGTGTGCGTCCATTTTACAGTAAATAAAGCCTCCTTAGAAAAACCTTCAAAGATCGGTCAAATCCATGCAAACCTTACTACCGCTCGATATCTATGTCGAAAGTGAGGGCCTATTATAACACCGAGGGAAAAAACTGACTTTGTAATATTATCTCTTAGGATCCAGCCCCAATCTCTAGACCTTCTATGTTTCCCCGAAATGGCTTTCACAGGTAACAAGACCCCTCTTCTTCTTCTTCTCCATAAAATAACAACTGGGGCAGGATATGTTTTCGAAAACGCAACCGCTATCACACCCCATCTCGAGCATCCACGCACAGGAATCACATCTCAATTTTGCTCCGAATTAGCAAAAAAATTACAATGCTACGTCGTGGCAGGGTTTCCTGAGAAACTATCTCTTGAAGAGGAGACGTCTCGTGATGAGAAGCAGGTTGGCGCTAATAGTGCTGTATTTTATGGACCAGATGGTGAATGGGTTGGGGGTTATCGTAAAACCCATCTTTATGAAACAGATTTGACCTGGGCGAAACCAGGTATGTATGTGATAACCCTCTCTCTTTTCTGATCTCACGTTTTCTGCAAGGCACCGGTTTCGCGACTTTTACTCTACCACCACCTTTACAAACCATCACTCTAGGCATATGCATGGATCTCAATCCTCGAATGCCCGATTGGACACGCGCGGAAGGTCCTTATGAGATTGCTGACCACTGCATCTCTAAGAAATCGAACTTATTGATCCTACTAAATGCATGGCTTGATTCCGCAAAGGAGCTCGAAGAAAAACACGATTGGAGTACTTTGAACTATTGGGCAGCTCGAATGAGACCTCTCTGGTCGAACGGAAATGACGATGACAATGACTCAGATTCCTCACAAGAAGAGCAAAATGCCTCCGAACGGTCTGACTCTGCAAGTCATGAAACTGTCGTAATCATCTGCAATCGAAGTGGTCAAGAAAATGGTCAAACCCATCTTTTTCATCGCTTTCCATCCTTGCTAAGAAATCGTTATAGGGAAAACTTTCGCTGGAAGCTCAGCCATCTTCAGCATGCAACCAGCCTCCGGTCGTCCTAAACTGCTTGGCATGATGGGGAGGCACGAAGAAGCTGTATACATTTGGAATATAGAAATTTGAATCAAGTCATCATATCATGTAAATCTAGCCATACAAGAACGACGAAGTATCTGAATAACCTCTTGCGAGTCCTCGAAGGCTCTGTCATCGCTATCCCATCGCTCTAGCTGAGACATAGCTTGGATGTCATCTTTCATGGTGTTAATCCGCTGCCTGTATCCTTCTGCAGTGCTCGAGAGTGAAATAGCTGAAAGCTCTAATTCGGTAGCGACCTCGAAGAGGATTTTGTCCCTGACGATTTGCGTAGGAAATGAAAATTTGCATCCTATTTTAGATACCAGAATGAGCGTACCTTCTGTACCCGTCTAAACTCTTGGCGGACAGCTTTGACCAAGCTTCTTCTTCCTCATGTGACATAAAAACTTTGTGGAGACTACGTCTCAGGATTTCAAACTTGATTTCCCGATCTTTAGTCTGAAAGCCCAACCAATCAACCAATTCATCATCAACGGTAAACGGCTTGAAACTGACCGGTATTTTCGTAGAATATTCAGGCTGCCAAAATATGTCTACGTCTGGCAATTCTATTTGCGAGGCTGAGAATAAAGTTAAAACGTTGGAAAAAGGGAATCCAGCATCGATGTACATTCTCGATGCCCAGCCTCTTCCATGCCTTCTTCAGAAAGTTTAGGTAGTTCCAGTTTGATTAGCTCCCTTGCGGCAGTCGTATGTTGAGGTTTTTCAGCAGCAGCTAGAATCCGCGCCGGCAGTTGGGCAGGTCCTACTCGAGGACGAATGAACGAAGGTGGTCGAAACGGCTTTGATAATGCAGATGCAGAACCAAATGGCTTCGTTACTAGTTGCAGACGCTCAGCAAGTATCATAGTAGATAATTACACGGATATCTTACCAAGCCTGGGTGCGTATGATACCTTGGGTTTCTTCGACGGACCTCCAAACGTATCCGGCCCTGGGCGCTTCTGGGCGCCAAACGAGCCGCGAGAGGGTGCGCTATGGTTTTCAATTTGTCGCTCACTGCTCTTAGATGGAATTTGAGGGTCGTTCTTCATATTGGTAATCCAAGGCGGCACATGGTTAGCAGCCGCTTCTCTAGAGGATAACTTAGCAGCTCTGTTACTCGTCTTTTCTGGATATTTACAAATCTATTGCCACACGTTTGAGATGCGAGAAACCTGTCTTGTTGGATGCAGGTACTCACATCACACATTTGATTGCAATACAGGTTTAGAACTTTCTGGTCATTCTCGTCGATTGATTCTCCGAAGTAGCGACATATTGACTTCCGTGGACTATATAAGAATGAGTTTTGGTGGGGAAAAAACGCACGTACCACATGTCTGCATAAAGTAGGACTTTCCGCAAATTTGACAAGCTATTCAAAATTTGAGGTTAAGATATGCAAGGAAAGCAAAGAAGACATACAGCATCAAGGCTGCCAGAGGCTTGCTGCGTTGGAGTAGGCTCATCGCTACCTTCCTGCAGGTGGCTAGAACCAGGACTACGAACAAAGTTTTTCACCCGGATTGCATCTTCTCTTGCTGCAAAGTTTTTCCCCATTCAGCGAAGCATATAAAGACGAGGAAAACAAAGACGTACAATAATAGAGTATGCATTTAGACGGCTAACGGAAAAACATTCATCGAATGAGTAGTTAGGAGAAGGATAAAAAAGAATCATACATGACCATCTCGACCAGCACGACCTATAACAACACTAGTTAGTGCGTTACAAGTCGACAGAATACCGTTCAACGACAAACCTGTCTCTTGGTAATACCCTGGGCCAAGTTCAAGTGATTGCATAAGAGATCGTAGGTGTTACTAGCGCACCTTCAAAACTCTTAGGCATATCATAGTGAATGATGTATCTGGAATGAAACATAAAGTCAACAAAGGGAATACGATGGACCAAGCTGTGAGAAATTACCTAACATCTCCTTTATCGATGCCCAAACCAAATGCTATGGTTGCTACTACCTAAGGTCACTTGATGAGGCTTATGAAAAAAATTAGAAGCTCGGAAAGCAAAGCATACTAGGTCAATACCACCAGCATCTTTAGAGGGGCCAACAGTCCAGCCCTTCAGTGTTCGTTCAAGCGTCGCAGAGCTAAATTGGCCAGCTAGAGATCATGTGTGACAGAAACAAGCTTAAAAAGTCATACGGAATTCCACGATGGTATGCTTTTGCATTCAGACCTTTGCCTCGAAGGTATGAAGCTAGCTCATCGCAAGTCTTTCGCATCCGGCAATAGATGATTCCAGAAGATGACTTGCCACGGCGCCGATAAAGGATGGTGATATAATCGAAGATGTCTGCCATTCGGGCAGTTGGACTAGGATTCGATAAATATCGAACTTCGTAAAACAGGTTGATACGGTTGAAAGGATGCAAGGCACGAAAGAGATGCTCTTCAGAGAGTTTCAAACTTCTAATGATATCTCTTTGGACGCTGAATAATGATCGGCTTAGCACGGGCGAAAAACACAATGTATTCATGGACACGTACGCGTCTGTGGCTGTCGCAGTCAGAGCCATTATTGGAATATCTGGATACCGATCTCGAAACTTTCCAATGCGTCTGTATTCTGCACGAAAATTGTGCCCCCATTCCTGTATGGATAGTAGGTGGCATTTAAAATTTATATACAAAAGGAACTTGAATGTCTTGAAGAAACCAACCGATATGCAATGGGCCTGTCACATTTAATATCATTCGTTGTGATAAGAGTGTTAAGCATATGGCCTACCTCATCCACTACTAGGCGATTGAGATTATTGTTCTCATAAACTGTGTCGAGAAGTTCCATAAAGTCCACGGTACACAACCTCTCTGGCGTTACTGCAAGTGCATGAAGGCTACTTAAACAGCTGTCATTTGTAGAAGAGCACTTACCATACAACAACCTGATGGTGCAGTCGTATGATTGCAAATCATTCTTAATCTAGTTTCCACTCGTTAGTAGATACAAGTCGTGCCTGAGCGCCACACTTGCCTCTTCCTTCTCCCCAGGGGAGGTCTGCGACGATACTGATGCAACGACAATGTTCCTCTCACGCAAGCTTTCGATTTCTAAAAGATGATATCTCGAATTTGAGCCTATCAATCCATCCGGGTTACGATATTGACCCACGGTTTTGCATGAGAGCTTCAGAGAGGGACAGTGGTCACTAGCTAGTTTTAGAGAATGGTTTGAAACATACCCAACAAGGGGGAGACCACAAGCGTCACCCCCCGCTGTCGTCAAAGTACCATCAGAAGCAATAGCAAAGGAGGACCAACTTAACGCACTTTGTCGGCAATGGCAGGTATTTGAAAGCATATGCTCTACAGAATATATGCGCGTCATTCATGTTACTGAGGGTTATAACAAGAAATGTGTACTACCTTCCCCATTCCAGTGGGTGCGACAACGAGAACATCACAGCCTATAGCATGTATGAAGACCTGACGCAAGAAACATCTTAAAAGAGGAGCGCACCTCTATATGCAGCTTCAACGATCTCTTTCTGCTTTCCCTTGAACTTCTTATGGCCAAAAACTACAAAACACAGGAAACATTGACCAACTTCTCGATCAAAAGCTGTTCACACTTGCTCTGCGTTAAAACTCTAATGGTAATTGATATACGATAAAGTCAGAAGTGCGAGCATTACACACTGAAAGCATTCATCATTATCTTCCCAGTCATTCGTCGTCCTGCTTCTGCCTTTCGGGCGGCCAGGCACCGTTTGTGGCAAGTTTGGATACATAGAAACAGGTGGAGGGGTTTGCAAAAGCGAGGAGCTCAAGTCTGGCCCATAGTCAGTAGTTGGAGCCATGGAAGCTCGAATTCGTTCTGCACGCGATTCGTGTTCACAGTGGCATGCCTGGACTAAGAAGGGGCGCGTGCCAATCACGGTTGGTGACACTGAGTATCGTGACGTGACTGATCGTGTTTACAGCAACTTGCGGTAGAACCAAAATTTTTTCCAAATGCGGCAGATTTTGATGGATTTTGGTTCATCTTTAGTATTCGTGGAATAGCGGCGTCAGTTCTTACTCGTTTACGATGCAAATATAACCATTGGATTCGCGTTGAAAATGCGC
>Ga0193742_1002003_pt1 | contig 11864 bp, 5 predicted proteins | sample L2c1metaG_FD_165511 | JGI IMG/M metagenome (GOLD analysis project Ga0193742, IMG submission 165511) | Soil microbial communities from a riparian zone of the East river system, Colorado, United States - L2c1 | ecosystem: Environmental > Terrestrial > Soil > Riparian zone | place: USA: East River... | reverse complement strand
CTTCGTATCACCCGTTTTTAATGACATACAAAACATAGAATAAAAAAAAGCCAAGCCGCCTTTATCGGGCGGCTTGGCTTTTATACCTATATTATATAGTATAATTATTATTTATCCCAGTACATCCTGGTGTTCATAAGATCAGCACCCTGACGTGCTACTACAGCGCCGTAATTAGCCTTATTTTGATTAGCCTCTGTTTGAGGGTATTGTTGCCTGCGCGGAATATTCTGGCCTGGGCTTAATGATCCGGGTACCGGGTCAAGCAGCTTAGGCAAGCCTGTTCTGCGGTACTCTGCCCATGACTCCCAGCCGCTATCCATTTTTGCAATAGTATTTGATTTAAGGCAGTGCTTGCAGAGAATTTTACCGAAGCCTGATTTAAATACGTTGAAGCATCTGTGCTACTAACGCCATTTTGAGTTAAGGATGCGGTTACACCCTGATTGTAAAAATCAGCAGCAGTGCCATCACCACCTGATATCCAGCCTAAATGAGCTGCTTCGGCCTGGGTAAACAATACCTGTGCATATGATGTCCATACTGTTGGTGAACTCTGATTAGAAACAGCAAGACCTATTTGAGAAATGTTGCCGGGAACTTTTCTGGTTCCTATATGGAAGGTTTTTAGAAAATCGCCCTGAGCTCCATAAGGCAAGCCAGCAAATGTTGAGGCCGAAGTGGGCGATGCGTAAGCCGGTAATCTTGGATCCTTAAGATCAGACAATGTATTTACGAGCAAAGAACTCACCGCGTAATCATACCTGCCATTTCGATAATTGGTATAATATGGATTCTCGTTGGTTGTAGCTGCAAGGTAAGCGTAAGATGCATTATCCGCATTTGAACCCATTAGGCCACCGGCCACAGCTTTTGCATATTCTGTTTTTCCGGTAGCCGGATCAACTTTTGAAAGCCTTAAAGCCATAATGGCGTGTAAAGAATTTGCCCAGTGCTTCCATTTGGTATTATCACCATTAAATAAAATATCGCCGCTAAGTGCAGCACCTGTATCAAATTGATTTTGTGCTTCATCCAGCTCCTTCATCAAAGCGGCGTATATATCCTTTTGAGTATCAAACGCGGGAGTGACATTAGCAGTACCATTTAAAGTCTGTGTATATGGAATATCTCCCCACCTGTCCGTTATGGTCAGATAAATAAAAGCGGTAAGGATACGTGCAGCAGCTATCTGGTTGTTATTGGAACCAAATTTAGTAGTTGATGACAAAGCTTTCTTTGCCGGATCTGTGTTGGTAGCAATAATAGTTTTTAAATCCAGTAGCGGGCCGGTATAGTACGTTGCATAATCGTATTGTTTTAATGAAAACAACGACTCATTGTTATATTGTGTTTCGGCCATGTACTGCGAATATAACTCACCGCAAAAAGAATTGATATTGGTTGTTGCACCGGCACCGTTAATGCCGCCTAAAAACTGTATGGCGCTGCTTAACATAAAACCCGTTTGAACATCAGGCGATTGGTTGGGATTAACGTTCACATCGCCCCCAACCTTACATGAAGCCAGGATAATTACACCAGCCCCAATAATATATTTACTTATATTAAATAATTTTTTCATGTCTTTTTGATCTTATCTTATTAGAAAGTTAATTTAAGGTTAAAACCTAGGTTTCTTGTGTTTGGTAACTGCCCGCCTTCATAAAAGGATGTTTGCAGTTGAGACGGATCAACACCTTTAACTTTGGAATAGATCATCCATGGGTTTTGAGAGGTTATACCAAAATAAGCAGTTTGGAATGGAAGCCTGCCCAACATTTTCTTAGGAAATGAATAACCAATGCTAACTTCTCTTAATTTAACATAAGAAGCATCAAAAGTGTATTTTTCCCATATCTGGCTATACACCTGCTCATATAACGAACGTGTTTCTACATAGGTGGTGTTTGGCGTTCCATCTGCATGAACACCTGCTACCAGGGTACCGCCACCGTCTGCTACAGCATTACGTACCGGGTTACCTTTGGCGTTATTACCAACGGTTTCAGCCCCAAGACCTGAACCATTCAGGTTCTGCTGGGTAATGGATACAAATTTGCCACCTTTCTGAAAATCAAGAGAGAAGGCAAGTGTAAAGCCTTTATAATTAAATGAGTTGGTAAAACCACCGGTATAACTTGGCAGCATACTGCCTAAATTCACTGTGTTATTGATAATTGGCATACCGGTTTCATCAACTATGATATTACCGCTTTTATCGCGGGTAAAGCCTGAGCCGATGATTTGACCGTATGAGCCTCCAACGACACCATTAACACCAAAGCTTGGAGAACCAACAAAACCGAAACTACTTACACTAGGAAGTTGATTGCCTTGCGTTGGGCCATAACCACCCAGACCGTCAGGAGAAACTGGTAAGGTGTTTGTGCCAGGGTATAGTGATAAAATTTTGTTACGGTTAAACGCGATGTTAAAATCGACATTCCAGGTAAAGTCCCTTGATTTAACTGGTGTACCGCCAAGTGAGATCTCAATACCGTTATTTCTGATAGAACCTGCATTTACTACGGCGGTTGAGTAACCGGATGTTCCATTAACAGGTAATGGCAATATCTGGTCTTTTTGTGTGCGTGTATAGTAGTTAAAATCAAACCTGATCCTGTCTTGAATAAAATGCAATTCTGTACCTACTTCATAGGAGGTAGAAAGAGATGGTTTTAAAGTTGCATTTGGCAACGTGTTTGGCACTGTTTGTATTGGCGACAAACCGTAAGGCGTTGTACTTAAATTGTAAGTCTGATAAATTTGATAGGTTGTTGCATCTGAACCTAACTTGGCTGCCGATAATCTTAATTTACCAAAAGTAAATATATCATTCTTCGGCATTAACTCCGTAAATACAAATGAACCCGAAAGACCACCGTACCAGTATGAATTATTATTTGTAGGCAATGTTGACGAGTTATCATTACGTGCGTTAAAATCAAGGTATAGGAAATTCTTATAGCCCAATGAAGTATACGCGTAATAACTGTTTACACGTTGTAATCCATTATAGCTAATGGATGTTGGCGCGTTTGATGAATTACCTAATGTGTAAAGACCAGGTATTGCCAAGCCACCATTGGTATTGCCGCCGGTAAACAAATAGCGGTCCTGACGGGTTTCTGCATATGCACCAGCTTTTACTGACAGATCACCAAAAACGTGATTGTAGGTAACGTTTGCTACATAGTTATTTTCTTTATAAGAATACTGGTTTTGAGTGTAACTATCCAGGTTAAGCGTTCCTGAACCTACCCGCGAATTATCATCACGATTTAAAAGATCCTCCCTGGCTATCAATGATGCCGACAGGTCTTTTGTAAATTGATAGGAAGCGGTAATATTTCCGAACATGCGGTTACTGTTTGACTTAGAGGTATTAACATAAACCTCTGTATATGGGTTATCCCAGTAGTGAGGGGTCAGATCGTCCGGACCGGTGATATTCCAGGAAGTGTAGGAACCATCAGCTCTCTGGTAATTTTTTAACTGATCAATCTCAATATCCCTGTGGAACCACTGGCTAAAGGAACCTGCTGTTTGCTTTCCATAGTCTTCCAGCGGAATATTGCTCGAATTGATTTGCGAAAAGTTAACATTAGCGCTTACCGTTAATTTCTTGGTTAACTTAAGTTCGCCGTTTAAACCCACATTGTTACGCTTCTGATCACTGTTCGGCGTGATACCTGTACGGTCAATATTGGTGTAGGAAACCCGGAAGTTATAGTTATCAGCAGCTTTTGAAAACGCGGCGTTTGTATTGAAGGTTACACCTGTGTTATAAAAATCACGCACGTTATTCGGCTGAGGAACAAAAGGTTTTAATTTACCATAGCCAGGGTTAGTTGGATCCCAGAAATACCATGGCGCATATAAAGTACCGTCCATTTTAGGACCCCAGCTTTCATCAACACCGTAATCATAATACTTTACCCCGTTAAAGTTAGCATTAGATGCCGGAGATGTAGCCGGGTCATAAGTGTAGGTATTCCACTTAATACTCGTACCGCCACCATATTCATTCTGATAGTCAGGAAGCTGATAAACTTTTTCAAAAGTGGTTGATTGATTGAACGAAACGCCAATGCCTTTATCAACACCCTTTTTAAGCGTAATAACCACGGCGCCTTCTGATGCGCGCTGGCCATACAGGGCAGTAGCAGCAGGGCCCTTTAAAACGGTTAATGATTCAATATCATCGTTATTTACCGCATTAGGGTCGGTGATGACACCATTAACCACGTAGATTGGATTACCACCAGATAATGAGTTAACACCACGGATACGGATGGTAGAAGTACCGAATTTTGCACCCGAGCCACCCAATACCTGCACACCGGCAATCTTGCCAGCCAGTGCCGTATTCAGGTCAGATTGCTTGGTAACGGTCAGGTCATCGCCTTTGACCTGCTGGGCCGCGTAACCCAATGATTTTTGCTCACGCGAAATACCTAAGGCCGTGACAATTACCTCGTTTAAGCCATGAGCAGCTGGTTGCAACACCACATTTAAATTATTCTTGCCATCAATTAATGCATCCTGGGTACTATAGCCAATAAAGCTAAATACCAATGTTCCATTAGCGGGAGCGTTTAAGGAATATTTACCGTCGGCATTGGTTTGGGTACCTGTATTTGTACCTTTTAATTTGACGGTTACGCCAGGGAGCGGCAAACCATCTTCTTTAGCAGTTACCGTACCAACTACGGTATGATTTTGCGCAAATAGCTGTGATACAGCTAAAAATAAAGAGCACAAAATAAGTAGTAAACTTTTTTTCATCTAAAAGAAATTAGTTAATAGTTAAGCTGTCAAATCTAATCGGCATACAACCGAAAAACAAATAAAGTTTTGTAATATTTCTTTTACAGTACGATTTATTAACTATTACGATTTTTTTTAGGTACTTCGCACACTAAACAGAATTTTATTCCGTTATATAATTGTCGCTGACCTCGGTCAGTTAATAATAAGACAGTTAATTTAGTTAATTATAACAGGGAAAATGCGCGAGGTATTTTCCCTGTTTTTTTAAGTTAAATCCTATAATTATCAATTAATTAAGCTACTTAAAATGGATGGTTAAACATCTATTTTCGGCAGCTGAAATCATCCCTTAAACAGCTATTTCTTTACCTTATTCACAGGCAGAAATAAGAGGCCGGTCAGGATTTTTTGGGGAGAAAAGAAACCATAGGAATTATAAGGCGGTTATGAATTGGAGGGATAGGGAAACTTATGTCAAAGAAAACTAACAGTTTCATGACAATTATCTTTAAAAAATACAGAGGCCGTATCATTTGAATTATGATACGGCCTCTTTTTTTTAATTGAAATAATACCTAAATTATTTTGCAACTCTTTTTGCAGGGAATAATGGTAAAATAATTACAGCTAACAAAGCAACAACTTCTAATACAACTAACATAACTTTAATTTTTTTGATTAATAATATATAATTTAACAGCGCTCAGAAAACAATCCTTATTCCTTCAGGCATATTATGATCTTTCCATGCAGGTTTAGGATTTAAGAATAATTGTATTCTTTCTGCGCAGATATCGGCTAAAAACATGCCATAGCAAAAAAATCGCTTTGGTCTAAAAAATCGCCGAAATTTTAATTCACCGAAATCAAAAAAATATTAAAAAAAAGAAGTTATTATTAAATTTCAATCCTGATTTTCAGGCATAAGCGAGAAAAAAAGAACATTTAAAAGCAATAAATCCTGATTATAAAAAAAATACGGGTACTTATAGAGAATAAACCTGCCATGTATCAACTTAGCGGATAAAATCAAAAAAACAAAAAACTGTTTTTAATTTTGGTGTACCAACAATTAAATATCTGCTGGTTTTACATTTTTTGGTAAAAGAATTCCTTTAATTAAAGCTTTCTTTAAAATACTGATTATCAGTAATGTAAAATTGTCAGTTTGTCAGCAAGCCTGACAAAACCAAGCTTACTGACAAACGGACATTTAAAAATAGCTGCCAAAATAAAAGAGAAGATAGTGGCACAAGGTCAAAACGGGTGGAAAGCCCTGTTATTTTATGCATGCCAGGTGTTGACCGTTGATTGGAGTGATTAAATGATTTTATCTGAACCTCGATTTTTCACTCATCGTTTATTTCAATGGAGTTCAACTGGGCCGCACCGTTTATAGGATTAAAGGATTATCATGATCCTTTAGCTTTCAACATACGGATTTCGTTAATCAATCTTGGAATATCTTGCTTCGCATTTGCAATGATTCATAATCTGCCACAGTTGCTCCCATCATCTCAATAGCTTCCCCTCCCTCTTCTTATTCGCTGATAAATTCTTCCCTAAAGCAAATTTATTTTATACCACTAATTAAAAACGGAATGTTTACTCGTGCTTACCTCATTTAAAATTCTAAGAATATCATCATATTTATAGTAAAGGATGCCTCCGGTTTTAGAGAAAGGTAATGTACCGTTGTCTCTTAACGTCTGTAAAGTGTTTGTTGAAATCTTAAGCAAATTCTTTACCTGATAACTTTTTAACCATTTTCTGGGTTCTTCTGTTGATCTACCTACAATCGAAACAATATCTTATTAGTTAACCGCTCTTCAAACTCTTGTAAGTCTTCCTTAGTTATGATTTCTGCTGCCATAATCTTATTTGGTATTTGGTAATTGAATAAAACAAATCTCATGATTTTCTAAAATCATCCCGTCCGATATAATCCGAGTCGGACTACGGTTTTTTTAATTTATACGTCAAAGTCGTTATTAAAAAAATTTATTTATTTTTGTAATGCAGAACGCAAATAGCAATCAGATTGCTTGATTAAGTTTCAATTTTAAAGTCAATACCTAACCCGTAACCTTTAAAACTACATAGCTTATAAGTATTTAAAAATCAACCACATATAGCTAAAGGTTCGATCCAATTCTTAACCTATCCCAAAAAGCCTGCGGAAAAAAAATGTGAAAGTCGCTCAAACCGATCCCGCCAAATAATTTTAAATAAAGCAAATACAAGTGATTCTGTTTTTCGCTGTTAATAGTGAGAAAAGTATTAAACTAACCTTTGAAACGCTTACAGAGCTCGTCTTTCACCGTGATGAAGTGACTATAGAGCAAACCTAAAAAACTTTCCCAAGCGTATGGCGAAAAAGCACACGTAATCGAAATTTCTTCTTCAGAAGTTAAATCACGCTCTGTCTGGACTGAGCGCTCCGGCCGGTGTGCTCAAAGTGTCTAATAGCCGACCAGCGAAACATCAGTTATGGAAAGCTGACATGAGCAGCCTAGCTACTTTTTGCGGGGTATCTGCATTACAACTGTAGAATAATATCCAAACTTTTTTACAGATAGAATGCAGGTAATCAGCTGTTTCTAGGTGAAGGTTTGGCTATTATTTATGTTAGTACTACGGGCAATATCCAAACGTTTGGATATTGCCCGGCATATATTCGCCACAACTGTAACGCTGTCTAATGGCGTACCCATTGAAAGCGTGTCTAAAATGTTAGGCCATACCAATAATAAAACTACCCAGCACTATGCAAAGTTATTGGATTTGAAAGTCGGGCAGGATATGGCACTGCTTAGACAAAAATTTGCTATTGACTAAACTAATTGCCAACTTGAGGGTCGCAAATTTCGGCCTCAGGTTGGCAATGCTATGTATTGAAAACTAAAGCTTTTCTATTTCCTCGATGGATAATTTTGTTGTCCTGGCAATAAAATCAATTGCCAAACCTTCTTTTTTCAGTTCTCTGGCAATGGCTTTTGCTTCTTCCAATTTGCCTTCCTTAACTGCATAGTCCAACACATTCTTATTATCCCATTTGTATTTTAAACTACTATCGTACATGGTTTTTTCCTCCTTTGTCAAGTTAGTATATTCAGCTATACTGAATAGTTTTTCAAATATCGGTTTCCGTAAGTAAACCGGGAGCCTATCCATTCTTGGCATATTCTTTAGAAAATACAGCCATTTGTCTAAATCCGTGTCCGTTTTTACAAAAAAACTTAATTCTATATATGTATAACCCGGTTTATCATAAAATATTTCACCGGTGTCCCTGTTGCAGAGGCAAATATCATGCAGGTACGCATCCGCTGGGCTATCTTCCAAAGTAAAATCTTCCAGCAGGGCAATCAAATATAATCGCGCAGGATCCTGATGGATGCCAGCCAATGCTATAAACAGTGTTCGCTATTTTAACTTATCCCCTCAGCACTTCCCTACTGATCACTATTTTCTGTATCTCACTCGTCCCCTCACCTATTGTACACAACTTGGCATCCCGGTAATACTTTTCAACAGGGAAATCTTTGGTATAACCATATCCGCCAAATATCTGGACCGCCTCTGTAGCAGTACGCACCGCTACTTCTGATGCAAAATACTTAGCCATTGCTGCTTGCTTAGTTACCGGCAAATGCCTGTTTTTCAGATCGGCGGCTTGCATTACCAGTAATTCCGCGGCTTCTATTTCGGTTGCCATATCAGCCAGCTTAAAAGATATCCCCTGGAAACTGCTGATAGCCTGCCCAAATTGCTTGCGTTCTTTTGAATAAGCCACCGCCGCTTCAAATGCACCTTTAGCTATACCTAATGATAACGCGGCTATAGAAATACGGCCGCCATCCAATACCTTCATAGCCTGTTTAAAACCTTCGCCCTCGTTACCCAGCAGGTTTTCTTTAGGCACACGGCAATTATCAAATATCAGCTCGGTGGTTTCCGAAGCGCGCATACCCAGTTTATTTTCTTTTTTACCGTGTGTAAAACCTGGTGTACCTTTTTCAATAACCAGGGCCGATATACCATGCGAGTCGTTTTTTTGGCCGGTACGTACCATCACCACAGCTACATCGCCTGATTTACCATGTGTTATCCAGTTCTTCGAACCGTTCACGATATAATGATCTCCATCCAATACTGCTGTTGTGCCCATACCCAGCGCGTCAGACCCAGTGTTGGCTTCGGTTAAACCCCATGAGCCCAGCCATTCGGCCGTGGCCAGTTTAGGCAGCCATTTTTGCTTTTGTTCTTCGTTGCCAAAGGCCAATATATGGCCCGTACATAATGAGTTATGCGCCGCCAGGGATAAACCTATTGAGCCGCACACTTTTGCTATCTCTGAAATTACGGTTACATATTCTGTATAGCCAAAGCCCGAGCCGCCATATTGTTCAGGCACCACTACACCCATCATGCCCAGCTGGCCCAGTTGTTTAAATAATTCAAGTGGAAAATGCTGTGCCTCGTCCCACTCCATCACGTATGGCCTGATGTTCCTTTCGGCAAAATCTTTGGCCATTTGGCCCACCATCCGCTGGTTATCATTCATCGAAAAATCGAACCCCGCAGGCGTATCAGTTAATAAAGAATCCATGTTTTTTTTATTGGTTATTACAAAGTAACGGATTAATTACCAGCTTAGTTTTATCCAAATAGCAGGCAAAAAGAAGTACAAATCGGTATCTGGTATGATTATAAGGTTTAGTTAATTTAAACATTATAATTTGGGCCAAATGCATTTAAAATTTATTTTTTATTATTCAGTTCCCTGATGTTCTGTCCGACATCAATCCTCTTTTCTATTCTCAAAAGCAAATCAATTTCACAGGTAAATCAATAATAAATCATGGTGGAACTTTTTAACAGAAAAAGAGTATAAAGACTAAACTATTTAACAAATTAAAATTTATTATTTTCTTGGTAAAAAATTTATTTGTTACGATAATTTTATATTTACTATATTGTTTGTCTGGATTAAAAAGAACAATTATCAATGAATGAATATTCAAAGGTTAGCTACAATCCGGGCATAACCGAAACTTTTAACCTGGAGCTCTTTTTTGATCTGTCACCTGATTTGTTGTGCATAACAGGGTACGATGGATATTTTAAAAAGATCAACCCAATAGTTTCTAAAACATTGGGTTACACCGATGAAGAACTGTACTCCAATCCGGTTAATTCATTTATTCATCCTGCGGACAAGGATGTTACCGCAAAGAATCGTAAAAACATTTTAAAAAACATCCCGCTTTTAAATTTCGAAAACAGGTATGTTACCAAGGGAGGTGAGATAGTTTGGCTTTCATGGACCTCGATCCCTGTTGAAAGCGAACAAGTGGTGTTTGCTATCGCGAAAAACATCACCCACAAGAAAAAACTTGAAGAGGACAGAAATACCTTGCTTGCCAATTTAACAAAGATCAACCGGGATCTTAAACAATTAACTTATACCACCTCACATGATCTAAGATCGCCCGTTAGTAATTTAATATCGGTTTTTAATCTTTTGGACGTATCTAAAATTGAAGATGATGAAACACTTGAATTTATAGGCATGCTGAAATCGGCTACAGAAAATTTGAAAGATACCTTAAATAAATATGTAGATGATTTGAGTCAAAAAGACCTGTTAAGTGTTCACCTAGAAGAGCTTGATTTAAATGAATGCCTCCAGGTAGTAAAAAGATCATTAAGCACATTAATATTAAATTCAAAAACAACTATTAATGCTGATTTTTCTGAAATAAAAAAGATCAAATTTAACAGAGCCTATTTGGAAAGCATATTACTTAACCTGATCACCAATTCCATTAAATACGTAAAAACTGATTGCACTCCTGTTATCACGATATACTCGAAACAAGTAAACGGCATCAATCAGTTAATATTCAGGGACGAAGGCCTGGGTTTGGATATAGACAAAGTAAAGGACAGAATATTTGGCCTTAACCAAAAATTCCATGAGCATTCAGACAGTAAAGGCATTGGCCTGTACCTGGTTCATAACCATGTTACCAGTTTAGGTGGCCATATAACTATTGATAGTAAAGTAAATGAAGGGACAACGTTTGTTGTTTCATTTAAAGATTAATAAGCTTCAGGAGCATCTGAGCAAGAACCTTAGGAGCAGATGTGCATAAATAAGCATTTCTGTACAGACAGCCTTATACGCCAATTATCTGTATCAATTTGGCTAAAACCACTTCTTATTCATTTTTATCCGCCCCATAAAATGACTGTTGCACAAGTCTAATCTCAAATTACAGATTCCGAACGAGAAAAAACAGGTTGCCAAAGATATGGCCAAGCTATCAGTAAAAGGGTAACTGGTACGATCTCCATTTATAGTAAGTGTAGCTGTGTTGCTTAAAGTTTGAACCGCTTTGATGCTGATCCTGCCATCATTTTTGGCAGAACAGGTTTCGTTAGTGACCGATACTTTAACGTTATCATCGGGCAAGCTAACCCTCTTTTATATTTATAACAAAGGCCTTTTCAAATGTATAACCGTCATTGGTTGTTGTTCTGATACGGATATTATACGTTTTTCTACCGGCATACTTAAAAACCACAGCGGCTTTGAGCTGTGTGCCTGAAATTGCAAAAGCAGAATTATCATCACTGCCAGCACCTGCTACCAACGAATAGGTATAGGTGGAGTTGGTATCCATAGCCACGGAACTTAAGATCCCTACAATGACCCCTGCCTTGTTATTTTGATATATTTCCGTTGAACTTACTTTAATATCTGTAGGTGTTTTAAGCAGTATACTGCCATAGACAATACCACGACCGGCAGTACTCATATAAACACGGCCATAAACATTCATATCTCCTTGTACAAACTGGCCGTTGCCCGGGCCTCCATATTGATGGGCATTATCATTAACACGTACCCAGGTTACCCCTTTATCCGTTGACCTGTGCACCCCTAAAACGCCATTAACGGTACCATAAATAAAAATGGTTTCGTAACCGCCTGTTGGTGAAGCTTTGCCTATGCCAACCGCACCGCAATAAGTAACATTGGTTGATTTTATAAACGAGGTGCCGGAGTCTTCAGAATG
>Ga0193742_1002002_pt1 | contig 11866 bp, 10 predicted proteins | sample L2c1metaG_FD_165511 | JGI IMG/M metagenome (GOLD analysis project Ga0193742, IMG submission 165511) | Soil microbial communities from a riparian zone of the East river system, Colorado, United States - L2c1 | ecosystem: Environmental > Terrestrial > Soil > Riparian zone | place: USA: East River... | reverse complement strand
TTGGCAACTGTGTGGAACTGGGCTGGCTGTCCGGCCAGATGGCGGTGCGCAACTCGCGCGATCCGCGTGGTCCCGTACTCACCTACCCGACCGCCGACCTTCAGGCGTTCGTGACCAGGGCGCGGACCCAGGGTTTCTGATGACCATGTTCGCGACCAAGGCTGACGCGGGGGTCAGCACGGAAGCCCTGCTGCGCGCACTCGTCGCGCGCGGCTTTCAGTTTCTCGACCCAAGGGACGATGACGGCGAGATCGTCGCGGTCGTCGGGGTTCGGGCGCACCATGGCGTCATCGACGTCGTCCAGCTGCTCGACGAGGACGACGCCATCGGGTCGCGGGTCCCGTGCGACGAGGATGACGTGCTCGCCCCGCGGCGCGTCTTCTGGCAGGAGCGCGGCGCGGCACGCGACGTGCTCGCGATGGTCCTCGAACTCCCGGACGACCGGCTGTCCGGCTCGCTCATCGTGCCGCGCAGCGCCTGACACCTGAGACCACGCGGCTGGCGGCGCTGGAGATGCGTGCCGCCAGCCGCGTCTGTCACACCAGTCGGGAGACGGTCGGCAGACCGGCGGCCAGCCAGGCGGCGAACCCGCCGACCATGTCGTGCACCGCGGTGAGTCCGAGCTGGTCCATCAGCTGCGCGGCGGCCAGGCTCGACGTGTAGCCCTCGTTGCAGAACAACACGATCTCCTGGTCGTAGTCGCCGTAGCGCAGTTCCTTCAGCCGGTGTTCGCTCGTGACGTCCAGCCGCCACTCCAGGACGTGCCGGGACACCGCTATCGCGCCAGGCACCTCGCCGTTGCGCCACCGGTACTCCACCGGTCGCAGGTCGACGACCACTACGCCGCGGCGCATGGCCGCTGCCGCTTCCGTCGGCTCGTAGCGCACGATCCGCTGCCGGGCCGCATCGAGCAGAGCCGAGATCCGGTCGGCGGTCGCGGTCATCCTGTCGACTCGCGCAGCCGTGCCGCCTCGGCCTCCAGCACCGTGGTGTCCGGTTCCGGGGACTCGCACCGGATCTCGCGCAGATGATGCATGCCGGTCGGCAGCCAGCAGTAGAAGTTCATCGTGCGCAGCGGTGGGGAATAGGCGTGAATGGACACCGTCGGCTCGGTGCTGACGTTGACGAGGTTGTGCAGATACTCCTCGCCGAACCCGACAGCGGCGCCGGCGGCGTGCCGGCGGGTACGCAGCCCAGTCGTGGCCACCGAACCGAAGTCCTCCAGCAAAGACCCGTTGGCCACGGTGAACGCGCCGACACTGCCGCCGTGATCGTGCAGCAGCGTGTCCTGCCCGATGTCCCAACAGATGAGCCACACCTCGTACTGATCGTCGAGATGCAGTCGATAATAGAAACGTTCGGTCAAGTCGAAACGAACCAATGACGACCAGGAATCTGGCGAGTTCGCAATTCTCTTGACGACGGTGCGCAATTCACTGGGGTGAATTCGCTCGTTCCGTGGCGCCGGCGGCACCACGGACTGGAAACTCAGGTCCACGAGACAAGCCCTTTCGCTCGTAACCCGCGGTGTCGTCGTGCGCCGGTACTGTCACCTTCGCCAGAAGCCACCGCGAGCCGTGTCTCGCTCGAGTCGCCCACCTCGACACCCGCCCAACGGCGAGTTCGCTGCGGCACGGCCCGATCAGCCACTATGGTTTTTTGGGGTGAGCGATCCGCTCGTCTACGAGGGTATCCGTCGGGGAAGCCCGAACACAACGTTCGGTGACGACGTTGGGGGAAGGGAATGACAAACCATGCGGATAACCAGGGCGCAGCGCAACGCGGTCGCCGAGAAGATCACCAGCCTTGAGCGGACCTTCTTCGGCCGCGGCCCGCGCAACGTCCAGGTGTCGGTATCCGATGACGAGCCGGTGAGCCTCATCGTGCTGTCCATCGACAGCCTCACGGTCGCCGACGCGGTGCTGTCCGACCGCGGCCACCAGGCAGCGGTGATCCGCCACCACGACGCGCTGCACGAGGCGACCAGGCAGGACTTCCTCGACGCCGTCGAGGGCATCGTCGGCCAGCCGGTGACCGCCTACCTGGCCCAGGTGCACCCGACGACCGGGTACGCCGTGCGGGTGTTCGTGTTCTCCGACGGGCTCGGTTGACCAGGACCTCGGGCATGGCGGCACTCATCGGGCGGGATCATCACGTCGCACAGCTGCGTGCCCAGCTGGACCGCGCCGTGCACAGCCACGGCGGGCTGGTGCTCGTCACGGGGGAGCCGGGGATCGGCAAGACGACGCTGGTCACCAGCGCGATGGCCGACGCGCGTGACGCCGGCGCGCTGGTGCTGACCGGCTCGTGCTGGGACTCCGGTGCCGCGCCCGGCTACTGGCCGTGGCTGCAGGTGCTCCGCGCGCTGCGCCGGCAGCTGCCCGCCGACGACTGGGCCGACGTCGCGGCGGCCGGTGGCGAGTCGCTCGCGCTGCTGCTCGGCGAGGCCGGCGAGGGTCGTGCCGTCGAGGACTTCCAGCTCTACGACGCGGTGGCCGGCGCGCTCGCCACCGTCGCGGCGCGGACGCCGGTGCTCGTGGTGCTGGAGGACCTGCACTGGGCCGACCCGGCGTCGGTGCGGCTGCTCGAGTTCGTCGTGCGGCACACCTGGTTCGACCACCTGCTGGTCGTCGGCACGTACCGCGACGTCGAGGTCGAGGCCGTCGACCATCCGCTCGGGCCGCTGCTGGTTCCGTTGCAGGCCAACGCGACCACGCTCACCCTCACCGGGCTCGACCCGGCCGAGGTCGGCGCGCTGATCAGCCGGACGACCGGCGCCGAACCGGACGCCGCGCAGGTCGCCGAGGTGCACCGGCGCACCGGCGGCAACCCGTTCTTCGTCGAGCAGACCGCGCGGCTGTGGCACGGCGGAACCACGGACGCCGCCGTGCCGCCAGGGGTGCGGGACGCGGTGCGCCGGCGGGTGGCCCAGCTGCCCTCGGCGGTCACCCGGCTGCTCACCGACGCCGCGGTGCTCGGTGGTCGGTTCCACCGCCAGGTGCTCGCCGCGGTCAACGGGCAGCCGGTGGCGCAGGTGGACCGCTGGCTCGGGCAGGCGAACGCCGTGCGGCTGGTGACCACCGTTGGCGAGGGCAGCTTCGAGTTCGCCCACGACCTGGTGCGGGAGTCGCTGTACGAGTCGCTGACAGCGGAGCAGACCCGGGAGCGGCACGCCGCCGTGGTGCGCGCAGCGGACCGCGCGCCGGCGCTCGCCGACCGGATCTTCCCCGCGGACCTGGCTCGGCACGCGCGGCTGGCCGGCGCGGACGTGCCGGCCGATCGCGCGCTCGCGCTGTACGAGGCCGCCGGTCGCGACGCGCGCCATCGCGCGGCGTTCGAGGAGGCGGTCGGCCACTACCGGTGGGCCGTCGACGTTGCCGAGACCCTCGACGACCCGGCTCGGCGGGTGCGGGTCGGCATCGACTATGCCAACGTGCTCGAACACGTGGACGAGCGGGCGACGGCGTGGGCGGAGTTCGAGCGCTGCGCGGAGATCGCGCTCGGTCTGTCGGACGCCGAGCCGCTCGCCCGGCTCGCGCTCAACGTCTACTCCTACGGGGAGCGATCGGAGCGACCGGAGCGGTCGCGGCTGCAGGAGCGGCTGGTGCGGGAGACCTACCGGCGTTACTTCGGCGATCCCGGTGAGCGTCCGCTGGACGGCCTGGCCCGTGAGCTGACCATGTACCTGATCGCGCACGCCCGCTCCGACGGTGACGACGAGACGCTCGGCTTCACCCTGTGGACGCTGCACAACCTGTTGTGGGGCAACGGAGCCGCGGCGGAACGGCTGCGGATCACCGAAGAGCTGGTGGAGGTCGCGCGGCGGACGGCGGACGCCGAGATGGAGCAGTTCGCCACGTCGCTCGGCTGGGTCGCCGCGCTCGAGCTCGGCGACCCGAGCTTTCTCGACCGGCTGGCCAGGTTCGTCGCGCTGGTCGAGCGGAATCCGCAGCCGATGACCGTGGCCGGCGCCGTGGTGGATCGGATGATCATCGCCGCGTTCCAGGGCCGGTTCGCCGAGTCCGACGCGTTGTACGCCGAGCTGGTGGCGATGTCGTACCCGCACGCCGACAGCATCGGATTCGGCTACATGCTGCACCAGGCACGGTGGTCGCGACTGGTGCTGCAGGGGTGTCACGACGAACTCGGCGACGTGCGGGCGGCGGCCCGAGCGGTTCGGCACCCGTTTCCCGCGCTGCTGGCGGGAATCACGGCCGCGGCGCGCGGTGACGCGGCGGCCGCCCGGCGGTGCGTGGACGAGCTGGCGGCCGGTCCTGCGCTGCCGGCGAGCTTCCGGCCGATGTGGCTGCGGCTGCGGGCGCAGGCCGCGGTGGTGGCCGGCGAGGCGGCGGAGTGCGCGCGGGTGCGGGAGTTGCTGGCGCCGGTGGCCGGGCAGTGGCTGGTTTCCATGTACGGCTTCGACATCGCCGGTATGGCCGCGTTGTGGCTCGGCCAGCTCGACGTCGTGCTTGGCCGGTGGGACGACGCGGTCACGGAGCTGACCACCGCCCGCCGCTCCGCGCGGGACCTCGGCGCCGGGCCGTGGGAGGTCGACGCGACACTCGCCCTCGCCACCGCGCTCGACGGCCGAGGTGATGCCGCCGAGGCCGCCGCGCTGCGGGCCGACGCGCTGGCGGAGGCGGCGCGCCTCGACCTCCGGGACCGGGCCCAGCTGTCCACTGTGGAGGAATCAGATTCGTTTGTTGGCGCGGAGTTCCGGTTCACCGGCGAAGTGTGGTCACTGTCGATGGCCGGCCACACGGTGCACCTGCCGGACGCGAAGGGCCTGCGCGACCTGCACACGCTGCTGTCCGCGCCGAACGTTCCCATCCCCGCCGTGCGGCTGCTCGACCCGGCTGGCGGGGCGGAGGTGGTGGCGGCCCGCCAGCTCGGCGGCGACGACGTGCTCGACGACGAGGCGAAGGTGGCCTACCGCGCTCGCCTGACGCGGCTGGACGACGAGATCGACCTGGCCACCGCCCGCGGCGCCGACGCCCGCGCGGCGGACCTTGACCGGGAGCGAGCGGCGCTGCTGACGCAGCTGCGCACGGCCACCGGCCTCGGCGGCCGCGCCCGCCGCCTCGGCGACGAGGCGGAACGCGCCCGCAAGGCGGTCACCGCCCGCATCCGCGACACTCTCCGCAAACTGACCCCCCGCCACCCCCACCTGGCCGCTCACCTCCGCGACACGATCACCACCGGCGCCCACTGCGCCTACCACCCGAAAACCCCCACCCCCTGGCGCCTCTGACCGCGTGCCGGGGGGTGGGAGTGGTGGACCGCGGGGGTCAGTGGCGGTTGTAGCGGCGCATGGTGATGGAGCCGAAGACGGCGACCAGGACCGCGGCGGCCACCAGCGTCCAGATGATCTCGCTGGCCTGCGGGGTGCCGGCCATCAGACCGCGGACGGCGGACGTCAGGTGGGTGATCGGGTTGACCTCCACGAAGGCCTGCAGCCAGCCGGGCATGGTCGACGGGTCGACGTACACATTGGACAGGAAGGTGAGCGGGAACAGCACCATCATGCTGACGCCCATCACCGACTTCTCCGACCGCAGCAGCAGCCCGAACATCGTCCAGATCCACGAGAACGCGAACGAGAACACCACCAGCAGCCCCACCGCAACGAGCACGCCGACCACGCCACCTTCCGGTCGGAAGCCCATGATCAGCCCGACCGCCATGATCGTGGTGGAGGCCAGCACGTAGCGGAGCACGTCGGCCAGCAGCATGCCGACCAGCGCGGCCGGCCGCCAGATCGGCATCGAGCGGAACCGGTCGAACACACCCTTCGCGATGTCGGTGTTCACCCCGAGCCCGGTGTACATCGTGATCATCACGACGCTGGTGACCAGGATGCCGGGCAGCAGGAACTGCAGATACTCCGTCGTCGAGCCGGCGATCGCCCCACCGAACAGGTAGGTGAACATCAGCGTCATCATGACCGGGAACGCGGTGACGTCGAAGATCTGCTCCGGCACGTGCTTGATCTTCAGCATCGCCCGCCAGCCGAACGTGATCGACGCGGACAGCGCGCTCGGACGTTTCGGTTTCTCGCCGGCGGCGAGCACGGCGCCGAGGCTCTCGGCGACCGGGGTGTAGCTGGCGGGTTTGGTATCGGTAGTCGTGCTCATTAGGCTGCGACCTCCTCGTCTGACTGGGTGGCTGGGTGGTCGGTGAGGGCCATGAACACCTCGTCGAGGCTGGGCTGGCCGAGGGAGAAGTCGTCGACGGCGATGCCGCCGCCGGCCAGCTCCGCCAGCGCGCGGGCGGCCCGCTCGGCGGCGTCCGTGTCGGAGCCGCTGATGCACGCGGTGAGGGCTACCGGGTCGGCCTCCAGAGCCACCTCGGTGTTGAGCGCGGTCGCGAGGATCCGTTGCGCGTCAAGGCGTTGCGCCGCGTCCCGCAGTCGCACGTGGACGGACCCGGACCCGACGGACGACTTCAGCTCACCCGGCGTGCCCTCCGCGATGACCTTCCCGTGGTCGATCACCGCGATGCGGGACGCGAGCCGGTCCGCCTCCTCCAGGTACTGCGTCGTCAGCAGCACCGTGGTGCCCTGCGCGACGATGATCCGCAGGATGTCCCACACCTGGTTGCGGCTGCGCGGATCCAGGCCGGTGGTCGGCTCGTCGAGGAACAGCACGTCCGGCGTGTTGAGGATGCTGGCCGCGATGTCCAGCCGGCGCCGCATGCCGCCGGAGTACTTCGACACCAGCCGGTCGCCGGCGTCGGTGAGCCCGAACGCGTCGAGCAGCTCCGCCGCCCGCCCGCGTGCCGCCGGCTTGCGGTGGCCGAGCAACCTGGCCAGCAGCACCAGGTTCTCCTGACCGGTCAGCTCCTCGTCGACCGACGCGAACTGCCCGGTGAGGCTCACCCTGCTACGCACCGCGTCCGCCTCGCGGACCACGTCGTGGCCGAACACCGTGGCCGTGCCGCCGTCCGGCCGCAGCAGCGTGGCCAGCATTCGCACCGCCGTCGTCTTGCCGGCGCCGTTGGGCCCGAGCACGCCGTAGACGGTGCCCGTCGGCACGGCAAGGTCGATGCCGTCCACCGCGCGGTTGTCGCCGAAAACCTTCACCAGCCCGGACGCTTCTATCGCCAGGTCACTCATCTTTCTTCCCTTCTATGACAAGCAAAGTCAGCCAACGTAGGGCCGTTGGTCGCGCGCTTCGCGCAGTGCGAGGCCCCACCAGGCGAGCTGGTCGAGCAGCGCGGTGATCGCCGGGCCACGGCAGGGCGTGTCGGTCGGGCGCCCGGAGTCGTCCACCCGGCCGTCGAGCAGGTCGACGCCGATGGTGTCGCACAGCGGCACGGCGTGCAGTTCGGTGAACACCGCGCACAGCTGCCCGACCGCGTGGCCGCCGGTGGACCGGCAGCCGTAGGAGACGAAGCCGACGGGCTTGGCGTGCCACTCGTCGTAGCCGTAGTCGACCGCCTGCTTGAGCGACGCCGGAAAGCTGTGGTTGTACTCCGGGGTGACCACCACGAACGCGTCCGCCTCGGCAAGCGCGCCGGTGAACCGTGCCATCTCCGCGGTGGGCACCTCGGGATAGCCGGCCGGGAAGTCGAACTCCGCGAGATCCACGACGGACACGTCGAGATCGTCCCGCAGCGCGGCCTGCTCGGCGAACCAGCGACCGAGCACGCCGCCGACCCGCCCGGCGCGGGTGCTGCCGATGATGACCGCGGTGCGCAGCCGGTCGTCGTTGGTGGTCACACCAGTAAGGCGCGAGATCGTCCGCCAGATCTGATCTAGCACACGAACGCGCGCCCTGGCGGGTCGCCAGGGCGCCTTCGTGAGAGCACGGGCGGTCAGCCCGGCTTTGCGGCCGGTGGGGGAGTGCCGGTCACCTGCTCGTTGAGCAGGTCGGCCAGCGCGCTGACCACGCGCACCGTTGGCGCCGCCGCGCCGGTCAGGTCGGCAAGCTCCACCACCGCCTGCAGGATCACGTCCAGTTCGAGCGGCTTGCCCTTCTCCAGGTCCTGGAGCGTGGAGGTCTTGTGCTCGCCGGCGCGTTCGGCGCCGGCGAGCCGGCGTTCGATGGAGATCTGGGGGTGGGAGCCGAGCCGCGCGGCGACGTCGAGGGTCTCGCGCATCATCTCCACCACCAGCTCGCGGGTGGTCAGGTGCCGGCAGATGCCGGCCATCGTGGCCCTGGTCAGCGCGCTGATCGGGTTGAACGCGATGTTGCCCATCAACTTGAGCCAGATGTCGCGGCGCAGGTCGGTCTCGACCGGACACTTCAGCCCGCCGGCGATCATCGCGGCGGAGAACTCCGTGCAGCGGTCGGAGATCGTGCCGTCCGGCTCACCGATCGAGAACCGGGTGCCCTCCAGGTGCTTGATGACACCAGGCGAGGAGATCTCGGTGGCCGCGTACACCACGCAGCCGATCGCACGCCGTACCGGCAGGACGGCGCTGACCGCCCCGCCAGGGTCGACGCTGTCGATGCGGTAGCCCGCGTACTTGCCGTCCAGGCCGTGGAAGTACCACCACGGGATCCCGTTCTGGGCCGCGATGATCGTGGTGTTCTCGTGTAGCAGCGGCTTGATCATGGGGCCGCACTCGGCGTACCGGTTGGCCTTCAGACCGAGGAAGACGTGGTCGACCGGTCCTACCTCGGTCGGGTCGTCGGTGGCATGCGGGTGGGCTTCGAAGTCGCCACGCGGGCTCTCCACGCGCACGCCCGACGTACGGATCTCCTGCAGATGGGGGCCTCTGGCTATCAGATGAACATCGACGCCCGCGCGGTGCAGGCTCGCACCGACGTACGCGCCGATGGCGCCGGCCCCAAGAACAGCAACTTTCACCGCAAGCTCCGTTCTTGTGTTGCTCTGCTCTTGTAGACAAGATGGTATGCAGAATACAGTATGGGATGTTGCCAGAAAGAAGAAGAGCCGTCGGCAAATACTCGGTTGGCGTAGACCAAGACCTGGACCAGCACTAAGGTCATACGGTATGCAGTATGCGCCAGCGCGAGTCGACACGAGGAGATGACGAGGCAGATGGCATCAACGGTCCGGACTTCGCCGGAGAGCGCCAATTCGGTCGCGGTGCCGGCCGGTGACGACTCGGCGGGCACCGAGTTGATCTCGGGTGGCCACCTGGTGGCCAAGGCGCTCAAGGCAGAGGGCGTAGACGTGATCTTCACGCTCTGCGGCGGTCACATCATCGACATCTACGACGGCTGCGTCGACGAGGGCATCGACGTCATCGACGTCCGCCACGAGCAGGTCGCCGCGCACGCCGCGGACGGCTATGCGCGGATCACCGGCAAGCCAGGCGTAGCCGTGGTCACCGCTGGTCCCGGCACCACCGACGCGGTTACCGGCGTGGCGAACGCGCTGCGCGCGGAGAGCCCGATGCTGCTGATCGGCGGCCAGGGCGCGCTGTCCCAGCACAAGATGGGCTCGCTGCAGGACCTGCCGCACGTGGACATGATGACCCCGATCACCAAGTTCGCGGCCACCGTGCCGAGCACCGAGCGCGCCGCCGACCTGGTGTCGATGGCCTTCCGCGAGTGCTTTCTCGGCGCGCCGGGACCGGCGTTCCTGGAGATCCCGCGCGACGTGCTGGACGCCAAGGTGCCGCTGGAGAAGGCCCGCATTCCCAAGGCAGGCGCGTACCGCGCGTCCACCCGCTCGGCCGGTGACCCGGAGGCCATCGAGAAGCTCGCCGACCTGGTCGCGCACGCGGAGAAGCCGTGCGTGCTGCTCGGCAGCCAGGTGTGGACCACCCGCGGCACCGACGCGGCCCGCGAGTTCGTCCGCACGCTGAACGTGCCGGCGTTCATGAACGGCTCCGGCCGCGGCACCCTGCCGCCAGGAGACCCGCACCACCTGCAACTCGCGCGCCGCTACGCGTTCCAGAACGCCGACCTGATCATCATCGTCGGCACCCCGTTCGACTTCCGGATGGGTTACGGCAAGCGGCTCTCGCAGCAGGCCACCGTGGTGCAGATCGACCTGGACTACCGCACGGTCGGCAAGAACCGCGACATCGACCTCGGCATCGTCGGCGACGCCGGGCTGGTGCTCGCCTCGGTCACCCAGGCCGCGTCCGGCCGGATCGACAACGGGTCGGTGGCGCGCAAGGCGTGGCTGGACGAGCTGCGCTCGGTCGAGCTGACGGCGTTCGAGAAGCGGCTGCCCCGCCAGCTGTCCGACGCCTCGCCGATCGACCCGTACCGGCTGGTGCACGAGATCAACGAGTTCCTCACCGAGGATTCCATCTACATCGGCGACGGCGGCGACATCGTCACGTTCTCCGGCCAGGTCGTGCAGCCGAAGTCGCCGGGCCACTGGATGGACCCCGGTCCACTTGGGACACTCGGCGTCGGCGTGCCGTTCGTGATGGCGGCCAAGTACGCCAGGCCGGACAAGGAGGTCGTCGCGCTCTTCGGTGACGGCGCGTTCTCGCTGACCGGCTTCGACTTCGAGACGCTGGTGCGGTTCAACCTGCCGTTCGTCGGCATCGTCGGCAACAACTCGTCGATGAACCAGATCCGCTACGGCCAGATCCAGAAGTACGGCGCGGACCGCGGCCGGGTCGGCAACACCCTCGGCGACGTCCGCTACGACGAGTTCGCCCGGCTGCTCGGCGGGTACGGCGAGGAGGTACGCGACCCGAAGGACATCCGCCCGGCGCTGGAGCGCGCGCGGGAGAGCGGCCTGCCATCGCTGATCAACGTCTGGGTCGACCCGGAGGTCTACGCGCCGGGAACGATGAACCAGACCATGTACAAGTAAGGGGACTTGGCATGCGCAAGGCACTCGAGGGCGTTCGGGTTCTCGACATGACCCACGTCCAAAGTGGACCTTCGGCCACGCAGATCCTGGCCTGGCTTGGTGCTGACGTGGTCAAGCTCGAGGCGACAACCGGCGACATCACCCGCAAGCAGCTGCGTGACCTGCCGGACGTCGACAGCCTCTACTTCACGATGCTGAACTCCAACAAGCGCAGCATCACGCTGAACATGAAGTCGGAGAAGGGCAAGGAGCTGTTCGTCGAGCTGGTCAAGAAGTTCGACATCCTCGCCGAGAACTTCGGCCCCGGCGCGATCGACCGGATGGGCTTCGCCTGGGAGCGGCTCAAGGAGATCAACCCAAAGCTGATCTACGCGTCGATCAAGGGTTTCGGCGACGGTCCGTACAAGTTCTACAAGGCCTACGAGGTCGTCGCGCAGGCGATGGGTGGCTCGATGTCCACCACCGGTTTCGAGGACGGCCCGCCGCTGGCCACCGGCGCGCAGATCGGCGACTCCGGCACCGGCATGCATGTGGTCGCCGGCATCCTGGCCGCGCTCTACCAGCGGGAGCACACCGGCGTCGGCCAGCGGGTCACGGTCGCCATGCAGCACGCGGTGCTCAACCTGTGCCGGGTCAAGCTGCGCGACCAGCAGCGCCTGTCGCACGGCCCGCTCGCCGAGTACCCGAACGAGGAGTTCGGCGACGCGGTGCCGCGCTCGGCCAACGCGTCCGGCGGTGGTCAGCCCGGCTGGGCGATCAAGTGCGCGCCCGGCGGCCCGAACGACTACATCTACGTGATCGTCCAGCCCGTCGGCTGGGCACCGATCACGCAGCTGATCGGCCGGCCGGAGCTGGCGAACGACCCGGAGTGGGCGACGCCGGAGGCGCGCCTTTCCAAGCTGGACAAGATGTTCCAGCTCATCGAGGAGTGGTCGGCCAGCCATGGCAAGTGGGACGTGCTCGCCAAGCTGAACGAGCACAACATCCCGTGCGGTCCGATCCTGTCCACCAAGGAGATCATCGAGGACGACTCGTTGGCGGACAACGAGATCGTCGTGAAGGTGGACCACCCAGAGCGCGGCGAGTTCACCACGGTCGGCATGCCGATCAAGCT
>Ga0193742_1002001_pt1 | contig 11872 bp, 18 predicted proteins | sample L2c1metaG_FD_165511 | JGI IMG/M metagenome (GOLD analysis project Ga0193742, IMG submission 165511) | Soil microbial communities from a riparian zone of the East river system, Colorado, United States - L2c1 | ecosystem: Environmental > Terrestrial > Soil > Riparian zone | place: USA: East River... | reverse complement strand
GCCAACAGAATGCGTACAGGCCGGGGTTACATGGACGATCTGATCCAGGAATTTATCGCGGAAACGCGCGAGACGCTCGATGCGCTGTCGGGCGAGATCGTCGCGTGGGAAATCGAGCCGAACGACCGTGCGCGGCTGGATGCGATCTTTCGCTTCGTCCACACGGTGAAGGGCAGCTGCGGTTTTCTCGACCTGCCGCGCCTCGCGCGCCTCAGCCATGCTGCAGAGGACGGGCTGCAGGCGGTGCGAGAGGGGACGCGCGTGCCCGACAGCCATTTCGTCGATGCGGTGCTCGCCATTGTCGACCGCATCGGTGAGTTGACCGAGGCGATCGACCAGGGCCGCTCGCTGGACGATTCGGACGATGAGAACCTGATTCGCGCGATCAACGGTGCAGCACCGGTTGCCGCCGAGGTCGTCGGCCCAGCCAACGACCGCGGCAAGCTGCCCGCGCGGAGCGTGCGGCTGGGAGTCGAGTTGCTCGACCGGATGATGGGCGGCATGTCCGATCTCGTCCTGGTACGCAACGAACTCGCCCGGCGCGTCCGCGATGCGGGCGCCGCGCCGGAAATCGAGGCGGCGCTCGACCGTCTGTCGACCACCGTCGCCGAACTGCGCGATACCGTCACGCGCACCCGGATGCAGCGGATCGAATCGCTGTTCTCCGCGCTGCCGCGCATGGCGCGTGATACCGCCGCCGAGCTGGGCAAGGCGGTGACGCTGGTCATCGAAGGCGGCGATGTAGAGCTGGACCGCGAGATGATCGAGATGATCCGCGATCCGCTGGCGCATATCATCCGCAACGCGATCGACCACGGCATCGAGCCACCGGGCGAGCGTACCCGGCTGGGCAAGCGCGAAAACGGCCGCATCCGCGTCTGCGCGCGCCAGGCGGGCAACCAGATCGAGATCATCGTGTCCGACGACGGGCGCGGGATCGATACCGAACGACTCGTCCGCAAGTTGATCGACCAGGGCATGTTGACGCCGGGCGAAGCTGCGCGGATGACCGATGCGGCCAAGCGCGAGCTGATCTTCCGCCCCGGCGTTTCGACCGCCGCCGCCGTCACCCAGGTATCCGGCCGCGGTGTCGGGATGGATGTGGTGCGCGCCAATGTCGAGCGCATCGGTGGGCTGGTTACGCTGGACAGCGAGGCGGGGCAGGGGCTGAGCGTCGTCATCTGCGTGCCGCTGACGCTGTCGATCATCTCGGCCATTTCGGTGTGCGTCAACGGCCAGCATTTCGCGATTCCGCGTACCGCGATCGAGGAGATCGTCGCGGCGGACAATCCTTTGCTGCACCGCGACCGGATCGGCAGCGCCAATGTGCTGCGGCTACGTGAGCGATCGATGCCTTTGGTCGGATTGGGCGACGTGCTGGGCATACCCGCGGCAGGCGGCGGCATCATCGCCGTGGTTTCGGCGACCGAGGGGAGCTACGCGCTGGCCGCCGATTCGATCGGCGACCATGAGGAACTGGTCATCAAACCGGCCGCGCCGCTCGTCATGTCGACCGGACTTTATGCCGGCGAGACGCTGCCCGACAGCGGCACGCCGATGCTGGTCCTCGACGTATCGGGCATCGCCCGCAACGCCGGCCTGCGGTTCGACCGTGCGGCGCGCGGCGATCAGGAGATGGAACAGATCGAAGCGGCGGAGGTCGATCGCCGTTCGATCCTGCTGTTCCGCGGGACCGACGGCATCCGCCGCGGAATCGGCCTGTCACTGGTCGACCGGATCGAATCGCCCGGCCACGGCGCGGTCAGCATCGTCGGCGGCAAGCCGCATGTCGTGCTGGACGGGCGGGTCGTGCCATTGGCCGGGGTCGGCGATCCCAATTGCGAGATTTCGGTGCTGCGGCTGCACGATGGCATATCGACCGTTGCCCATGCCATCGATCAGGCGCTGGATATCGTCGAGATCGAACCCACGCTCGCGCCGCCGCCCGAGCGCGGTGTCGGCATACTGGGCATCGCGCTGATCGACGGCGATCCGGTCGAGATACTCGATTCCTATTGGCTGTTCGCGCAGCAGGGCCAGGCGCCGCTTGCCGATCGCCGCTGTGCGCTGGTCGCCGATGCCGATGGATGGATGGCGGGCATGCTGCGGCCGCTGATCGAAAGCGCGGGTTATCGGGTGACGATGGTCGCCTCGCCCGATCAGGCCGATGGGCCGGTGGTGTCATTGGGGGAAGCGCCCACCGTCGGCGTGGCGCTTCGGCGCGATGCCAGCCCGGGGGGGCCGGATGATCGCAGCGTGTACCGGTATGATCGTGACGGACTGTTCGCCGCGCTCGAGCAGCTTTCCGCCAATGGAGGGCGCGGGTGATGGAAGAATTGTACCTGATCACCGCCATCGCCGGCCGCGCGGTGGCAATGCCCTCCGAACGGGTCGATTCGGTGGTCGACCTGGGGTCGATCGTGCCGGTGCCCGCCGCGCCGCGCCATGTCTGCGGGCTCGCCGCGCTGCGCAGCCGCGTGGTGACCGTGATCGATGCCGCGATCGCGCTGGGGGCGACCGGCCAGGCCGAAACCGGCCGGGCCGTGGTGGTGACGGTGGGCGGACACCTCTATGCGCTGCTGGTCGATCGGCTGGACGATGTCGCGCCGTTTTCCGTCGCGCCGCTGCCCGATGGCGTCCGACTCGATCCCGCATGGGCGCGTGCTGCGCGCGGGGTGATCGACCGCGATGGGGAAGCGGTGCTGGTCATCGATCCCGCGGCGCTGATCGATTCCGCGCCGATCGTTTCTTCCGTGGAATCACCAAGAACCATCGCGGCTTAACGGCGCTGTTACCTTTGGCGCGTAACTCGGGCAGCGAAAAACAAAGGCATAAGGGTCCCCACCATGAAAACCTGCCTCGTCGTTGATGATTCGAAGGTCATCCGCAAGGTCGCACGCCATATGCGCGAGGCCGGTGACGGACAGGAGGCGCTGGATGCGTGCAGCCAGCAATCGCCCGACGTCATCCTGCTCGATTGGAACATGCCGGTGATGAGCGGCATGGATTTCCTGCGCGCGCTGCGCCAGACCGAAGGCGGCGACGCACCGAAAGTGGTGTTCTGCACCACCGAGAATGGCCTGGGCCATATCCGCGCGGCGATCGATGCCGGCGCCGACGAATATGTCATGAAGCCGTTCGATCGCGAGACGCTCGAAAGCAAGCTGCAGATCGTCGGGATGGCGTAACGCGCGTGTCGATGCTGACCCAGCGCCTGACCGAATCGCTTCCGTCCACGCCGCCACAGACCAGAATCCTGATCATCGACGACTCGGCGGTCGCGCGGGCGGTGCTGACGCGCATCTGCGACGAATGCGATGACGTCACCGTCGTCGCCAGCCTGTCCGATGCCCGCAGTGCGCTGGGTTTCCTGACGCACGAGCGGGTCGACGTGATCCTGCTCGATATCGACATGCCGGGCATCGACGGGCTGTCCGCACTGCCCGATCTGCTCGCGGTGGCGCAGGATGCGCGGGTGATCGTGGTGTCGGCCCAGTGTGCCGATGGCGGCGTGGCCGCGGTGCAGGCGATGGCGTTGGGCGCAGCCGATACGCTCGCCAAGCCCGCGCCGGGCAGCTTCAACACCGGTTTCGCCGATGATCTGGCCGCGCGCATCGTAAGGCTGGCGCGCGATATCGCGCCGGTGATCGAGCCCGAGCCCGAACCCGAACTGCGCCTGCGCCCGTTCGACCTGATCGCCATTTCGGCCTCCACCGGGGGCATTCACGCGATGTCGCTGGTGCTGCGCGCGATCCCGCGGACGATGACCGTACCGATCCTGGTGACGCAGCATCTGCCGCCGTCATTCATGCCTTATTTCGCGGCGCAACTATCGTTGCTTGCCGGCCGGCCGTGCGCGGTCGCCACCGATCGCCTGCCGATCCTGCCGGGCCGGATCTACGTCGCCCCCGGCGATGCGCATCTGGCGGTGGCCGATACGGGCCGGCAGTTGCAGGCGCGGCTGATCCGCACGCCCGCGCCTTCGGGGTGCATGCCCTCGGCCGATCCGATGCTCGAATCGCTCGCCCGGGCGGCCGCGACAAAGACGCTGGCCGTGACGTTGAGCGGCATGGGCCGCGATGGCGTGATCGGCGCGGCGGCATTGGCGCAGGCTGGCGGACAGATAATTGTCCAGGATGCCGCCAGCTCGGTGATCTGGGGCATGCCGGGCGCAGTCGCGCGCGCCGGACTGGCCGACGCCGTGCTCCCCCCCGAACGGATCGGCGCGTTGATCGCGGCGGCGCAGCGATGAATGGCGCGATGGACGCGGCACTATTGTCGCCGGCGGCGACACAGGTATTGGTATCGCTGCTTGAAGCGCGCACCGGGCAGCAGACCGATGCGACGCGCGTCTGGCGGATCAGTACAGCGCTGAAGCCGCTGCTGCGCGAGCTCGACATGCAGAATTTCGACGCGCTGGTCACGGCGCTGGTCGCGCCGGGCGCGGCGGCGCTGGGGGACCGCGTGGTCGATGCGCTGCTCAATCAGGAAACCTCGTTCTTCCGCGATGCGCTGGTGATCGAAAGCGTCGCGACGGCGGTGGAACAGCTCGATGCCGCCGAACCCAATCGCCGGCCCCGGGTGTGGTCGGCGGGCTGTTCGGGCGGGCAGGAACTCTATTCGCTGGCGATGACGCTGATCGATCGCGGCAATTTCCGCTGCGCGAACCTGCCGGAAATGCTGGGCACCGATGTCTCCGCCAGCACCGTAACGCGGGCGCGGCAGGGGCATTTCAGCCAGTTCGAGGTGCAGCGCGGTCTGCCGATCCGGACATTGATGCGGTGGTTCGAACCGACCGGAGAGACATGGGCGATCCGGCGCGAAATTGCGCGGGCGGTCAAGTTTCGGCAGCATAATCTGGTCGATGGGCCGATGCCGCCGGGGCTGTTCGATGTCGTGATGTGCCGCAACGTGCTGCTCTATTTCCCGCAGACCATGCGCGAGCAGGTGCTCGAGCGGCTGGCGCGGTCGATCCGCCCGGATGGCCTGTTGGTGCTGGGTGCGGGAGAAACTGTGCTGGGACTGTCCGACGCGTTCGACCCGTGCCAGCAGTTTCGCGGGCTGTATCGCCGACGGACAGACCTGCCCGCACTGGCGGCGCGGCGGGCATGAGGTTTACTTTCGCGGCCTAGCATCCCAATCGGGCGCAGGTGCGCGAATCCCAAATTCAACCCGGCGGCTTGACCGCAAAGGACTTCGCCGTCGCCGCGGTGATGAACGTGCTCTGGGGGTTGAACATCGTCGCGGTGAAGATGGCGGTCGACCTGATCGCACCACTCACAGCGGCATTGCTGCGCCAGGTGATCGTGCTGCTGGTGTGTGTCACTGCGCTGAAGATCATTCGCGGCAAGATGTTGGCGCTGACGGTGCTGGGATTGCTGTCTGGTTGCGTGTTCTACGTCGCGGTCAACCTCAGCCTGGCTATTTCGGACAACGTCAGCGCGCTCGCCATTGCCGGGCAGCTGGGCGTACCCTTTTCGCTGATCCTGGCGGTGATCGTGTTCCGCGAGCGTATTCGCTGGCCGCGGATATTGGGCATCTCGCTGTCTTTCGCCGGGGTGGCCCTGCTCGCGTTCGATCCTTCAGCGGCCAGGGAGCTTCCTGGCCTCGCGCTGACCGCGATCGCGTCTGCTATCTGGGCGTGCACCTCCCTGATCCAGCGATCGTTGCGCGGCGTGCCGGTGCTGACGATCTATGCCTGGGTGGGGTTCTGGGGAACTGTCGGGCTGCTTCCCATCGCGCTGCACTGGGAGCCCGAGGCGATGCGCAACCTTGGCAGCATTCCGCTCTCCGCGATGGCCTGGGTTGCGTTTTCCGCCATAGGATCGACGGTGGCGGGGCAGGGATCGATGTCGTGGCTGCTCCAGCGGCACCCGATCAACCTCGTCACACCCTTGACGTTGGCCGCCCCCGTGGTGTCCGTGGTGGTGGCGGCATACTGGTTCAGGACGCCGGTGACATGGCTGATGGTCGCGGGCGGCGGCATCGCGATGCTGGGGGTCAGCATTGTCGCACTGCGCAGCGCAAAGCGGGTGGAGACGCCGTGACGAAGATCATCGACACCCCATCACCCAACTGGGACGAGCGCGCGCTGCCGGTGACGATGATCGTGCTGCACTATACCGGCATGGCGGATGTCGACGGGGCGGTCGCGCGGCTGATCGACCCCGCGGCCAAGGTTTCCGCGCATTATCTGGTGCATGAGGATGGCCGGGTGCTGCGGATGGTGGCGGAGGACAAACGCGCCTGGCATGCTGGCAAGTCCCATTGGCGCGGGGTGACCGACATCAACAGCGCGAGCATCGGCATCGAGATCGTCAATCCCGGCCATGAATTCGGCTATCGACCGTTTCCGGACGAACAGATCAACGCGGTCGTCCGGCTGGTTTCGGAAATCAAGGACCGGTACGAGATCACCCGTGGTGATGTCGTCGGTCATTCGGACATCGCACCTGCGCGCAAGCGCGATCCGGGTGAGCTGTTTCCGTGGTACCGCCTGGCGAAGCTGCGGCTGGCGCTGCCGCGGCCGACGAAGAACCTGATGGATCCCAAATGGACCGAGGGCGGCTTCCTGCTGGCGCTCGAACGCTTCGGCTATGACGTGAGCGAGCCGATGGCGGCGATCATGGCGTTCCAGCGGCGTTTCCGCTCCGAGATGGTCGACGGCGAGGTCGATGCCGAATGCCGCTGCATCTTGCTCGCATTGCTGCTTCCCAAGCCGCAGGGCGATGACTAGGTAGAGCGCGCCAGAGGGTCGGGCGGCCGCGGGGTGCGTGAGCACCGCGAGGAAAGTCCGGGCTCCGCGGAACGACGGTGCCGGGTAACGCCCGGCGAGGGCAACCTCAGGGAAAGTGCCACAGAGAGCAGACCGCCCGGCAACGGGTAAGGGTGAAAGGGTGCGGTAAGAGCGCACCGCGCGCCTGGTAACAGGAGCGGCATGGCAAACCCCACCGGGAGCAAGACCGAATAGGGGCGGCGCGGCGCAAGCCAGGCTGGTTCCGGCCCAGTCGCCCGGGTTGGTTGCTTGAGGCGGCGCGCAAGCGTCGTCCGAGAGGAATGGTCGCCTATCCCTGCAAAGGGTGGACAGAACCCGGCTTACAGACCCTCTGGCATCGTTCTTCATAGCGGCTTTACACATTGTTACGCCTACGACACACTCCTCGCCAGCAACAGCCGGGGGAGTGGCACATCATGAGCATTGTCAATCGCGTGAAGAACGTCCTGACTTCACCAAAGACCGAATGGCCGATTATCGGCGCGGAACCCGCCACAACCGGCGGCCTGATGACCTATGCCGCGATCCTTTCAGGCATCGCGCAGCTCTGTTCGATTGTCGGCGCACTGTTCCTGTCGGGCGCGATGGGTTCGCTGGGCGCGGCCGGTATGGGCATGACCTTCATCATCGTTTCGGCGGTGGTCGGCTGGCTGCTTGGGCTGGCCATCATCTACCTCATGTCGATCATCGCCGGGGCGCTCGCGCCCAGCTTCGACGGACAGAAGGACAATCTGGCCGCGCTGAAACTGCTGGTCTATGCCGGCACCGCGGTCTGGGTGTTCAGCTTCCTGTCGATCATTCCGGTCCTCGGCTCGATCGCCGCACTGGTCGGCTTCGCCTATGCGATCTACCTGATCTACTTGGGCGCACCGCACACCGTGCGCGTGCCGGAGGGCAAGGCCGGCGGCTATGCCGCGGTCGTCGTTATCATCTGGATCATCCTGTACTTCATCCTGACGGCGGTGATCGTCACCACGCTGATGGGCAGCATACTGGGCGGCGCCGCGATGGGCGGCGCGGCGATGTCCACCTACTGATCGATCATGGGGGCGCGTGCGGGTTTCGCCCGCCGCGCCCTTTGCCTTTGCCGCACATGGCCCTATCTGGGCCGGATGGCGCGACCGACACGTTCACAGGATTGGGGCTTCCCCCGCTGGCGCAGCTATGGCGCCGAGCGCGAGGCGGTAAATGTGCGCCTGTGCGACCGGCATGGCTGCGATGCGCCGGGCGATTGCCCTGCGCCCAAATCGCCCAACAGCCCAGAACGCTGGTATTTCTGCGCCGAGCATGCCGGCGAGTACAACCGCAACTGGGACTATTTCCAGAATCTGACCGCCGAGGAGGCCGCCGCGCGCGAGGCCGAGGAGCGCCGCGACGCATCGGGTTATAGCGACGCCAAATTCTACGGCTGGGGCGGGGCGGGGGATGGCACCCGATCGCGTGACGAGATGCGCGCGCTGGAGGCGCTTGAGCTCGAATCCGATGCCGAATTCACCGAAATCAAGGCGGCGTGGCGGCGGCTGGCCAAATCCAACCATCCCGATGTGCGCCCGGGCGATGCCGAGGCCGCGGCGCGTTTCGGCAAGATCCAGGCCGCATGGGACGTGCTGCGTAGCGCCGAGGAACGCCGCAGCGGCGCGGCGGCTTGAAACTATTCGCCCGGTCCAACTGGGAGGCGAGCCTGCTCGTCTGCCGCAAATGTTCGAAGAAATTGGGTGGCGGGTTCGGTCCCAAGGGCAAGACGCCGCTGGCCAAGGCGCTGAAGGCGCATGGCGGCGGCAAGGGCCGCAAGGCGAAGCTGGGCGTGATCGAGGTTAAATGCCTGGGTGTATGCCCCAAGGGCGCGGTGACGGTGATCGACAGCCGTGCTCCGGGGCGGTGGCGGCTGGTGCGCGAAGGCGCGGACGTGGCAGAGGTAGCGGCGGCGCTCGGCCTCCAGGAAAACTGAAAGCCTCCCCACCGCGTCCACCGGACCTGCTTTTACGGCGAAAACGGTCCACGCTTGCCAGTTACCGATTGCCTATCGATTGAATCGGAATAAGATTGCCCTCTCGACCTGCGATGAGGTGCGCCATGACGACTGCCCTTGCGATGCCTGGTCCCTTTTCCATCATCACGCTTGCCGAAGCGGGCGGCAGAACATCGGCTTGGCGGGAATTGCTCGACTGGCCCGATTGGGGCCACACCCATGTCGCACTTTCATCGGCGACCGCGCAGGCGCGCAATGCTTCGGCGGCGCGGCTGGACGATGCGGTGCTGCAGGCGGACAAGCCGGTGTTGCTGCTGGCCGAGGGCGCAGCCTGCTTCGCCGCGGCGTGGTGGGCGCGGCTTTCGCCCGCGCCTTATGTCGCGCGAGTCGCCGGGGCCCTGCTATTCCGTCCGCTGATCGAAGGCGGCGATACGCGCGAGGCATATGCTTCGCCGAAGGTTCGGCTGCCTTTCCCTTCGCTGTTGATCGACGAAATGATCGCGTTGAACAACACGCAGGCGCTGGCGGGGGACTGGGGCAGCCAGTTGACCGATGTGCGCGATGTCCAGCGCGGACGCGGACGGGCCAGCCCGTGGCGCCAGGCGCAGCGGATGATCGAACGCTATACGCTTTCGGTGGTGGTGCGCGATGTGCGGACCACGCGCAACCGCCTGCGTTAAGCGCGGTCAGGCGTTGGCGGCGTAACGCTCCGCGGTCGCGCGGATCAGCGCGATCATGTACGAGATACCTTGCGTCCGGTTGGAACTGAGCTGGTTCTTCAGATCGAACGGAGCGAGCGCGGCTTCCATATCGGTGGCGACGATTTCCGCGGGGACGCGATCCTGCACCGTCTCCAGTACCAGCGCGACGATGCCCTTGGTGATCGCCGCATTGCTGTCCGCCAGGAAATGCAGCCGGCCGTCTTCGGTGACGGTGGGATAGACCCACACCGCGGCGGAGCAGCCGCGCACCAAGGTCGCATCGGTCTTGAGAGGGTCGGGCATCGGCTCCAGAGCCTTGCCCAGATCGATCAGCAGACGGTAGCGGTCGTCCGCGTCGAGAAACTCGTATTCGTCGGCAATCTCGGTCAGGCGAGTCATGCACCTGCCGCTAGCGGGGTGAACCCTACAGGTCCACCCCGGCAGCGATCGCTTCCAGCTTGCGGATGCGTTCCTTGAGATCGGCGATCTCGATCCGCGCGCCGGCATTGGGCATTGGCATGCCGGGTTCGGCAGGCGTGGTGTGCGCCACCAGCTCCTGCATCTTCAGCTGCAGCCAGCCGCGCCAGCCGACCAGCGTGGCGGAGGTAATGATGGCGGTGGCGGCAAGGCCGGCGGTCGCCATGGTCAGGTAAAAGAAGGGATCGGTCATCGATCGTCTCCGTTGGCTTAGACGCGGTCGCTGTTGCGATCGCGGAGTTTTTCGATCTCTCGATCGAGCGAGCGGTTGTCGTCGGTCGCGAGGCGTTCAAGGACGGCGAGCCGCTCCTTCATGCCGCGCATTTCCTCACGCAGCTGGCGGTTCTCGGCCTCTACCGTCTCCTCGCGCAGGCTGTACTTGTTGCCGTGCCGGTCGCGGCGGATGCCGTGTTTGGAGCGGATGATGCTGCCGACCGTCACGATCGCGATGATTGCGACCACCATTTCAAACGGACCCATGTCTTCCTCCCTGGAATACGTGTTGGTTTCAGTTCAGCGGCGCGTCGCGCAGCCGTTCGATTTCGTGGGCGAGATCACCGCCGCGGTCGGTGATGATCCGCTCCAGTACCCGCACCCGTTGCTCCAGCCGCTCGGTCTGCGCGGCGTATTGCGCGGCACGCTCGGCGGTGTCGGCGGTCAGGGCCTGCGCCATGATCTCCTTGTGCTTCAGCCAGCGCTTCATCATCTCGCTGCCGACACCGAGGGTGACGGGAAGCCCGATCACCACCACGGCCAGCATGAATATCGTGAAACCGTTCATCGTGGTGCTCCCCTCAGTTGGTGCGGCCGCGGAGTTGCTCGATCTCGCGATCCAGCCCGTGCGCCTCATCGGTGACAATGCGCTCGACGTTGGCCAGCCGGTCCTTGATCGAACCGAGTTCGGCGCGAAGCTGCGCGTTTTCCTGGCTGATGAGACGGACCCGCTCGACCATTTCCTCGTTCTTGTGCGGATAGACCGCCTGGCCCCAGGCCCCGTCCAGCGGGTAACCATGCTTCATCCGAAGCCAGGTGGTGAAGATCCAGCCGCCGATGGCGAGGACGCCGATGATCGCGGCGACCGGGGCGAAGGCTTCGAAAGGAAACATCGTTCGTAACTCCTGATCTTCGCCGCTCAGCGCAGCTTTTCGATTTCGCGGGCGGTGCGCTCGGCAGGGTCGGTGGCGATGCGTTCGAGCACTGCGATCCGTTCCTCCAGCCGGCCCACCTGGCCGTGCAGCTTGTCGTTCTCGGCTTCCAGAAGCGCCACCTTGCGCTCGGCGGCCGGATCGGTCTTGGACGTTTGTCCGGACCATTCATTCTCGATCGGGTATCCGTGGCGGGCACGGATCCAGGTCGAAACCAGCCAGCCCAGTGTGGAGATCGCGATGATCGCGATTACGAAACCCGGTCCACCCCAATTCATCTCGCGTCTCCCCGTTCAGCCGGTGCGCCTTAGCGCAGGCTGTCGATTTCGTTGGCCAGGCGCGAATTGCGGCTGGTGTAGTGCATCTCGATATCGGCGATGCGGCGATCGATGTCGCGGAATTTGGAGCGCACGTCGCGGGTGGTGCGCGCCGGGTTGGAGCGGACGCCCTGCCAGAACTTCGCATCCTCGGCATTGTCGTACATCGCCAGCGGCTTGGGGTGGGCGAGCCAGCCCGCCATCAGATAGGCGATCAGCGTCCAGGGGAAGCCCCCCATCAGCGTCAGCAGGACGGTGCCGATGCGGACCCAGAGAACATCTACCCCGGTGTAATCCGCGATCCCCGAGCAGACGCCGAGCCATTTGGCGTTCTGTTTGTCGAGGTAATATTTGGTGCGGCTGGCGGACATTTCAGTTCCTCCTGGAATATTCGTGGTCGACGTCCGCTTCCGGCGATGCGCTCGGACGGAAATCGGGGTTGTCGGCGGCGATGATACGTTCGATCGTCATCAGCCGGTCCTCGAGGT